>Ga0247608_10000282_pt1 | contig 88970 bp, 93 predicted proteins | sample 176DNAGHGlowgp2_FD_193490 | JGI IMG/M metagenome (GOLD analysis project Ga0247608, IMG submission 193490) | Sheep rumen microbial communities from Palmerston North, Manawatu-Wanganui, New Zealand - 1766 DNA GHGlow gp2 | ecosystem: Host-associated > Mammals > Digestive system > Stomach > Rumen ... | reverse complement strand
CGTAGGAGATGCGGCGGACGGTGATGGTCTCGTTGATGCCGCCATGCTTCTTGGCAATGATGGTGCCCTCGAAAGCCTGGGTGCGCTCACGGTTGCCTTCCTTGACACGGACGAGAACACGGACGGTGTCGCCCACGTTCATTTCGGGCAGTTCCTTCTTGGTGTACTGCTCGGAGAGAATTTTAACCAGATCCATTTGTATGATCCTTCCTTCTTATAGACGTTCTTATCAGAGGGACGCAGCCATGACAGCGGACCGCCTTATTCACTGCCGTGCAGGCTTCGCTGCACAAGCTATGGTATAATAACATACTATCCGGCACAATGCAAGAACTTTTTATCGGAAAATCTCCATATTTTCCAGATAATTTTCGATCCTGTCAAAGCGGGCAAAGTCCGGGGCGATCTCCGGCTGCAATTGCCGCAGGGCGTCGGCCAGCAGGGCGGGGTTCAGCGTCGGCTCCTGCGCGGAGATGACGGCGTGAAGCTGCACGGCGTTCTCCCCTTCGGTAAAGCGGATCTTGCGGATGGCGGGGCGGATATCGCTCTGCCCCTGGCCGCGCTTGGTTTTCTTTTCGATCACGATGGCGTCCCGGGCAAAAAAGCGCTTCAGTTCCTCCGTCATAGCAGTAAGCGGCCTGTCGTCGTATTCAAATTCGCCGCGAATTTCCAGATATTTCAGCAGCGCGATCTTATTTACCTGCTCATAGCAGTCCGTGACGCGCAGTCCCTCCGGCATGACGGCCGAGAGCCTTGCGGGCAGCTCCCTGAGATCGGCGTCCCCCTTGAGGCGAAAATCCATGATCTCGCAGACACTCCCGACCCCGACCGAGAGCGGCAGGGCAATGGAGATCTGCGGGTGGGGATTGAAGCCCTCGGAGTATTTCAGTTCATAACCCGCGCGGGAAAAGCAGCGCTGCATGGTATGCATCAGATCGAGGTGGGAGATATAGACCGCGCGGCCTGTCTTTTCAAAGCGAAGACGAAGCTTATCCATCGCACTTGCCCCCTTCCATGAGTCTGAGCGCCCCGCAGGCGGAACACTGATGCCGGCAGTCCGGCGAGAGTGTGGAGGAATAGCACTTCTCGCGCTCGCGCTTGAGATGCTCCTTGCGCACGCCGACGTCGATCATGTCCCAGGGCAGAACCTCTTCCGTGCTGCGCTCGCGTTCGGCATAAAAAGCCGGAGAGAGGCCGCACTTTTCCATGGCGTTCATCCAGCGCTCAAAGCTGAAGTAGTCCGTCCAAGCCTCGAGCCGCCCGCCGTTTCGCCAGACCTCCTCCAGCACGGGGCCGAGGCGTCTGTCCCCGCGGGACAGCACCGCCTCCACCACGCTGGTGTCGGCGTCGTGCCAGTTATAGACCACGTTTCGGGAATTGATGCTGCTGCGCAGGAGGTTGACCCGGCGCAGATATTCCTCTTTGCTGATCTGGGGCTCCCACTGGAAGGGGCTGTGGGGCTTGGGAATGAAGCAGGACGTGGAGACGGTGATCTTCACGCCGCGGTTTTTGTTCTTCGCGTTTTCCCGCCAGCAGTGAAGGATGCGCCCCGCCATGTCCGCAATGCCGACGATATCCTCATCCGTCTCTGTGGGCAGGCCCAGCATGTAATAGAGCTTGACCGAGTTCCAGCCGCCGGCAAAGGCGATAGCGCAGGTGTGCAGCAGATCCTCCTCCGTGACGTTTTTGTTGATTGCGTCCCGAAGGCGCTGGCTGCCGCCCTCGACCGCGAAGGTCAGGCCGCTCTTTCGCACCTTCTGGAGCTTTTCCATAATCTCCATGGAGAAGTTGTCCGCGCGCAGGGACGGCAGCGACAGGCCGATGCTGCGGCTCTCGCAGTATTCCAGCAGCCCGTCGCACAGGCCGGGCAGCGGACGGTAGTCGCTGGTGGAGAGGGACAGGAGCGTCACATCCTCATGCCCGGTGTTTTTCAGCGCCTCGATCCCCTGCCGGATCAGCGTCTCCGGCTTTTTGGCGCGGATGGGGCGGTAGATATAGCCTGCCTGGCAGAAGCGGCAGCCGCGCACACAGCCGCGAAAAAGTTCGAGATTGACGCGGTCATGCACAACTTCCGTCGAGGGGACGATGGGATTGGTGGGATAGGGCGCCTTGTCGAGATCGACGATCACGCGCTTGGTGACCTTCTCCGGCGCCCCGTCCTTTGCTGTGATGGAGGCGACAGCGCCGTCCTCATTGTAGGCGATCTCATAGAGCGAGGGCACGTACACCCCGCCGATCTGCGCGGCTTTTCGCAGAAAGTCCCGCTTGCTCCAGCCCTCCAGCTTTGCCTGATGCAAAAGGGTGAGCAGGTCGTTGTTCATCTCCTCCCCCTCGCCGATGACGAAGAGGTCGATGAAATCCGCCATAGGCTCGGCGTTCACGGCGGCGGAGCCGCCCGCGAAGACCAGGGGCAAGAGTTCTTCCCTGTCTGCGGATTTGAGCGGCAGGCCCGCCTGGTCGATCATGTCCAGCACGGTGGTATATGCCATCTCATAGCCGATGGAGAAGGCCAGCGCGTCAAACCGGTCGAGGCTGTCGCCGCTCTCCAGGGCATACAGGGGCAGCCCGGCCTTCTTCATTTCCTCGTACATATCCCCCCAGGGGGCGAACACGCGCTCACACCAAACATAGGGAAGGCTGTTCATGGTGTGATACAGGATGCTCATGCCGAGGTTTGACATGCCGATCTCATAGGTATCAGGAAAACAGAAGGCGACGCGCAGATCGACCTTCTCCCTGTCCTTGATGATTTGATTATACTCGCCGCCCGTGTATCTTGCAGGCTTCTGCACACGGGGCAGGATGCGTTCCAATCTTTTGTCCATAGCATTCTCCCAAATCGGTTTGGGGCTATTCTATATGATTTTCTTGCTTTTTACAAGTCCTTCGTTTTGAAACAGCAGCAGCCAGATCGCGGCGGCAAGCGGAGCCGTGCTCTTTTTCCACACGGCAAGATAAACGCCGCCCATGAGCGCAAGCGCGAGAAGAACCGTACTCACACACTGAAAAAGCTGTCCGCCGCGCGCCTCGCCCAGCGCCATGGCGCACAGCAGCCGGAACGCCCGTCCCCCGTCCAGCGGGTGCAGCGGCAGGAGGTTGAAGGCGGTGAGCAGCAGGCTCAGCGCCGCGCTCTGTCTCAGCCATTCAACATCCGTAAGCCCGACAAGAGCGTACGCCGCGCCGCCGAGGGGACCTGCCAGGGCAGCCAGGATGTGTCCCGCGGGCGAGCAGTCTCCTTGATAGTGAATGCAAAGCCCATCTGCGTTCAAAGACAGTCCCGTGATCCGCTGCCCCAGCAGATACAGCGCGAGGATGTGCGACAGCTCATGCGCCGCAATCGGCAGCAGAGCCGCGGGCAGCAGGGCCAGCGCCTCGCGGTAATAGGCGCAGGCTGTCAGATAGACCGCCAGAAAGCTCAGAAAAAAATGCCGTCTGTCCATGCGCTCCCCCTCCCCTGCATGTATATGAAGGAGAGTCGGGGAACATGAAGGGGACTGTGAAAAAAATCGCCGCACAGATGGACGCACCGCAGGGGTCGACGCCCCCGGTGACCCGGCATAGAAAAACCTGAATATGCTTTGACCCCCGGCGATTCCGTAACCTTGTACGTTTTCGCCGGGGGCTGACTGCTTTCTTTTGGGCTGTACCGCAGGGGTCGCCGAGGGCGTCGACTCCTACACTATCACTTGTCCTTTTTTCACAGCCCGTTTACTTCCAGTTTTCCACAAAGATCCTTATAGCCTTATACAGTCGCTCCGTGGAGCTGATGCTCAGGCGCTCGCGCACAGAGTGCACCTCGCGCAGATCCGGACCGAGGGAGACGCAGTCGAAGTCCGGGCGTTTTTCCATAAACAGGCCGCACTCAAGTCCGCCATGGGTGGCGGTGATGCCGGGCTCCTTTCCGTAGACCGCAGCGCAGGCGGCGCTCATCGCGTCGCGCAGGCGGGATTCCTTCTTGAAGGCCCAGGCAGGATAGGGGTCATGCATGGAGAAGGAGGCGCCGAAGAGCGTACTGAGTACCTCCAGACGCTCTGCCATCATCTCCTTCTGGCTGCCGATGGAGGAGCGGAGGCTGAAATACAGGCCGATCCCCTGCTCTTCCGTCTTGATCACGCCGAGGTTCATCGAGGTCTGCACCAGGCCGGGAATGTCCATGCTCATGGCCTCCACTCCGTAAGGGACGAGCAGCATCATGTTCAGCAGGGCCTGGGTGCGCGCGGCGGAGAAGACCTTTTCGGGCGCCTCGACAGGGGCGCATCTCATGCGAAGGCCGGGGTCCGGCGTCGCGTATTCGTTTTGGAACATCGCCTCGTCCGCCTTGCAGAGCGCCTCAAAGCATGCGGCCTTGTCGGCAGGGACTGCCGCGACAGAGCGGCAATACAGGGGAATGACATTCGTAAACGTGCCGCCCGCCATGGAGGCAACACGAAGGCCGGTTTTCTTCTCCGCACGGTACAGGAAGCGGCCCATGAGTTGCGTTGCGCTGGCGCGTCCCTTGTTGATCTCCGCGCCGGAGTGTCCGCCCTTGAGCCCGTCGATCACGATTTCATAGTACTTCCAGTCCGCGGGAGCGCTTTCCCAGTCTGCCGGGAACAGGGCGTCCACACGCACGCCGCCCGCGCAGCTTACCGTGAGAGCTCCTTCCTCTTCCGAGTCAAGATTGATGAGATTGTGCCCCTCCAAAGCGGAGAGATCCACTCCGTCCGCGCCGAACATGCCGGTCTCTTCATCCGTGGTGAAAAGCGCCTCGAGGCGGGGATGGCGGAGCGTATCGTCGTCCAGCAGTGCCATGGCGATCGCGACGCCGATGCCGTTGTCCGCGCCGAGGCTGGTTTTGTCCGCCTTGATCCAGTCCCCATCCACTTTAAGTCTGATGCCGTCGGTCTTCATGTCGATGCCGCAGTCCGGCTCAAAGGCGCAGACCATGTCGATGTGGCCCTGGAAAATCAGGGGCTCCAAGTCCTCATAGCCGGGCGTCGCGTCCTTCCAGATCATGACATTGTTGAGCTTGTCCTGCTGATAGCGCAGACCGCGCTCCCTGGCAAACTTCACGCACAGGTCGCTGATCTGCTTGGTGTTGCCCGAGCCGTGGGGAACGGAGCAGAGCATTTCAAAAAACTCAAAAACCTTTTCGGGTTTCAGTCCCGTTAAAACTGCCATTTTTTCCTCCTGAAAATACATCCCATGCCGCGGCATGGGATGTTGTTATTGTTGTGCCGGGATCAGAATTCCGCACCGGCAAGGAGTTCTTCCTCCTCGGTGGGGATCTCTTCATCCTGCATCTCAGCCTCGGTGGGCGTGGAGATAAACTCACTGAGCCACGCATCCTCCGGCAGATTTGCCAGATATCCGGGTATGTTTATGATGATGCCGTCCATATTGTACGGAAGCTTCAGGGAGACGTCGATCATCTGCTCGTCGTTGCCCTTCTCCTGGATGACGCCGAGGGTCATCTTGAAGCTCTGGCCGATGTTGGTGGTCATGCCGCGCTCACGTGTAGAGAGCTTGGCAATACGCTCGCCATTGATATAGACGTTGATGCGGTACGGGGTCTTGTAGGTCTCGCCGTTATATTCCAGCGTCTTGTTGTCCACATAGACCGTGTGTCCGCGGCCGATCACCATCATGCAGGCCGCGATGGCCAGCAGGATCGCAACCGCGCCAATGCGGAAAAGAAGCCTTCTCTTATTCATGCTTTCCGGCCTCCTCCTGTGCAAGCTGCAGCTGCTGGGCAGTCTGGCTCTTGTGCTTGCGCTTCTTGGTCTCATACATGATGAGCGCCACGGTGATGACGGCGTAGGAGACGAACACGCGGAAGTATTCGCCGATCATGGAGTCGCCGGTGATCTCCGCGCCGGCCTTGGGCGCCACAATGAACATGGTGTGGAAAAGAACCACGCCGAGGAAGACATTGCCGATGGAGGCCTTGTCCACGCTCGCGCCGCCGACCAAAAGCGCCGCGATGCAGAACATGCCGATCTGGGAGTGGGAGCTGTAGGTTGCGATATTGCCCATGTTCTGCAGGTAGATGACCATGCCGAAGCCGGCCAGCACCGTGGACATGACGATGGAGATGATGCGGGTGCGCTCGACATTGATGCCGGCATCGCGGGCGACATTCATGTCCTGTCCGACAGCGCGCATGTCCTGCCCGAGCTTGGTCTTTCGAAACCACACGATGAAAAGGCACAGAAGACCGATAATGAGGAAGGTCAGCACCGGAACCTTCACGCCGCCGACACGCACAGCCAGGAGGTTATCCAGGCACTGGCGCATATTCAGCAGGGACACGGTGTTGCGGATGCCGTAGCCGCGGGGCAGCTTGACCGAAAAATGCTTGATGGGAATGATGGAGCCCATCATATAGAGAACGACGAGCTGATAAATGCCGTTCATGAAAAAGCTGATGATGTAGCTGGTGATCATCTCGCGGCCCTTCGCCATGTTCAGGATCTTGCCGCAGAACGCGCCGAGCAGCACGGAGATGGGAATGGAGAGGATCATGGCCAGTACCACGCCGGGAATGCCCCAGATCTGCCAGTCGGAGACCAGGATCAGGGCGATCTCCCCCGCCATCGCGCCGAGGGTCATGCCGAAGTTCAGGCCCATGCCGGACATAATGGGGATCAGCAGCGCAAGGATCAGGAAAATGTTGCGGCCCATGCGGGTGACGATCTCATTGAGAAGATAGCCCCAGGAAAAGCCCGAGATGGGGATGCAGACCGCGCAGATCAGCACAAACATGAGCGGCACGCTGTTGTCGCGGACGAAAGACAAAACTTTGCTTGCGGTACTCTTGTTTTTCATTTTGTCGCCTCCGTTTTCCTTGTCAGTGCATAGAGGATCATGCCCTGGGAAGCCACGACACGGATAACCTCGCTCATATCCATGTGGATCATGTTGTTCATTACAGTGGGCGTCATGGTGACGATGCCCTGGAAGAGGAAGGTGCCGATAATGACGTTGGCAATCGACGCCTTGTTGACGCTCGCGCCGCCGATCAGAATGGCGGACACGGCGGGCAGCGCCATGTAAAACGGCGCCATGTAAAGCTGGATAAAGCCGAAGCCCTGCTCATAGACCAGGATGCCGATGGCGGCAAGCCAGGTGGAGAGGACGACGGAGAGCATGCGCATCTTGTCAACATTTACGCCGGCGGCCTTGGCGAAGGTGGGGTTGGAGCCCACGGCGGTCATGGCCGTGCCGGTCTTGGTGTGCAGGAAGGCCCACATGCCGAAGGCCAGCAGCGCGAAGAACAGGAGCGTGCCGGTCGGGATAGAGAGGTTGCCGATGTTGATCTGCAGGAAGTTTGCCAGCACCTTGTCGTAGAAGCCCTCAAGCGAAATGGTGGTTCTCAGGCCCTTGCCGGAGAAGCCCCAGACCATCGTCGGGCTGTGGTACGGGAGCAGCAGCCACATCATGCACATGAAGGACACGGACGAGAAGCCGACATAGGTGGCGATCATCATCTCGCCGCCCTTGATCTTGTTGAGAAGCCAGCCGTAGAGCGCGCCGAGAACCAGGGCGAAGGGCGTGGCGATCAGGATGGCCATGACGAAGCTCATGGGCCCGGTAAAGCCGAACTCAATGGAGAGCGTCGCGCCGAGAAGGCCGGAGATGATGCCGAGGGGCAGACCGAAGTTCAAGCCGCAGCCGGAGTGGATCATCGGCACCATGGCAAGCACCATGATGGCGTTCCAGCTGAAGCGGTTGATGGTATTGCTGATCTGCATCCAGAAGCCCGCGCCGACAATGGGGGCGGCGATGTACAGCATCAGCAGGAATGCCGCAATGATCAGGCGGGGCAGACCGAAGGAGTCCACAAAGCCCCTGAGCCTGTCGCGCAGCGTCAGATTGGTTTTGTCTAATGTTTCGTTCATGCTGTCCTCCTCACTTTACCATGCTGACCATCAGCATGCCGAAGTCCTCCGACGGCTTTGACGCGGGGAGGATGCCGGCGACCTTGCCGCCGGAGATGATGGCGATGCGGTCGCAGATCGAACGCAGCTCCTCCAGCTCCGAGGAGATCATGACGACGGTGACGCCGCTCTCGCGGTTGAATTTCCGCAGCGCCTCCAGCACCAGGGCCTTGGCGCCCACGTCGATGCCGCGGGTCGGCTCGGACACGAAGAGGAACTTCGGTTCGAGCGCGAAGGCCTTTGCCAGACAGACCTTCTGCTGGTTGCCGCCGGAAAGCTCCTTCGCCTTCTGCTTGGAGCCGGTGCACTTGATGGCGAGTTCGTCGATGTAGCGCTCGGTCACCTCGCGGATGGCCTTTTCATCGCGCCATTTCACAAGACCGCCGAGATAGTTTTTCAAAAACTTGTTCTGAACCTGCATGGCCGGGAACGCGACGTTCCATTCCAAAGTCTCGTCCAGCAGCAGGCCCACGCCGCGGCGGTCCTCCGACACGAAGGCGAGGGAGGCGTCCAGGCATTTGCGGGGGCTGTTGAGGGGGATCTTTTTCCCGTCAAACTCCACGGTGCCGCCGGCTTCGTACAGGCCCATGATGCCGTTGGGGATGCCGAGCTTGCCCTGCCCCGCAAGGCCGCCGATGCCCAGGATCTCCCCCTCTTTGATATCGAGGTTTACATCACGGACGATTTCGCCCGGCATATCCACCCAGAGTCTCTTGATGGACATGACGGTTTTTCCATTCGACATATCGCGTATGTCGGACTTGGCGGCAGTTTCGACGGCTCTGCCGACCATCCAGCTTGAAATCTCGTTTACACTGGTCTGGGATGCGGGCACGTCAGAGACGACGTAACCGTCGCGCATGACCACGACCTTGTCGCAGACTGCGAGGATCTCATGCAGTCTGTGCGTGATGAAGATCACGGCGATGCCCTTTTTCGACATAGAGCGGATGGAGGCGAGCAGCGCCTCGGCCTCTTTCTCCGTGAGTACGGCGGTCGGCTCGTCCAGGATCAGAAGCTTGAGCTGATCCTTGCTGAGTTCGCGCGCGATCTCGGTAAACTGCTTGTGTCCGACGGGCATTTCGCTGATGACCATGTCCTTGTCGATATGGAAGCCCATCTTGTCGATGGCGGCCTCCGCACGGCCGGTCATTTCATTATAGTCGAGCGTATCGAGTCTGTCCCCGAAAACCTCGGAGACGATATTTTTCTTTTTCGGTTCGCGGTTAAGGAGGATATTCTCCGTGGCGGTGAAGCCCGGGATCAGGGAAAATTCCTGATGCACCATGCCGATGCCGGCAGCCAGGGCGTCAAAGGGCGTGTTGAACTGCACCTTTTCGCCGTTGATGAGGATGTCGCCCTCATACCCGCCGGTCTCCCGGATCACGTCCATGCCGAAGAGAATCTTCATGAGGGTGCTCTTGCCGGCGCCGTTTTCGCCGCAGAGCCCTAGGACTTCGCCCTCGGCCAGGGTGAGGTTAATGTCCGTCAGCACCTGGTTTCCGAAGAAGGCCTTTTTGATATTCCGCATTTCCAGAAGCGGAGCGTTTGTATTTGCCATATCTGTTACCCACCTATGTAAACAATAAAACATGCCATTCTGGGCAGAGCGAAGAATCCTGCTCTTTGCCGGTGCTTGGGGAAAGATCCTTCGCTGCGCTCAGGATGACAAATGTGTTTTGCAGGGAAAAGGGAGGGAGCCAAGCCCCCTCCCCTTTTTGTTTTGCTGTTTTCGGAGCCTTGGGAGATTACTTGATGGTGAAGTACTTCTCGGGAACCTCAACAGAGGTGGAGCCCATGTAGTGGCCGGGATTGCCCATGATGTAGGTATCCTGGTAGATGAGGAAGGTGTTCTCAGCCTTCACGCCGGTCTCCGCGTTGGTGTAGTTGGAGCCGTTCCACTCAGCGCCGGGGGAGAACTCGGCATAAGCCCTGGAGATGTCGTCGATCTCAAGCAGCTCGCTCTCGCCGTTGATGACGTTCAGAGCATGCTGGGCAAGGCCGGCAGACACGGTGTAGCCGTAGGAGTAGGCCCAGGTGCCGAAGCGGCCGGCGCCGCCCTTCTCGCAGATGGAGGACTCGACCTTGGCGAGGATCTTGGCATAGTCGCCTGCCTCAGCGGTCAGGTCGATGCCCAGGGCGCCGGGATAGCCCATGGTGGGAGAGGGCAGGTCAGCCTCGACGAAGCATCCGCCGTACTCGAGCAGCTGCTTGAGCAGAGGCTCGGTGTGGGCGTCGTTGGTGCAGAAGTAAGCGGCATGCTCACCATACTGCTCGACCCACTGGGGGACATGCTCGAGGATGTAGGCCTGAGCGCCGGCAACACCGACGTCCGTGGTGGGGTCGGGAGCGGTCTCAAGGACGAACTTCATGCCGAACTCTTCGCAGGCGGCCTTCATGATGGCCACGCGGCGGCTCATGGTCTCGTAGGACATGTGGCGCGGGAAGGAGATGTGGACAAAGGTATCGCAGCCCATCTCGTGCGCGGTGCGGATCATCAGGTAGCCGCGGGCGACGAAGTCGTTGTTGACGACGAGGTCAGCAGCGGAACCGATCTCGGGCAGGTCCTCATGGGACTCACCGGCGATGCAGATGATGTCGGGGCGACGCTCTTTGATCTGACGGAAGGCCTCGGTGGTGCCGGGGACAGCCTGGTTGACGATGATGGCCTTCATCTGGGGGTCGTCGGACATGTTGACGATGGTCTGGATGGTGGTCTCGAGCTCTTCGGTGAAGTTGTCGGGGTAGATGGCCAGCTTGACCATATCCTCGCCATACTTGGCCTGGAAAGCTTCGGCGCCGCGGCGGTCGTCCTCGGACTGGGAGACGGAGCCGGTGATGATGCCGATGTGCACGTCTTCTCCGTCCGCAAAAGCGGTCTGAGAGGCGAACAGCGCGAACACCATGGTCAGTGCGAGCAGAAGGGCAAGTGTCTTTTTCATGTTTTCCTCCTTATGTTTTTTGGAAAGGCGGTGCTTTTTGGGCTGCATGTCCCGCCCTGAAGCAGCGTCTTTTCCTCATTTGCTTCCGGGAACACATGAATTTCCCGAAAACACAGTTTAATATACCACACTCTTTACTTCAGTACAAGGTTAAATTCATATTTTCGACAAAAAATGTACGCATTTTTTAAGTGTCCTGCGCTGGAAAACATTTTGCATTGAGAAGCGGACGCGTCTCTCCTATAATTCAAGCGAGGTGATGAACGTGAAACTGAAGAAAACGATCCTGCGCATGCTGGCCATGTGCCCGGACGCCTGGTACATATTCATGTGCTCCGTAAAGCTCACCGCCGCCGTGCTGTTTGGGGCCTTTCTGCTCCTTTTAAGCTGCAGCGGCAGCATGGCGGAGAGCTATACACGGTACATGACCGCCATGAGTCTCTATGAGATCGGGCAGGCCCTGCTTTTGATCGGGGTCATCCTCTCCGTGTGCATCGAGGATGTTCAGACCTCGAGACGGTAAAACGCTTCCCGATCCATGAGGGCGTTTAACACGTCCAGCAGGGCGTCCGCGCTCATGCGCTCCGGGAGATTGAGCCTTTGCTGCAGGGCTTTGCGCCTTTCCGCGCTCCCCTCTCTCCCGCTGAGACCGCGCGCGTAGAGATCCGCCTTTCCGATTTCGGCCGGGCGTGAAGCCTCCGGACTGTCGTCAAAGGTCGCGCCCGCGCGTTTGAGCGCTTCAAGCAGGATCTCGGGGCGCATCCCCTCGACGCCGAGCTTGCCCTCCTTCGAGGGGGCCGCTTTGCGCTTCTCCTTTCCCGGGATATCCGGGATATAGGCATGCTTGACGAGTTTGGGATCGACGCATCCGCGGATATGGTTTCGGATCATAAAGCCCGCGCCGTCCGAATCCGTGAGCACGATGAGGCCGCACGTCTGTGCCAGGGTCTGGAGAAGGCGGCGCTTTTGTGCGTCGTTGAAGATACCGAAGCCGGAGGTCTCGAGAATCACGGCGTCCACCACCTGGCTGAGCGTATTTTTGTCGTAGCGCCCTTCGACGACGATGACTTCCTTAATCCGATGCATGTTCTTCTCCCGCCGCGATACGCAGCACAGCCTCCTTCAAAAGCTCCCGCGCATCCGCGCCGCTGCTTTTCATGCGGTATTCCGTCTCCGCGCAGAGCTCCACCGCGCGCCTGAGCTGCGGCAGCGTGAAGCCGCGGGCTGCCGCAAGGAGCTTGGAGGCGATGAAATCATACTTGACGGCGCAGACCTCCGTCACATATTTTGAACCCAGGTTTTTTTCGATTGCGAGCCGCGCCGCGTAGAGCTGGCGCATCTGCCGGCCCAGAACCGAGATGATCATGATAGGCTCGTTATTCTTATCCGACAGCAGTTCTGAGAGAACGGCCAGGGCGGAGTTGTGTTTTTTCTGGGCGATCAGCTCCGTCATCTCAAAAACATCGGCCTCCGGGATGTGGTTTGCGACCGCCTCCACATCCGCCGCCGTCACCTTCTCGCCCTTGGCATAGGCCGCAATCTTTTCGATCTCGGGAATAAGCCTGCTCATGAGACTGCCGCTGATGAAGATAAGGCGCTGGGCCGCCGCAAGCTCGATCCCCTTCCCCGCCGCCGCAAAACGCCGGACGATCCAGTCGGTCAGCATGCCCTGGGACTGCTGGGTGAAGTTCAGCTCCCGCCCCTCCGCGCGCAGCGTTTTGATGAAGCGCAGTCTCCCGTCGATGTCATAGTCCGGCTTCAGCACGAAGACCACCGTGCAGTAATCGGGGATATCGGAAATGATTTTCACGCAGGCGTCGGGATCCGAAAGATGGTTGACGTCTATCTCACGCAGTTCGATGAAGGTTCTCTCCGTCAGAAAGGGCATGGCGTCCACCGCCTGCCGGAGCTTCTGCGCGTCAAGACCGGGGCCGTCCATACGTTTATAGCTGAAATCGTCCTCCCCCTCGGGGAGGCATTTCTTTTTCAGGGCTGCCAGAAACTGCTCACGCAGATACTCCTCTTCGCCCCGGAATAGGTAGAGCTTCTCCGGGCCGCGCTCCTTGAGTGTGCGAAGCTCGGCGGCGTAATTGAAGGTCTCTTCGTTTTTTCCCGTTTTTTTAGCCATTGTTGTTCTCCAAACGAATCTCCACGGTTCCGTCCTCATCTGTTCTCATGATGCGATAGCCATATTTTTGCAGTGCATCCAGCGTCTCCCGCGCCGGGTGCCCGTAGGTGTTATAGCCGACGCTGATCACTGCAAGCGCGCCGCGCGTCTTTTCCAGAAGCTCCGGAGCGCTTGCGTATTTGGAGCCGTGGTGTCCCACGATCAGAATATCCGTGCCGCTCACATCGGCTGTGCGCACAAGCTCCCGTTCAAGCTTTTTCGAGGCGTCGCCCGTCACCAGCACTTCCGTGTTCCCGACGGCAAGCGATACCATCAGCCCGCGCTCATTTTCATCCCCGTCCTCCGAAAGCTTATAGAGCCCGGCATGGATTCTGCCGCAGACGGCGTCGGCATTGTTTTTAAGCCTCGTCACTTCGGTTCCGTGCCGCGCGGCACAGGCCAGGATTTTATCGAGCAGGCCGCTTGTGTTTTCCGTATCCGCCGGGAGGATCAGCGTATCCGTCGGCAGTGTTTCCATCAGCCTTACCGCCCCGTCCACATGGTCGGTGTCCAGATGCGTCAGCACCATCAGTTCAATGCTTTTTCGCCCGCAGCCGAGAAGATACTCTCCCGCGATGCTCCCCGCGTCGTCAAGGCAGTAGATGTTGCCGCAGTCGATCACTGCCGTAACGTCCCCGGCGAAGGTGGTGACGCACTGTCCCTGTCCCACGTTCAGGACGGTAACGCAGTCTGTCTCCTGATAGAGCTTCTCCGTCCGCACCAGGATGCCGACGAGCAGGGCAAGCGAAAGGGAGACCGGAAGCAGGATGCCGAGCGCCCTGTGTCTTCTCAGCATCAGCCCCGCCAGCAGGAGCGCATAGCTTATAAGAAGCCAAAGGACAGCGCCATCGGTCGACATGTACAAAACCGCGTACGGCAGGGCGGCAACTTTGCCCGCGCAAAAGAGGATATAGCGCACAAGCAGCGAACAGAGCCATCCCGCCGCGCCGCCGAGCATCGGGATCACCGACAGAATACAGGCGGCCCAGGCAAGGCAGAAGCACACGCTCACCGCCCAGAGGCAGGCAATATTGCTCAAAACCGCAAGCAGCGGCACATAGCCGAAGTGCAGCGCCGTAAGCGGCGTTGTGAACACCGAAACGCTCAGCGAGCTTGCAAGCACACCGAGGACATAGGCTGCCGGGCCGCGCCGAAAGCGCTCCGGCAGCGGGCGCATCAGCCAGGCGTGAAGTCTCTCGGCAAAGCAGAGGATCCCCGCCATGGCGGCAAAGCTCAGCTGCAGGCTCACGCTCTTTGCCGCAAAGGGGCAGGCCGCAAGGATCAGGGCCAGCACCGCGGAGAGCGACGTGACCGGATCGTTCTCCCGGCGAAGGAGCGGGGCAAGCAGCAGCATGGTCTGCATAAACCCGGCTCGGAGGGCTGAATTACTTGAGCCTGTGACCAACACAAAGCTCCAGATCAAAACGATGCTGAAAAGCGCACCGCGTCTCCCGTTTCCGAAGAGGAAAGCCAAAAGCCCCACGAGAAAGGAGATGTGCAGGCCGGAAACCGCGACGACATGCATGAGGCCGGAGCGGGTCATGGCCACATAGAGCGCGTCGTCGTCATAAAAGTCCTGCTTGTCGCCCAGCATCAGCGCCTTGAGAAAGGCGCGGCTTTCCGCCGGGAAGACCAGATCCGCCCGGGAGCAGAGGAAACGGTGAAGCCGCGCCGGGAGGCTGCCGAAGGAATAACCGGCGTCCGTTGTCTCTTCCCCGCCTTTGACGCTGAGCTTAAAGTAATAACCGTTGGTATGGTAATTGTCATAGGGTTTCCCGTAGAGCATATCCGCCGTATTGATTTTCGCGGTAAAACGGACGGTATGCCCCGGCTCCGCCTCGGAAAAGGCTTTGTGATTATCATAGACGATCGCCTTGAAATGCGGCAGATCATCCGACCGGATGCGGATATGCACCCGGCAGTAGCTTCCGAAGTCCTCCGGGTAATCAAGGACTGTGCCGCAGATTTCCCGCGTCTCTCCGGCATACGCCTGCGCCCTCTCCGCCGTCAGGCGGTTATAGACCGCATATTCCAACAGGCCGAGAGAAAAGAAGAGCAGCGCGATCACGGCCGGGCGCAGCCATTTTCTGTGAAACAGCGCAAGGGCGGCCCCGAGTACCGCGGAAAGAACCGCGGGCACGATCAGCCACCCAGCAGGCAGGATATAGTTTGCGAGGAATACAGCGGCGGAGAAGGACAGCGCCGCCGTCGCAAGCTTCCTCATACGCTTACCTCACAAATACGGGGCCGGTACAGGAATACCGGCCCCGCGGTTTTATGACATTACAGGATCTTTTCGCCGAGCTTCACGCCGCCGATCAGATGAAAATGCAGGTGCATGACAGTCTGGCCGCCGTCCTCGCCGCAGTTGTTGATGACACGGTAGCCGTTATCCAGTCCCTCGGCCTTTGCGATCTTCGCGATGGCCTCAAAGCACTTGGCGACATAGAGGGAATTGCTATCGTCCACAGCGTCGGCGCAGGCAATGTGCTGCTTGGGCACAACCAGGATGTGAACCGGCGCCTGGGGGTTAATGTCCCGGAAGGCGAAGACATACTCGTCCTCATAGACCTTGGTGCTGGGGATATCCCCGGCGATGATTTTGCAGAACAGGCAGTTATCCATCTTGCTTCCTCCGATCAGATTTTATCGCTGACAAAGCTCTCCACCGCGTCCAGCGCAGCCTGGAGCTTTGAAACGTCGTTGCCGCCGCCCATGGCGGAATCGGGCTTGCCGCCGCCCTTACCGCCGGCGATGGCGGTGATATTGCGGATGATGTCCCCGGCCTTGACGCCCTTTGCAACGGCGTCCTTGCCGCAGACGCACTGGAAGGTGATCTTGTCGCCGTTGACGGAGGCGATCACGGCCACAACCTTGCTGTTCTTATCGCGCAGCACGTCGCCGAGCTTGCGCAGGGTGTTGGCGTCGCAGCCGTCCTTCGAGCAGGTCACAACGCACAGCCCCTTCACGTCCTTGCCGTTTTTGAGCATCTCGTCCGCGCCGCCGGCGGATTCCTTTGCCTTGTACTGCTCGATGATGCGCTTTGCCTCGCGCAGCTCGTTTGCCTGCTGCTCCAGCTTCTGGGGCAGATCGGCGGGGCTGGTCTTATACATGGCGGCGAGGGCGGAGAGCTCCTCAACATCACGGTTCAGAACCTTCATGGTTTCAAGGCCGGTGCTGGCCTCGATACGGCGCACGCCGGAGGCGACGGAGCCTTCGGACAGAATGTGGAAGGCGCCGGCCTTGGCGGTGTTGTCCAGGTGGGTGCCGCCGCAGAGCTCGATGCTCCAGTCGCCCATGTTCACAACGCGCACCACATCGCCGTACTTTTCACCGAAGAGGGCGGTCGCGCCGCTCTTTTTGGCCTCGTCGATGGGCATTTCCTTCACGCTGATGCCGTAGCCCGTGAGGATGGCGTCGTTGACGATTTTCTCGACCTCTTTGAGCTGTTCGGTCGTGACGGCGGAGAAGTGGGTAAAGTCGAAGCGGAGGAAGTCCGGCTCCACCAGAGAGCCCGCCTGGTGCACATGGTCGCCCAACACCTCGCGCAGAGCCTTGTGGAGAAGGTGGGTCGCGCTGTGGGCGCGGCCGATGGCCTGGCGGCGCTTCTCGCAGTAGCTGGCCTTCACCGTGTCGCCGACAGAGAAGCTGCCGGATTTCACCACGCCGTAGTGCATATACTTGCCGCCCTTGTTCTTCTGGACGTTGTTGACCTCAAAAACGCTGTCGCCCGCGACGATCTTGCCGTGGTCGGCAACCTGTCCGCCCATCTCGGCATAGAGGACGGTTTTATCGAGGACGATGATGCCCTCTGCGCCCGCGCCGAGTTCCTGCTGCAGTTCATCCTCGGACACCAGCGCGAGAACCTTTGCCTCGGTCTCCTTTTCGTCGTAGCCTACAAACTTGGTATCGGGGATCTCCTTGCCGAACTCGATGCCGGCCCAGCCGAGATCGCCCAGGGCCTCTCTGGCCTTGCGGGCACGAACGCGCTGCTCCTCCATGAGCGCCTTGAAGCCGTCCTCGTCGACGCCCATGCCCTCATCCTCGCACATCTCGATGGTGAGGTCGATGGGGAAGCCGTAGGTGTCGTAGAGCTTGAAGGCGTCGGCGCCGGAGAAGACGCTCTCTCCTTTTGCCTTGTGCGCCTCGAGCAGTTCGCCGAAGATCTTCATGCCGGCGTCGATGGTGCGGGCAAAGTTCTCCTCCTCGGTCTTCACGACGCGGGTGATATACTCCTGCTTCTCGCGCAGCTCCGGGTACTGGCACTCGTTCTCATGGATGACGGTGTCGATGACCTTGTAAAGGAAGGGCTCGTTCACGCCGAGAAGCTTGCCGTGTCGGGCAGCGCGGCGGAGAAGTCTGCGCAGGACATAGCCGCGCCCCTCGTTCGAGGGGAGGATGCCGTCGCAGATCATGAAGGTGGCGGAGCGTATATGGTCGGTGATGACGCGGAGGGACACGTCCATCTTATGGCTCTTGCCGTAGAAGGCGCCGGTCAGCTCGCTCACCTTATGGGTGATGTTCATGACCGTGTCAACGTCGAAGAGGGAGTCCACGCCCTGGCACACGACCGCCAGACGCTCAAGGCCCATGCCGGTGTCGATGTTCTTCTGCTTGAGTTCGGTATAGTTGTTGTTGCCGTCGTTGTCGAACTGGGAGAAGACGTTGTTCCAGACCTCCATATAGCGGTCGCAGTCGCAGCCGACTGTGCAGTCGGGCTTGCCGCAGCCGTACTCCGGGCCGCGGTCATAGTAGACCTCGGAGCAGGGGCCGCAGGGGCCTGCGCCATGCTCCCAGAAGTTATCCTCCTTGCCGAAGCGGAAGATGCGCTCGGGCGCGATGCCGATGTCCTTGTTCCAGATTTCAAAGGCCTCGTCGTCATCCACATAGATGGAGGGATAGAGGCGGTCGGGGTCGATGCCCACCCAGTCGGGAGAGGTCAGGAATTCCCAGCACCAGGCAATGGCTTCCTTTTTGAAGTAATCGCCGAAGGAGAAGTTGCCGAGCATCTCAAAATAAGTGCCGTGGCGGGCGGTCTTGCCGATGTTCTCAATGTCGCCGGTGCGGATGCACTTCTGGCAGGTGCAGACGCGGCGGCGGGGCGGCTCCTGCTCACCCTTGAAGTAGGGCTTCATGGGCGCCATGCCGGAGTTGATGATGAGAAGGCTCGCGTCGTTTTGCGGGATGAGCGAAAAGCTCGGCAGACGAAGGTGGCCTTTGGTTTCAAAGAAGCTCAGAAACATCTCTCTGAGTTGGTTCACGCCGTATTTTTCCATGTATATATCCTCCAATTTAGAACTGACAAAATAAAAAATCTCCGCCCCCGTACAGGGGCGAAGATGAATTCGCGGTACCACCCTGATTACGGCATGCGCCGTATCTCAAGCGCCCGTAACGCGGGCAGACGCCCCGGTCATCCCGGGGAGCTCGGGAGTGGCTGTCGGGTTTGGACTCAGGGCCTTGCACCATCCGGCCCCTCTCTGCGGAATCCTCTGCCGACTCGTTCCGTCACAGCCAATAGCAATATCATGGGGCATTTTATCACAAGTCCCCGATTTGTCAAGCTTTATCTGCGTTTTCTGAGGATCGAAAGCCGCGGCGCTTCTTTCGGCAGCTTGAGATGCACTTCCATCATCGGGTGGCGGGCGTCGGGAACGGACTCCCCTTCCGCGTCGAACATCTCGCCCACGGTGAACAGGATCGGTTCCCCCTCCGGGGTAAGAAGCTCCAGCTCGTCCCCGACGGAAAACTTGTTGCGCTGGGTGAGAACGGCGCTGCCCGTCTCATCGCAGCTTTCCACCACGGCGGCCACATCCGCGCCGCTTGTGTATGTACCGTCATAGCACTGGCCGGGCTGGGTTCCGAGATAAAAGCCCGTACAGTAGGGGCGGTGGCTGACCATCTCGGTCTCCCGCACCCAGATCTCCGGTACGGGATCGCCCGCCGCGACGGCGTCCAGCGCGTGGCGGTAGGCGTTTGTGGTGACGGCGGCGTAGTAGGCGGACTTCATGCGTCCCTCGATCTTGAAGCTGGAGACTCCCGCCTCCGCCAGATCCTGCAGATGTTCGATCATGCGAAGATCATTGGAGTTCATGATATAAGTGCCACCGTCATCCTCCGCGATGTCAAAGGCCTGTCCGGGGCGCTTTTCTTCCATGAGGCTGTACTTCCAGCGGCAGGGCTGAGCGCACTCGCCCCGGTTGCCGTCCCGCCCGGTCATATAGTTTGACAGCAGGCAGCGCCCGGAGAAGGAGACGCACATGGCCCCGTGCACGAAGGCCTCCAGCCGCAGCTCGGACGGGGTGTTGGCGCGGATCTTCCGGATCTCCTCCAGGCTCAGCTCCCGGGCGAGGACGACCGTGTCCGCGCCCATGGCATGCAGGACGTTTGCGGTAGCGCTGTTGACCACGCCGAGCTGGGTGCTCACATGCAGCCCCAGCTTCGGCGCAAAGCGTTTGGCAAGCGCGATCACGCCCAGATCCGCGATGATGAGCGCGTCCGGGCCCACTTCGTTCAGAAAGGCGAGGTAGCCCGGCAGACGCGCAAGCTCCTCCTCCCGCAGCAGGGTATTGCAGGTCACATAGACCTTTTTGCCCATGCCGTGGGCAAGCTCCACCGCGCGCGGGAGCTCTTCCCTGTCAAAATTTCCGGCGGCAGCGCGCAGGCCGAATTCCTTGCCCGCCAGATATACGGCGTCCGCCCCGTAGCAGAGCGCCATCTCGAGTCTTTCCCAGTCCCCGGCGGGGGCCAGCAGCTCGAAATCGTTACGAATAATTTTGTGAAGCAACAAAGTTATTAAACTCCGTATCGTTAGTAAAGAATCGGTGTACGCCGGCCTCGGCGTCGAGGGCGTAATAGTAATAGTTCGTGGTTTCCGGGAACAGCGCCGCGTAGATGGAGGCAAGACCCGGACTGCAGATCGGCGTGGGCGGCAGTCCGTCATGGATGCGTGTGTTGTAGGGGTCGTCCTTCTCCAGCATCTGCGCCGTGGGCGCGCCCTCATGCTCATCATAGGGATAGAGGACGGACGCGTCGATCCCCAGGACGATGCCCGCATTGAGTCGGTTATAGATGACGGAGGCGATCAGGGTGCGCTCTTCATCGCTGCCGGCCTCCTTCTCGATGAGCGAGGCAACCTTGAGCACATCGTACATGTTCATCTTGAGCTCTTCCGCGCGAGCATACATCTCCTCCGTCACACGGCGGCGGAAATTGTCGAGCAGTTTGTTGATGGCGCTTGAGCCCTGCATGCCGACATAAAATTCATAGGTGTCCGGGAAGAGGAAGCCCTCCAGCCGGTAGGCGCCCTCCCCTTCGCTGAGCTCCAGGAAGTCGTAGTTAAACTCCGTATCGCCCGCGTCCTGCATCAGATCGTTGTAGCTGCATACGCCGTTTTCCTCCAGGCGCATGAAGATCTGGTGCATCTTGAAGCCCTCCGGGATCGTCACATTGACCGTGACGGTAGAGGACGACCCCGCGCGCATGTTCTGAATGAGGGCGCGGTAGTCAAAGGTGGAGCGCAGCTCATACTCGCCGGGGCTCACCTTCTCATCGGCGGTGGAAATTTTGCAGAAGAGGTTAAAAAGCCACTTGTATTCGATGAGGCCCGCATCCTTGAGTACGTCCGCCACATAGTCCATGTCCGCATGGGTAACGCGCTTGGTGCCGACCTTTTTGCCGTTTTCGTCGATCTTGTCCACCGTCTCCGACTGGAAAATACTGCTCGGCAGCGTCACGACGGCGGTGAAGTCATCCTTATTGAGCGCGAGCATATCGCTCGTCGCCATCCAGGCAAGGCAGGCCAGCACGATGCTCACACACACGATAAACGTGAAGTACATGAGTCCGCCGAGACAGCCGGAGCGGTACTCATGGCTCTGCCGCACGGGGCGGTAGTCCCGCTCGGACTCGGCGTCGCCGGTGTAGTTTCGCGCCTCTTTTCCGGTCTCGTCGATCAGCAGCTTGTCCATGGCCTCCAGCGGCTTCGGCTTTTCGCCGCCCTTTGTCCGGCTCTTCTTCGGCTGCTCGGCTGGCTTTGCGCGCACATCGTGGGTACGGAATATTTCGTTGATTTTCTCGAGTTCGTCGGGCATGTTAATCTCCTTTGGTCAAGGCGCAGGATGCGGGCTTTGTAGCACAGAGGACGGGAGCGTCATAAGATGGCATGAGCGCTGCAGAAAACGCGCGCCGCTGCCCGCCGCCGCACAGTATGGCGGGACATCAACAGCTCATGTGCGGAGAAAGGAAAGTACTATGTTCTGCAACTCCTGTAACAACAATAACACTCTCTGGCTCATCATCCTGATCATCATTCTCTTCGGCGGCTGCGGCAACGGCTACGGCTGCGGCAATAACTGCGGCTGCGGCAACAACTGCGGCTGTGGCTGCAACAACAACTGCGGCTGCAACAACAACTGCGGCTGCAGCAACGACTGCGGCTGCTGCTGATCCCATCGGGGAGCCCCAGAGGGGGCTCCTCCTTTTACTTTCAGCCGCCGTTTATTCTGACGATGCGCGCGCTTTATTTGTTTCCGAGTGTGCGCAGGATGATGTCATAGATCTCCGCGTTTTTCTCGTCCGCGTCGCGCTCAAGCCCGTCCTTCTGCCAGGGGATGCGCTTCCAGCCGTAATGCTCGCACGCCTTATCCGCCGTGCGCAGGCATCGGGCCAGATAGTCGCTGTCCTGCTCATGGATATCGGCGCTGGTGTGGTTTTTCTCCTCACAATGCCGCATGCGCTTGCGGGAGGTCTCCAGATCCACGTCCAGATAGATCACAAGATCCGGCTCCGGCAGGCCCATCTTGGTGTATTCCAGATCGGCAAGCCAGTCGAAAAAGGAGGGCAGCTCCTCATCCGGAAGCTTGCTGCCCTGATGCACCGCGTTGGAGGTGGTGTAGCGGTCGGACAGAATGAGTCCCCCGTTTTCATATACCTCCCCCCAATCGTCCCGGTAGGAGGCGAAGCGATCCACCGCGTAAAACGCGGAGGCGGTATAGGCGTTCACATCGCCGGGCTTCTTTCCGAAGGCGCCGCCCAGATACAGACGGATCAGCGCGCTGCTCTCCTTGTCGTAGCGCGGAAACACGATGTGATTATACGCAATTTTGTCCCGTTCCATTCTTTCGCACAGACGGCGGTACATGGCGGACTTGCCGCTGCCGTCAATGCCCTCGAGAACGATCAGTTTTCCCTTCCCCATATGGCTTTTCCTTTAAAACTATTCTATTCAGATTTGCGCAAAGACCTCGCCGATCTTGCCGTGGATGGTGAGATCGGCCTCGGCGGGCGTACTGCTGCGGGTGATGAGCACCAGCTTGTCGCCCCGGTAATAGTTGATGAGTCCCGCCGCCGGATAGACCTTGAGCGAGGTGCCGCCCACGATCAGCACATCCGCATTGCGGATATACTGGATGGCGCGCATCATGACGTCGTTGTCAAGCGGCTCTTCATAGAGGACGATATCCGGGCGGATCACGCCGCCGCAGCCGCAGCGGGGAACGCCGGTTCCGTGGTTCATGAGATCGGCGTCGAAGCTTCTGCGGCAGCGGGAGCAATATGCCCGCATTATGCTGCCGTGCAGCTCCAGCACGTTCTGACTCCCGGCGGCCTGGTGCAGGCCGTCGATATTCTGCGTGACGACGGCCTTGAGCTTTCCCTCCCGCTCCAGCTCCGCAAGGCGCAGATGGCAGCGATTGGGCCTGACCCCGTCGATCACCAGCTTTTCCCGGTGGAAGCGGTAATACTCCTCGGGAAAGCGCTCAAAAAAGGTGTGGCTCAGAATCGTCTCGGGCGGGTACTTCCACTTTTGATTGTACAGGCCGTCCACACTGCGAAAGTCGGGGATCCCGCTCTCCGTGCTGACGCCGGCCCCGCCGAAGAAAACGATGTTGTCGCTGCCGTCTACCCATTCCTTCAGTTTTGCGATGTTTTCATCCATGGGGTACGCCTCCTATATTGATTATACAGCCGTCTCTGCCGCCGCGATCACCTCGGCCGCGCAGTCTGTGCAGGCCTGCAGTGTGATCTCGTTCTCGCGCCGGACGACATAGCGGTAGGTTTCATCCGTACATTGATCGGACATGTCAAGGATATAGAGACGCGCCGTGCGGATCGCCGCCATGGCAAGCTCCGCGCTCTCACCCAGATAGTGCAGCGCTTCCGTCGGACAGAGAGGGCAAAGCTCCCTTGAAAGCTCCAGTGCCTGAGACATCATATTGATAACCTCGCCCGGTATGGCGACGGCGGGCTGGCGCGCGGCCTCGATATTCCGCTCGTCCCCCTCTTGGAGGGCGTGGCGCAGCGGATTGCGCGCCTTCACATCCTCGTCAATGAGGTGCACCATATAGCCTCTCAGGATTTCGGCATTGCGGTCAATATAGGCAGTGCGCTCATGATCCGGGCGCTCCCGCAAGGTCAGCGCTGCCGCCCGTTTTAGAAGCGCCGCCGAGAGCGCGGCCGTCATGGCGGCGGCGCTGCCGGTTTCCAGTCTGGATTCCGGGTCGGTAAGAGCCTTGGTCAGCTCGTCGGGGTTCTTCATCCGAAAGACTTCGATTTTGATTCCGTCCGCCATGCCTGCTCTCCTTCTCAGTCTCTGTTAAATTCTCTCAGCTTTAAGCCCTCGTTCTTCTGCAGCGCCCAGTTGACGCACCAGTCGGAGGTGAAGAGCAGCAGATTGTTGCCCTTGAAGTCCTGCACCCATTTCGTGTCGCTTGTGAGGTTTAAGTCCTGGATACGGATATCCTCGTTCTCGACCCAGCGGACAAGCTCATAGGGCATGGAGCGTCTGCGTATCTCCACGCCGTACTCTGTGCGAAGACGATACTCCAGCACCTCAAACTGTAGCACGCCCACGACGCCGACGATCACTTCCTCCACGCCGGTATACGGTTCATGGAAGATCTGGATGGCGCCCTCCTGTGCGATCTGCTGGATGCCCTTTTCAAACTGCTTGCGCTTCATGGTATCGACACGCTCCACGCCCGCGAAATGCTCGGGCGCGAAGGTGGGGATGCCCTCAAAGCAGACGTTCATCCCCTTTTCGCAAATCGTGTCGCCGATAGAGAAGATGCCGGGGTCGAACACGCCGATGATGTCCCCGGCGTAGGCCTCGTCAATGATGGCGCGATCCTGGGCCATGAGCTGCTGGGGCTGGGCAAGGCGCAGGTTCTTGCCCGCCTGTACATGATAATACTCCTTATCCCGCTCAAAGCGGCCGGAGCAGATGCGCATGAAGGCGATGCGGTCGCGGTGGGCCTTGTTCATGTTGGCCTGAATTTTGAAAACGAAGGCGGAAAAGCGGGGATCCATGGGATCGACCGCCTCCTCCCCGGATACGCGCGGCAGCGGAGGCATGGTCATCTTCAAAAAGCTCTCAAGGAAGGGCTCCACGCCGAAGTTATTGAGCGCCGAGCCGAAGAACACGGGGCTGAGTGCCCCCTCGCGCACGGCGTCGAGGTCGAAGTCAAAGCCGGCGCCGTCGAGAAGCTCGATATCCTCGGCAAGCTGCTCGCGCAGTCTGGGGCCGATCAGCTCGTCAAGCTTCTCCGTCTCGTCCAGGCGGCACTCGATGGCGCGGATCTTGCTCTGCCCGCGGTGAAATTCGTTGAAGGCGAGGATCTCCCGCTTCTCGCGGTCGTACACGCCCTTGAACTCCCGGCCGCAGCCGATGGGCCAGTTCATGGGATAGGTGCCGATGCCGAACTCATGCTCCAGCTCTTCCATGAGATCATAGGGGCTTCTCGCTTCGCGGTCGAGCTTGTTGATAAAGGTGAAGATGGGAATATGGCGCATGGCGCAGATTTTGAAGAGCTTTCTGGTCTGCGGCTCGATGCCCTTGGCAGCGTCGATGACCATGACGGCGGAGTCCGCCGCCATGAGGGTGCGGTAGGTATCCTCCGAAAAGTCCTGGTGTCCGGGGGTGTCCAGGATATTGATGCAGTAGCCCTCATACTCAAACTGCATGACAGAAGAGGTGATGGAAATACCGCGCTGCTTTTCCAGCTCCATCCAGTCGGAGACGGCATGGCGTGCCGTGGCCTTGCCCTTGACGGAACCGGCAAGCTGGATCGCCCCGCCGTAGAGCAGGAGCTTTTCGGTCAGGGTCGTTTTGCCCGCGTCCGGGTGGGAGATGATGGCGAAGGTTCTCCGCCGTTCGATTTCTTTTTTATAGTCCGCCATAAATCAAAAACATCCTTATAAAAATACTTAGCAATATATTATAGCCGTTTCCCCCACGCTTGTAAAGATTTTCTTCTGTTTTTCATCTCCGGCAGTTGAAACGAAACCGTTTGTGTGCTAAAATCGACAAGGTTTATATGATCTGCAAGGGGTTTTGCATCATGCTCGGTACAATCGTTAATACAATCGCCGTCCTTCTGGGCGGACTCATCGGGACAGTTTTCGGGAATAAGATACGCGACGAATATTCCGCCGGCATCATGAAGGTCATGGGCTTTATTACGGCCTGCATCGGCATTCAGAGTGCCGCCGGGACAAAGAGCTTTCTCGTTGTGGTGCTCTCCCTCGTCTTCGGCACACTGATCGGCATGGCGCTCCGGCTGGACGATCGCATCAACGGCGCGGGCGACTGGGCCAAGCGCAGGCTCGCCGGCACCCCGCTCGGCAAAGGCCCCTTCGGGGACGCCGTTGTGACCTGCTTCATGCTCTTCTGCGTCGGCAGCATGACGATCCTGGGCTCCATCCGCGCCGGACTTGACCACGATTACAGCATTCTCTATACCAAAAGCGTCATGGACTTCATCAGTTCCGCCGCCTTCGCCTCCGCCCTCGGTGCAGGCGTCATCTTCTCCGCCCTTCCCCTGTTTCTCTTTCAGGGGCTGCTGACCATGCTCGCCTCCCTGGCAGAGCCGGTTCTCACGCCCGACGTCATCAATGAGATGACAGCGGTCGGCGGGCCGATCTTTCTCGCCATGGCCTGCAATATCATCGGTATCGGCAAGGAGCATTTCAAGGTCGGCGACATGCTGCCCGGTATTTTCCTGCCGATCCTGCTGGTGCCGCTGGCGAAGGCCGTCGGTCTGTTCTGAACAGAATCGAAATATTATTACGACACAAGGAGTCGCTATGAATTATAAAATGTGTGTGCCCTGCCTGCTGGGGCTCGAGGGGCCGATCGCGGACGAGCTGAAAAGGCTCAACATGCCGGACGTTGCCTCTGAAAACGGACGGGTATATTTTAACGGCGGAGACAGCGAGCTTGCGCGCGCCAACATCTGCCTGCGCATCGGGGAGCGTGTATTGATCGAGGTCGGAAGCTTCGAGGCCAGGAGCTTTGACGCGCTCTTTGAAGGCACGAAGGCCCTGCCCTGGGAGAGTATGATCCCCGCCGACGGCGCGTTTCCCGTGAAGGGCTACAGCCTCAACTCCCAGCTTTTCTCCGTCTCGGACTGCCAGAAGATCATCAAGAAGGCCGTTGTCGAGAGGCTGAAAAGCAAGTATCACATCGACTGGTTCTCCGAGACCGGGGCGCTCTATCAGATCCAGTTTTCCATCATGAAGGATCGGGTATCACTCTGCATCGACACTTCCGGCGACGGGCTGCACAAGCGCGGCTACCGTCCGGCGCACAACGCAGCGCCCCTCAAGGAGACCATGGCCGCCGCTATGGTGACGCTCTCCCGATACCGGGGGCGGGACGATTTCTGCGATCCCTTCTGCGGCAGCGGCACCATCCCCATCGAGGCGGCGCTGATCGCCAAGAACCGCGCGCCCGGGCTTGACCGCGGCTTTACCGCCCAGAGCTGGAAGAGCATCCCGCGCCGCGTCTGGGAAAACGAGCGCGAGGCCGCGCGAAGCCGGGAGTTTCACGGGGAATACCGGATCGTGGGATCGGACATTGACCCCAAGGCCGTCGCCATTGCCAGGGAAAATGCCGAGCGCGCCGGCGTGGACGATGTGGTGCGCTTTGAGGTGGCCGACGCCATGGCCTTCGACCGGCAGACCGAGCGCGGCGTCATCGTCACGAATCCCCCCTACGGGGAGCGCATCATGGAAAAGCAGGAGGCCGAGACCCTGTACCGCGGCTTCGGCAAGGTCCTGTCCGCCTGCCCGAACTGGCAGCTCTATCTGCTCTCCTCCCATACGGAGTTTGAGCGCTGCTTCGGGAAAACCGCCGACAAAAAGCGCAAGCTCTATAACGGCATGATCAAGTGTGATCTGTACATGTATTTCAAATAATCAGAAAGAGATTCAAAGCGATGAAGCATCTGTTTATCGTCAATCCCGTTGCCGGCGGCAAGGACAAGAGCATCACCGTGCAGCGGGAAGTCAGGGAGGCTTTTCGGAACCGGGGAGACGACTACGCGGTCTACGTGACCCGCGCCCCGATGGACGCTGTGGAAAAAATCCGGAATGAGGCGGCGCAGACGGATCATCTGCGCGTCTACGCCTGCGGCGGCGACGGAACCTTCAACGAGTGCGTATGCGGCGCGGCGGGGCTTGAAAATGTGGCGGTCGCCCCCTTCCCCACCGGCACCGGCAACGATTTCTGCCGCATGTTCGGAGAGGAGAAGGATCTGTTCCGGGACTTGAACGCCCTGCTGAACGGCAGCGAACATCCCATTGACCTCATCGACTGCAACGGGCGCTACAGCGCCAACATCTGCTCGGTCGGCATCGACGCCCGCATCGGGACCGAGGTGCACAAGTACAGCGGTCTCCCCCTCATCGGCGGCGCGGGCGGCTATGTGGTCTCCGCCGTCGCCAATGTCTTCAAGGGCATCAACCGCCCCATGAAGGTACAGGTCGGCGACTACTGCGCCGAAGAAGAACACGCGCTGCTGTGCGCCTGCAACGGGCGCTACTACGGCGGCGGCTTCAACCCCAGCCCGGACGCACGGCCCGACGACGGGCTTCTCGACATCTACGTGGTGCCCGGGGTCAGCCTCTTTACTCTGGCAAGGCTCATCGGACAGTATGCCGCCGGCAAGGCAGACCGTTACCCGAAGTACATCCGGCACCTGCGCGGTACCGAGCTTCATATCGAATTCGATGAGGAAAACGTAGTCAACATAGACGGCGAGGCCATGTACGCCAAGCGCGTGGACATGAAGCTCGTCCCCGGCGCGCTCAGGCTGATTGTTCCGGCAGGCATGCGCTTTTTCGCGGATTCATCGCGCTGAGCGGTCATAGCGCGGTTACAAAAAATTCAAAAAGTTCCGGCGCTTTTTTCCTTTCACCCCCTTGCAAAATGAAAAAAGTGTGGTATAGTAAGCATCGTTAGCACTCCGGGTAGTTGAGTGCTAACGATGTTGATTTTTGTAAGTAAATATTTGGAGGTATATAAGCATGAAACTCAAACCCTTGGCAGACAGAGTCGTTCTGAAACAGAACAAGGCTGAAGAGCGCACCGCTTCCGGTATCTTCCTCACCTCCTCCGCCCAGGAGAAGCCCGAGGTCTATGAGGTCGTCGAAGTCGGCCCCGGCGGCATGGTGGACGGCAACGAAGTCAAGATGATCGTCACCCCCGGCCAGAGCGTTCTTGTCGGCAAGTACAGCGGCAGCAAGGTCAAGCTGGAGGATCAGGAGTACACAATCGTCCGCCAGTCAGATATCCTTGCGGTTATTGAGTAATTTTTTCGGAGGTTAAGATATTATGGCAAAGCAGATTATTTACGGCGAAGAAGCAAGAAAAGCAATCGAGCGCGGCGTCAATCAGCTCGCCGATACCGTGAAGATCACCCTCGGCCCCAAGGGCCGCAACGTGGTCCTGGATAAGAAGTTCGGCTCTCCCCTGATCACCAACGACGGCGTCACCATCGCCAAGGAGATCGAGCTGGAGGACGCATTCGAGAACATGGGCGCACAGCTCATCAAGGAAGTCTCCACCAAGACCAACGACGTGGCCGGCGACGGCACCACCACCGCCACCGTTCTGGCCCAGGCCATGATCGGCGAGGGTCTCAAGAACCTGGCCGCCGGCGCCAACCCCATGGTCATGAAGAAGGGCATCCAGAAGGCCGCCGAGGCCGCTGTCAGCGCCATGAAGGGCGTCTCCCAGCCCGTGTCCGGCTCCAAGGACATCACCCGCGTCGGCACCATCTCCTCCGGCGATGAACATATCGGCGCCCTGATTGCCGATGCTATGGAAAAGGTCAGCCAGAACGGCGTCATCACCCTGGAAGAGAGCAAGACCGCCGAGACCTACAGCGACGTGGTCGAGGGTATGCAGTTTGACCGCGGCTACCTCTCCCCCTACATGGTCACCGACACCGACAAGATGGAAGCCGTCATTGACGACGCGCTCATCCTCATCACCGACAAGAAGATCAGCAACATTCAGGAGATCCTGCCCCTTCTCGAGCAGATCGTCAAGGCCGGCCGCAAGCTGCTGATCGTTGCCGAGGACGTCGAGGGCGAAGCCCTTGCCACCATCGTTCTCAACAAGCTGCGCGGCACCTTCACCTGCATCTGCGTCAAGGCCCCCGGCTTCGGCGACAGACGCAAGGAAATGCTGCAGGACATCGCCATCCTCACCGGCGGTCAGGTCATCTCCTCCGACGTCGGCATGGAGCTCAAGGACACCGACATCAACATGCTCGGCCAGGCTCACCAGGTCAAGGTCACCAAGGAGAACACCGTCATCGTCGACGGCGCAGGCGATCCCGCCGAGATCCGCGCCCGCGTTGCACAGATCGAGCGCCAGCTTGAGACTACCACATCCGACTATGACCGTGAGAAGCTGCAGGAGCGCCTTGCAAAGCTCTCCGGCGGTGTTGCCGTCATCAAGGTCGGCGCCGCTACCGAGACGGAGATGAAGGAAAAGAAGCTGCGCATTGAGGACGCACTCAACGCCACCCGCGCCGCTGTTGCCGAAGGCATCGTCCCCGGCGGCGGCACTGCTTACGTCGTGGCCGCCAAGGCTGCCGACAAGCTCACCGCAACCCTCGAGGGTGACGAGAAGACCGGCGCCGCTCTGGTAGCCAAGGCCCTGAAGGCCCCCATCATGCAGATCGCGGCAAACGCCGGCATGGAGGGCGCTGTGATCCTGAACAATGTCTACAACAGCAGCGAAGCCAACTACGGCTATGACGCCGCCGGCGATCAGTACGGCGACATGCTGCAGCTCGGCATCGTTGACCCGACCAAGGTCTGCCGCAGCGCACTGGAGAACGCCGCTTCCGTCGCCTCCATGGTTCTCACCACCGAGAGTCTGGTTGCCGACATCCCGGAGAAGAATCCCCCGATGCCCGCAGCCCCCGACATGGGCGGAATGTACTAAATCAAAACTTTTCAGGCAGCATAAGTGACGATTGTCGGCATTAATGGCGTTTTGCGGAACAAATAAAGAACGTTTACGATGAGCTTACACGGAACTTACACACATTTAAACAGAAAGTTGCCTCAATAAAGATTAGAGGAGCAGACAGTATGCTGAAATATTGTCTGCTCCTTTTTTGATTATTCATGTTTACCGGCAGCGTGTTCGGCTTGAAAAGCATCCTCGCGGTAAAAAACGTGAAGAGACTCTCGATAGTCTTCAGCAAGATTGTTGTTATCCTCTCATCCCCGGGCCGCCGAAGCCGCCGCCCATTGCGGAACCGCCGCCGAAGCCGCCGAAGTTTTGACCGCCGAAGCTTTGACCACTGAAGTCACCGCCAAAGCTCTGGCCGGCAAAGTTGCCGGGTTGCTGGCCGGGCATACCGCCCATCTGACCGGGCATCCCGTCGGGGCCTGCCACGCCGCTCTGGTTGTTGATTGTAAAGTCCTCGGAGAGATAGAACTGACCGTCGTAGTCGATGCCGGCCTCACCGCCGTTTGAGGCGCTGTGGATCTCGGCGCTGCCGCCGATGAGGTTAATGTTTCCGTTAGAGTCAATGCCGTCGCCCTGGCTGTTGATGTTGAGCTTGCCGCCCATCATGTTGAAGCTGTAATCCAGCACGCCTTCGTACAGGCCGTCGCCATTTGCGGCATTGATGGCGTCATCGCTGGAAACGATGGAGATATCTCCGCCGTAGACGTTGACCACGGTACCCTCCAGACCCTCAGTGGACTTGGTGACGCGCACAGTGGGGCCTTCGCCGCTGTCGGGATCGCCGATGGTGAGGATATGGTCGGCATGGATGGCGTCATCGCCCGCCGCAATGGTGAAGTTTCCGCTTAACAAAGTCACGTCGTAGTTTCCATTGATGCCGTCGTTGACTGCGTTGATATTCACAGTGACGCCGTCAAAGATGAGGCTGGCATCGTCGCCGGCCTTGATGCCGTTCTTGGCGTTGCCGTTGATGGTGAGGGTGCCGTCGCCGGTCACATAAACATTGGAGTTTGCCTTAGCCTTGAAGGCTGCGCCGTCGAAGGCATCGGCAATGTCAGCATCTTCGGAATTTTCGTCGTCGGGGTTTTCGTTGTCGGTGAGCACCACGTTGCCGGAGATGATGACCTTGACCTCCAGTTACTTGAGCTGCTGATCCTTCGCGTACATCTCGCACGCTCCTCCGTTGCGGCCTTCCTTGCCCCATCGTCCAGACGATACGATCAACAGATCGCCGCTTTCGGAAAGGGCAAGCTCCGCGCCGGACAGATAAACCTTGCTGGATGTATTGGTGCAGTAGAACACGGCACCGCTTTTGGCTGTCATGCTGCCGCCGGTCATGGTAAAGGCACTCGTGCCCACACTTGCGCCGCCGGAAGCGCTTTGATATTGTGTTCTATCATATCATTTATTTTCCAGTAAAGGCCCAATATCAGCGGTAATATGGATTTCAATAAAACCGCTCCATACTTTGATAAGCTATATCATCAAATCATTGCCGGACTTATTGAAATAAGCAAATTCGATTTCAAAAAGATGGCAGACCATCGTATCGAATGTGGAAAGAAACATATATCATGACATTCAGCGTGAAACAGAAAGGACAATTGTCAATTACAGGACGCACACCTTTTCCACATATTTTTCTATTCTCCTATTTTGCGCTTGACAATCTCATCTGATTATAATGCCCAGGTTTTTCTTCAACAGAAAAGCGGTCACATTCGACCATTTCTAAAGTTTTTTCGATTCAGTTGTTCAAACAGATAATTCATCTTTTCATCCCTCAAAAGCAAAAATCCGGAGAACCCATCGGGCTCTCCGGTCTTTCACAAAAAACTGCGGAAGCTCAAATGGGTATGACAAAACACATACGCATCTCACAGCGCACGTCACGGCACATCATGAAGTTGATGCTCAGCTTACGCATTGACTGTTCTCCTTTGCAGCATCTCCCTATTTGGTTAATATGTTTATACCATGGCAAGAGCAATTTGTCAACAGGAAATTTTCCGGTTCATCGTTTCGCAGTCTCGTCGATCACGCTGACCTCATCCCCCGCTTTTGCCTCTCCTGCCTCCAGAACGACAGCAAAGCCCCCCTCCCGCGGCATGACACAGTCTCCGGCCTGCCTGCGCATAGCGCAGTCTGCGTGACATTCCTTGCCGATCTGCGTCACCTCACACAATGCGGTGCCGATTCTGAGCCGTGTTCCCACCGGGAGGACGGACAGCTGTATTCCTTCACAGAGAATGTTTTCCGCAAAAGCCCCCGGAAGCAGAGGGAACGGGACCTTCTCCTGCAAACGGTTCACGCTTTCCTGTGCCAGCAGACTAAGCTGCCGGTGCCAATCGCCGGCATGTGCGTCGCCCATAATGCCGTGGTGAGGAAGGAGCTTGATCCTCTCAACAGGATGCTTTTGCTCCCCTTTTCTTTGTTCTGTTCCAAAAACACAAAAAGCAATTTATATCTTTTCAATGCTTCTCGTTTATGGTATTATTAAAAAAGTAATTTGCTTATTGCGATTCTGAGCATATCGCTTTTGTTGTACACGATCCCACAATAAAACTCAAGGAAACGGAAGGATGGTTGAGATGGTAAATGTTTCGATCTGTGTGGGCAGCGCCTGCCACATGAAGGGTTCCAGAGAAGTTATCGCAAAGCTTAAAGAGCTGGTGAAGGACCACCAGCTGGAGGGCAAGGTCCTGTTGAACGGCTCCTTCTGCACCGGCAACTGTCAGTACGCGGTCTGCGTCGTCATTGACGACACGGTGTACTCGGTCCGTCCGGAGACGACAGAGGAATTTTTCAATAACGAGATCCTCAGCCGCGTAAGCTAAAGGTTCTCAGAAATACATTAAGGTATAATCACTGTCAGCCGGCTGTCCTGCAGAAAGGTTCGCCGGTCGGAAGAGGGAGAAAGAATGGTTACAAACGACAGAACTACCAGCGATATCACCAAGAAAATATTTCGTGAAGTAGCAAAGCTCGCCTGGAACGGGGAGCTGGAGAGCAAGAAGGAGTTCCTTCCGGAGGAGATCATTCCGGGACCGCTTCCGCAGTTTCGATGCTGCATCTACCGCGAACGCGAGATCATCCGCCAGCGGGTCCGCCTGGCACGCGGCCTGTGCCCAGGGAAGACCAACACGCCCAACATTGTTCAGGTGATCCCCGCAGCCTGTGACGACTGCGCGATCTCTTCCTATTCCGTGACGGACAACTGTCACGGCTGTCTCGGCCATGCCTGCTATGAGTCCTGCCGCTTCGGCGCTGTTTCGATCGTGCGTGATCACGGAAGGATCCGTGCCCATATCGACCCCCAGAAGTGCCGGGAATGCGGCATGTGCGCCAAGAACTGCCCCTACCAGGTCATTGTCCACCAGGTTCGCCCCTGCAAGCAGGCCTGCCCGGTCGGTGCGATCACCATGGATGAAGCGACCGGCCTCTGCCAGATCGACGAGACCAAGTGCATCCAGTGCGGCCACTGCATCCACGCCTGCCCCTTCGGCGCACTGGGCGCCAAGACGTTCCTTGTGGACGTCATTCAGATGATCCGTGCCGGGAGAAAGGTCTACGCCATGGTCGCCCCTGCCGTGGAAGGGCAGTTCGGTCCCGACATCACCCCCGATTCCTGGCGTGCGGCACTGAAAAAAGCCGGCTTTGCCGACATGATCGAGGTCGCCCTAGGCGGAGACCTGACCGCGGCGGCGGAAGCGGACGAGTGGGCCGAGGCATTTTCCCAGGGAGAAAAGAAGACCACCTCCTGCTGCCCCGCCTTTGTGAACATGATCCGCAAGCACTTCCCCATGCTCAGCGGCAACATCTCTACGACCGTCAGCCCCATGTGCGCGGTTTCCCGCATGATCAAGGAGCAGGAGCCGGACGCTGTCACCGTCTTTATCGGGCCCTGCCAGGCGAAGAAGAGCGAGGCCCTGGACATCAATATCAGCGGAAATGCGGACTATGTGCTCACCTTTGACGAAGCCGTGGAAATGCTTCGCGGCAAGGACATCGAACTGGAGCGCGCGGAAAACTATACCCAGCAGGGCTCGAGCTACGGCAAGCGCTTCGGCAACAGCGCCGGTGTCACCGCCGCTGTCATGCAGTGTCTGAAGGAGCAGAATGTCGACGCCTCCAGCATTGCCGTCAAGGTCTGCAACGGCGCTCTCGAATGCAAGAACGCCCTCACGCTCATGAAGCTCGGCAGACTGCCCGAAAACTTCATGGAGGGCATGATCTGCGAGGGCGGCTGCGTCAGCGGTCCGGCACGCCAGAAGGGCCTGACAGAGCTGAAGAAAGACCGCGATGCCATGATCGGCCGCGCAGACGCAAGAGGCGTACATGAAAACCTGAAGCTCATGAACGCAGAGCAGGTTCCCATGCACCGCGATTAACCTAAAACAGATAAGGATATCCGGAGCCGTGAAGCTCCGGATATCCTTATATCTTTTTGTCAGCATATACGGAGGGTGACGGTTTTCCCCGCATCTGTAAGCAATTTCCGCAGCCGGAGAACCGTTTCCGGGATCAAGCCGCCATCCGCGCAAAGAATAGTATCAAGTATCAAGAGCGCCAAGGTTATATGGCCTTGGCGCTCTTGAATCTATAAATGGTTGCGTCAGTTTTATCGGCGCTCCTGTGTCATATAACTTTTATCTTCCGCAGATCCCAAGCCCCGCTTCACGGCAGAAGGCCTTGACGCCGGTATCTTTGATCGTAGCGGCATCCACGTCCGAATCTCCGTTTTCGTTGTCCTTGACTCAATAGGCTTTGTTCTGCCCCTCGCGGATATACACCGCGCCCGCTTCACCGATTCTCGCCCGGATCTCTTCCGGCGTGATTTCACCGCCGAAGGGAAACTGAATCTTCTTTGACTGCTGTAGAGTTTAACGCATTACACCTTATAGATATAGTCCGCCTTTCTCGGAGCAGGATCAGCAGCGGGCTTGGCAGCATAGCCAAGGATCAGATGACCGATACCCTCATAGTCGCCCTCAATGCCGAGTTCTTTCAGAATGGCTTTGCCCTCTTCGCTCTCAAACTCTTCCTTTGCCCGATGCACCCAGCAGCTGGCAACGCCAAGGTCGGCCGCGGCGTTCATCATATTGCCCATAACAAGGCTTCCGTCATACGCATAGGTGGGGACGGCCTTGTTGCCCAGAACCACCAGCACCTCTGGTGCGCCATAAAAGGGATCGATATCCGCCCCGAGAACCGCAGCATTCATTTTGGACAGCTTGTCCCGGAGTTCCTTGCTGGTGACAGCAAGGATAATCGGTGACTGCTTGCCCATGCCGGTCGCGGCATAGGTGCCCGCTTCCAGGATCGCATTCAGCTTTTCTTCTTCGATCAGCTCCGGCTTGTAAGCGCGGCAGCTCCGACGCATTTTCAGGGTAGTCAATGTTTCTGCCATTTTGTATTCCTCCTTAAAAAATATTCACGATTCAGAATAGATCCTTCGCCGCCGCGAACGGGTATCTCATCCAGGCGGTCAGCAAGGTATGCGCGCATTTCCCGCACGGCTTCGAGCATGTCCTGCTTGTGTTTTGGCAGCCAGCCCTGCATGGGTACTACATTGGACGGATGCGAGCTGAAATAGTAGCACTCCTCCAATTCCAGGCGGCTGAGAAGCAGCTCTTGTTCATCCAAAAGCTGACGGAAAGTGCATTCATGAAAAGTGCCGCTCTTCATATCTCCGTATAGCCTGCAGCCCGGCTCGGCGTGCAGGGTGCCGGTGAAGATCTGTTTGGGCTGTACAGCATTGATCATATCCGCCGTTGCCTCTGCGTTTTCCCGCCAAAGCTCCGAACCAGCGCAGCCGAGGATGATGTTAAGAGTAAAATCATACCCCGCCTTTTTTAGTCTCAGCAGCTGTTCAATGCTCTCCTGTACAGTGTGACTTTTGTTCATCATAGAAAGCGCTTCATCCAATCCGCTCTCCACGCCGATGTCCAGCCCGTTAATTCCGGCGTCGCGCAGGCGACGCAGCTCAGCGTCCGTTTTCCGGCGGATATTCTGGATCGAGGCGTACATGGCAATGGTCTCCACCTTGGGCAGCTTACGGTGGATCAGCTCTGTGATCTTCAGCAGGCGCTCCGCGGGCATGGTAAACGGGTCGCCATGTTCTAAAAACGCCCGCTTGACATCCGGGCGGAAAAGTGCGGCCTCGTCAAGATCGGCTTCCACCTGCTCCAGCGGGCACATGGTAAAGGGAACGTCGTGGTACATGTAACAAAAGCTGCATTTATTGTGGCTGCAGCCGGTGGTCACCTGCAGCAGCAGGGAGTTTGCCTCAAAGGGCGGACGATAGACGATTCCTGTTGTATTCATGTTTCTTCTTTCTTTGCAAGGTATTCAATGTATTCGTTGCCCCAGGCTTCCATGGCAGCGATCACAGGACGGAATTTCTCGCCCATGTCCGTCAGCCGGTATTCCACACGGGGCGGAATGGCCTCAAATTGGGTGCGCTGCACCAGGCCGTTCTCTTCCAGCGTTTTCAGCTGCACGGACAGCGTGGCGTGGGTCATCCTCGGCATTTTCCGCAGAAGCTCGTTAAATCGGATGGGGCCGTCTGAGAGATACAGCAGGATCAGCACCGCCCACTTTCCGGAGATCAGACTTTGCGCCGTGGCGTAGGGGCAAACCCCGAAGCGCTCCTCGAGGGACGTCTGCTGTTCCATCAGACGTCAAACTCCTCTTTCAGATCGAGCATGCCGCGGATCTCGGCATGTCCGTTTTCCAGATAGAACAGCCCCATTTCCCAGCCGTTTTTGTCGTAGAGCTCCATGATCTGGGGCATCGCCGTGCGCACCTTCTCCAGTAGAGCCTCATCCTTGACGATCGTGGCCACCCCGTCATAGCGCAGGAACTCGCCGCCGTTCATGGCAAGGATCTCGACATGAGGATTGGAAGTCAGCTGTTTGTATACGTTTTTGAACGTGCCGCAGCCGAAGTACAGCTTATCTCCGTCCAGCAGATGGAAACCGAAAGGGCGACCCTTGGGCTGGTTTCCATCGGTGGTCAGGAAATAGAAAAGCTTGGCCTTATTCAGAAACTCGTTGACCTTTGATACATTAGACATGATCATTTCCTCCTTGGTCACATTTTTGAACTGGTATTATAATACGACCGATTTTGCGTTTACACAAGTACGATTTTTTATGATACTCGGTATCTTTTATGATACCTCTTCTCAAGAGAGCAGTCCGTGAGTTCTTTCGTGCATACGTGGATGGCGCTCTGTTCTATCATCTATATGAGGGACAAAACGCAGGATATCCGCTATTTTGTCCTTACCCTCTTCGCAATTATAAAAGAGCTTGAGAAAGCCTCTGCCTTCTCCCCTTCATTGACTGCGGAACTTGCAGCCGGTTTACCGCCGGAACACGACAGTGTTCTGAAGGATCGGTTTACTGCGTATTTCAAACGGAAAAGTCAATACGATTTATTTATAAAGGCTGCTCCCATGCTCTCCTCATCCCCTGAGTACTTGTATTCCCCCAGTGTTTTGCTGCTGTTATTTCAAACAGCGCAGGCTCTGCATTTTGGCGACGCGGTTTTCGATGGTCATGCCCTCAATGGTGCGAAACTCGATCCTGCCGGAGGCAACCTCATCTTTGACAAGCTCCCTGGCAACGCGCAGGGCATGCTCCATCAGTACAGGGCCGGTGCCGTCGCCGGGCATGACGCCAAAGCTAAAGAGCTCTTCCGTTTCGATCACTCCTGTTCCCATCCGCGCAGTTTTTCGGAGATGTCCGTGATGCTCTGCGCCATGTCGGCGTTGATGCCGACAGCACGCTCACCCAGGCTTGCGGGAACCATGGCCTTGCTGCGGCTGAGGCGCACGAGACTCACGTTCTCATGCTCCCGCGTCAGTTTCTCAAAGGGAAAGCGGATGATCATCGGCGTATTGAAGCCCACGCCAAGCTCCAGCAGGACGGTTTTCTTGTCTTTGCATTCCGACAGGAAACGGCTGAAGCGCTCCTCCGCGGCATGCCAGTTCTCGTCTTCGACGAAATAATTGTCCACGCGCAGGTTCATCTCCATATCCCCGCCGCAGACCGGACATTTCGGCACAAGCTCACTGGGGATTTTTCCGTCCTTCCGTGCGCTTTCCATCTGTCGGAAAAGCTCGACCGCGTTATAGGTCTTCGGATGGCAGCCGTGTTTGCACTGGATCAGGTTATAGCTGCCCTGGGTCTGAAAGATCTGCTCTGTAGGAAGCCCCGCTTTTTCAAACTGATGATCGGCGTTGGTGCTCAAGAGGAAGAACTTCTTGCCCTTGAGCGCCTCCAGAAGCGTCCTGTGTAGCGGCGTCACGTCCAGGTCCGCCCCGGCGAGCAGGGCCTGATGACTCCAGTAGCCCCACTTGCTCTCCTGATCCGGGAAAGGATAGAAGCCGGCGGAGTACATGTCCTGCATATACGGCCCCTTGCCGTACAGCTTCTGAAACTCAGCAAAGTGCTCCTCAAAGAACTTCCCGCCGTACTCTGCGCCCGCTGCCGTACTCATCCCGGCTCCGGCTCCAATGAGGACATACTCCGCATCACAAATGAGTCTGGCCGCGCGTTCGATCTGCTCATCGTAGGGCGTTTCTTGATTGATATAGTCCCGCGCATAATCTCCGGTCAGAAAATCCGAAAAGCGCGTTATCTTCTTTGTACTTCTATTGAACATGATTTGTGCCTCCTCGGTTTTGCTGACTGTAGTATAAAGGAAGATCGCCGCCTCAACAAGTACGCACCTTTTTGTAACCTGCGTCAGAACAAGGACATAAGGTCATGCGGCAGCGCCAACGCGCCACCGCATTGACCGATGACCTTGTCCAATCAAAGCCGCTTTGCCGGGCTTTGATTGGGGAAAAAGGGAAACGATGTATAAATACTTCTTGCACATTCTGCCATATTGCAGTATTATTTTTATGCAACAATCATTTAGAAAGTAATGGAGGGTATTCCCTATGAGAACAAAAGAAGATATTCTGCCCGATTGCCCGGTAGCTGTCACGGTTTCTCTGATCGGCAGCAAATGGAAGCTGCTCATTATGCGAAATCTCCTCGGGCGTCCCTGGCGCTTCAATGAGCTTCAAAAGAGCATCGATGGCATCAGTCAGAAAGCTCTGACTGATGCGCTTCGCTCCATGGAGGCTGACGGAATCGTCTGCCGCACCGCCTATCCCGAAGTACCGCCTCGCGTGGAATACTCCCTCACAGACTTGGGCGAATCCATGCGCCCCATCATCAAGGCCATGGAAAACTGGGGCAATGCCTACAAGGCGCTGGCTGTGAAAGAAGAGATATAGGCTTTTTCTGTCTGAAGGATGTCTTTGTCCGCGTCTTCACATAATTTACGCCCGCTGGCTGCTCTGAAAAAGTTAAGCAGTCGGCGGGCGTTTTTGTCTATCCCAGCGAGGATAAAAGGTTTTGTTTTGAGTGAAATCTGGATATACAAAAGCGCCATCACACGATGAAATGGTGATGGCGCATAGATTGGATTTTCTTCAAATGCTCCAGCCGGCGCTGGCAGTCTGCAGCTCGGTCATGCGGCGGAAAATGCCGCCGTCCTTTTGATGCGCCCCAGGGCGGTACTCGCCAGCATCATGCCGCTGGCCACGAACATGATCTTGGCAAGCGCCGTGGAGATAATGGCGGAGAAGACCGCGTAAAAGGCAAAGTTTGTCACGAAGAGCGCAAAATTGCCGGACTTCAAAGCTCCCGGCGCGATCAGCAGCGCCGCCGGTACCAGGAAGATGAAAGCGCCCTCGGTAAAGGTCAGGTTCACCGCCTGGGGCACCTTGCAGACGTCCGCCTGGTAGTGCTCGGCCTTGGCGCTGTAATCCTCGATGGCCTGCTTGAAGGCCTTGAACGAATACACGGTCTGCTGGAACACCTTCACCACGGGGATGCCGCGCACATACTCGGTGCCCGCCTTGCTCATCGTGTCCTGGGCCGCCTGATATTCCGCCATGAGACCGGCGTTTTTGCCGCCCATCATGGTAGCCATGGCACCTACGGACACCACCGCCGCGAGCAGGCAGGCCGCGCCCATGCGCCAGTCGTATACGTACATCAGAACCAGCATGGCAATGAACATAGCGACCGTGCCGACGATATCCGCGAGGTTGTGGGCAAGCAGCGTCTCGGTCTCGGAGACTGCTCCGTCCAGGCGGTTGCGCAGCAGACCGGAGGCGTTGGAGTCGAAGAAGCCAAGCGGCGTCTTCATCAGGTGTTCCATGCCTGCCTTGCGGATGTTGCTTGCTGTGCGAAAAGCTGCCAGGTGCGTGCACATCAGCGCGGCGAAATAGACCAGGATCCCCGCAAAGGAGAAGGCAAAGGCCATCCAACCATAGCGGGCGATGCCGGTCGCCTGCGTCCAGTCGGGAGCCACGGCGATGAGGTCCCGGGCCACCAGCCAGATACAAATATACGGCAGCATGCTCAGCACCATGGCGACGGCAGACAGGCCCAAGCCTAAGAAGGTCAGGCCCTTATGGCTGCCCGCGTATCCCAGCAAGACAGCCAAATCGCTTTGTTTCTTTTCTTTCATCTCGTTTGCTTCTTTCCTGTTTTCTTTGGTTAGAGCTCGCTAACTCTCGTTCTGAAAAACTGCCCCACCCGTGTGAGGCAATCTTCTTTTACAGTCCGAGCACCTGAATCGTATTTCTCCATAATGATTATTTCACTCCTTAAGATGCTGTACAAAGGCTCATGTTTCTTTGTCTTCCTGTTCAAGCCAGCGGTAGAACTGCTCGTGCAGCTGACGCATTTCATCCGGCGCTTTCATCGAGTGTCGGTACATAAACCGATTCCCAAAGGAACTTTGAAAAACCAGGCCGAGGATCCATCCCACAAGCGGCGCTGGCAGCAGGCGCCGGTGCAGCATGTCCCCTCGCGAATAAGCGTGGCACGGAGCTTCTGCACGCACTTTTTTGCCTTCTTCGTATAGCACGCATGCTTAGTGCGGTCAAACGGCAGATCTTTTTCCCGCATGCTTTCTCTGTCCTTTCTTTCGTGAAGCTATGGTGTTCCCTGTTATTTCACCTCATTTGCTTCCCAAATCAGCATAAAGCCGAACCAAAGAATCATACTTTCGCTCATCAGGCCGTTTGTAAAGCCGAGCCGAAACGCGCTGACGGGGAGCAGATTTGAGATTCCCTTCAGGATGCCAAAAAGAATCAGCACATTGGTAAAGGCCATGGCTCTCGGAAAGACTGTTTTTCCGGTGATCTGCAAATAAAACCAGTATATAAACACCGGCAGCATCAAGGCTTCACTGACCGGGACGAACCAGGATAAACAGGAAAACAATCCCTCACAGACTGCCAGCGCGTCGGAGGCGAATCCATTGGCGTTCATCCAGGAATACAGCACCAGGATCATGATATAAAACAGATGCAGCGCGATCCACGGCGTCAGGCCAAAGGCGTTCAGGTAATGATACACCTTTCGCTCCCTGCCGCCGCGTATGTAGCTTTCCACCGCGAACAGCGCAATACCGTATAGGACGATCCCCGGAAAGGCCAGCACCATGGCAAGATCATAACGCCACATGGGGATCTGTGCCGTTCCGCTCGTAAGCCATATCAGTTTTCCCGCATGTGTCGGATCTCCGTACATCATCAGCCAGTCTCCGCCACCGTAACATAGGCAGCCGAGCAAGCCGCACAGCAGCGCGGTACGCATGACGATCATGCCAAGGTTCCTATTTGACTTTGCTTTTTCCGTATTCATGTCCGTGCCTTCTTCACCAATCTGCAAGCGTCTTTCTCAGTCTTCTGTCAATGTCGATACGCGTTTCTCTGCATTCCTTTTTGTGCTCTCTGCCGGCCTTGAACATAAAGGGAACCAACAGTCCGGAGCCCACCGGCAGCATCATTTTCAGCAGGGATTCGGGAAACGCAAAGTGTGTTCCGTGCTCATAGAGCCAGCATTCATAGATGCTGTCATGAGGATATCTCTCGAGACGTTCTTCCATCCTGCGGATATATCTGCAGGTGTCCCACAGCACATCATCCTCCGCGCCGATGAAGATGATCTTCCCGCGGATGTTCTCCACCTTGATTCTTTCCTCTTCCTGTATCGGGTGCCTGCGCTCGGATTCATCGAACATTTTCCGGGAAGCGATCTTGTCACCGCCGGCCTTTGATTCCTCCAGGATCTTCTTCCAGTATTCCGGATGCCGATAGGCATAGGGCAGATAAGGAAGCGGCTTGCCCTGCCAGGTGACGGTGGATTCATTATCGCCGGGCCGCTCTCGCATGCCGTCCCTGCCATCCTGATAGAAGCCCTCCATCACAAAATCCGGAGGCGAGATCGCAATCGTGAGTGACAGCTCCGGATAACAGGACGCCGCCAGCAGCGCCATCATTCCGGTAGTGGACGCGCCGATCACCCCAAGCTTGTCACAGCGCTGCGCTTTCATAAACTTGATCGCTCTTCCGAAACGTTCCAACGGATAGCTGTGGTGTCCGTAATCCTTCTTATCCGCGCTCATCGCCATCACATGGATACCCTGCCGGTTCAGCCATTTCGCCCCGGTTCTTGCCATGTAGTCCTCTGCGCTGTCTCCGAGCATGAGGATGAGTCCTCTGCCGCTCTCTGAGGATGCAGGATACCAGGCTCCGTTAAACCCATCGGGATCTACTCTGAACACTTGCTTTTTCATAAACTATCTCCTGTCAAAACCGTGTGCAGCCCCATGTTGTCAAGGCCGCAGCGTGTATGATCTGTTCCTTTTCGGTCTCTCCTATTCACCTTGTATCCGCAAAATAAGTTAGCTACAGCTAACGACATTATAACACTCTTTTTCCTCGCGTCAATGTATATCAAAATGTTTATAGTGAAAATGTCGTACGACAGAGTACCTTCACCGATCCCTGCAGAAACAGAGGCTTTGTGAAGGCCACGATGGATTCCAGTGCCTTTGCGTCAGCCGGTATGGCGGTCGTTCATACCGGGTCGGATGATTCGGTTCAGAATTGTGTGGGCTTTTTCAGCTGCGGTGATCGCTTTTTTATTATGCATTTCGTCTATATTATGATGAGGGAAGCCGAATTCCGTTAGAGCATATAGTTCTGCGGTTAACAGGATTCACAGCGATCCGTTTGGTTGAAAACAAATCCGGAACATAAAGAAGTCCGATGCTCAGGCATGGTGCATTAAGCTTCATGATCAATGGCAAAAAAAGCAGACAATTTGCCTCATAATTGTCTGCTTTCTTTGTTGTTTATTCATGAGTATACAGCTAAATAAATCTGAGAAAAGGAGCTTGTCATGACTGCCAGGGTACAGATCATTACGCCCCAGCAGGTAGAAGAGAAAAAGCGCAAGGAGGCATATCATAATACGCTTCTCCTGCTCTCAAACTCCAGGAACATTCTCTGGCAGACCGACAGTGAGCTGGACACCTTCGCGGCCGAGCTCAATCTCCCTCTGCAGAAGCTCGACGCTGTTCTTTGCCGGATCGACGCAGAGATCGGTATGGAAAATCGTCGGCTTGGCATATCTCTTGAAGCACAACGCCTGCGCATAAGCGTTTCCCTATACAGGAAAGACTCCGGCTCTGTGCCTGCGCACAAAGATAGGGTCTCTTCTGCAACTATTATTAGGTGCTATAAAAAATGTGGGGTAGCGAGGCCGAAAGGTTGAGCTACACCCAACATTTATTATAGAACCTGAAATGAAAGCAGTCGGCGGGCGTTTTTGTTTATGATCTCTCCGAGCGGGCGGCTTTTGTCTCCTCATCAAATTCCTGTAAAAAGTTCACCATGAAGAGGTGCCGGCTTTCGGCGATCTTCTTTGCGGTCTCGGTGTTCATCTCATCTTTTAATAGCAGCAGCTTATCATGAAAATGCTGAAGCGTCTCTTCCAAAGGCCTGCCGTGCTCACCGCCGAACGCAAAGGTTCGGGCAATCCCGATCGCACCGATGGCATCAAGACGATCTGCGTCCTGAACGATCATCCCTTCCAAACTGTCCGGGCGTTTTCCTCTGTTCTGGCTGAATGAAACAGCGTTAATTGCTTTGCAGATACGTTCAATTTTATCCGTTTCGATATCGTGCTGTGTCAAAAAATATCTCGCGTTGGCATTATTCTCTGTATGGAACAGCTTATGGTCGTCTGCATCGTGAAGCAGAGCGCTCAACGCTACTGTTTCCAGGTCGCAGTCTGGTTCCTGCTGGGCAATCAGCATCGCGTTTTGATAGACACGCAGGGTATGCGCGGCGTCATGCCCGCCGGCATTATCCCGAAACAGCGAATACACATAGTCGACCGCTGCATCAATCAAAGACATAAATTCACCTCTTCACTCACTGTATGATTACAACACCTTCATCGGCTTCCATTTCAGATAATCTCCGGAAACAAGGCTGTATTGAATCCCGTTTTTCTCTCCGAGGATACTGTCATAGAAACGGCTCTCTCCGTGGCTGTGCGCATATATGACCTGCTCCGCCCCGTACTCCTCCGCCATGGCAGTAAACAGGCTCTCATCCTCCAGAATGCTCGTCGGCGGATAATGCAGAAACAGGATATACCTACGGTACCCGGCTGCTCTTGCCGTCTCAAAGGAAATGCGCAGCCTTTCAAGCTCCCGGTCAACCAGCTTTTTCGCGTGCTCCGCTTTCTCCTCGTCCCATCCGACGATCTGGCCCCTGCGGTTGAGGTAAAACGGGCCTTCAAAGCAGAAGCCCATTGTCCCGACAAGCGCATAATCTTCGTAGGAATAGAAGTTATCCTGCAGGAACAGCAGCTTTCCAGAATAACGCTCATTGAGCATTTGCGTCTTTTTCGCGTCCCAGAACATATCATGATTGCCGCGCAGAAGGATTTTGCGCCCGGGCAGCTCTGCGATAAATTGCAGGTCCTGAACACACTCATCGAGATTGCGGCCCCAGCTGTGATCCCCGACCAGAACGAGGGTGTCATCGGGCTGAATCATTTCAGCGCAGTATTTCTGTACCTTCTGTTCATGGTTTTTCCATGCCCTGTCTTTGAGCTGGGCTTTCGCTTTCAGATCCGTCTGAAAATGGAGATGCAGATCTCCGATTGCGTACAGGCTCATGTTTCTCTCTCCTGCATATTTCCGGGATAAACATAGTTCAGCTTTTCTCGTGCGATTTCTGTGAGCCGCAGGACGGTTTTCAATCCCTTTTCCCGCAGCAGTGGGGCTGTATCCAGGATATACTGATAGTGCGAGTCTTTGTCGCGCAAATACGCGATGCCGTCGGTCATGGAGATTACCCCGTTCCGGCAGAAAGGGCAGTTCAGACTGCAGCTGAAGCTGCCGACCGAAAGAATGGTACTGCCGGGATAAAAGCGGCGCAGTGGCTTCTTCTCAATCGGATCGAGGACGACAGAACTCATGATCCCGTACAAAAGCGGCACGTCCTTCCCATTCCTTGTCCCACGCGCGCGGCATTAGCCCCTGCCGCCCTCGTAAATTGCACAGTGATGCGGGCAGATTTCGCACACGACGACGGACATGCTCTTCCCTCCTTACTATTTCAGAAACTTCTTCAGATCTGAAACCGGCACATGCGGGAACAAATGAACGAGGTGCTCAAGCAGTCTCTCATAAGACTCTTTTGGATCATGTACATAGACATTTTCGGTAAACCCATCGCCGAAATGCTTTTCCGGGATATTATACTCCGCCACACCCCAGCCGCGGCGGTTCCCTTTCTTGTCGATCGTGTAGACAAAATCGCTGATCAGCACATAGCACTGCTCCTGCAGACGGGTAATGGAAGTGTCGAAGCCCTTCTTTCCTTCCGTCTTCTGCCACCTGCCGCTGTAGGCGTAGCCGCCTGTCCTGCGCAGCTCCTTGGACAGGATCGGAGCGTTTTCGTCGATCAGGTCATACAGCTGCTTGTCCTGGAATTTCGCCAGGCCGTCGTCATAGCGCGCATCAAAATCATAGCCGTCGCGCCGATAATTCGCCAGATCGGGAAAGAGCTCCCGGCTGACATAGGCGGCCTTCTTCTCGAAGAACTTCCCGTAAGCACACCCGGTTTCCCGGATCACCGGCCCTTTCCATTCCCAGGTATCGTCCCCGCTGTCCGAAAACAGAACCGATGGATGGCAGTGCTCTTGTAGTGAAAAGCCCGGTATGGATGTTTGGAAATACGGGACGATCCCGTATTCCTGCACGGCTTCGATCAAATCCTGCTTCTTTCGGATATAGAAATCATAGGCCATTTATCTCAGTCCTCATTTCCGTCTTCCTTGCTCCTTAATAATTCATCAAATATGTTTAGCTGATTATACGTCAACAATGCTTCCCATTCAAGGGTCTTAATCTGTTTTTGAAATTTGCATCCTGCCGAATTTCATGCTGCTGTAGTCGGCCGCGTCCAGCTTGGGACAGCCGATGATCGTGTTTTTGCCGCGCATGAACTTCTCATGCAGATTGGCATAGGCATAGGCGGTACAGTCGGCGGCAATCAGGAGTTTCGCGCCGTCATGCCTTCGCACACAGCCCGCAGCCGTTGCGCTTTTCCTCGTTTATATAAATGATTTTTACGGATCATGGCGGAAACCTCCTTCTCTTTTCTACCCTGATTATAAAAATAAGGGCTCAAAAAGTCTGTATCTGGTGATACACAGCAAAAGATTATTGGTGTATAATAGCTTCAAGCCACCGGAAGGGGGAGGGACGATGGATTACACGGTACTTGAAAAAAGCGCGCTGTTTTCAGGCATTCCGGTAAAAGAGCTGTGCGATGATCTGGAAGCTGTGCCGCACCATATTCAGCGCTATGACAAAGGGGAAACCGTATTTCATCTGATGGAGGACGCAAACCGGATCGGGTTTATTCTGGAAGGAACTGTGCAGGTACGAAAGCCTTTCCCTAACGGGAGCCAGATCAATGTTTCTGTCCGAAAAGCGGGTGAATTGATTGGCCCTGCCGCTGCTTTTTCCGGAAGCCAAAAATATCCCTGTGATGTTGTGGCGTTGGAAGCAGTCACGATCCTGTTTTTTCAAAGAGAAAATATCCTTCTTCTTTTGCAGAAGGATTTGCGGATCATGAATAATTTCATGACAGAGCTTGCTACCGCAAGCTTCATGCTGCAGCAGCGGCTGGAGCTTATGTCTTACAGCGGAATCGCACAGAAGGCTGCATTTTATCTTCTGATTCAGGCACGGCAATCCGGCAAAAACCTGATCAAAATACCCGGTTCAGTCTCAAATTGGGCGATGGTCATGAACGTTTCCAGATCCTCTCTTCACCGGGAGCTCAAGAAGCTCGAAGCCGACGGGCTCATCTCTTATGCCCCGCCGGTCATCGCGATCCATGATTTTGACGCGCTGCAAAATGTATTGAGTAAATAAGAAACGCCTACTATTCCTGTTATCACCGGAGGCATCAATCCTTCCAATCCACCATAGATTCTGCGGAAGTATCAGCAGACGCTGAATGGCTTTGTGGATCTGGCAGAGGTTTTTGCCTGCGGCGGCCCGCTGCAGCTGAAGGACTACGGCAAGGCCGACCGGCCCTGGTACTTTGACAGGGAGGCCAAGCAGCGCCGGCATGGGACGGTGTTTCTGGAGGAACGAAAACAGGTCTGTCAGTTCGGCGCGAACCTGGTCAAATAAACCGATGAACTGAAAGGCAAAAGCAGGCGGGCGGGAGCTTTGGTGCTCCCACCCGCCTGCTTTCATGGGATCATGCTTCCGAAAGACCGGGGAGTGTGGTATATTTTCCTTGCAAATGAAACTGCGAGAGGTGTGCGTAGAGAACGTATACGGCAACTTGAAGGTAAAGCGCTTCGCAGTATGAATTACTTCCTTAAAGCAAAAAACGTCTAACTCATAGAATCGATCAGTCATGTACAGTTTTTTAGCGTCGCATAACTACGTTTTATTATCATTTGTCATTTTCTTCCTGAGGCAACACCGCACAATACGCCTGCGGCATCTTCCGGAAAATTTGAGCCCTGATTTCGTCACTTTTTCTTGAGGTACACAAAGTACATCTGCGAAAAAGTGCCATCATCAGAACTCAGATTTTCTCGGAATCTGCTCTTGCCGCATTGTGCGGTATTGCCCTAAACATTTTATCATTCCAGCTCTTTAAAAGAGAAGCGGCACACTTCGCAGTTGTTTACGCCAAAAGCGGCAAACTCCTCGTTCCCCATGTCCTGAAAATAGGACTTGATAAACCTGGCTATCCCGTTGTGGGCGACCAGAATATAAGTATGTTCATCGTCTTTCAGTTCATCCAGCAGATTATAGATACGCTGGGCAACACGGAACATGGACTCGCCGGTCCCGTAAGAGCAGATAAAGTTCTGCTTTGCCAGCTGAAACGCCTCGCTTTTTCTCGGGCTGGTCCCCTCCCAGATTCCGAAATTCTGCTCGATCAATCTGGGCTCCATCCTTGCGGGAATCCCCGTAATTTCCGAGATATGCCGCGCGGTATCCGCCGCCCGCTGCAAAGGTGAATACAGGATCATATCAGCCCGGATTCCCGCCTCTGTAATGACCTTTCCGGTTTTGACCGCCTGTTCATGGCCTTTTTCTGTCAGCGGCGCATCAGTCGCACCGCAGATCTTATCCTCAAGATTCCAAAGGGACTCTCCGTGCCGAACAAAATAAAGCTCTCGCATCTCTTTTCTCCTTCTCCGCTGCTCGTTTAGTTTAGCAAATCATATCATATTTTCCGGGCAAAAACAATGTATCCCTGTATTCATCCATTTAACACGGGTGAAAGCCGTTTTATATTGACAGTCCCATCCGTTCTCCGATATAATGCTCATGTTGGGACTGAGCCAGAATCGCTCAGTCTCCACAATTCATCAGATAGGCGTTGCTGCTTCGGAAAAACTCCCTTGAAATATGACTCTCCCTTCCCGGTAAAACCAAGCTGTGTTTACCTTCCTCCTGTCTTTCGTGCACTTATTTTCCAAGGAAGGTGAGTTTTTCAAATGACGTATTCTCTCGTTACTGCGGATTCTCTGTCTGATCGCCAACTGTCCAATAATCACAGATCTCCCCGCCGGATGCAATTGTTTGCTCACGGTACAGTCTGCCGTGCTGATAAGCAAACATGATGCGGTCCGTTTCGCACAGCGGCTTCATGATCTCCCCCAGCCCTTTCCCGGTAAGATAGCTGCAGATCGGGCATGCTGAGAAGTAATAATAGCTGCCATCCCGATGAAGCGATTCGTCAAAATGAACCTTCCATGTGGTCGGATACTTTTTCCCATTGCCGGCGTCATACCACTTCTCATATTTCTTCATATCTTTATACCACTTATCCGACGTCTTGTTCAGATCTGTCAATCCGAAAAAGGGCTTGACCTTCGTCAGCACGTCTGTCATAACGAGAGCCATGTCCTCCGGCGTCAATTCCTTTCCCGTACCGAGCCAGGCTCCGACAAAAACATATGCAAAGTAGGCATTGCTCGCCATCGGGTTTCCCCGGCCGAGTTCTGGCGCTTCCGACACAAGCGTCCGGTACTCGGCTTTTCCATTTTTGATCGCTCTTTTCGCAAGGTCTTTCCCATAGCGATTTCTGATGCTGCTTTTGATCATCGGGGCAAACAGAGCCCAGTACAACCCGTTCTGCTGCATAGTCAATTCCTTCTTTCTTCCATAAGCTCGTCGGCAAGGCTTGTCCATCCGGCATTCATAAACTTCATCATCGCTGCATCGCCTCTGCATCAATGCTCCGGATCCAATTGCAGATCGTGTCGAGAACCATTTTTCACGCTCACAAACAGCCGTTTTCCCGTTTCACCAGTTCATATGCTTTCGCCATCGGATTCCGGTCGTCCAGGATACAGTAATCAAAGCAGGCGCCGGTGCAGCGTGTCCCCTCACCGATGAGCGTGGCATGCAGCTTTCGCATTATGGTTAGTTTCCTCTAACCGCATTATAAATCTTCTCCATGCAGTCGTCAATCCATTCGGCTGACAAAAAAGCGCCGGCTTATGATGAGAATCGGACTGCCCGCACCGAAGCGGCAGTCTTAGAGCCTGCCCTCCAGCAGCCGCGTGACTCCATATCCGAGCATGGCGAACAGGATCATGATGCTGATATAATCCGCCAGGAAGAACACAATAGGAAACGTTTTTCATAAAATCGTTGCTTATTGTTTATAGTGGGAGCTGATGCAATCGAACAGCCTCGGTATACCTACCGAGGCTGTTGAAAAGGTATGGAAGCGGATGTTGTCAGAGGAGGAAAAGCTGCATTTTCCTCCAAGCCCTGATTCCTGCTGTGGGCAGTAAAAGGATAAGCTTTGCAGCCGTTCCCGGCTGCTCACCGACGGCGTTATTTATTATCGCTTCTGACACAGCGAACGGCGCAGCGGCGGGCCGCTTCGGTTGGGCCCTGGCGGCGTCGTGCTGTGCGTGGGCGTATTGTACGGCGGCAGGGCAGTCGCGGTCGGGGTCGTTTCCGGCAGGGTTACCAGAGGTCGATATCCCCGGTCTCGTCGCCCTTAACCCAATAGGCCTTGTTCTGATCCACGCGGACATACACCGTGTCGGCTTCCCCGATCCTGGCGCGGATTTCCTCCGCTGTGATCTCGCCGCCGAGGGGAGACTGGATCACGATGTTCATTGCAGGCTTTACAGCGCGTCTTCTCGCCTTCTTTTCTTTGACGGCCTCAATGGGCGCTGCGGCGGCTTCGGCAGCCGCTTCCACCGGGGCCGCGATCGCTTCGGCGACGGCCTCCACGGCGGGCTTGTCGGCCTGAGCCTTCGACCTGGCCTTGCGCTTTTTCTTATCGATTTTCTTCTCCGCGTCCAGAACTGCCTGGGCGGCGTCCGCAGCAGCCTTGTCCGCCTTTTTCTCTGCCTTGACCGCTGTCGTTTTGGCCTTCTTTTCGGCCTTGACCGCTGCTGTTTTTACCTTCTTCTCGGCAGGTTCGATCACCTCGCCATAGACCTCGGCAATTTTGTCGGAGAGCTTTTTGCTGAGATTTGACTTGCCGGATTCAATGAGATAGATGTATTTGCCGGTTACGCCGAGAGCGTCTGCAAACGCAGCCTGAGTGAGCTTGTTCTTTTCGCGCAGTTCTTTGATTGTCATGGATACTGACTCCTTCCCTTTTCGTCCAGTCTTTGAATGTCTTGTGCCTTATCCCTTATATGCAGGGCAGGCTTTCGGGGCTTCGGGGAGCTCTTCGCCCCTGATTGCGGCGGCAATCAGTCTGCGGTGAACATAGAGCATATAAACCGCAAAGCCGACGGCCAGCGCGCAGAGAACTTTTCCGATGATGTTTTTCATGTTGCTGCTCCTTTTTCATTATACATAGTATGCACCTTTTCAAACTCCTGAACCGGCATGGGCTTGTAAAAATAGTAGCCCTGCATCTCCCGGCAGCCCTTGCTGTGGAGAAACTGTGCCTGCGCGGCATTCTCCACGCCTTCGGCGATCAGGTTCATCTCCAGCTCGTGCACCATCTGGATCACGTGGCTGAGAATGATCCGCCCCTTCTCCGCGTCCCCGGCGCCGTTGAGGAAATTCAGATCCAGCTTGATGCGGTCGACAGGGACAGACTTGAGCATATGCAGCGAGGAATAGCCGCTGCCGAAATCGTCCATCTCCACCTGAAAGCCTAACTCGCGCAGCTTCTTGGTCGTGTGGATCAGAAGATCCGGATCCTCGGCATAGGCAGTCTCGGTGATTTCGACTCTGAGCTGGTCGACCGTCAGGCCGTGGGTCTGGATAAGATCATAAAAGTGCCCGGGGATATTGTGTTCTTCCGTGATATCCTCCCGCGAGAGGTTCACAGATACGGAACGAATTTCACCCTGATCCTTCCATCTGCGAAGATCCCGGCAGACCGTGTCCCAGACGAAGCTGTCCAAGTCAAAAATAAGTCCTTCTTCCTCCAGGATCGGAATAAACTCGGACGGGTGCAGCCAGCCGAGCTTGCTGTGCTTCCAGCGGCAGAGCGCCTCCGCGCCGCAGATCTGGCCTGTCTTGAAGTCCACCTGCGGCTGATACCAGACCTGAAGCTCTCCGTCCCGGATGGCAGCGGGCAGGTGGCTGATCACATCTGCCGCCATCTTTCCCTTTTCCCACTGCTTGAGATTATAGATGGCATAGCCCTCTTTATGGTTCTCGCGCACCCTTTTCTCCGCCACGCGCGCGAAGTCCAGCATATGGTCTACGTCGATCTTCTGATAATCCTCGTGCGTCAGCACATAGATGCCGGAACAGATCTGCACCAGCTTGCCCTTCCCGCGGTCGAGGAAGTAATTCTGTACCGGCTCGATGACCTGCTTTCTGTCCTGGAGCATTTTTTCTTCTCCGCCCGTGCGGCGCAGAACGGCAAAGTGGTCGCCCTCTATGCGGCCGACCGCCTCTACGTCCGTCAGGTTCGACATGGTTTTTTCCGCCCAGAAGCGCAGCAGCTCGTCCCCGGCCTCCATGCCCAGGCTGTCGTTAATGTATTTGAAGTTCTTGATATTATTATAGGACAGCAGATACGGGATGTCGGGATGCAGACGCAGCAGCTCCTCCACCCGCTTGCGAAATCCGTTCAGGCTCAGCGCCCCTGTGAGCGGATCGTGATCGATCATGTGCTGGAGCTTCTTTTCATGCTCCTCCCGCATGGCGCGGATCTTCTGAACCGCAATGATAATCAGCGCCGCAATCAGAAACAGCGCCAGCAGAAAGATCATGCCGTACTCATACAGATAATCCGAGAAATCATACTGATACAGCTTCCGGGACGTATGGTCGAGAATGATGGCCTGGCGTTTGGTATCGCGCAGCGCCGCGATGCCGGTATTCAAGCGCGTGATGATGGCGCGCCCCTTCGCCGTATCCGGGGTGCCCGCGCGAAAATCCATTGAGAACATGGCCGAGGGCTGTACCTCCAGGCCGGCATATGCGGGCTTTTGAAGCACATAGCTCCAGACATAGGAGTTATGCAAAAGCGCATCGACCTTGCCGGCGCGAAGTGCCTGCACGCCCTCCGCCATATTCTCATAGAGCCGGATCTCCATACCGGGGAACATCTGGTTGACCGTCTCGGCCCCGGCTGCCAGGGATTTGAGCATGCCGACGCGCAGATCATCCATCGGCGGGAGCGTACGCTTTCCCTCGGTCACAAGGGTAAAGGGAGTCTGAATGAGATTGTCCGACACGATGCTTTTCTGCCCCGCGCTGCTGACAATGGCGCTGCCGAAGGGCATGATGATATCATAGTCCGGGTTGTCCAGGGCGTCCTTCAGCGTCTTCTCCCCGATCACGCGGAAGATGGGATTAAACCCCGCCTCCTGTGCCGCGGCGCGCAGGAGATCGACGCCGATGCCTGTGGCCTCCCCCGTCGCCGCGTCCAGATAAAAGACAGGACACCGATCCACCGGCACGCCGACTGTGAGCGTATCACCGATCCCTTCCCCCGATGCGGCGGCAGCCGGCATGACGGCAAAAGGCAACACGATAATCAGGCATAGCAGGAGGGCAAAAAGGCGCTTTTCCAGTCTTTTGTCTCTCATGGTGAAACACGATCCTCTCAGTGTCCTGTATTATAAACTGTCCTATATTATACTTAGTATATCATATACCGCGCGGTTTTACCATCCCCTTTTCTGTGCGGGAACGGCTTATTTCTTCTCCTGTGCAGCGTATTTCGCTTCAAACTCTTCGACCGGAACAGGGCGCGAGAATGAGATGTTCAGCCTGCGGGAGCGGTGACCTCAAGAAAACGCACATACTGAGCCCGTACTTGAGAGAGAAACAAACTCCGGTACAGAATCAGAATATACATCAACAACATATAAAAACGAAGGAGATAACAAAATGAAGAATCTTGAAAATATGAAAGCGCGGCTTCGACTCCAAGACCGTGATCGAAGCTTTCGATCTGCCTGTCAACCACATTCCTGTGATGAAGTTGGCACTTGGGTATCCAGGCGAGGGCAGTCACCCTGCACATCTTCATTCCAAGTGAAAACCGCTCGACGAGACTGTAATTGTCCTGTAAACACGCCCGACAATTTTTGCTAAAAGAAGATCCTGATCCCTCAATCTTTGGGTTCCATGTCAATAGCTGGGGTAAAGCCCGAAAAAAGCATTCCCCGGACACGACCGTGTGAACGGTCTGTGTCCGGGGAATGCTTTGTATCCGGATTATTGATCTGGAGCCTTGCGCGAACGTCGCTTATACCAGAGCCGTGCCGAGGGCTTTGCAGGCTTCGGCCCCGTCGCCTTCCGGAGCGTTGTTTACAAGAACGCTCTCAGCCGCGAGATTGATGCCGCAGGCCCTGCAGTCCTCCTCCCAGTTGCGCATCCACTCGCCGTCGCCCCAGCCGTAGGAACCGAAGAGGCCGACTCTCTTGCCGCCAAGAGTCTTTTTTACGCCGTCGAACATCGGCTCAAACTCGCTGTCCTCAAGCTGCTCGGAGCCCATGGCGGGGCAGCCGAAGGCGATGGCGTCATAGCCGGAGAGATCCGTGACGGAATTGCACTCGATAAGCTCAGCGTCCGCGCCGGCGCTCTTCATGCCCTCCAGTACGAGGTCTGCCATGGCTGCGGTGTTGCCCGTGCCGCTCCAGTAAACAACTGCTGCTTTCATGTTTGTTTCTCCTTAAATTTCATAATTCAGAGTGGATTAGAGTGTGACTCTGTTCACACTTCTATCTGTGTAAAAGATATACAAATCATCAAACCGCGACAGCGAGCTTTTCAAGACCTACACCGCTCTCCCAGAGACGGCAGTAACACTCGGAGCATTTTTTGAACTGTTCGCAGAGCTTTTGTGATTTTTCTTCATCGCCGTAGATTTTCCAGAGGCCAATGCGCTTGTAGTTGTCCCGGTCGTCAATAAAGCCCTTGACGTCTGTGGGCGGATAGCTCAGGAACAGGCCTACCTCATGCGGGAAGTCTTTTTCACTGCGAAAGCGCTCCACCAGATGCCGCACACAGGCAGCACAGCTTTCACAGGCATACCCTGATTCCTGCAGCACTTCCTGCGAAACGCTGTCTTTCAAATCCTTCTCAAGACTCTGCGGACGATAGAGATATAAAAGCGCGGACTTCTCCATCACCCTCAGCAGAAGCAGGCACATCCCGCGCGGGACAAAAATACGGTTAAAGGCGCGGATATCTTCCAGCAGCTCTTCCCTGCTTTCATAACGATACGGGAACATACTCCCCGTTTTGATTCCGGCCAGCGTCGGCGCGGCCTGGCGTACGATCGTTTCCTCTGACATCAGGCGTACTTCTCCAATACCTTTCTGAGCGCAGACACCGAGCTTGTGGGACAGTATTCCACGATGCAATCGTGGCCCTTGATCTCCCCCAGCGCGCCCTGCAGCATCTTATGGGACATGGCGCCGGTAAAGAAAATCACCATATCGGGCTTGCCCATTTTGCGCTTGACACCGCCGACCGGTTTCACCATCACCTTGGCATCGTGCCGGTAATCCCGACACAGACTTTTGTATTTTTGCTCCATGCACTCATTTCCGCCAAGAATGACAACGCTCATGCCCATCCCCCCTGCTGTATTATTTGCAGTTTTATAAGTTAGTTACCGCTAACCTTTTGGTTGAAAGAAAAGGCTCGCTTGAGCCAGATCTTCCGCGCAGGATTCGGTGCGCTGCAATGTTAGCTATCGCTAACTTCTGTGGATATTATAACAGGGCTGTTCGGTTCTGTCAACAGGAAAATAGAAAAGAAGGGTCTGCGCAAAACGCCTTTTATGGCGAAGGCGCTTTCTCCTCAGACTTATAACGCGCATGTTTATAAGCCTTTCGGAAGAAAGCGCCTTTGTGAAATTGTTTCTCCGAATGACAACGCCGAGAAGCGTATCATTCTTCCGGCAGCAGTTCGGTCAGGCAGTCCATACTCAAAAGCAAGGTCGAGCCGTTATGCAGCAGGGCCGAAGTTGCGGGTGGGAGCAGGCCAAGCGCGCCGAAGAGAATGAGCGCGCTGTTGAAGCTCATGACAAAACGGTAGTTGCGCCCGATGCGCCCCATCAGCTTTTCTGACAGTCTGCGCAAAAGGACCAGCTCCCGCAAGTCATCCGCCGCGATGGTGATATCTGCCACCTCACGGGCAATCGTTGCGCCGCTGCCGATGGCAATTCCCACATCGGCAAGGGAGAGCGCCGGGGCGTCGTTGATGCCGTCGCCGATCATGACGACGGTGCGGCCCTGTGCCTGTTCTTCCCGAATGTATTGCGCCTTATCCTCCGGCAGGACCTCTGCGTGATAATCATCGATCTTTAGCTTCCGGGCAATGGCAGCGGCGGTATTGCGGCTGTCACCGGTGAGCATGACCGTCTTGCCGATCCCGGCCTCATGCAGCAGCTCCACGATTTTTTCCGCCTCCGGACGAAGCGGATCGAGAATGCCGATAGCTGCGGAAAGCACACCGCCGATGGCCAGATACAGCCAGGAGCAGGCAGGGTCAAGCGCATCGAACGCCGCCTGATCCTCCGGACGAACGATCACGCCCTCGTCCTCAAATACAAAATGGCGGCTGCCGATGACTGCCCGTTTGTCCCCGATCCTGGTGGCTATGCCGTGGGCAACCACATACTCCGGCTCGCTGTGCATCTCACGATGGTCAAGCCCGCGCTCCTGCGCCGCACGCACCACCGCGTTGGCAACCGAATGGGGAAAATGCTCCTCCAGACATGCCGCCACACGCAGCATCTCGTGCTCATCCTGACCATTGAAGGCTACGACCTGTGAGACCGTGGGACAGGCATGAGTCAGCGTACCGGTCTTGTCAAAGATCACGGTATCGGCCTGACTCAGCTTTTCGAGGAATTTGCCCCCCTTGACCGTAATCCTGTGCCGTCCCGCTTCGCGCATGGCTGACAAAACGCTCAGGGGCATGGAGAGCTTGAGTGCGCAGGAGAAGTCCACCATCAGTACCGATACGGCCCGTGCCGTGTCACGGGTGAGGATCCAGGTGAGCAGGCTTCCGCCGAGGCACCAGGGCACCAGCTTGTCCGCCAGGTCGTAGGCACGGTTTTCCGCACCGGATTTGAGCCGCTCGGATTCCTCGATCATGCGCACGATACGATCATAGCGGTTCTCCCCGGGCGCCCCGGTCACGCGCAGGACACAGTTGCCTTCCTCCACGACGCTCCCGGCATAAACGGCAGCGCCCGGGTGCTTTGCCACCGGGACAGACTCCCCAGTCAGAGAGGCCTGATTGAGCATCACATCCCCCTCTTCGAGGACGCCGTCCACAGGCAGAACGTGCCCGGTATGTACGATGATCCGATCGCCTGTTTTTACCTCATCCAACGCTGCAAGCACGCGGGTTCCGTCCTCCGTCTGCAGCCAGACCTGCTCCACCTGCAGGGACATGCTCTTTGCCAGATCGTCCACGGATTTCTTGTGTGTCCACTCATCCAGCGTTTCGCCAACGCCGAGCAGGAAACGTACAGACCCCGCAGTAGGATGGTCGCCCGTCAGGAGTGAAACTCCGATAGCCACGCCGTCGAGCACATCCACGGTAAGTCTCCCGCTCAGCAGAACCTTGCCCGCTCGCCAGATCCTTGGGATGGCCATACAGGTCGTGATCGCCCGGCGCACCGGCATGGGTAAAAACAGCTTTTTCATATAGTGGCGCAGCACCCGGAAAACCAGCTTTTCCTTGTATTCCCGGTTGATTGCCCTGCTGTTGCGGCTGAGGATATGGGTCTGCTCCTCGGCCAGCGCATAGGAGAAGGCGGCAAGGCTTTGATAAAGCGCCCGGCGATCGCTGCGGAAAACGATGATTACCCCGCAGATGCGCTCATGTATCGTCACATGCTCCACGCCGGGCAGCGCAATCAGCCACGCCTCCAGCAGATCTGCCTGCTCCATGCTCATGGATGGCTGATCCGCGCGCAGGCGCACACGCCCCCGGCTCTCATGCAGAATCTGAAATCTCATCAGACCTTTGCCGTGTCCTCAATGAAAGCCGCCTGCTGTTGCGCAGCTCTGGCCTTGTTGATCGCCTTCGCGTCGGCCAGAATGTCCGCGCAGTTTTCCTGCACTGTCTCCACATCGCGCATGACCTGATCCTTGCACCGGAGTACTGCGGCGGTGGTATGGGTATAGAATTTTTTTGCGTCCTTACTGCCCAAAAGCTTGAAGCCGTAGGAGCCCAAAAGCGTCCCGCCCGCAAACAGAGCAAGCTTTCCTGTCAATTTCATTCTCGTATCCTCCTGATTCTGTTCTGTTTAAATTAGCATCTGCTAATGTTAGTTATCATATCACAACTCAAGCACAAATTCAACCGTTTACCGCAAAGATCTCTTCTCTGCGGCAAGCGGTAAACCGATTTGTCGGTTGTGGAAGTGCGAGATGTATGATATAATCCTTTTGTTCAAGCGAAACTTATTTGAAGTATCATGAGCACGAAAACAGAAAAGAATAACAGGCAAAAGGAGGACATGTGCATGAGAATCATTGCCACCAACAAGGCCCCTGCCGCGATCGGCCCCTACTCCCAGGGCTATGTCGTAAACGGTCTGCTGTTTACCTCCGGTCAGATCGCCCTGATCCCGGACAGCGGCGTCATTGCCGGCGAGAGCATAGAGGCTCAGGCCGAACAGTGCTGCAAAAATATCGGCGCGATCCTGGAGGCCGCCGGGGTCGATTTCTCCAAGGTTGTCAAGACGACCTGCTTTCTCGCGGATATGAAGGACTTCGCCGCCTTCAACGCCGTGTACGAGAAGTTCTTCGTCAGTAAGCCCGCCCGCTCGTGTGTCGCCGTAAAAGAGCTTCCGAAGCAGGTGCTGTGTGAAATCGAAGCCATCGCCGCCGCAGAGTAAGCAGGGCATGAAAAGAGCCGCGAAGCAGGTTTTACCTCGCTTCGCGGCTCTTTTTTGTTTTGTTTATGCGCTCAGGCGGTGAGCCTTCAAGAAGGTCACGAATTCATCCGCCGGCAGCGGTCTGGAGTAGTAGAAGCCCTGGATATGATCGCAGGACATTTCGCTGAGCGCGTCGATCTCTTCTCTTGTCTCCACGCCCTCGGCCACCAGCTTTTTGCGGATGCCCTGCATCATGCGCACGGTGTTGCGGATGATAACGCTGCCGTCCTCGGTGAACATCTCATCCACGAGGCTCTTGTCGATCTTCACGAGGGCGATGGGCAGCTTGCTCATGCGCTGGATATTGGAGAAGCCGACACCGTAATCGTCCAACGAGAAGTTATAGCCCATGCTCTCGAGCGCGCGGACATTTTTGTCCATCACGGTACTAAGGTTATCATACAGGGTTTCCGTGATCTCAAAGTTGACCTGGCCGGGATCGACTTTGTACCGTGTCTGGAGGCTGCGGATCGTTTCGGGCAGGTCGCTTTGCAGAAGCTGCACCACGGAAAGATTGACCTCAATATACGACAGGCCCAGCGCTTTCATATTGTGGTCTGCGATAAAGCGGAACACATCCTCCAGCACGAATTTGCCGATGGCGAGGATCAGGCCGTTTGTCTCGGCAAAGGGGATAAAGAGCCCCGGCGGGATCATGCCGTACTTTTCGTCCTTCAGCCGGATCAGCGCCTCTGCCGAGGCAAAGCGGCCAAGCCGGTTATCGTAGATTGGCTGATAGTACATCTCAAACTTGTTTTCCTTGATTGCCCGGCGCAGGATCTCCTCCATGTGGTTGATGATCTCGTAATCACGGGACTGCACGATCTCGGACGCGCGGAAGAACACCTGTCCCTTGTCCCCGAACTGCGGGAACTTGTGGCCGAGATTGATGATATCATTGACCTCGCGCACATCGTCGGGGCAGCGGATCAGACAGGCCTTCAGATTGAGGTGGATGCTGCCGTCGGCGTAGTTGCTGAACTTGTCATGGGCCCTCGTCAGGAAGGCGGATGCCGCACTCTCCAGGTCGTAGCCGGAATTATCCAGCGTGAGGTAGAAGGTGCCCGGGCGCTCGATATAAATTTCCTCATTCGTATCGTATCGCCTGCCCTTATAGATCCGCCGCACCTCGTCCGCGATCTCGGCCAGCAGGGCGTTATAGCGATCCTCCCCCAGATAGGTGCGCACCTCCTGCGCGTTCAGGATCTGCATGGCCAGGATCTGCATACGCTCCTGCCGTTTCACGATGTTTGCAAGATCCATCTTATAGGTTTTCCAGCTCTGCACGCCGACGCCGCTGTCCATAGTCTCCTCCGGGCGCATGACCAGCAGCAGGATCGTGGTGATGCCGATAGCGGTGCAGATCATCTCCACAAGGAGTCTGGGGAAGAACATCTGGATACCGACGCTCACGAAGGTCAGCACATAGATCGACAGCAGGGCGACCCATTTGCTCTTTTCCAGATAGCGCTTGCAGTAGACGCAGTAAGCGGCGCCGGCAAGGCCGTAGAGCGCGGCAACGATATAGAACACGATCAGCAGCGGGCCCCGGGCGTAGCCATTTTCCGCTGTGACGGAGAATACATTATGCGTGAAAAAGTTTTGCAGCAGCAGGACGCACAAAATCCCGTTCGGCAGCCAGAGAAGCAGCCTGTTTTTCGCCGAGCGCAACAAATACTCCGTGCGTGTGACGCTGATGACGTAGAGCAGATAGATCACCATTTCCGCGTTTCGGACAAACTTGTATGTAAAGGAGAGTATTGTGCCGGCCACAACCCTGTCCCCGGTAAGGGGAAGCGGGTTTACCACGAATTCCATCGCAATATCCGCGACTGCGCATACCAGCGACGCCCATGTCATGATCAGAAAGACGCTGTTCGCGTGTCCCTTGGTCATTTTCCGGGTATAGCAGGTCCACAGGATCAGCAAAAAGAATGGAATTGCGCATATATCGAAGTAGATATTTTTCATCTGTCCGCTCTTCCTTTACTGAGGCAAAACGCCGGGGCATAAAATCGCTCAAAAAAACTGCGCATAACTACATATTTACATAACTACATATTTATTATAAAGGAATTGTAAACTTATGTCAACGCTTCCGGCATGTTTCTTTATTCACAAAAATCGTACAATCACGGACAAACGCCGATGGCCGCGGGAGGATCGCTTTCACCATGGCGCTGAGACCCTCGGAGACGGCCATTCTTAAGGCAACACCGCACAATACGCCTGCGGCATCTTCCGGAAAATTTGAGCCCTGATTTCGTCACTTTTTCTTGAGGTACACAAAGTACATCTGCGAAAAAGTGCCATCATCAGAACTCAGATTTTCTCGGAATCTGCTCTTGCCGCATTGTGCGGTATTGCCTTAAGAGAAATTTCAATTACATTCTCAAATTATTGCTGTATAACGGAAGTATCAGGAAACCGGAGCAAGCCGTCCTTGTCCGGGGCGAATGAATCCATTGTCATCTCAAGCAGATGTGTCTGCTTGAAAACATACAGGCGGAAAAACACCATGAAAAAAGCCCTTTCGCTTCTTCTCGTTCTGAAGCTGTTCATGGCTCTCTCAGTCAGCGCCTACGCGGATCCTGTCCGCGCCAGTGACGAGTCCACCGCGCAGCAGATCTATCTGATCCTCGCCCAGTTTGATACGCTCAAGCAGGACGGCGGTTCCTTCTAAACGCTGACAGTCCATCCGACACAAGACAGTTTGATCCCCGCGGATTGTTCCGCGGGGATCTCTTGTTTACTGATTACTTGTTGTTGCGGTAGTAGTTGATGAGGCAGCCGTCGGTGATGATCTGGCGCTCAGGGTCGGTCAGCGCGCCGACAGAGCACTTAAACTCGGTAACGGTTCCATCGGGTTTGACGGCATAGGCGGTGATGTCGTCGTTCTTCTCCAGGATCGCCTTGCGAAGACCGGGAACGAAAATGTAATCGCCCAGGGCGAAGACCTCGGGGTTCTGCACCAGGAACGGCGTCATGCCCCAGTTGATGCAGTTGGAGCGGTAGCGCTTCGTGGCGTACTGCTTTGCAAAGTTGGCAGATGCGCCCATGACGCGCTGGCAGGAGGCCGCCTGCTCACGGGCAGAGCCGTCGCCCGGCATGTTGGCGAAGATCGTGGAGCCCACGTCCGTGCCCTCGGGATCGACCTTGAGCCCGGCCTTTTCGAGGGCGGCGTACACGGCCTTGATCTCATCGGAGAGGCCCTTCCCTGCTCTGCGGTCGCGGTCAGCCTGACGGAGAACCTTGGAGCGGGAAACGTACTGGGGATCACGTCTGGAAAGCGCAAACTCGCTCAGGCGTTCGGGGTTGGAGCGATAGGAGCTTGTCTCGCCGGAGGGGATCAGCTCGTCGGTCGTGGTGACGGGGTCGGTGATGTAGGAGCAGACCTTGACAAGCAGATCATCGGTCAGGGCGGGCATCTCGGGCCAGTCCTTGATGTTCGGGCCGAACTTGAGTTCATGCTCGGGTTCCGGCTTGCCCCAGCCGTTGTACACGCGCTTTTCGTACACACCGGCGTCGTACTCGTAAACGGGCGTGCTGTACTCCACGTCGAGGTCGGTGGCCGCGGTCAGCTTGCCGCCGTTGGCGGCAGTCGCGGCGATGGAGCGCGCGTCCATGAGGGCGACGGCGCTGAGCTGGCCCTCGCCGGGCTTGGAGCCCTCGCGGTTCGGGAAGTTGCGGGTGGTGTGGCGGATGGAGAATTCGCCATTTGCGGGGGTGTCGCCCGCACCGAAGCAGGGGCCGCAGAAGCACTCGCGGATGATGGCGCCTGCGGAAACAAGGTCGAAGATGCGCCCGGTCTTGACGAGACATGCAAATGCAGGCATGGAGCCGGGATAGATGTTCAGGCTGAACGCGCCGTTGCCGCAGGACTTTCCGCGCAGGATATCCGCCGCAGCGCAGATGTTGTCAAAAGTGCCGCCGGAGCAGCCCGCGATCTCGCCCTGCTCGACCCAGACGCCGCCGTCGTGGTACTTCGACACAAGATCCATGGTCACGCCCTTGAGCTGCTTATTGGCCTGCTCCTGGACGGCGTGGAGGATATCTTTTGCGTTCTCCTGGAGCTCATGGATGGTGTAAGTGTTCGAGGGATGCATGGGCATGGCGATGGTGCACTCCACGGTGGAGAGGTCGACATAGACGCAGCCGTCGTAGTAAGCGATCTCGGCGGGGTCCAGCTTCTTGTATGCCTCGGGTCTGCCGTGGGTGACGAAGTAGCCCTGGGTCTTCTCGTCGGTGACCCAGATGGAGGACCAACAGGTGGTCTCGGTGGTCATGACGTCGATCGCGTTGCGGTATTCGATGGGAAGATTCGCGATGCCGGGGCCGACAAACTCCATGTCCTTGTTCTTCACGTAGCCGTTCTTGTACACCGCGCCGATGATGGAAAGCGCCACGTCCTGCGGGCCCACGCCGGGACGTGGTGCGCCGGTGAGGTAAATCGCAATCACGCCGGGGTAAGCGAAATCGTAGGTGCGCTTTAAGAGCTGTTTTGCAAGCTCGCCGCCGCCCTCACCGATGGCCATGGTGCCGAGGGCGCCGTAGCGGGTGTGGGAGTCGGAGCCGAGGATCATCCTGCCGCAGCCGGACATGGTCTCACGATTGTAGGAGTGGATATTTGCCATATTGGTGGGGACGTAGATGCCGCCGTACTTATGAGCGGCAGAGAGAGCGAACTTGTGGTCGTCCTCGTTGATGGTGCCGCCGACAGCGCAGAGGGAGTTGTGGCAGTTTGTGAGCACGTAAGGCAGCGGGAACTCCGTCATGCCGGAGGCGCGTGCCGTCTGGATGATGCCGACATAGGTGATGTCGTGGCTGGTCATGGAGTCGAACTTCAGGCGAAGCTGCTCCATATCGTCAGACTGGTTATGGGCCTTGATGATGTTGTAGGCCATGGTGCCCTTTTTGGCTTCCGCCTTATCGGCAGCTTTGCCGGTGAGGGCTTTGACCTTTTCGGATTCGCTTTCGGGGACGATCTCGGCGCCGTTTACGAGATACACGCCGCCGTCATAGAGCTTGACCATGATGATTTATCCTCCTGTATTTGTTTTTTCCGGGTTTTACTTTTTCATTATAGCATACTTTTCCGTATCGTCAAATTTTCTTAGGGGCAATACCGCACAATGCGGCAAGACCAGATTCCGAGAAAATTTGGGTTCTGATGATGGCACTTTTTTGCAGATGTACTTTGTGTACCTCAAGAAAAAGTGACGAAATCAGGGCTCAAATTATCCGGAAGATGCCGCAGGCGTATTGTGCGGTGTTGCCTTAGTACAGTTTGTTATCCGGTTTATAAAACAGCGCGGTCATCCGGTTTTACCGGGTGACCGCGCTGCTTTTCTGTTTTTCTTTTATTCTCCGCGCATTTTCCGAACCTGCGCGGTCATCTTGTCCATCAGCGCCTGCTCATAGCCCGCGGGGATCTGCGCCGCCTGCATGGTCTGGCTGATCTGCTCGGGCATGCTGGTCTCGGCGACAAGATCCTGCAGCGTGATATCCAGGCCCGCCTGCTTCAGCCCGTCCGTGATGGCGCTGAGCAGCTTCTCCTTGATGCGCCTGGAATTGAGCAGAGACAAGCCCTGTTTTTCCAGCCCCTCCGGACTCATGAGCCTGCCCATGGAGAGCATCATCTTCGCCGCGCCCTTCAAAATGCCGTTGTCCCCGCCGATACGCTCGATCCCGTCGGTCACAAGGGGGCTGTCCAGCAGAGCCGCGTAGTCGATTTCGACCCGGGAGGCCAGCAAAGTCATGCGGGTTCCCGGCTGGTCGATCGCAATGAAGCGCCCGATACGCACCAGCGGGCCGCCGAAGAATGTCGCCAGATGGCGATTGGTGGCATTGCGCAGGCGCTCTTCATGGGACATGATGAGCCAGATGACCATTTTGTCCTTCTCGTCGGTGTTCATGCTGTCCAGCACCGCGCAGGCGGCCGGTACTGCATCTGACCCGAGACCGGCGAGAAAACGATCCAGCTCGTTCGGGTTCTCCTTTTCCGCGCAATGCTCCACCAGCGGGGGAAGCATGGCCTCCACGCAGCGGTGGTAATTGATCTGTCCGATTTCCAGTCTGATATCCAGCATTAGGAGCCTCCGTTACTATTTAATAATCTCTTCCGATGAAGCGGGGATCAAGCTGCCAGCCCGTGATCTTATCGTTCTTGATGGTGGCGGATATGATCTGGGAATAATAGCTGTCGCCGCGCTGGTCGGAGATCACCGCCGTGCCGAGATAGTATCCGTCCGGAAGGGCTTTGCGCTCGATCTTCGTCCTCGCGCCGAAGCGGATGCTCTCCCCTTCCGTATATTGCAGGCTGTTTACTTCCATCTTGGACTCGTTATAGAGCGGTACGATGCTGCTGCCGATCTCAAGGGTTTGGACGCCCCTGGCATTCACGAAGTAATTCAGATCGTCGTTCTCATCCAGCATCTCACGCACACCTGTGATGGTGAAAACCTCGGTATCGCGGTCACAGCTGAACTCCAGCCAGCGCTTTTCACCGTTGAGCTTGACGGGAGACCGGTACAGGATGGACGTGGGCGTGGAAGAGATGACCTCCACCGACAACGGTACGCCGCCCAGAGAGGGCCATTTCCCGTCAAAGTCGCTGCACATGTGTCCCTCACCGTCAAGGTAGACCCGCTCGTCCCGTCCGTAATAGGTAATGGTCTGGGCATCCTCGTCGAGTCTGCCGAGTTCAAGGCGGTAGTCGGTGATCATGCTCTGCAGCTTTTCATCCACGGGGATCACAAAGCCCTCGCTGTCAATGACGGGCTCGTTATTGCTGAACCCGCGAAGCTGGGCGACGTCCAGAACATGCGGCTCGGTATCCGTGAAGCTTGAAACGTAGTCCTTGAGTTCTTCGTTCAGGCAACCGGCCTGTTTGTAATAATAGAGAGCCGTGATGCTGTCGTCGTCGCTGATATTGTATACATAGTTAAGATAATAAAGCAGGCTGTTGATGTCGTTGATCGTGGTGGGCAGATACACCGCGACGCCGGTGGAATCGCTCAAAGAGCCGTTCTGGCGGTGGTAGAGCACCGCTTCCCCGATCAGATCCTTGATTTTGCTGCAGGCCTCGGGATAGCTGTCGATCATGTAATCCACATAGTTGCCGAGGTCGACGGTGCCGAACACGTTGTAGTACGATCCGCCGAATCGCGTGGCCTTGCTGCCGCAGCGGCCGAGCTCCGACAGGACGCCGATATCCTTCACCGCGTCCTTAAGCTGGGTCTTCGCCAGATCGCAGTAAGCGTCATACAGCGCATCCGCCTTTTTCGCGTCGATAACGGAGAAGGTGACGTCGTTGCCCACCAGAGCGCGCACGAAGTCGATATCCAGCTTCACGTTCAGTCCCATGTAATAGTCCGTGTAGCTGTCCGCAACCGCCATGGCGACCTGGGCCGGACTCATCGCGGGCTTGTCGGTCAGCGCCTGCAGCCAGGGGGCGTAATCCCAGCCGTCGGCGGGCTCGGTCTCCTCGCTCAGGCAGTAGTAGTCCGCAAAGCCGCTGAGCGCGTGGGTCACCTCCAGCGTGGACATGAGACAGGCGTCAAAGCCGATGATGTCAAAGGGCGCCTTGCCGCTGTTGGGGCGGTACACGCTTGAAAGCGCCTGGCGGATTTCCTTCAGGCTGAAGTCGCTGCCGTAGACGGAATCCATGCCGTAGCCGAAGGGACCGGCGCCGTGGTTCCAGAGGATCAGCATGCGGTGATCCGAGGGATATCGCTCATCGCAGAAGCGCAGGAAATCCGAAAGCGTCTCAGGAGCAGTAGCATTCTGCAGCGGCAGGTTCGACACCTCGTTAAAGCGACCGCCCTGATACAGAAAGCGCTGGGTGCGGTTGGGGTTTACCATCTGATTCGTCCAGTGCGTCGCGCCGCCGGTCTGGATCACGATGGAGATATTGTCCCCCCAGACGCCGGAGGTCATCTCTCCCATATCCGAGGAGGCAAAGCCGTCACGGGTGGCGATTCTGTTGCCCTCGGGGGCGTCGTCCTCGGGCTCCACGGGCACCTGGGGATTATAGTAGAAGGCGGGCAGCTCCAGGCCGTTTTCCGACAGCTCGCTGTTGAAGCGGGTCAGTCTGTCGAGTCTCTCCTTTGACATTGCGCTGGCGACGTTTTCCTTTGCGTCCCTCGTCATCAGGACATTCACATAGGAGAGGTCGTTTTCGTGGTCGTCCTCCAGATCCGCGCCGACCATATAGACGCAGATCGTCCAGGTATCCTTCTCTCCCGCGGCAGGCAGGGCATTGATGCGCGCGGCTCCCTGCTCGTCCATCGGGGACAGATTGGGGATCTCCGCCCGCTCCTTGTCCGTAAGCGGTCTGGTCCTGGCCTCCGTAATATAGCTGACAAGGGCATTGCTGATAAGCTGCGGCCCGAAAACCGCCCCGGCAATCCCCAGCACCAGCAGCACGATCAGCGTTTTGCGCAGCCAGAAGTGCCAGGCCTTGACAAACCATGGGGCATAGCGGTAGTACTCGTGTTCCTGGCGCCGCTTTTCCGCCTTGGCTTTCTTCCAGCGGCGGCTGCGCTCCGCCCAGCTCAGCTTTTCCTTTTTCTGTTTGGCAGGCTTTGCCTGGGTGTTTTCCTCCGGCGCAGTCTGCACATTCTCTTCAGGCAAAGTTCCTTTGTTCTCGTTTTCCATACAGTTTTCCTTTCTGCAAACGGCATACATTTTGCATACAGCGAAAGTATATTCCGCCGCGCTATTTCCTGTCAAGAAAAAACGACGCTGAATACCGCCTGTCTTGCGTTGCTCTCCCCTGTCTGCCCGCTTGACCCGGCGGCTGCCGCGTGCTATAGTACACACAGAAACAAAAGCGGGAGGCATGGTTCATGTCCATCTTTCATTTCAAAAAGAGAGTGGAAATATTCAAGAAGCGGGATCGGGAAAGCTGGCAGGCGATCCGGGATGTTCTCAAGGAATCCGGTCTGCCAGGCGTGAAATCCGGCCACTACCTGCAGGAGACGGTACTCGGCGGCGGCTGCGGCGCGAAGCTCGATCCCCGGGATTTCGGAAGCAAGGGCAAGATCGACCGTGATATCTACTGGGTCAGCGTCCTGGAGGAGGATGCGGATAAAGCCCGCGATATCCTGCGCCGCAGCGGCATTGTGCCCGTGGTTGAGGACAACGTCCTCCAGGACGCAGCCCTGCGTAAAAAGCCGAAAGAGGAATATTTCGAGTAAAGATACGGAGCTGCCTCGTCCTGAGACAGCTCCGTACTCTTTATCCGGATTTAGAACAGGTCGTCGTGGGCGGCTTATTCAGCCCCGAAGAGCTTGTTGATCAGCTTTTTGGCGGAAATGACGACATAACCCACGCAGAGAACGCCCGCGACGGCGAGGACGGTGGTGCAGATTGCCTTGAACTTTCTGGCCGCTTCTTCCTCTTCCTTTCTCTTCTTGTAAGCCGCGATGAGCTCCGCGATTTTTTCTTTGATGTACGTGAACATGGCAAAGCCTCCTTTTTGTGGTAAACATATTATAACGCATTTCGACAGCTTCATCAAGTCTTAATCGTTAAATCCCGGCAGAATTGGCTGAAGCTGGAAAACTCTCCTGTTTGAAGTCTTGCAATAGCACATGAAATAGTATACAATAAAGGTGCCTGAGCGAAACTATATTCTTGAAAAGAGAGGTATGCACATGAAAAAACGCATTCTCGCACTGGTTCTTCTCGTCGTCATGATGCTGAGCCTGACAAGCTTCCAGGCTTTTGCGGAGGAAAATGAGAAGGATCTCATCATTCTCTTCACGAGCGACGTCCACTGCGGCATTGATCAGGGCTGGGGCTACGCCGGCCTGTACGCTGTCAAAGAAAACCTGTCCTCGAAGTATGACGTGCTGCTGGTCGACGACGGCGACGCCATCCAGGGCGAGCCCATCGGCACCATGACCACGGGCGAGGCTATCATCGACATCATGAACGTCATGGGCTACGATGTGGCGATTCCCGGCAACCACGAGTTCGACTACGGCATTGACCGCTTCCTGGAGCTGACCAAGAAGGCAAACTTCCCCTACATCAGCTGCAACTTCAACAAGGAAGGCGAGCTGATTTTTGATCCCTGGCTCATTAAGGAAGTCGGTGGCAGAAAGATCGGCTTCGTCGGCGTCACCACGCCCGACACCCTGCGCGCCTCCACCCCGACCTACTTCATGGACGACAACGGCAACTACATCTACGGCTTCTTCCAGGACAAGACCGGCCAGCCCCTGTACGACGCCGTGCAGAAGGCAGTTGACGAGGCCCGCGCCGCCGGCGCCGATTACGTGATCCTGATGGGCCATCTCGGCAACGAGACCGAGTGCTCCCCCTGGATGTACAACGAAGTGATCGAGAACGTCAGCGGCATCGACGCCATGCTCGACGGTCACAGCCACGACACCGATCAGGTCATTGTGAAGGACAAGGACGGCAAGGACGTTGTCCGCTCCGCCTGCGGCACCAAGCTGGGAGATATCGGCGTACTGACCATCACCCGCGACGGCAAGATTTCTTCCGAGCTCTACCCCTGGAACAGCAGCAGCTCTCTGCCCACGCTGCTCGGCATCGAGAACAAGGCCTCCGAGGCTGTCTATGAGGGCGCGGCCGAGCTCAACGAAAAGCTCGCCCAGGTCGTCGCCACCAGCACGGTCGACCTCTTCTTCTACGATCCTGAGACCATCAAGGAAGGCGAGAAGCCCGTACGCATCATCCGCCGCGCCGAGACCAACCTCGGCGACCTCTGCGCCGACGCTTACCTCGATCAGTCCGGCGCCGATATCGCCTACGTCAACGGCGGCGGCATCCGTGTTCCCATTAACAAGGGCGACATCACCCTCAACGACATTCTGAAGGTTCACCCCTTCGGCAACAGCCTGACCGTGATCGAGGTCAGCGGCCAGCAGGTTCTGGATTCCCTCGAATGGTCCGTGCACGCCCTGCCCGGCGAGTTCGGAGGCTTCAACCAGGTTGCGGGCATGACCTTCGAGTACGATTCCTCCATCGACAGCCCCTGCGTGACGGATGAAAACGGCTTCTTCGATCACGTGGACGAGAGCATGGAGCGCCGTGTGCGCAACGTCAAGATCGGCGGCGAGGATCTGGATCCCGCCAAGACCTACACCCTGGCAAGCATCGACTACCAGCTTCTGAACCATGGCGACGGCTACACCATGTATGACGGCGCGCCCGTTCTCCAGAAGTCCGTGAAGCTCGACAACCAGGTTCTCATCGACTACATCACCGGCACCCTCGGCGGTCATGTCGGCGCAGGCTATGAGAATCCCTACGGCCAGGGCCGTATCGTCGCGGTCAACAGCGAAGGCTGATCCGCAATTTCTTGAAAATCAGGCAGGAGGTCCACCCGGCCCTCCTGCCTCTCTTTTGTGCACACGCTTTCGTAGACGGAAAGCGAAGCGCATGAACGCAGAGGCTCGTACCGGTCCGGGATACAGCAGTATCCGGCCTGTACGAGCCTTTTATCGATTTGGACATATTGTGCGGCGTTTTCTCGGGGATTCGTGCAGATCATCTCTTCGGAGTGAATAACCTCAGTAAAGCGTTCGAAGCCTCTGCCCTGATTCTTTCTCAGCCGGGTAAGCGGATGAGAAAATGGAAATACTTGTCCGGCGTGCTTCCGTCTCCCACAGTGGACACAATTCGCTTGGCATGGTATAATGCATAAACATACTGTATTTGACTATTTCTTACGAGAGCAGGAATAAAGTCCCATGAACGAGTCTACTTCTATCACACGTATTCAGTCCGTCATCCGCGAGGTCGGCAGCGTCATCGTCGGCAAGGACGAGATCCTCATCAAGGTCCTGCTGGCTTTTCTGGCCGGCGGCCATATTCTGATGGAGGATATACCGGGCGTAGGAAAAACCACGCTGGCGGTCTCTCTGTCCAAAGCGCTTGGGCTGGACTATAACCGCGTTCAGTTTACGCCGGACGTACTCCCGTCAGATATCACCGGCTACTCCATTTTTGATAAGAACAGCGCCGAGATGCGTTACCAGAAGGGCGCGGTGCTCTGCAATCTGTTTATTGCGGATGAGCTCAACCGTGCCACCTCGCGCACACAGTCAGCCCTGCTGCAAGCCATGGAGGAAGGGCAGGTGACGGTGGACAACCAGACCTATTCCGTCCCCCAGCCCTTCATCGTGATCGCCACGCAAAACCCCAGCGGAGCCAGAGGCACCCAGATGCTGCCGGATTCGCAGCTGGATCGCTTTATGCTGCGCCTGACCATGGGTTATCCGGCCCATGACGACGAGATTGAGATGCTTCGCCGCAAGCAGCAGGGCGTCTCCACCGCCGCCATACACCAGGTGATGAGCCGGGAAGAGTTGATCCGTGTCCGGCGGGAAGCCGATGCTGTTTTTGTCAAGGATGCAGTACTGGATTATATCGTCCGCCTGTGCGAGGCCACCCGCCGCGACAGCCGGATCATACAGGGCGCAAGCCCTCGGGCTTCCCTGGCCCTCACCTCGCTCGGCAAGGCGGCAGCCTGGCTCCAGGGCCGGGACTATGTACTGCCAAAGGATGTGCGCTTTATCTTCCGGGACTGCATCGCGCATCGGCTGCTGTGGTCTCCGGATCTGCCCGATCCATACAGCCGCGACGCAGCGCTGCAGGAACTGTTCCAAGGGGTCAAGGCCCCCGCCATTCGCTGATATGCCAGTGTTTCGTTTGTTTCTCTGGGCAATGCTCGTCGGTGCGGCGTGGCTTGTGCAGGTCTATTATAACGCCTGGCCCGGGCCCTGGCTGCTCACCTGCGCCGCTGTCTTGCCCCCTGCGTTGTTCCTTCTGAGTCTGCCGTCCATGCTGGGGCTGAAGATTCAGCTTGAGGGTCCGAGCCGCGTTGTGCGCGGTACGAAGGCGGAATATACGCTTCGCCTCAGCAATAAAAGACTCCTGCCGGTGCGCTCGGTCAGGATGCAGATTGAGCTTTGCAACCAGTACACCGAAAACGTCACGCAGGAGAGCTATTGTGTTCGCAATCTTTCATCCGCCCGGATCACCCTGCCGCTCCCCACAGCGGATTGCGGGGTCATAAGCTGCCGTATCCTGCGCTGCGAAGTGCAAGACATCCTGGGACTTTTCGTGATCAGACGCAGCTTCGATACAGCGCTGTCCTGCGCGGTGCTGCCTGAGGCGCAGAAGGCCCGGGTGGATCTTGACGCCGCCCTGGACGCCGTTCGGATTCTTAAGCCGAAATACGGAGGCGGTTTTTCCGAAGAACACGATCTCAGAGATTACCGTCCGGGAGATCTGCCAAACAGCATCCATTGGAAGCTCTCCTCCAAAACCGACAGGCTGATTGTCAGGGAAGCCCTCACCATTGAAAACTGCGACGTGTTTGTGGTACTGGAGCAGCCTGGTACGAACGACGAAGGTCTGGCCGTGCTGCGCTGGCTTTCCGCCGAGCTTCTGAGGCGGGAAGAGCCCCATATCATCATTGCCGACGGCGTCTACCCAATAGAAAACGAGAGCGAGTCGGAGGCCGCTTTGATTTCTCTGCTTTCCTCTCCGATGCGGCCCCCCTGTGCTTTTGATCCGCGGCATGCACGATGTGTGTTCCGCGTGCGCGGCAGTGAGGTGAGTGCGGAATGAACAGATGGCTCAATCGCGCGGCAAATCTGCTTTTGATGCTGCTATGCTCGGCCTGCCTTCTGCGGCTGATTCAGGAAAGCTTTCCTCTGATCGTTGACCCCAGGATCTACGGGTGGCTTGCGCTGCTGTGTGTTCTGGTCTGGGCGGCGGTCTTTCTCCGCCGCTGTTTTTTCCCGGGCATGGGCGCCGCCGCGGGCGTATTGTGGTATCTGATCCATTACAGCAAGGAGGATCTGCGGCTGGAGCTGCTGGATATCCTGCTGCTTGTTCGCTCGTACTGGATCGGTGGCTTTCAAAGCGGCAGCCTTGAGTCCGCGCTGCGAACCCCGGTGGAGAGTCACACGCTCGTGCTGCTTTTGATCCTGTTTGTCGCCATGGTTTACCTGGCCATGGTCTTGTCGGGCGAGAGTGTGCGCGTCAGTCTGAGCTTGCTGCTCACCCTTCCCGTCGTCGTCCTGTGCCTCGCCGTGAACAAAAATCCGCCGGCGCTTCCGCTGCTGGGAATGGGTCTTTTCTGGCTTGAGCTCCTCATCGGCGGCGACAGCTACCGCCCCCATGATGCGGCGGGCCGCGCAGTTCTGCTGACGCTGCTCCCCTGTCTTGCGGTACTTGGCGTCTCCCTGCTCTTTAACAGCCCGTCGGGCTATGTCCCGGAGGATAAGGCGCTTAAGCTGTCGCAGCGTTTTGAGCAGCTGAGCGGCGCCATCTCGTCTTTTCGGGACAGCATGCCACGGATGCCCCAGTTATTGCAGGGCTTCGGGCGCCGAAGTGACGCTCTCAGCGGCTGGGATCAGGGGCAGGACGCGCTGGATCTGACCCGTCCTTATGATTTCTCCGCCAGAGAGCACGAAATCTTCACCTTTCGCGGCAGCGCAGACGGCAGTCTGTATCTGCGGGGGCGAAGCTTCGGGGACTATACGGGAAGTGGCTGGAGCAGGGCAGAAGAGCTTGCGGATTTTCAGGCGCTCAACTATGCCGCTTACGCTGTGGCTTCGGCCGGGTCTGCCGGTTTCGGCACAGTGCTGACCTGCGGCTTCGAGATCACAGGCGATCAGACATATGACACGCTGTATCTCCCCTATTTCACGATCTGCCAGTCGGTGGGTGACGCCCTGGTTTCCTCCGAAGGCAGAACCGCCTACAACGGTCTGAACTATCTGCTGACAGGCGGAAGCTTTGGGCCGCTTCCCGAAAGCCTGCGGCAGGAGGAGCTGCAATACCGCGCCTTTGCCAGAGAGTACTACACGCGGCTGCCCGACAGCACAAGGGCCGCTTTGATCGAGATCGCCCGGCAAAACGGGCTGAGCGCGGCAGACGGCAATATTCTTGGGGAAGTCGCGGAGTATGTCTGCCGGGGCAGCATCTACGATCTGGGCGTCGACCCCTACCCGGACGGCGACTGCGCGCTGTATTTTCTGCAGAACGCGAGGCGCGGTTACTGCATCCATTACGCCACGGCGGCCTGCTGCCTCTACAGAGCGCTCGGCATCCCGGCCCGTCTGTGCGAGGGCTTTCTGATCTCCTCGCGCGCAGGTTCGGAGACGATCGTGCGCGCGGCTGACGCTCATGCCTGGGTCGAGGTCTGGCTGGATGGTGTAGGCTGGATCCCCGTGGAGGTCACCTATGGCGCCGGAACAGCGGAAGGCGGCAGCGCCGTTCCTTCGCACTCCGAAGCCGAATCAGCCCGGGCAGACGATGCGGCAGATCATGCTTCCCTCCCGGAAAACCAGGAATCCGACAGCGACGGTACAGGCGCCGAAATTGCCCTTGAAAGCAACGGAACCGGCGCCTTTGAAACGCAGGGCGCGGAAGACCGCGACGCCGCTGCGGGCAGCTCCGCCGCCGAGAACGGTGGGGCGAGAACCGACAGTGACGATATCGGCCCGCTCAACGATGACCCGCAAAAGCAGGCAGACGCCCGGGAAAGCAGGCCTGACAGCGTCCCGGACGAAGAACAAGGTTTTTTCCGCAGACACAGGATTTTGCTGACGGCGCTGGGCATACTGACCGCCGCAGCGCTTGCAGCGGTCGGACGGTATCTCTTTCTGCGAAGAAGGCTCCGCCGTCGGCTCTCCGAACCGGACGGCAGACTGCGCGCGGTCTATCAATATCGTGAGGCGCAGCGGGTACTCCGTTTCGGCGGAGAGATGCCCGAAGCAGTCTTGACCGCGGCGGAGAAAGCCAGCTTCAGCCAGCACAGCATCAGCGACGAGGAACTGAGTCGATCCCTGGGAGCTCTGAACGAACTGACCGAACAGGTTCAGCGCGGTCGCAGCCCGCTGAAGCGGCTGATTTTCCGCTATCTTCTGGGCCTGTAAAGCTGCCTTGAACCGAAAGCATTCCGGTTATGCGGCCTGTCCGCGTGATTTGCTCAGTTTTTCACAGCAAATCCCTTCTTTTTCACGTTATCCGTCCTGACGGGCTTTTGGGTGAAAAGCGGAACGAACTTGCCAATCGGTTCCTGTTTTGTTGATATCTCTTTCTCCCATGATTTTATTGCGGAGAACCACGACAGGCAATAGCCCCGAGCGACCCTTTTTCAAGGCGCTCGGGGCTTTTTTTATCCGGATCGTATATTGCGGCTTTCGCCTTTTCACTAAGGCAACACCGCACAATACGCCTGCGGCATCTTCCGGAAAATTTGAGCCCTGATTTCGTCACTTTTTCTTGAGGTACACAAAGTACATCTGCGAAAAAGTGCCATCATCAGAACTCAGATTTTCCCGGAATCTGCTCTTGCCGCATTGTGCGGTATTGCCCTAAGTAATACGAAGGTCAAAGAAGAAAAAGTGGGGTCGCTGAATTATTTCTATTTCTGCAGAGCGCAAGGCTCACTTTTTCAGCTTTTCTTTCCGGTAACCGTATATATCATGCCCTTGATCTGCCGGGAGTCCGTCACGGTAAAGCCGGCCGCCTCCATCATTTTTTCAATCCCTTTGCGGTCTGTGGTGTGGCAGTCGCCGCTCTTCATCAGCTTAAACAAAATGTGGTTGTCTATCCAGGCGCCGATGCCTCCGATCCCGGTATCGGATAGAATATACAGGCCGCCCGGTTTCAGCACACGCATGGCCTCCTGCATTGCCTTTTCAGGGTAAGGATAGTGATGGAAGCTTTGTGAGCAGGTGACGATGTCAAAAGACTCGTCCGGATACCGCAGCTTGTCGGCTGAGCTCACAATAAACACCGCGCCTTCGATCCGCTTTCCTTTCGCCACACGGATCATCTCGTCGGACAGATCCGCGCCGCAATAGCGCGCCGGTCTCTGCTTTGTAAGAAGTTCCAGTAAATATCCCGTTCCGCAGCCAACGTCCAGGAGAGATTCATAGGGAAGCTCCTTGATCTGTCCGGCAATGTCGCGGCAGCTGATTTTTCCGTTTTGCGAATAGTAATAGGTGTCCCGCCGGTCATATTCGGCAGCCTGTCTGTCAAAATGCTTTTTGGATAATGCTTCGTAGTCTTTCATTTTTCCTTTTCCCTCATATGCACTCCGCCTCGGCCGCCGTACCAATGAAGGCGATCAGCAGACCGAGAATCACGGTTTTGATCATTGCCACACGCGCTTACTTTCTGCCCACCAGCAGCGTGGAGCCGCCGAGGCCCAGCAGGGCCGCTTCCTTCCGGCCCATAAGGCGGCCGTCTGTCGTGTCGATCAGGCGCACGTCCTCATAACCCTCGTCCCTGAGCTTCTGAACAAAGGCGTCCATATCGCCGTAGCGAGCGCGGCTCATGAGATCGTGGATGGCAAAGCTGCCGCCCTTTTTCAGCACCCGCAGAGTCTCCAGCAGAAGCTGCTGTTTTTTCTGTCCGGCGATGTTGTGATAAACGTAGTTGCTGGTCACGGCGTCAAAGCTCTCATCGGGGAAAGGAAGCTGCACGGCGTTGCCCTCGGTAAAGCGCACGTTGGCGACCCCCTCTGCCTTTGCGTTATCTTCGCAGCGCTTCTTCGAGAAAACCGTTCTATACGCGCCGCTCCAGATATCGCAGCCGATCATCTGCGCCTTCGGATTGCGTTTGGCGCAGGCGATGGTCAGCGCGCCGCTGCCGCAGCCCACGTCCAGTCCCGTGCCGCCGTCGGGGAGCGTCACAAAGTCCGCCGTCCCGTCAATGATGACCTTAGCCAGCTTGCGCTCTCCGTTATAATCGAAGGTCTTGTGCAGCGCGCCCATCCGAGCGGTGTAGAACAGCAGCACCGGCGTGGTGACGCCAAAGACAGCGGATGCGGCCTGCCGCGCCCTGCCCTTCAGGATGCGGTCCGTCGTCCCGAAGAGCGCCAACAAGCTTCCGGAGGCGGCAGCGGCAGCGCTCAGACCGATCACCATGCTCGTCGGCACCCAGTTTTTGTAGTCCGGTTTTTTCATTTTGTTTCTCCTTCCGTATTGAAATAATACGATGGCGCTCATTTGACACAGCGAAAGCAGCCGATGCTTTCCACGCTCTGCACGTTCACTGAACTGTACAGTCCAAAAAGCCGCTGCCGCAGGCTGTTCTCCGTCTCGTAGGGCGGCGTGAAAAAGCCCTTGGGCTGGTAGAGGTTTCGGATGAACCAGTCGGTCCGTTTGCAGCCGCTCTGCACATAAAAGCATCCGCAGAAGGTACCGCCGCGTTTCAGCACACGCCAGGTCTCCCGATAGGCCGCCTCCTTGTCCGGGAAGGCGTGGAAGCCGTTGAGGGACAGCACGATGTCAAAGCTCTCATCCTCAAAAGGCAGCGCGCCCACATCCCCCTGCACGAAGCGTACATTTCCAATCCCGGCCTTTTCCGCGCGTATCCTGGCCGCCTCCATCATATCGGGGGAATAGTCCAGGCAGGTGATCTCCGCCCCGGGAAGTTCCCGGTAGATCGGCATAGTCAGCACGCCGGTGCCCACCGGCACCTCCAGCAGCTTTCCGGAAAAACTCTCCGGCACACCGGAGAGGGCGCACTCCAGATAGCGTAGATTCTTCTCCCCGTCCATGTTCCACACGATCCGGCAGATGGCTTTGCCGGGGAGCGTGGAATAGGTCATCATCCCGTCATAGAAGGAGGAAATCTCCCCCGTCAGCTTGTATGCGTTTTGGATCTGTTCTTTTCGTGTCATATTGCCGTACCCCTGCTCTGTTTCTTTTTGGATAACGGTACAGACCGCGCGCCTTCCTCCGTATCGTCCCCTTCCTCGTAGCCGTCGTAGGGCGCATCCGGGTCGGTGTAGTGTCTGGTGAAAGGCTTGCAGATTTCTGTCCTGTGGGCAAAGACAAAGTCAAGATCGTCTGTCCAGCCGGTGTGCCCGGTGATTACCGCGATCCGGCCCTTCCGCGCGCGGATGTTCTGCTCCAGCCTTTCCAGGGAGCGCACCGCCAGCTTGTTGTCCTCCGCCAGGGTGCTGATGAAGCTGTAACCGCCGTCTGCACCGAACCAGATGGTGTCTCCGGTAAACAGGTATTCGTCGTCGATCAGGTAGACCATATGTCCCCAGGTATGGCCGGGGACTAAAATGCATTCAATCTTGATGTCGCCGATGGTAAAAATCTCGCCGTCTCGCAGCAGCACCTTCCGGTCGAAGGTGACGCGCCAGCCATGCGCTTCCAGGCAGGAGAGATATTCCCGTCCTGTGCAAGTCAGCGGAACTCAAAAATGGGTTAGCATCGCATAACCGCCAGGCAATGAAAAAACCTCGTGCAGACGTCCGTTTTCGTGTCACTGTGCGACGGTCAGACGAGGATCGTTAGTTCCTGCTAACTATTATAGCTGATACGGTGCTCATTTGCAAGAGTGTGCTGAATGTTTTTGCTGTTCCTGATAAGATCAGAAAATACTCCGCTGATGTTGTCAGGCATGAGGGGCAGCGCGAACATTTGTGTCAAATAGTCGTTTGGTACAGTATGTAAAAGTACAGCGTCCGATCGGCCTCAAGACCTCTCGGACGCCATATTCTGCTTTCGTTCGGGACAGGATGCCTGCCCATCTGAATTCACGTTCTCACTGTGGAAGCGTGTTACGCCGCAGTGTGGGCAGACATAGCAGGAATCGTCACGATACCCTCTTCGATCATCCAGTCGATTTCCTCGGCAATACTCTGCGCCATGGGGCGGGGATTGTAACCCAGCTCCGCAACAGCCTTGGAGGAATCGAATTCGTTGTTGCGTACAAGGTTATACACGGCAAAGCTCGTCATGCGCTGCGGTTTGCGGGTCATCTTCTCTGCCATATCGCTCATCCTGCCGAGAAGCTTTCCGATGCCCGCGGGCAGGATGAGCTTGATGGTGGGCAGACCCGTATGTGCAGAGAGGATATCGAAGACCTCCTTCATCCCGATCATGTCGCCGCCGAGAATGTAGCTCTCCCCTGTCCGACCATCCTTGCATGCACGGATGATGGTCTCGGCCATGTCGCGGTTGTCGGCGCAGTTGAAGGTACCCTCAACCCCGGCGGGCATTTTGCCCTCGGTGTACTCGCGGATAACGCCGGAAACATTGCCGAAGGTGTAGTCCTTGGGACCGGAAATCCCGGAGGGCAGGATCAGGCAGCCGTCGATCTCGCCGTTATGGATCGCGTCCAGAACCAGTTGGCAGGAGGCCGCCTTGGTCTGATCATAGAGACCGATGACCGCATTGGGATCGTAGTGGTCAATCTCTTTGATTGCTGTCCCCATGGGCTGCTCGGGAATCGCGCCGGTGGAACCGATGAAGATGAGGCGCACATTGTGTTCGCGGCATTTATCAACGATGTACTGCGTTCCGTCCACATTTACGTGCCAGATCTTTTCCGCAACAAGATTGCTGACGGAGACCATGGCCGCGCAGTGAATGCAATAGACGGAGCTGTTCTCGGGAATGTCCGCGAAGAGTGTTTCGAGAGAAGCGATATCCGTCACGTCGCCCTCAATGACCCGGGCTTCCTTTGGCAGATGCCTGGCTGCCTCTTCGCCCCGGAGGACGAAGGCGCGCACCGGCTTTTCCCGACTGACCAGTTCACGGACGATGGCGCTGCCCAGATTCCCCGCCGCGCCGGTAACGATGTAAAGCTCGTTTGTATTATTAGTCATTGTTTTTTCCTCCATATCGTAAAATGATTGTTTTTTGTTTCATCCCCCTCGGGACGGTCATAAGATACCAGAGGAATGTTTATGAGTTATTCGGGAAATGTTTGAGAATTATTAAAATGAGAATTTATCTATTGCAGCTTTATTCCTGTTCTTAAACCGTCTGCCCGCACTGCGGAAAGAAGAGCAGCGCCGGGATGCACTACTGCGGCTGGTGCGGCGAAGCTCTTGTTGATGAAGCACTCGTCGCGGACGCAGAATAAGCGTATACATAGTACGGGAGGCAGCGCAAGCCGCCTCCCGTTTTTTGTTGATCAGCTAAAAGGGGCTGTCTCAAAACGCCGTGTCATTCTCCTAAAGGGCATAGAGCTTCTAAGCGGCAAGCCGCTAAGAAGCTCTAATGTTCGCGAAGCGAAGAATCTTTCCCGGAAAGTTTGCGAAAACCTTCAAAAGAAAGATCCTTCGTCACTTCGTTCCTCAGGATGACAAAACGGTAAACGTTTTGAGACAGTCCCTTTTATTTTTGACTCAGTTCCTCTGTCAAGCGAAGGATTTCCGGTGCGATCTGCTGCCGTCGTTTTTCCACAAGCCGACGGTAAAGCACCGGGGCAAGCAGCATGCCGAGCACGCCGAGCACGCACAAAAGCGCCCCCGGCGTCCAAAGCCGCCACACCAGAAAGCAGCACATCCCGACTCCGAAAACAAGGACACTGATGATGCCCAGAGCCATAGACGCGGTAAGAGAGCCGGTCGTGAGGCTTGCATCCAGCTTTCGAAGCTGCTCGAGCTTGTTTTCCTGCTCGGCCGGGGGCAGGTATTTCTTGCGGATCGCGTCGATCTCACTCTGCCTCTCGGCAGAATAATGATAGGTAAAGCTTTCGCTCATCGTAACTTCCTCCTGTATGCCTCATACCGCCTTGATTCTCACGGTGAATGTGCTGCCTTTTCCGAGCTCACTGCTGACGCTGATCTCGCCTCCGATTATGTCAACCGCGCGCTTCACAAGCGCCAGTCCCAGTCCGTTTCCCTGCGCAGCATGCGAGGTGTCGCCCTGATAGAACTTCTCAAAGATGTGAGCCCCGACCTCCGGGCTGATGCCGCAGCCGGTGTCCGAAACCTCTACCACAGCGTGCCCATTTTCGGTATGGAGCTTCAGCCCCAGCGTACCGCCCTCTTCGGTAAACTTGATGGCGTTGGAGAAGAGATTGTTCCAGACAAGGCTTAAAAGCTCAGGGTCGCTCTCCACGGTCACGCCGTCTTCCATATCCGTCTCGATTTCGAGCTTCTTCGCTTCCCAGGCGTTTTCAAACGTAAGCAGACATTCGCAGAGCTGCTCGCCCAGATCGAAGCGCTCCTTCTTGGGGTAGATCTGCTGGTTTTCAAGCTTATTGAGCTTGAGGATATTGGTGATGAGACTGGCAAGCCGCTGGGAGGCATTTGTTACCGTGCGGGCGTAGTCCCTGCGGTCTTCCTCGGAGAGATTCGGCTGCTGCAGCATGGTGCCGTAGTTCTGGATCACCGCGAGCGGCGTCTTCAGTTCGTGGGAGACATTGGCGATGAAATCAGTGCGCAGGGTTTCCATGCCGGATAGCTCCTGCACCATACGGTTAAAGTAGTCGATAATGACGTTGAAGCCCGGCTCCACCCCGCGCAGGGGCGCAACGCGGGTGCTGAGATCGCCGTCCATGACCTTTTGTGCTCCGTCGATGATGCACTTTACCGGGCGCTCCACCGTAAGGCGACGGCGCAGCAGATCTACCGCCGCGCAGATTATGCTCAGCATAAACACATTGCCGAACGTGACTGTCGCCGCCGCGCCGATATTCTGGGCGGTAAATTCAATCTGCGCAGCATTGCCCAGATACGTCATGAACAGCGCCATGGAGCTAGTCAGCACAAAGGCGATCAGCAGGAAGAAAATGCAGAACAGTTGGAGAAAGGCGACCCTGCTGCGGTTCTTTTCCTGTTTCATTTGAGCACCGCCTTGTAGCCCAGGCCGTGGACGGTGACGATCTCAAAATCGTCGCAGTCGGCAAATTTCTGTCGGAGCTTGGTCATGTACACATCCACCGTGCGGGGGCCGGAGCCGGTCTCCCCGTCCCAGAACTCGTCCATGAGCTGGCTGCGGGTAAATGCCTTCTTGGGGTAACTCAAGAGCTTGTAGAGAAGGTTGAACTCCCGCACGGTCAGAGGGATCTCCTCGCCGTTTAAGACCGCGCTTCTCTCGTCCGCGTCAAGCACCAGGCTTCCGACCTCCAGCTTGTGACTGGCAGTGATCCCGGCGCGGCGCAGGAGCGCCTCCACATGCAGAAGCAGCTCCTCCAGGTCGATGGGCTTGACCAGGTAATCGTCGATGCCCATGCGAAAGCCCCGCTGCTTGGCGGCAAAATCATCCCGCGCTGTCATGAACAGGATGGGGATATTCTTGTCCGTTCCCCGGATGGTGCGGGCGAACTCAAATCCGTCCACCTCAGGCATCATAATATCTGAGATAATAAGATCAAACACCGTGCCGCCGTACATGGCGTCATAAGCCTCGTTGGCGCTGAGGCAGCCCAGCGCGTCATAACCGTTCCGATTTAAAAACGAGCAGACAGCCCGATTCAATTCCCGATCATCCTCAACTACCAGAAGTTTAAACATCGATGCGTCCTCCGTAAGCTTTTGATGGTTGGAGTGTAACACAGGGATGTTAAAGTTATGTTAAAGTTTGGGGAGCTTTTTCAAAAAAAGCAAAAAATCTCAGCAAACGGATATTTTACAGCGGAGGATTCCCCGGACTCCCGCTGCCGGCCTGACCCTTTTGTTCCGCTGCTGCGCTCCCAACCGTCTCCGGCAGCAGCACGGTGCAGCGCAGGCTGAAGCTTACTTTTTTGCCAAAATACTGATCCACGGATTCCTGGAATGATGATCGCAGCTTACTTTTGAAAAACCGACTGCTTTGAGCGCAGCTTCGATTTCTTCAGCCGTATATGATTTTATTCCCTCTATGATCTTTTCGAACTTGCGTCCTGCCGCATCTTTTCCGTCCGACTCGTTCACAACCAGGAAATACCCGCCCGGCTTCAGGACTTTTGCCACCTGCTCAAAGCACTTTTCCAGCCCCGGCCAGAAATAAACGGTTTCAAATGCGGTTGCCAGGTCATATTTTCCTTCCTCCAGCGTCAGGTGAGAAACATCTCCCTGCCGCACATCGCAGCGGCCGGCAGAGATCATTGCTTTGTTATACGCTTTCGCTTTCTGTACGGAAAGCTCTGAATAATCCAGCGCCGTCACACAGGCGTCACGGTATCTTTTCAGCAGCTCTCCGGCGTTTCTGCCCGCTCCGCATCCCAGGTCTGCAATATAGTCCGGAGTCATTTCCGGCAAATGACTCATACCCCAGTCAGCCATTTTTGCATGTCCGGAGTTCATGGTGCTCAGCATTATTTTACCGAGAAAGCCTTCCGGCTTACGGGTCTGACTGAAAAATTTTTTAAGCAAGCTCATTGTTATTCCTCCTTCAAACTGCGGCTGCCATTGCGTGATCAATGGCGCATTCTCTCTTCCCTTCCCGGATCGTTCGCTCCGCCAGGGATGAATCAACTCTTGTACGGATACTCTTTTTGATCGTCGTCGCAAACAGCGTCCAGTATATTCCGATGTATTTCATTGCCTGTCTCCGTTCATTGTATTCTCATGGTTTGGTTCAACAATGCGGCGTATTCCTTCGGATGCTCATGGAGGAACTGACAGTGCCCCATGTCGGGAAACACCCATTCCGTCATGGAGGGCAGAACTTTCTTCAGAAGCGCCGCGCCTTTTTTCGGATAAGGCTCCCGGGAGCCGCGCCAGAATTCCACTGTGGATGAGGTATTTCTAATCTCATCGGATATCCGATAGGAATATACATCCCGACACGCATTCCGGCAGGTCTCGACGGTGATCCCCGGATAGATCATTTGGGTCATGCTGTGGTTTCCCTTCCCCATAAACAGATCGATCAGAAAGCCCGGCACGTACTTTCCGTCACGGACTCTTGCAACGCCTTTTGGGAAAACCCGGCCATAGCAGCCCTTGAGGAGCCCCATATCCACACAGAAGGCGGCGTCCAGAATTGTTCTTTCGATCTGAATCCTGCCGCGGCTCAGAATGGAAACCGCGATTGTTCCGCCGAGAGACAAGCCGACCATGCCGTGAATCCGGCCGGCGTGGTTTTCCGTAACATAGGCTTCGATCTTTTCGCATTCGTCGTCTATACTCCGGAAGATCGGGCTCCCATCGTAGTGCCCGTCCAGTTCACAGAGGACGATATGCCATTGATTCTGCAAGCATCGCCCCACTTTTCCATAGCAGCTCTCGGCTGTTGCGGAAAGCCCGTGGATAAACAGAATCGTCGGAAACTCCTCCGACCCCAGTGTGATAAAGCGCATATCCTTTTTCCTCAATCTTTCTCGGGATCAAACTGCAGCCGGTATTCGCAGGCTCCGGCCCCTTCTGAAGCCGCCGAATTGCGGTCGTAGCGGATATGTCGAAACCCCTGCGAATACTCCTTATCCATATGACAGATACACAGGACAGCCTGCACCGCGTAAGACCGATTTCACGCCTGAACAGCCCTTGCCGTATCGCCCTGTGCGGCTTCATAAATAACATTATATCTGAAAATGAATCCTCTTCTGTTGATCGTCTCATCGAAGCCTGGTCACGCCCGGCCCACTTCTCAGAACCGGGTACAGATCCATGCCGCCAGCGCAGAAGCCGCCGGAAAGATCACCAACAGTTTCAGCATCTGGCTTTTCAGGTTGTACCCATATTTTCTGCCATTGTACACGGGCGCCACCTCGGGGTAGTAATGCTGGAAGAAACGGAAGCGGCACAGCAGATACCAGTCAAAGAAGATCATGTCGTAGGCTTTGTAGATCGTAAAGATCAATACAAAGCGCAGGAAGAACTGCAAAAAAGAGAAGCCGCTCCGAAAACCGTCCCAGACGGAGATCACGCCCACACCCAATATCATCAGGATACTGATGATCATCAGCACCCATCCCATTGACCTTGCGCCGTAGAACAATTCCTCTTTTCTGGGTTTTAAGAGCTCCAGAGCTTTCTTCGGAGCTGACGCGAAAAACCACTTATTTGCACCATCATACTGAACGAAAGCCACAGTCGATATCAGCAGGAGCGTGATCGCCGCGCAAAAGACGACCGCCAGAAATATCGTTAAAAACATGATGACCTCCCGATTGTAAATGATGTTTTTTCTTTTTTGAAATCGCTTGTCTCCATCTTTTGCAGCTTTTGAAATACAGTTTCTTTCGAGGCCGGAAAGATAGAGGTCTTCTTTACAATCATCTTTCCCGTTCCCCGCTCACATTTTTTCCCAGCCGAGCAGCAGCGCGGTAAACATGACGATCGCGCCAAGGCTCATGTTTGACGTTGCGATCCCATTGATCAATGCGGCAGAAAAGAAGGATCCCGGTCGCCGCATCAGTGCTGTGCCGCTCGGGCCGCTTTAACAGCCTCGCCGACATTACATATACACCGTTTTCTCGGCATTGGCAGCAACACCGAGACTCAAGCACACCATCAGAGTCAGACCGATCAGCTTTTTTATAGAATTCTCCTTGCTGCTTCCGGCATTATATTGTACCGGGTATTATCGTGATGTCAGTTTACGTTAACCACGCTTGAATAAAAAGCCTCTATCGTTAAGGCATGGCGGTTAGCCTCGACTAACCGCTTGATATGATATCATTATGCGGTTTGTCAATTAGGTTAATCTGAAATTCCTTCGATAGCAGCCTCCGCGCGCACGATCCTGAAACAGCCATGAGCCGGTACCGCAATGAACGCGGTACCGGCTCTCTTTCGTTTGTTCAGAATCCCTGATATATAGCGCACATGTCAACCTTCACTCCGTCAGCGGTATTGACGAAGTGCATGAAAGCCATAGTATCCATCGGCTGCGCCGTGCCGTTTTCATCCGTAATCACATTCCAGTAATGGATGCCTGCCCAGTCCTCGCTGACGATCAGGTTATCCAAGCGGACGCGCTGTACATGGAGATCCGTGATCTTCTGAGAGAGCTCCGTCTTCGCTTCTTCAAGCGTGAGATCCTTGTTATCCAACGTATATGCGATACTCTCTGTGCAGTACTGATCCGCCCAGGTATCCCAGGTACCATTGTTTCAGGCCTCGAACTCGGAAAGGACGATCTCTTTTATAGCCTTTGCCATATCCGTCGAGAGATCTGTAGGATAGGTGATGGGATATTTCTCTTCCAGATTATCCGTCTCGGGGAGAACAATATGGAGGATCGCATCGTCCAGTTCTTTCTGATATGCCCGCTCTTCTTCCGTCATGAAATAGAGCATCCCCTGCATGCTTGCGTCGCGCACACCGCCCCAGCCTTCATCGACTTTCGCCCCTTTTTCACCGAAGTCAGCAAAGCGGACAAACTCCGTCACCGGGCTGTAGGTCGTTTCACCGGTCTGCCGATTTGTCATGGAGGTGTCATAGCGGATAGCTGCCCAGTCGCCGCTGAGGATCATATTGCGGAACTGTCCCATTTGAATGTCCGTAGCCTGAAGCGCCGCGTTCATCGACGCCTGATACTCGGCAAGTGTTAAGCGAGCCCCGTGTACGTTATAGATCGAGTCTTCGGAATACAGCACCTCGCCCCAGTGCTCCCAGGCGTCATAGCCGAGGTTCCAGGTGTTGAAGCCGTTGAGCATACGGTTCTGGATCTTCTTTGCCATCTCTGTCTCTGCAGGCGTTTCATAGGTGATCGGGAAGCGTTCCAGCAGCTCCTCGGTACCGGCTCTATTTTTGTCTGTGTGAAAGATAAGTCATTTATCGCCGCCGATATATGGAAAACGCTCAAGAAGGCTTTTCTCATAGTAATCCCATATTTTCTCTGACAGCTCCGCGTACTTCTTTCCGCCGGCTTTTTCCAGTTCAGGCGCGGCAAGGGAGAGATGCTTGTGCATCCCCTTTTTGAACTTGTCCTTGTTCAATGCGTAATACTCGTGCAAATTTCTTTCATTCCTTCTGAAACCGGAAATAGCCTTCCAAGCCAAGGTCATTCGCCTTGCGGACGGTTCTGAATCCGCGTTTCTTCGCCTCCTCTTCAAATTCCTGCAATGTAAACAGAGCTTCCTCCGCATGGCCCCAGTGAAGGATCGCGTCCACCATATGGATGCAGCGTTTGGAGAGATCAGCGACATAGATGCAGCCGCCGTCCTTCAGTACCCTGCGGCTTTCGTCAAAGAATGTCCGCCAACCTTCCACATGATGGAGGATGCAGAAGTCCAGAATGGCGTCAAAGCTCTTGTCTGCAAATCTGCTCAGATCGTCTGCGCTGCCCTCGATAAAGTCGGCATTTGGCAAATTCCTTGCGCGGGCGATTTCGAGCTGCTCCGGCATGATGTCAAGCCCGGTGTAGCTGTGCGGCTCCTGCGCGGTGATCAGCGATGCGGCATATCCGTTTCCGCAGCCCACCTCCAGAATGTCAGCGTCTTTGATACGCAGGCCGAACTTCTCAAAGGTTTTCAGCTCCACCTTCTCAATATACCACTTTCGCCAGCCCATCTGCATGGCGTCAAATTCCTTTGTACTGAGCTTCATGATTCCACCCTCCCCATAAACGCCTCAATCTGCTCCACATACGCCTTCGGCTCTGCCGCCATATAGCCGCAGTGCTGGTATCCGGGCCGGATCACAAGCTCCGCATTCGGCATGCAGACGGGCACTGTTTTCCTGGAATATTTCCAGTCGTAGTCCTTTTCTCCGAAATCCAGATGCAGTTTTCTCTGCTCGTCATCGCTCAGCTGCCGCAGGTCGTAGTGACAGCAGGCATGGCAGATGTTGTCGATGTCTGCAATCGTGATTCGCTCAAAATTCTTCGTCATCATCTTTGCGAAATCATAGCCGTACATCTTCACCAGGGACGGCGAGGCATCCACGTGCGTTTTCGCCAGTTTTCTCTTTCGGCTCCGAAACAGCTTCTTCATGAACCATTCGGCAAAGCCTGCGTTTTTGGCCAGCGCCACACCGTCAAACCAGGCATGGGCAACATGGAACGCGGGATCAAAAAACAGACGCCAGGCAACGGCCACCCCAAGGGACGCGCCGTAGACCAGCGCGATTTCCGTGCAGTTGTTCCCAAGCAAAAATGAACGCAGAGTCCGGTACTCTTCATCGGCGGAGATATAGGCGCCCGCCTTTCCGTGTCCTCCCTGATCAGGGGCAACGACATAATAGGAACCCTTAAAATACGGCTTCATCAGATCATACAGGTCAGTTCCGGAAACCATCATCGGCGCGAGAAGAACGATGGTTGGATTGTCCCTGCTTGCATACTCGTTAATAACCATACATCAGCCTCCTGTTAGCATAATCTAACTTCGACGCAAAAGGATCGCTCACCCCACAGCTGTCCACCTTCTGAATCCGCCGGAGGATGAGCGAAATGTCGTGTTAGCCATCGCTTACTATTGTACTGTATATATGGTCGTTTTTCAAGTCCCGGTGTTGAAAACAAGACGGATCGGAGCCGCCCATGAAAAATGTGGATTCTATAATAAATGTGGTTCTATAATAAACCTTAGGGTAGCGAAGCCGAAAGGCTGAGCTACACCCAACATTTATTATAGAACCGTTTTTTGTGCAAGGCTCGTTCTTTTGGAAAAAATGTTCACAAATATCTGTTGCTAGTTTATTTGCTAGTTTTCGACGGCATTTTCCGACATGGTTCTTCAAAACCCGGCCTGTTTCAACGCTTTTCAGCCTTCAAGGAGTTCAAACTTGTATTCTGCTGTTTGCGTGATTTCGTGTACATATAGTCCATTTAAAGTATTATTTCCGTGCATTATCTGCCGAAAATGGGAATAATTTTTTACTTTTCCATTTCATGTTAAATAAAACTATTTTGTTTGCTAGTTCGTCAGCTAGTTCATTTTCCTTGCTAGTTTTTGTTTCCAATCATTGTTTTATGTCCTCGTACGGCATCAAGAAAACTGTATTTTTCTGTCTTTTAAGTACAATCTGTCCCCTAGCAAAAAAACTAGCAAAGTCCGTTTTGTCCATATTATCACATGAAGCCATATAGTCCAGCTGTTTTACCAATCTCTTTATTTGAAGTCTATCTATATTGAATATAATTGTCAAGGAGGTAAAAATGGTTTGTCTTTGGAAATACCGTTGGGTCAAGCTTATGCGTAATCATTTGCCTCCTTGCAAGGGGCTTATTGGCTACTGGACGAGACTTGC
>Ga0247608_10000281_pt1 | contig 89028 bp, 87 predicted proteins | sample 176DNAGHGlowgp2_FD_193490 | JGI IMG/M metagenome (GOLD analysis project Ga0247608, IMG submission 193490) | Sheep rumen microbial communities from Palmerston North, Manawatu-Wanganui, New Zealand - 1766 DNA GHGlow gp2 | ecosystem: Host-associated > Mammals > Digestive system > Stomach > Rumen ... | reverse complement strand
AAAAAGAACCTAAAAATACAATAAAAGAAAACGATATGAAAGAGAATAAATATCAAAAAGAGTTTTCAAATTATATTGAAATAATGAATGAGGCACTTAAAAGAAATGATTTCGGTGCTTATAATGCAGCAAAACGTATGCTAGATGAGACAATTGAAGATAATAAACATGAGAATGAATTGTTGTCTGAAATGAAAACTAATAATTTCGGTATCTTAAATCATATATTTGAACAGCAATTGCCTACGTTATTTAAGACGAACAAAAAGGCTGTCAGAGACGTTGTAAAATTAATAAAGGAAGATAGTAACCTAAAGAACGAATTCGCCTTCTACAATGCGATTAAAACGCAATATAAGGGCAAGGCTGCAACTATTTCCGAAGCAAAAGAAGTACTAGAGAAATTGGCTGATATTTCTGTTAAGGGAATAGACCAGAAAACAGTTAGGGAGTCAAATAAAAAACTGAGAAAAGTGATGCTTGAAAACAATATAATTCCTAGTGATTTCATTGATGATGAAAGTAGAAAACTATATGAATCAGGTCATATTATTCTAACACATAAGAAAACAACTGCAAATATGATACCACTCATCGAAAGTTATCATACGGTTTGCCAATATATGGAAAATCATAAAAACGATGTGATTAAAGAAAGCAAAAATATTGACGATTTGATAAGTGAGTTTGAGGACAAGATGAAAACAAACCTTAATGAATCTGAAATGTCATTTGTGCAGCAAATTACAGATTTTAGAAGCCCAATTGCAGAACAGAGAAAAAAGAAACTGTTTAATAAACTTAAAGAGGAGTGTCTAACAGCTATCACATCAATGCTTAAAGAAGATTCAAACAATGAAGAACTTAAAGGTTTGAGCAGCCAACTTAACGAAATGGTATTTGATAAGAACAACATCGTGAAAGATATTGCGAAACTATTGGAAATAAGAGATATATTAATGGATGATTAATTGTTATGAAAAATATTATAACGGAAGTAATAAATGATTATCTAAAAAGTAAGTGTATGATTAATGAAAATTTTTATTGGGGGGAAGGTGATTTGATAGCAATGAGAAACTGTAAGAAAACACTTTCCGAAATTTATGATAGAATGCTTAAAAACGGCTTAACTAAAAACGTGTTTGTCGTTCAACAGCTTGGGGATATAATAAACAGACTTGATAAATTATCAAGATGAAAAAATGGCTGAGAAGTAAATCTCAGCCATTTTGTTTTTATAATAATATATTATTCGGTTGTGCAAATATACTAAAAATAATTCATTTGACCAAATATTTTAAATGCTTTTAACACTATTTATTGATAAAATATAAGTTATGCTAATACAACCAAAACCATATATGGACGCTATTAAACTCAGACATTCTGCATTTGGAACTGAGCGCAGACGTAATATGTCAAAAATGATATTGGAAAAAGGAACTCCATTCCCAAAACCGATAGAATATTCTGACATAGACAATGCTATGTTTAAGTGGGTGGAAGAACACATACAGATAACGTATGACGGAAAAAGGCTTCCTACATATAAACTATACAGCACACAAAGACTTAGTGAATACATTCAAGAATGGGATAAACAAGATGAAACTGGTAATCCAATTATAAATTTCAAAACTGTTACACGTGAGAATAACCCTCAGAAAGGCGAAAGCCAAGGAAACTATTTCAATATTCCTGGACATAAGGATTTTGCGATGTTTTATGTTCCAGTGTTACAAGAAAATGGAACAGAGGCTTATGACAAATACACAATGAAACAGCCGTTTCAAGTAAATTTCATTTATTCGATTTCCATTGTTGCCAACAAAATGGAGATAATAAATGAAATGAACGAACTTATGCACTATGAATTTAGCGCAATTGATTGTTATATTTCCCCTAATGGGCATCCAATGTCAATGACGCTTGAGGACGTTTCCGATAATTCTGAGTATGCAATAGATGACCGTAAATACTATTCGCAGACATATAAGGTCAAAGTAAGGGGATACATTATAAGAAAAGAAGACTACAAGGTAGAAAGAATTCCGTCAAGGTTTTTATTGCCTTGGCGTGATTCAGATGCTACTGGTATTGTTCATCGCAGAGGTAAGAACAGAAGGGATGAAGATAAAGTTACATTTATGACGTTCAAACCAGATGAGGAACAGAAATTCAAAATTGAGTCATTGGTGAATGATGATGTGAATTGCCCAGTTCCAGATATGATACCAACAGACAAACCTTCAGAAATATTTGAGGAAACGAGTGACGCTGACGATTGCTGCGAAAAGAAACCCGACAGATATTATAATAAAATAATGAAGGTTATAATGAATTTCGATTGTGTGACAGAACTTGAATTTGAAATAGACAAAGATATGGTTCTTGAATCAGTAGAAACAAAAAATGTATTCGATTTCAAACTGTTGGTGAATGGTGAGTTAATGAATTTGGAAAATGATATAAAATTCATTAATGGTGATAATATAATGGTTAGAATCAGTAGGGATGACATTGAAAAAACATCTGAGGTGACGTTGGTTGGATACGACCCAGAGGTAGCAATTGATAGCGCACTGCCAGAGGTGGCAATTGATGAGCCAATTGATGAGGAGCATATTTTAATTAACCCTAGTGAAGAAAATGAAAATGAATGATATTTATTATTAAAATAACGAAATAATATGTATTATAATATGAATAAGAAATTAATTAGATTAACAGAATCTGATTTACATAGAATAGTAAAAGAGTCTGTAAATAAAATTTTGAAAGAAGCATATAAAGACCCATTTAACTTCTTCCCTGATGAAGACTTTTCAAAAGAACCTACACATCGAATTAATTTGTTTTATGCGAGTGGTGGAGATGTTTCGAGTCCAGCAATCTTCTCTTCTGATGAAGAGGCAATAGATGCAGCTATCAAAGAAGCACATTCTAAAGGTGGGATATGTGGTATAAAAGTTGAAAAATATTCAGGTATTTATGATGATAATGGCTTTACATCTCTAAAAACAATATTTGAAAAAGGTAAAACCTATTAAGCAGCCATCAAACCTACTCTAATCTCACTCCATTTACGAACTAAGCCAATGGACTTGTCAAACATATGGGCGAATCTCTCCGATTCGCCCATTTTATTTTTATACCGCCTATTGATTTTTAACAAAAAATTGTTATATTTTATATGTACTAAACAATATAACAAATGAAGCGTTTAAATAAGGAATATAAATTAGATGTGTGCAATCATATTGTAGTTAAATATGGTAGTGTAAACAAAGATAACCCACAAGTGGTTTACGTCAGTGGAAGGTGTTGGGTATCTCCACAGATTAAAATGGATTATGATAATGTAATATCAAATATTGAAAAAGAAATGAGGAAAAATATAAAGATATTTCTCATGGATGGAATAAATTTTGATAAAAAGTTTATATTGGATTTTGACCTCAATACAGATAATTTTGGGATTGGCGATAAAAAGTTTCTATCATTTGACTTTTATCTGAGGCAGAACGAAGCCAACAAAAAGTCTCTTAAAGACCTAAAGAATATACTCAATGGAAGGATAAGTACTGTTGTTAACAACCTAGTATATCTTTTTAAGGAAAATGATTTTACTATTGAGAAACGAAAGTAAGTCATCTTGATATTTATTATAAAACTATAATAATATGAAAAAGATTATAAGATTGACAGAATCTGACTTACATAGAATAATAGAAAGGTCAGTTAGCAAGATATTGAAAGAAGGCGTATTGGGAAACGATTGGCATCAAGACGAAGACGATGTGTTGAATAACTATGAGCCATTTGAAGACCAGATTGATAGATATGAAGCTGAAAACGAATTCAGAAATCAACATGACTGGGGTGCTAAAGGTGAAGAGAACATTGACCCAACGCATTATGACCAACATAGTGATGTGATTGGTTGGAACGATGATGAACCAGAAGGATATGAGGAAGACCCTGATTGGTATAGGGATGATGTGAATCCTATTAATGATAGTCCATCAGACGGTGACTTATATCGTGGTATGTGGTAAAAATAAAAGTAATAATATAGAAGATGGCACAAATAAAAATCAAAGATGAAATCTGTGATGTCCCTGTTTATATGAAAGTCAAAGATGGTAAACTCTACAACAACAACACTAAGCGGTTTGAGGGTGTTGACGGTGACATTGCAGTTGTAACTGAATATGGTAAGGAAAAGCGATATACAGTGAAACAATACACTGATTATCAGATAATACCAAATTATGAAGGAAACACAAAAATCCTGTCAGCACAAGAACTTCGTGATGGAAGAACAATTCTGAATTACATTCACATCACAGAAGTTCAAGTAGTTTAACAAAAATTAACGGAGATTGTATCACAGTCTCCTTTTTTATTGAAAGTTTAGCGAGAAGACCCTCCTTTATGTAAATTGCTATATTATTACCAAAATAAAAGCGAGACTTAAATTGGTCTCGCTTTTTTGTTATGAATTAAGAATGCTCTTTATCCTATCTATTTTTTCATTAAGTTTAGGCTTTTCTTCTTTTGTTGTATCAGTCTCTAGATATTGTGTTAGTTCTTCTTGAGTTCCGATGTATGCGCCTGGAGTTGATGGGTCACTAACAACATCCCAACATATAAGTTCGAAGTCATCACCTACAATGTATTGTCCAAGTTTCTGTTCAACTGAGCCAACACCTCTTGATGATACACCAATCTTATATCCATTGAGCAATAAGTTAGCCATCTGGTCTCCACGAGTTGAAACAATACCATATTTTCTAAATCCGTATGATGTGTTAATCTCAAGTTTGCCAACCAATGTTCTACCTTCCCAATGAAGCTCTATGATATTGATTGCAATCCTATCAAGGTCAATTGTTGATTCTGCTGGGTGGTTTAATTCACCTAATGCTCTTCTCTCATCAATCTTCTGTTGGTATATTTCAACTTGCTTCTTCAATACCTCTTCTGGGTATATTCTACCGTTTGCATTCTTTATACCAAACTTCTGAAATACTGCATCAACAACAAATGGATGTGGTATATTCCATTCACCATTTTCTATACTTTCCCTAATCATCTTGTTTTCCTTTGTATTCTTCAAATACATAAAGCCATCATTCTCGATTAGGATACCATGTCCTGTTTTACCTTCTTTTATTATTTCTAGTTCACGGCTTTTATAGCCATGCTCTAAAAGGTATATATCTAATTCATTTTTTTTCATGTTTAACATTTTTAATATAAATATTTGGTACAATATAAATATTTATATAATACCAATGCATATTTACAAGTACATAAAAAGTACTGAAACATTATTATTTTAGTGGAATTGACGTAATTTTTTTGTAATTATGTAATATTTATAATTAAAATAATGTATTAAATTTATTTTCTAAATGAATAAAAATATTAGAAGCAAAGTAGTGAAAGAATCTTTATTGGATTACAATGCACTCGCTAATTCTTTGAAGGAAAATACTGAGAGTGCGGTCAAAACTCTTTTAGATGAGGCTGTACGTGATACATATGCCAAGTTATTGTCTGAGGACGATGACAAGGACTACGAAGAAGAGGAAGTGGAAGATACTAGTTCTGATATTACAAATAATGCTGAATCAGTAGATGCTGCTACAGATGATGTAGAGGGTACTGACACTGGTATGGAAGCTGACGAGCCAATTGACGATGCTGCTGTTGAGGGCGGTGATGACACTGTTGTAGATGGTGCAAAGGAAGGTGGCGAGCCAAGCGATGAAGGTGACGAATGGGCAGAGTTTGACAAATATAAAATATCAGACGATGAGTATGACTTTTCTAATGCGGAAGACGAGGAAATCGTAAAGGTTTACAAGCTAATGAAGAACGATGACCAGATACTCGTTCATAAGGACGATAATGGTAACGTAAACATTCAAGACAACGAAACTGGAGCTGAGTACCTAATCAATCTTGGAGACAATGGTGAAGCAACTGGTGTTGCAGCATCTGAACCAAGTGATGATGTAATTACTGATGATGAAGGTGCTGATGATTTCGGTGCAGAAGATGATTTTGAAAATGAGAATAACGATATGAATGAATCAACAGAGAGAATGTTTGAATTAGTATTAGAGTATGATTCAAACGTAGGATACACTGACAATTATCAGAAAAAGGATGTAATGACAAATCCAGGCATGTCAGAGCCAGGCAAAAATGTAAACGACTGGGACGCAGGTGTTCCTCATGGAACTGAGAAACCTTGGTCAGGATACCCAGGCAAGAAAAATAAAGCAGACAAGCCATTCAATGACAAGAAGGGTAAACAACTTGAAGAAGAGGAAGCTGTAGAAGGTGCAGTTGAAGAGTGTGGCAATGTTGAGGCTCCTGTAGAGGAAGCAACAAACGTTGGTGGATTCGTACAACAGAACAGCACATCTAAGTCTCACGTTCCTAACTCAAATGGTCGTAACGCTCGTTCTATGAGTAAAGGCGGAAAGAGAGTTAAGGGTACTGTAACTCCACGTTATAGCGGTGGTGAAGAAGATACAGTTTCAGAGAGCTTTATGAAGAGAGCAAATAAAGTTCTTGCTGAGAACAAAGAGTTGAAGGCTACCTTGACTGATGTTATGACATCATTGAAAGAGGCTGCTGTAACAAATCACAATCTTGGTATGATTATCAAGTTGATTTCTGAGAACTCAACAACTCAAGACGAGAAGAAAGAGATTATCTCAAGATTCTCAAATGAGGCAAAGACTGTAGAGGCTTCTAAGAACCTTTATGAGTCAATCAGCAGAGACCTTCAGAAGTCAAAGAAGATGAACATCACTGAAGAGGCTTCTCTTACAGTAGAGGGTTCAAAGAAAATCAATGAGACAAAAATCTATCAGTCACCAGACGTATTAGATTCTCTTGATTTGATGCACAGAATGATGAAATAATAATTTTTCTGAATTTGTGTATATTTATATAAAAAATAATAATAAGTTAAATAAACTTCATTTATCTATATGAAAGAATTTTTATCAAGTGGTGTAGTTGGTAATATCGAGTACAACGCACAAAAACAGATACGTGAGGACATTCAGAACCGTTGGGACCAGCTTGGATTCACAGAGGGCCTTCCAGAGGGCATTAAGGAGAATGTTGCTACATTGTATGAGAATGAGGCAAAGCACTTGATTTACGAGGCTACTGCTTCAGATAATAGCGGTTCATTCGAGACCGTTGTATTCCCTATCATTCGTAGGGTATTTAGCAAGCTTCTTGCTAATGACATTGTATCAGTTCAAGCAATGAACCTTCCAGTTGGTAAGTTGTTCTTCATTCTTCCTGTTACTTCAGAGAGAGAGTGGGAGCTTCCAGCAGACTTGACAGGTGGCACTCAGCCTGGTGACATCTATGATGGAACTACAGGTCGTCATAAGGGTCTTATGGGCTATGACAGAGTTAACCGTAACAAGGAAGGTCGTGTTGAGCCAAGATACTATCTCCCAGACGAGACAATTAATGAGCTTGACAAGAACTCATGGTATGTTCCACAACTTGGTGAGGAAATCGCTGATGCAACTAGCTTCGATGAGGCTAAGGCACGTGCAGAGGCTGAGGGTCTTCATGTAACTGCTCTTCGTCAAGCAGGTCCAGAGGTAACTCAGTACTTCCAGAAGAGTTTGTATGACTTGTTCTACAACGACTTCTTGTATGATAACTCAAAGGGTAAGGTAACTATTAAGGTTGGTGGTGCTGTTCCAGTATTCCTAACTCCTGGTGGCGTTCGTCCTTTCGGTGCTGACAATCTTAACCAATACTTCAAGAGTGGTTTCGATGGCACAGTTCGTAACGTAATCCTTGAGATTGATGGTTTCTCTAGCTTCAACGCTAGCAAGTTAACTGGTCCTGATGGAAACGAAATGGACACTGAAGGATTCCTTGCTTCATTGAAAGTTATCACTCAGACTCAGTTCAGCGCAGCTACTGCTCCTGGTTCAGATGCAGTTATGACAGCAGCTTTCCGTAAGTTCGAGTCTGTTCCATTCAGAGTTGTAACTCAGAAGTATGGTAAGGGTATCGTTGAGTACGGTGCAATTTGCGATGCTGATGGCAAGATGTATATTGAGCTTGACTTGGCTAAACCAGTTGTTCAGCAAGCAGGTACAATCGATGGTTACATCGGTGTTGATGCAGAGCAGTTGAACGCTGAAATCGTTAAGACAACTGGCGGTACAATTGATTTCGATGCAACTAAGGAGAATATGGCTAAGTTGTTCAAGGTAGCTTGGGCACAGTACGATTCTCTTGAGCTTGAGACTGAAATCGGTGAGGTTAGCTTCAAGCTTGATTCAGTAACTGTTTCAGTTGAGGAAAGAAAGCTTCGTGCTACATGGTCTCCAGAGTTGGCACAAGACGTTTCTGCATTCCACAACATTGACGCAGAGGCTGAGTTGACTGCAATCCTTTCAGAGCAGATTGCAGCAGAAATTGACCGTGAGATTCTTCGTGACTTGCGTAAGGGCGCACCTTGGCAGGCTCGTTGGGATGTTAATGGTTGGAGAAGAATGGCTGCATTCTCAACTAACTATACTCAGAAAGACTGGAACCAAGAGTTGATGACTAAGATTAACCAGATTTCTGCACAAATTCACAAGTCAACACTTCGTGGTGGTGCAAACTTCATCGTAGTATCTTCAGAAATCAGCGCATTGTTCGATAACCTTGAGTACTTCCACGTATCTGACGCTAGCGCAGAGAGCGACCAGTACAACATGGGTATTGAGAAGATTGGTTCATTAAGCGGACGTTACACTGTATATCGTGACCCATATAGCCCACACTGGTCAATTATCATCGGTCACAAGGGTAAGAGCTTACTTGACACAGGTTACATCTATGCTCCATACGTACCAATGCAGTTGACTCCTACTATGTACAATCCATTCAACTTCGCACCAGTAAAGGGTATCATGACTCGTTACGCTAAGAAGATGGTTAACAACCGCTATTATGGCCACGTTCGTGTTGACGGTCTTGTACATTGGTCAATCAATGAGTTCAGATAAATCGCTGACAAAACAGTTTAATACTATAATAAAAAAGGATGACAAATCTGTCATCCTTTTTTTATTTCTTCTAATAAATCATTTGTTGTTTTATAAATTTTTTCACCTAAAAATTCGTTATAATTTTCTTTTGAAAAATATAATAGTTTTATATTATTTTTTTTACATTTATTTAATTTATTTATATCTCTTTTTCTTAATTCAATAAAATTAGACTCGCCACCAAAAAAATCTATTTTTTTAAAATGTTGTAATCCTTGACATTCAATTGCTACATTATAATCTGGTAAATAAAAATCTAAATGCTGCCTTTCAATCCAAGGTAAAACGGTTTTATTGCACCCATTAATAAATTTTATATTGTTTGAAGATAATAGCTTTATTATACTATTTTCTAAACTGCTATTTTTACATTTTGGACAATTATCACCCATTAAATGTCTGCTAGCTTCTTGCCAAAACTCCCCATGTTCTGGGCATATTATACATACTTTGGTTTTTGAATTGATATATTTTGTTTTGGAATAATCATATTTATCTCCATGAATTTTTTTTGAAAGATTTACAAAAATTTCTGTATTATATTTATTTTTTCCAATTTTATAAGTTTTACATTTAGGACATCCTTGACCACTAGTGTGAGCAGATGGTATTTGCCAGAATTCACCATGAATTGGACATATTATGCACACTTTAGTATGAGAATTAATATAATTAACTTTAGAATAATCATATTTATCTCCATGAATTTTTTTAGCTTCATTTATAAAGCTATTTGTATCAACTTTTTTACCAGTACAATTTTTTCTTCCGCATTCATAACAGCCACACCCTTTTAAATGGTCATTAGGTCTTTGCCAGAATTCACCATGAATGGGACATATTATACATACTTTAGTTCTTTTATTTATGTATTCTACTTTAGAATAATCATATTTATCTCCATGAATTTTTTTAGCTTCTTCAACAAATTGTTTAGTTGTTTTCTTTTCCATAATTATATTTTATTAATAATAAATATCACGTCTACCATTAAAATATAATTATTTTTTGCTATTTATCAATATATTTTTTATAAAAATGCAGTATTTTTACATAACACAAAATTCGACCCTTCCAACGTTACGTATGGAGTTAATAGAAGATGGCCGTCACACATTTGGGAAATTCCATGAATGCATACAAGGTGCTGAGATAACATTCACAATGGTTAATGTAGATACCAATGTCACTAAAGTGGCAAAGAGCAAAGCCTATATAAAGCTTCGTGAGAATGATGATTGCACTGAACAGTATGTTATATGCTATGATTGGAAAAAACACGATACAAAGGAAGCAGGAACGTTTAAGGGTACATTCGAGATTACCTTTGATGCTTCTGTAAAGAATGATTCATATACATATCCTAGTGGTGTGTTAAATATGCCAATAAGAGAGTCGCTTTATATAATCATACAGCCAACAAAATAAAAGGAGAGAATTTTATTTCCCTCCTTTTTCTTTTATAATTTCATCTAATTTCTTTTTCTCTTTTTCATTGCAAAGCTCATAAAATTTTTGGTAGTCAACTTGCAAATCATATAGTTTGTTTTTTACGTCTTTAAGGTCATTAAACATTGAACCATAATATGCCTTGAAATGGTAATAGTTTTTTGCAGTAACACTATCAACTATTGCCATATCGCCAGATGTTCTGTTAATGATATAATCTCCTTTTTTAAATTTTGGCTCAACCATATTAATTTAACATTAAAACATTTTTAATTGCCAATTTATTTTCTACTTCTTCCAAAGTCTCTCCAAATCTGAAGAATATTCTACCTTCCTCTGGATATTCGTCATAGTCATCCATGTTTTCCCATGCCAATGCAATAACGCCATCGGTACAGTCTTGGAATCCAAAGCAGCAATTATCTTGTATGAGGTCTAACTTAATTTTCATCTTTACAATGTGAACCTCATAGATATATTCATCACTTGGCATCAACCCATTTACAAGACAACAAGGCTTCTGTTCAAAGTCATCACCCCAGAACTCATCAATGTTATTTGTAAATATGAATTGATACCTATAATATCCATCAGTTTCCTCACCAATCAGATGGATAAATCCAAGTCTTACAACCTCTTCCTCTTCCATATTACTTATTATTTTCTGATTCTAATTTTTCAATTGCTTTTTTGAGTTTTGCTATTTTTTCAGCCCTATCGTCATAATAATCGTTTTCGTATTCTTTATCTTTTTCTAATTCTGCCGCAATTTTTTCCTTGTTTTTTTCTGCTATCTCATCTAGAACTCCTGCTTTATCTAAATTGATTATAATATTTGCTTTTCCAACGTCTGTGTTCTTTGTTGGACTAGCTGGTTCTTTTGAAATTGCATACTTGTAATTCAATGTATCTTCAGCACAGTAACATGGGTCGTTAGGATTAACTCTATCTGTCATTCTCATAAGAGTGTTAATTTTCTTTACGCCATCGTTACTACCCAAAAGCTTGTTAATTTTTTCCTCTGCAATTCTAGCCTCATCGTATGGATTAACTTCAGTAATCACATCATTATTGATAATGTACTCAATTTTTTTACCTTTTTTATTGGTGATAATCCTACCTTTTTCAATGGATAGTTTTTCAATGTCTTTAAGTTCAATTTTAAACTCCATAACAATCTATTTTAACTTTATTATTTATCTTTTAATTCAATAAAATTACCACAAAATTTGCATTTAATAGATTCTGGATATAGGAATCCATATGTAATTTCTTTAAGCGTGAATGTAAACTCTTTTTGGCAATGAGGGCAAGTTGTTTTTACAATGCCACCCAAATATTCCATGTAACTACTTTTCATTTTCGCTAACAATTATATTGTCGATTATTTCTTGTTTTCCCCTTACCTTCTCAAGCATTTCCTTATAAAATGTATCAGAATAAACTTGATAGTAAATAGTTACATCATTTTTTTGATTAAGTCTGTGTATTCTGTCCTCTGCTTGTAGATTATCTCCACTAACCCAACTAAAACTATTGAAGATTGCAACACGACTTGCTACAAGTGTCAGTCCCACTCCTGCGCTTTGTATATTACCTATGAATACCTTGATGCTTGGGTCATTTTGGAATTTCTCTACAGAATCGTTTTTCTTTTTCATTGTGAGTTTACCATTATGTACCACACATAGTTTTCCAAAATGTTCTTTTATTGTATTTAGTTCCTCATCAAATGAACAGAATATAACAACCTTATGTCCTAAGTTAATACATTTTTCTGCAAGCTTAATTGTCTTATTAGTCATTGACTTAGCTAGCCATTGTCGCAGCATAATGCCCTCAGTAATCTTTTTATATTTCTCAATGTCCTCTTTACCCTTTCCTTCTTGAGCTTGAAGATATTCATCCCAGACTCCATCATATTCTTCTCTTTCTTTTTTAGTTAATTTATAATTCAAAACTTTTACTGTTTTCTTTACGATTTTACCAAAATCACTTTTCAATCTTCTTAGATAATACGGTTTAACAACCTCTTGTAATTCATCGAGATTTGAAGAACCATCTGTTACCCAAATCTTCTTACAATTTTTATCGAGTATTTTATCAAGTTCTTCTTTCTCTTCATCTGTCAACGCATACCAATTTTCTTTCTTTTTCTTCCTACAGAAAATTGCACAATATGCATCACGCTCTTTCTTATTATAGAACCAACGTCCATCACAATACCTTTCAACATAATGCTTCCAATCATTTGCCAATGGAGCATCTATTATTTTCAATATGTTAAAGAAATTTATTGGGCGATTTGTAATTGGTGTACCTGTGATTGCGTATATACCTTTTGGATTACTTCTATTAAGAAGGTCAGACACAATTTTGAATATGCCACTTGTTGTATTAGATAACCTATGCGCTTCATCAATTATTATTAGGTCAAACTTTGATTGGTATAATTGACTGTTACCCATAGCTTCACTTATCACAGCTTTCTTTCTAGACACAACAGTTTTCTCCTTAACAACCTTTACAACTTTTCCTTCATCATTTAAGTTAAGTTCTTTTTTCTTAACGACCTCAGTTGGAACTTCATAGAAATTCTTCAGTATGTCATAATTAATAATTGTGAATTTATTCTCTTTCCATTTACTTCCTTCTACAATTGTTATGTCATCACTTGGTACTAATAACTCCAATTCCTTTTTCCATGTCATCTTTACAGAAGCAGGACATATTATTAATATTTTCTGATATTTGTCTTCCAATGCCGCTATGATTGCTGCTAATGTCTTGCCACTACCCATTTCGCTAGCTAGAATGCCCTTTTTACGGCTTGTAAGGAACTTTACAGCCTCTTCTTGATAAGGATAAAGGGTGCGCCCACTTCGGTCGTTGTAGGGCTTAAAATCGATTTCTTTCAAATTCCAATCCTCAGATAAAAAATCAGTCAATATTGCTCTTTTGGGAGCAAATACTTCAACTGCTTTTTCTTGTGACCTTCTATAGATACAATAGAAATGGTAGAATTGGTTTGTCTCTCCCATGTACCAAGTTATCTTAAATCTATCTGGTACAAATTCAGTCTCCCATTCCTCTTGACGTTTCTTTCCATACCAATCTGGAATTCTCACAATCTTATTAATCAGCTTTGGCTCTTTATCGTGATTATACAATACATACTCAGCCTCAAAATCATTCATTGTCTTTGTTTTATAGACGAAAACAGAATTTTTGAGACGAATTATGTAAGAGTTAGTTCCACTATACTCTTTCAATAGTTTGTGTGCATTATCAATCTTTTCTAATGAAAGTGCCATTATATTATATTTTAACTGTAGTTAAAATATAATATAAAATTTGTAAAAATCAATACCTACCAATTAGTTTTTTTCATATATTTATATAATATATTGTAATATTATGACAAAAATACAATTTAACACAAAAAACATAAGACGTGTTCCGATTAATAGAAACAGTTTATTCTACGATGCAGAGTCATTTGCATTGGAAAGAGAAATAGGTAAAAACTATATCGAGCAAGATATGGGTCAAACAGTTGTGTTATACCAAGTTGACGCATCCAAGACACAAGTGGATGCTGTATACGGTGAGACAGACCCAGATGATGTAACATACAAGACACCAATTGAAATACCTTGTGTATATAAGATTGAAGAACCAGAGTTAAAATCCTATGATAAGGAGAAACAGTTGGGAACTTATATGAAGACAGGTAAGCTCACTGTTGGGGTGTATCAAGAGACATTAGATGAACTTAATGCGGACATTAAGAAAGGCGATTACATAGGTGTACAGATTTCACCTGAACACATGGAGTTTTTCGTTGTTAATAACGATGGTAGAAATAACTACGGCAATACACACACACTTTGGGGTACAGTTCCACTATACAGAACTGTGCAGTGCAGCCCAGTTGATTCATCAGAGTTTAAAGCATAAAAAAAGGATAGAACAGTCTATCCTTTTTTTGTTTTATGATATTCTAACATATTTTGAAAGAATTGAATCAATATCGTATCCGTCAAGTTTATTGATATATCCTCCCCAGTCACCGCATTGTTCCATGCCAGCCCAAGGATGAACGTGGTGCATAATGCAACCTTTCATTATTTTTAACAATTCAACAAGTTTATCTCCCATTGGGACTTGGTGCAGACTGTCCATAATTTCATCCATTTTCTCATCCAAAATCATATGGTTTTTATCCTTTAGATTATGAGCAATATTATCATCTTTATTACTCATGATATTGATTCTATTGGCGACCATATTGATGATACTATTTCCTTGTTGATTTTGTTTTTTTGTTAATCCACTCTTATATTTTAATTGTATATAAGCTGGGTCAGTCCCATTAAATATAATATTTCCAACCATATTAGGATTTGGGTCGTTTGTGGGTTCTCCACGAACACCAGCTCTAAGTTGAACTTCACTTTCTTTTGTGGTTTTATTATATCTTAAAATAACATCTTCAGCACCTCTACCAATAACAGCAACATCTGATGATTTTGGGTATGCACCCTTCGTATCATCATTATTGGATACCCTTTCCAATGGTTTATTATGCGCTGGTTCCATTAATAACGATGTGGCATTTTTTGGCTCACAATATGCATTAAATTGTGGCTGCGAAATTATAGGGCCGATATAATATCTTTGTCCATTCGATGATGCATCATATATTAGAAGAACAGACTCCCCCACTTTTGGAATACTTTGAAAAGTTTTTGGCAATAGAGGAAATGCCCAAGGAAGATATTTTGGTTCATTGTTCTTTGGGTAGTCTTTGCCTTCAATTTCTGCTCTTATTCTAAGACCATCGTAAGGTTTATCCAATTCATGTAATCCATCATCAATGTATGAAGAGTTTATGTTTTCAACTTCCCTTACTTTTGCGACAACAACTCTAAATTCACTCATTACTTAAAACACCTCTTTTTTTAAGTTCATTGGTAGCTTTTCTGTATAAAAAATCCAAGTCTTCCAACTCATGTACCAATTCTATTATTTTACTTTTACGAATGTCGTATTCATTATCATAACTCATAATTTTTAAATTAATTTCTGAGTTAGACATTTTTGAAAAATCTACATTTCTATCCATAACCTTTCCATTTAATTTATATCACCAAATCCAACCGCTGGCGATGTATTCATTCCTTGAACAACTATAGGACCTCCACCGTTACTTCCAAATGCAGTAATCATTAAACTTCCTGGAGCCACACCAACTTGTAATGATGTGTCTTTTTTTAATGCTCTATATATTTCATTAACATAAGCATAAGAATAGCCAAGACTCATATTTTCACACCCAGCAGGATTTTTACCTGTTGGAATACCTATTTTGTTTAGGTCTTTTGTGATGTTTGCCACAGATTGAATTACAGATAGTCCTGGTCTGCGTATCATAGAGCACACCAAGAGCAATCTAGACAATTGTGGGAACGGTGGCCTCACATTGTTAAAGAAATTACTTATTGTTTTACAAATTTGTTCTATACCCATAATTGTTTAATTTATGTCTCCAAATGCTTGTCCTGGTGATGTGTTTAATCCTTGTACTGTTATAGGGCCTCCACCATTACTTCCAAATGCAGTAAGCATCATAGAACCTGGCTGAAATCCCACTTGTACTGAGGCATCTTTTTTAACGCCTCTATATATTTCTTTAGTATTTGCAAATGTAAATGCAACTGTTAGATTTGCACTACCATCTGGCATTGCACCTGTAGGAATACCTAGCTTATTTAAGTCTTTTGTGATGTTTGCCACTGACTGGATGACAGACAGTCCTGGTCTGCGTATCATTGAGCAGACCAAGAGTAATCTAGGTAATTGCGGAAATGGCGGTCTCACATTGTTAAAATAATTTTTTATGGTTTGACAGATTTGTTGTATACCCATTTTCGTTAAATTTTAGCATTTATTAGTTGAAGGTTGTTCGCCCTCTTTATTATGACTAACATCAATATCAGCATAATCAACCGTATCTAGTTTAGTGTCTTCTTGTTTGTTACCAAAGCTGAACCATATAAATGGACAATTACGTATAATCTCCAATATAGAGTCTGCATAGTTCTCAAGTTGTTCCCTATGCAAGATACTACCAAGCATCTGTATAATTGGTTCTAGAGCCTTTAGAACGAGTTTTAGAAGCTCTTGTATAACCATGTCACGTATTTCTTTAACAATAGCAACAATAATACTTCTCAATGCTTGTATTAAGTCTTTCATTGTAAATTTCTCCCAAGTTCCACCCATTATTTTTTGGTTAACTTCCAAAAGCATTAATACTTTTGGACTTAGAATACCATTTACAATAGCTGTTGTTAAAGATTCAATTAAATCGAATATAAAATTGAATTCGACATCAAATTTATCAGTCTCTGGCACACCTTCACTTACAGTCATGGCAGCTTGTGTAAAAGCTCTGTGTAGAATATCTACTTGCTCATGTAACTCAGAATTAGCGTCATATTCGTTAAGAATGTTGCTAACACTATCAAATAAGCCAGCTTCATGTGTTACATTACCAAATCTTTGCTGTCTAGCTCTTTTTTCTTCTGCCCTTCTTAGAAGGGAGTCGTATTTACTATTATCAAAAGTATAATAACAATCGCTTACTTCAGAATCATCAGTCTCAAGAATGTTTTTAATTATTTCCTTAATGGTTTCGGTGGTTTCTTGGTGTCTCATTCCGACACCAACACTGAGACCCAAACTTGTATTGAGAACAGATTCCATTAGTGAATGAGCTAACACTTTTGCATCGAAAAGCTTTATACTCATTACATAATCATAGTTAAATTCGAAAACAGTAAGACCAGGATAGCACTCCATCAAGTCTTTGGCTAGCTCTGCAGGATTATCAACTGTAACTTCACGACTTCTTATGTTTAGTTTTACTACAGCATGTGGTGTAGTAAATGTGATAAATTTATCTTTACTTTCAGTTTTTTCGGCTTCAGTTACTACAACACCTTCGGCAAATGTATATTTTCCGTTAGCGTCAAAATTACCTTTATCATCGAATAGCATTTTTTTAAACTGCCAAGGTGCTTCTCCTTCAGATAAAATAGGGATATGTATATATGGTTTAGGAAGAATAGTAAAACGTAACTTGTTATTAACCAAACCAGTCAATGGTGCATCACTTGATGCTTGGTCTATATATTGTATATTACAAATTGCCCTTTCTTTGCTAAAATCTCTATTTTTCCCTTTATATTTTGTATTACCATTTTTTTGATTAACACCCCATCCAAATCCAAGATTCTTTCCAAGTTGGTCAGCACGTCTAGCATACCAATTGACTGATGCCCAATCATCTGATACTGGTACAATTGTATTATGTACAATATTTTCAGCTTCATCAGTTTTATTGTCGATACACATAGAAACTATGTGACCATCTTTATATGCAAATGTATTACCCAATAAAATAGAAGATGGATTACCTGTGTCGTACATCGCTTCTAATGTTGATAAAAGTGTTCCATCTGAAGGTAATACACTTGGGCTATTATGATATAAGCTGTTTAATGAAGATGCTATTTCGTTGGTTGTCTCGCCACTTAAAATTGCCGAATTAGGGAATTTACCTTTGTGAATAGCAAACCATAAAAAGGCATCCATATCATCAGCCCTTGCAAATTTGTATGAGTCTTCCACACCTTCAAGACCAAAATACCAATTAGAGCCAAATTCACCTAACGGATTTATAGACAATTTATCCATAAAATCGATAGATTCAATGTTAATGTCTATTCCATATTCTTGTGATGTATTATAATCTGTTGGTGCTTTATGCCTTTTTCTATATTTCTCAGGAATTCTAGGGTCAACTGAACAAGAAATCATATTCTTGAGATTTGTAAGCAATATAGCTTTTACTGAAACCTCAAGAACAGGTATAATGTAAACCAAGAAGTTTGTAAGCCATAGCTCAATCTCTTCACGTGTAACACCCAAATGCTTTAACAATTGGATTAGGTATCCAATTGGATTGGTAGAAAACGTTAAAGCAACAGATGGGTCAACAACCATAATTTCCATGATGGTCAGTACCTTGTCAACCAATGCTTTCGCTGTATCGATAGAAGCCATAGCTTCCTCTTGCATTTTCTTTACACTTGCCATTATTTCTTATTCAATTCAATTTTCTTAGTTTTTTCTTGTAGAGAATCGTCTACTATTTTCTTAATGTCATCAAAGTTAAATGACATGTCTTTAATTGCCTCGCTTCCTTCTAGAGCACCTTGAACATCACCATTATGGTGATAGATGTCTGTTAGAATCTTAGCAATTTCTATCTTTTTTGAGATAGCTTTATCCTTTAACCCAAGGTAATCGTTTATGGCCTTTGCATATTTGCTTCTAGCATCCATTGGTTCTTCTTGTAGCTGTGTTGCAACAGAGAGCTTGTTAATCTCGTTCTGAGCTTGTACAATCTGCTCATCAGCTAGTCTATAAGCTTCTTGCAATAGGTCCCTTATATTTTGGGTATCATTTAATTCAATTTTAAGTTTTCCCATTGTTTTTTGTTATAAATATTGCCGTTTGGATTTATTCATTGATAAGTTTCCATTTAACGTCATAATATCTTTTCTTATATACTCTAATGGCATCCCTTATCTCTTTAGTGTTCAACATTGTGGTTTCCTTCAAGAATAATAGAATTGAACTTTTGTTAAACTTATTACTACCCATTTGGGCAAATAGTTCATCCCAATTCCTCATAAGGTTTATCAATGCTTGGCCTACTTTAATTTCGTTTTCATTGAGTTTCATTTTTTCCTTGTCTGCAAGGATTCTTTCAATGTTTTCAACGGTATGTCCTGTTAGTTCAGTCAAGAATGTCTTTCTTGGGTCAGTTTCATCATATGAATATGTGATATTATCATTTATATCATTTTGAACCGTTTCAAATGGATTATCGTAAGAAATATTTCTCTTCTGATTCTTTGAGAATTGATTGATTTTATAAATCAAATAGTTTTTACAAATTGTGCCACAATAAGAATATGCTTTATAATTTGTACTAGGGTCGAAACATGATAGCTTAGTCATAAGGAATGATATAGTATCGTCAAATGTTTCTTGGAATTCTTCATCTGGTGGATACAAATTATATCTCCTTATGATTGATTCAATCATCTTCGTAAATGCTGGTTTGAGGGTCGTGTTGAAAATTCTATTTTTTTCCTTTTCATCGTCAGTGGAAATATAATCTACAACCGCTTGTTCTTGTTCTTCATAGAAATAACCTTTTCTTTCTTTAGATGGTTTTCTACCTCTCTTCTTTTTGACTTTTTCTTCTGTTACGCAAATTTCTGACATTTCAAGTGATATTTATAATTAGGGATTATTCCTCATAATGATTAATTTAATACTAAATATCTTATCAAAGGCAAATCTGCGTAATTTCAACACACTTTCTTTCACATTTTCTAATTGGAAAATCTTCGTGTTGCCGTTTTGATGTAATAAAAAAATGGCATTAACCATCATAATTAATGCCATTTATTCTAAGTTTATTGTTCTTCCTCTTTTTCTGGCTCTTCCTTCTTTCTATGGTATATATACCACATTCTTTCCATAATATAATACAAACGTTTTAGTGAGAAAATGAAATGAAAACCAATGATTTCTTATCCAATCACACCCAATATACCACCAACTATTTGGGGTATTATAACACCTTAATTTAATCATATTTTTTTATCTCTTCTAAAAGTTTATCAGTGTTTTTAATTAATTGTTCACCTAAAAATGAATCATAATCTTCGTGAGTATAATACAATATTCTAACATTATGTTCTTTACAGAGTTCTTTTTTATTTTTATCTAATAAAAAACGAGTTTTATAGCCTTGTAATCCACCAAAATGTTTAACGGCTTCAAAATGTTGTTTCCCTTGGCATTCTATTCCCATATTATATTTTGGTAAATAAAAATCTAAATGTTGGAGTCCTAACCAATTAAAATGTTTTTTGTCATAGAAATCAATATTGTTCATTTCTAAGAATAACCTTATTTCATTTTCTAAATGACTTTCATTACATCTTGGGCATCCTTTACCTTTTAGATGCTCATTTGGCATTATTTTAAATAAATGACCACATTTATTGCATTTTAAATTAATATAACTATGCGCTCTTTTATAGTCTACAAGAGAATAATCATAGTTACTACCATGAATTTTTATTGCTTCTTCTATAAACGTTTTTGATGTTTTTCTAAGTGATTCATAATTTTTTATTTTTCCACATTTTTGGCATCCATGATTGTTGTCTAAATCATTCCAGGTTGCTTCAAAATATCCATGTTCATCACAAATTAATGGTAGTTTTTGTGTATTATTACTATATTCAGTAATTAGTGAAACATCATATTTACCGTTATATTTTTTTCTTATTTTTTCTTTAATTTCTTCAACTGTATATTTAGTGGATTTATGACTACATTTTGGGCAACCTTGCCCATGTAGATGATTTTTAGGTGTTTGCAAAAAATCTCCATGTATAGGGCAAGTAATAATTACTCGCCCCTTTTCATCACGATTTTCTAAATCTGTTTTGTCATAAATAAATTTATTTTTATGGACTAATAAAATCCTATCTTTGAATTCTTTAGTTGTTAGTTTCTTCATTAGGTTTAAAAATAAATTTAGATAAATCTCTTTCAACTGATGGATGATAAAAATATTCTTTCTTCGCAAGGTCAAAACTAAACTCGATTTCCTCTTTTGACATCACGTTTCTATATACTTCTACTAGTGACCCCTTTCTATTAAGTTTATGATTGTATCCCACTTTTGGAATTACATAAACTTTTTTACTCTTATTAGTTGCACGTAGAAGCCATTCGTACCAAAACGTTAGTTTAATTTGTGGCTTCAGCCCTCCAATTTCACGCCAGTCAGCAGTATTAAATATGCTACCAGTTAGATAGAAATCAAAATAGTTTTGCAAACAATCATTGTCAATGAAGCCAATCTCATTTGAAAAAGAACTCGCCCAAGCCTCTGAATTTCCGAATCCGATGTACTTACCGTCATTGAAATCTGTGATGTCCTCAAGATACATGAATACGCTTGTACTTGGCATAAACTCGATGTACTTCTTAGCGTTGTCATACCAGATTGGTGTATATGTATCATCAAACTCAAGAATTGAGAACCATTTCTCTTCGATTGTGTTAACGGCTGCGTTGACAAGTTCTGCGAAAGAGCTACCTTCTGACTCTGACACAACACCAAGCCTATCGCTTATACCCTTCAACTTCTTTCCATCAGTACCACTTGGTACTGAAAGCAAGACATTGAGTTCGCTTGGTACTGACTCAACAGCCTTGTTTAACAACTCAATATTTTCTTTACCAAATTCATTCATTGGTATTATCACTACTAGTTCCTTCATTCTTTTTCTTTTTATCTTCAATTATTTTATAAAGCCTATCAAGACTTTCATTTTTGATTTCTTCATCATTTTTGTTAGGATTTTTGAATTTCTTTTCAATCATTTCACAGCATATAGCCACACCTTCTGCTTCATAATCAATACGTTGATAACATAGTTCATTGTACGTTAACAATTTAATGATGTCGTTTACATTGAATACTTTGCAATATTTCAAGAACTTCTGAAAATCGAACACATTTGATTCTAAGTTCCCAAGAACCCTTCTTACCATTGGAAAACCAATTGTTTCAAATGGGCGATTGCCATATTCATCTTTATCGAACAATTTGTCAGTTTGGTCACTTTCACAGTAAATCAAAAATATTGCAAGTTGTTCATAAGCAAATGCTAATTCTTCTTTTCTATCATCTGGAAAATTTTGTAAAAAGCCTAGCCTATCCCATCTGTCAAGATAGTTCTTGAGTTTGTCACCCATTTTATTACTTTTTTTAGCATCTTCGTATTTATGGACACAAATCGACACATCTGGATTAATATTCCCAACTATTGTATCGCTTTTTAGGAATTCTTTCATTACTATTCCTCCTTTTTAGCCTTAATTTGGATTATTAATTCTTCCATTTCCTTTTTTCTTTTTCCAAGGGTGTCGTTAACGTATGTAAGCAACTCACCCTTAGTCTTATCGTAAGAGTACTTTTCAAGAACCTTCTTACCTTCTTCCTCAAGAACTGTAGGAACTTTATCTGTAATCCATGAACGGACAACACTTGCCAACTGTTTATGCAATGTATCATAGTCGTTAAACCAGACGCAGCAATTTGGTAATGTACCATCTTCATTAGAAGCCCAATCCCATTCCGTTTCAGGAACTTTACACATTGTAATTGAACCGCTTTTAACCGACTCAAGTGCAGAATAACAGAAACTTGCATCCTCGTCAACAATGACAGTTATAGCACCATCACGCAATGCTTTTGCAAAGTCTTCTTTTGATAGATTCCTGAGTTCTTTAAATGAAACCCACTTAAACATTGGATATTTCCAATAGAATGGCTTAACAATCTTCTTGATGTTAGACTGGTCTTTAGATACTATATTTACAACCATTTTTCTTGGTTCATTTGTCTTACCGAAAAGTTTAGAGATAAATGGTGTAACCTTTCTAAGTTTTACATATGGGAAAGACTCATTAAGCTCTGCTGCTTGGTAATCAGAGTTGGTAATACCTTCCATGATACCGAAATCACCCCACTGTGCTACGTAAGGCATCTGTTCAACCAAGTAGTTGTAGTTCTGAAGAATTGCAACTCTCTTACAAGGAAGCTGCTTTGTCTGGTTCATAACTTGTGAATAAATCTCAGGTATAAACAGCAAGTCAGATGGTGATGTTCCAACCTCTCCCTTGTTTACGTTGTAGTGTGGGAGATTTGCATATCTCTCATCTAACCATGCGCCAACTCCTACAAACTCTTCCTCAGTATGAAGCATACTAACATTGTATCCCTCTTCCTTTAGAATCAATGCGAGGTTGTAGATATACTCAAGAGAACCAGATGGATGTCCTTTACTGTCGATAACGAAGAAATAAATTCTGTTTTCCTTCTTATCAATTTTTGATATTTCTTTTTCAATATTCTCAATAACTTTTAAATCCTTATCACTCATTGTCGCTGTCTTTTATATCTTTTATTAATTCATACGCTTGCATCGTATTATATGTTATCTGTTGTCCTAGAGACATAACCTTTGGGTCTTCAACCGCATCTAGGATGTCAATAAAGGTTTTAATAAGGTCGTAACGAATTGTGTTTTGTCCAGTATAATCATTAACCTTTACCTCTTTAACCTCTCTTGTGTTTGGTATCATCTTATCTTTATCAGAATCGTAAATGTAGTTCTCTGTAATTTCTACATCGCTTGTTCTATCATTTGGATTACCGAACACGAAATCAGTTATCTTATTGATGTCGAAAATAAATGTATTATTCTTCATTACTTCAATTTGCTAAAAAATTCTTCATCAGTGATTATTTCACTCAAATTATCATAATTTAAGAATGCCTTATCTTTGCAGTCTTTATTGAATGGTCTATTAATTAATACAACTTTCTTACCTTCTGGAATCTCCTTTTCAAAGAATTCGTCTCTAGCAGTAATCACAACATCGCATTCATCCCAAACCTCTTCTATTGTCTTAGGAAAAATAACCTTTCTTACTCTAGTACCAATCTTGCTCAAGAAAAAGAATGTTGACTGAATTGTTAATGCTTCTTCATTCAAACTGTAGAAAATGATTCTAATATCTTCGTCTTCGATGTTTGAAATGTCAGTAAGCCAATTTGTAATCTTTACTGCTAATTTCTTTTCCATTGTACTAGCGCATCCAAATATCTCATAAGGATAATCTATAAATAAGAAATTATTCCTCTCATATTTGCTATCGAACTTAGCAAATGTTTTCAACACATCCTCTCTATCATCTATATCGTCTAGGTCAACATCAGGTGCATATTCCTTTGCATAATATTTTACAATTTGCTTGTTGATGTTTCTGACCACATGATTTAACTCTACACCAATTGTTATCATATAAAATATAATTAATTATGTTATTATTTCAATGCTTTTTCCATACATTCTTTACAAACTGGTTCTTGACCACTTGCCTCTTGTATGTCTGCGTCATATACTGACATTTCCTTGCCACATACTGAACAATATCTTTTTCTTTCAACATCAGCTAATGAAACTGGATTATCCTTTCTCTCCTTCCTATCATATTTCTCAGCCATAGTCTTAGAATAATACTTAGCCTCTAAATTAAGCGGAACTCTCATATATTCATTCCAAGTCAGTGTCATAAGGTATTCATAACCCTTCTGCTCGAAACTCTTGAACTTACCACCATTTATGAAGCTGTATGTTACTAAGTCATCCTCATTAGTTGCCTTGTATGTAACGAAAGAGAAATTCTTAATTGATGAAGCAATTTCATTTCTCTTAATCTCATATTCACTCTTTACTTCAAGCAACTTAGCAATTTCATTGATGAATGGCTTTGATGTTCCGTCATATGGGTCTGGTTCTGTATTAAAGTGTAGCGTTGTCTCAATTAAGCCAGTTTCGTCATTGATATTAACATCTACCTTTGTTGCAAATTTCTCCACCTTAAATCTAACGAGTGAGTCATAATCAATTTCAAACCTATATTTCTCCACACCATAGTTTCCTACTTGCTTCAAACTATCCAATACTGATTGACATATATTTTCATTATCTTGTGTGAATTTATGTTTTTTTCTATCTAATGGTCTTTTTTCCTTTTCTTCTTTTACTGCAACACCATTACCTAGATATTTGTAGTTCTCTGACTCATCAGCAACCTTGTATGTTCTGTATCTTAGTTCCTCTACCTCTTGAGTAACCTCACCTTTCAACAAATGTTTTGCAACTCTCTGGTCTGAAACCTCTTGCTGTATCGTAACTCCATTATCATCTACTGACTTGTTACCCATAATTTCTGTGTCAGCAGCTTTCATGCCGAATGGGAGACCATACCAGAGATTTAAAAAATATTTTTTAATTTTATTCATTATTTTCCATAGTTTTTATTATTTTATTTATAATCAAGTCATTTAATTTAAGTTTATAACTAATTAGTTTTTGCCTAGTTTCAATTAAAGACCTAAATTCTTCTGGAATATTTTCAAAAGTTTTGTCTCCAGTTGTTAAAGCATAATTATCAGTCATTTTAGAATATTCTCCACAAAATTCTTTGACGATACTATATAATTCATATACTTTTTCTAATGATAAATTTTCTAATTTCATTTTTTATCAACATCTATTGGAAATTTATTACCAAATTTTTCATTTATTATTTTTCTATTTTCATACCAAGAATCTTTTAATTTGCCAATTGAATTATGGGCAATTCTTATATTTGTCGTAACTCCAATTTTACATTTTTTCTTAAAATAATTTGCTAGACAGAAATAAATGTCATAAAAATCAAAAGATTGTAATTCTCTACTAAAGTTCTCTGATATTCTTTTTTTGTGTATTGCAATGAACAAACCATCAATTACAGCAACTTCTTGTAAATCCTTATCAAGAAGAGGGGAGAAAGCAGTAAGCCATGATTTACCTTCCCATCTATGTAAAACTTGTCCAAATTTTTTCTCATAGTTCCACCAAGCACCATTTTCGTCAAATTGTGCAGAACCAGCAACTCCGATGATTCCGTAATCTTCATGTTCGTTGAATAGCCTCAATATTTCACTGCCCCAACCCTTCCTTAAGAATTCAACATCATCATGAATATATATAATGATATTTGTTTCGATTTCCTCGTTTACTGTCATATCGGCATATATTTTAGAAAGAGATATGCCATCTGGGTTATGAACGCAAATAACGTTCAAATCACATCCACAAGTTTCCTTTATGTGGTCAATGAAACCCTTATTTTCTTCACCCTTCTTTTTGGAGCAAAAAATGACTGTTATTTTATCTTCCATACTTTTTTATAAAAAATAAAAAAAAAGTGCCTAAGAATCAAGTCTTAGACACCCTTTTTTAAAATTTATTTATTAACAGCAGAAACAGCATTTTGTGAGTTTATTATCACTGTTGAATATTTTTTAAAGTCACCCAACGTTTTAACCCCAACATATGACATTGCAGAACGAAGATAATCCATGAAATTTGTTGACCAGCCATGCATTGTGTATAATACTGGTAATGTTTTCTTTATTCCCTCACTAGTCTTAGTTTTTGCACCATTAAGTGCAATCTGTCCTTCTCTTGATGCCATGCCATAGAAAGTAGCTTTAATGTCACCTAGATATATTTCCTTTCCATTATATTTGGCTCTCCATCCAGTATTTTCAAGTCTAAAATCAGTTAAGTCTTCTAATTCTGTATATAATGGTAATTTTAACCACTCATCACTATTAGCAGTTTTAGGTGCTGCCGACTCAAGCATCTTGGCAAATACACTGCCTATCATTACGTAATCAGCACCTAGTGCCAAAGCCTTTATAATGTCACGATAGTTTCTTATACCACCATCAGCAATGATTTTAGGCAGTTTTTCATATTTATTTTCGATTGTTTTCTTAACAGTAACAATATCGTCTATTAATGTTGCCATTGGTACGTGAACACCCAATTGGCTAGATGATATACAGCATTTTCCAGTACCAATTGAACATCTTACATAATCTATTCCAACTTTAGCATATTCTTCATAGGTTGATGGATTTGCAATATTACCAGCCATGATAATAACATCATTTCCGTAAATATTCCTAGTAGCTCTAACTAAATCAATTATTTTTTTCATATGTCCGTTGGCTACATCAATAAGTGCTTTAATTTTACCATTATATTCTAATATTTTCTTTTCGTCACAAAATATTTTTTCGAATTCATTAAGAGAATAAGCAGACCATCTACCTTTAATTGAATTTTCAACCCTAACAGTCAGTGATTCAGTTCTAGGCAAGATGGCATGAATCATTTCATCCTCAAACATTCCAAAATTTTTGCTATTGACCACCGTATCCATTGGTGCAGTAAACAATGGTAACATACCCTCTTCATCCAATGGTATGCATTCTGCCCTATGTTCTATATTGCTTATCACATTTGGCATTATAGTGACATCTTCATACGTATAATATATTTTATCTTTTATTAATCCCATAAATTTTTCTTCTTCGTTTAATATAAAATTCAGGTTTCTTTTCTACACCATTAATTTTTATTGTTGAACAACCTAAGATACTAGCAGTAGATTCTTCTCCATTATTTTTTCTAATTAGAAATGCTCCAGAAAATTCTTTTGGAAAACCAACTACAGTTCCTCTATATATTGTACCCCATGAACTAGTTGCTTCTATTGTATCCCCAATTTTAATAAAGTTATCAGAAAACTTAATATTGTTTTTTGAAAAAGCGTTCCATTTGCTTCTTGCTTTTTTGTATCTTGGATTTTCAGTAAGAGACCTATCCCTAACTTGTAAATCCCAAAATATATCATGGAATCCAAATGCTAGCATTCTGTTTGTCAAAAATTCCTTCAGCGACATTGGCTGAAAGTATGTACCATAAGCACCATCATATTTCCATGTTCCAAGGTTTTTTTCATTATACATCTTGAACATTATGTCCATTATTTTTTGTTCTTTGCAAAACCAAAAAAATACTTCAAATATACTCATTTAATTACCAGTTGAACCAAAAGCACCAGAGCCACGTTCAGTTTCTGAAAGTTCCTCTCGCACACTTATTTTTACATTGGGGTAAGGTAGAACAACCATTTGAGCAATTCTTTCTCCAACTTGATATGGGGCAAACTGCATTGGGTTATCATAAACCCAATTTTCATAGTTTTCTGTTTCCTTTGCTATGTGAGACCAGTTAAATACTACACTATCGCCACTACTAGTTATGAATGGTTCATAAGATAACCGAGACATAAAACATCTGCTTTTCTCAATCTCTGCCCTAACTTCAAGTGATGTTCTGTTTTTGAAACAAAGCATTATCTCACCCCTATAGATTGCTGAGTCAGCAATTCCAACATGATTGCATAAATAAGCATCAGTTTTTCTATTTGAACTTCTTGGAAATAAGAATATTCCATAATGTTTGTCAGTTTCAAATGCAAGACCAGTATGGTAGATATACATATCATGTTCTTTGTCGTATTCCACTGAAATTGCCGTTAAGTCCATACCAACATCACCATCATGTGCATACTCTGGAATTACAGCGTTTTTATCCAACTTTTTAAGTTTAATTTCCAATGGAATTTGACCAATTGCTTCCTTTGCATATGCTATAAAATCTTTTTTGTCTAGATTTTCAAAAAAATCATTATCCATTACTTTCTATCATTTAAGGTTAAATAGGTTAATTCACTTGCTTGTCTAATAATTGATGCCATAATACTTGAATGCCATCTTGCTTGGTCATCCGTTAAATCCCTATCATTAACAGTCATTGCCTCTGCCTCTGCCGACGTGAATTGTATGCCACAATTTTGACAAATGATTAGTGAATGAAGACCAGTTCTGATTGATGGAAGGTCACTGTTGTACTTGTAGACAAGACCCCTTTTCTCAACTTCCCAAGAGTTGTCGTTTGGTATAAGTCTTACTGCCTTTGCTATTTGGTGAAGCAAGCAAATTTTTATCAATGTGTTTTTGTCAACTCTCTTTTCTTCTGGTAAAAGTTCATTCAATTTAACTGCGTATGGGGTTAACGTCTTTAACACAATCTCAAGCAATGAACCCTCATATGCATTACCAAACTCATTAGAATTGGTAAAGCTGCCATTCATGATTTCGTTTCCATAATTGTCTTCAAGTAAAGCGGTTTCAAGTCCTAACTGAGAAAGCTTTTTGAAGAATAATTTTAAATTTTTTTCTTTAGTTTCTGTTGTAATCATAATTTTAAGATTTTTTAATTCCAATGCAAAGATATATAAAAAATGTTAAAAAATCAAATTTAATAATAAAATATTTTTCTTTTCTTTATTATATTTCTTTTCTTATACTATTAACTTTTAAATAATATTTATATAATAAAAAAATAATAATAATTAACTATATAATATTTGAAAAAATGAATAAAAATAACAGAATGCAACAACCTTATGGGTACAGAGAGCAAAATAAATTCACAAGTGAATCTTTAATGATTTGTGATGCAATTTCTAGTGGTTCTGACAAAGACATCATAAATAAACTTGTTGAAAATTAAAAATTATGATTTATAAAACGTATATAAAAAAAGATTGTTCTATAATTTCAAATTCTAAAATTAATACTGGATTAAATCCAATTTTAGAATTGTGCTATGGTAAAGATACTATTGTTTCTAGAGTCTTAATATATTTCGACCATTCAGAAGTAAAAAAACTTATTGAAGATGGAATTATGGTGGATAAAACAAAAATGAAGCACACATTACACATTACGAATGCTGGCTCTATTGATATGACTCAACTGCATCATTGTGAAACAAGTTCTATAAATGATAATAAGAAGATTCGTGCAGCATCTTTTGACCTTATTTTTTTCTTGATTCCAAAACCTTGGGATGAAGGAAAAGGATTCAATTATACTAAAACACACCTAAATGTCGGATATTATTCTCCAGCACCAATTGACCCAAAAAGGTTAGTATCTGAAGATGGGTGTAACTGGTTCCAACGTCAGAATGGACTTAAATGGGAAGAGGAAGGTGTTTATACAAACGACAGACTATCTCAAGAATATGATAAGTGGGCTGCTGGTGATGAAACATCCGTTGTCATTGGCAGACAGCATTTTGATTATGGTAATGAGTGTATAAACTTGGATATAACAGAAGTATTTAACAAATTCCTTGACGGTGATTTGGAGAATTATGGTATTGGTATAGCGTTCTCACCAATGCTTGAAGCTAGCGATAGTGAGTACGAGAATTATTTGGGGTTATTGGGTCATAAGACAAATACATTCTTTGAACCATTTGTAGAAACTAGATATGATGATGTTGTTTCTGATGATAGGTCTAATTTTGTTCTTAACAAGAGGAATAGATTATACCTATATTGTACAATCGGAGAGAGCTTAGAGGATTTGGATAAGTTACCAACTGTTACCATTACAAATGGCGAAGATGAGGTTATTCGTGGTAATGGCGGTATACTTATGGAAGAAATAGAAGCAAAGAAGTTTGCAAAGGGTATCTACTATATTGATGTATTACTATCTAAGGGTGATTTTGAGGCTGATACGATGCTTTATGACACATGGAATGGGTTGGTATACAAAGGAGTAGAATTAGACGCTGTAGAGCTTGATTTTACGCTTAAAGACACCCCTAATTTCTTTAATATAGGAAACTCTATGGAAGCTAACAATGTTAGATTTACACCTTCTATTTCTGGAATAAGGGAAAATGAAGATATTTTAAGAAACGATATAAGGAAATTAATAATATCAGTCAAGCCAAATTATACAACAAATACTGTTCAACTACTTGACACCATCTACATAAGATTATATGTTAAAGACGGAGAATCAGAAATAGATGTGATTTCTTGGGATAGAGTAAATAAAGCCTTCTCAGAAAATTATTATATGATAGATACTAGCATTTTAATTCCTAACAGATATTATGTAGATGTAAGAATTAAATATGGTATGAATTGTATTGTTCACCATGACGTGCTTAGTTTCGACATTGTGGACGATTTAAATAATAAATATGCATAATAAAAGGTGGGAGTTACCCACCTTTTTTCTTTGACCCTTCAAGCTGTTTGAAGAACTTTTCTTTTTCTTCTTTTTCTTCTTTTCTTTTTTTAATGATGTTTCTAATCATTTTACCTAGGAAAATAGGGGCTGAAACAATTCCTACACAAGCGCCAAAGAAAATCACAAAAGGCCAGAAGATTGCCACAGCAATAGCAGCAGTTGCTTTTAATGCGATAAATCCTTCATCATCTATGCCATCTTCATAGAAGACACCTAACAAGAATAAAAAAATAGCCCCTAGAATTATACTGACAGCAATCCAAGTGGTCCCAAAAATAGTCATTCCAAAAATCATATTAGCAATTTTTATATGTTATGCTGCAAAGATATAGAATTTTTTTGAAAAAATCAATTTTTTATGATAACATTTTAGATTCATTAACAAATATTCAGATATTTATACTAAAGTGATTGGTGAATGATGGATAAAACTACATTTTTTAATAATAAGAGCGAAGCGCATATTCCTTGAAAGGGTTTATGCGCTTTTTTTTAAACTAAAACTTTATGGGAAAAAAGAAAAATCTAAAAGAAAGCCTCAGTGAAATAGAAATGGAATTCATTGAGCAAAAGATGAAAGGAGACAGTGCTCTCAATTATCTTACATCTGAAGGTCTATGTACCAAATTAAAGGCACTTAGTTATAAGTTAAACGTAAAATGCAAAAATGAAAAACAAAAACAATTTATAAGAAACCTTGAAGATTTAAATTTAAAATTGAACATATGTGATGCACCAGCTGGAGTTGGGAAATCTTTATTGGCTTTAACCGCTGGATTATTTTTACTTAAGAATGGAAGCGTGTCAAAAATAATAGTCATAGTTCCAACAGTAGAAGCATCTGAAGCAACAAAAATTGGTCTGCTACCTGGAAGCGTTGAAGAAAAAATAAAGCCATTTCAAATGGCAACCATTAATACATTGGAGAAAATATTAAAGATTAGTGGTAATGTACCTTATAGAGAAATTGCACAACAACTGATAAACAGTGGATTAATTGAATTCGAATTGTTAAGTTATGCAAGAGGAAAAACATTTGATGATGCTTTTATTATTATTGATGAAGCTGAAAATTTATCAAAAAGAGAAACATTACTTTTAATCGGCAGAATGGGTGAAGGTAATACTAAAATTGCGATTTTAGGCGATAGAGCACAATGTGACCGCAAGGGAATAAGAGATTTTAACGATAGTGGGCTTATTCACGCAAAAGAAAGTCTTAATGATGTAGAAGGAGTTTCAGTTGATGAATTTACAAACCAAGATATAGTTAGAAATACGTTTATTACAAAAATTTTTGAAAAATGGTAAAATAAAAACTATTTATTATAAATAATGTTTTTTGTAATGGATAAAACTTTTATACCAAATACGCAATGGATGGCTGAGAAATACTATGAAATGAATTCTCAGCTTTTTAATGACGCTTTGGGAGAATGCGACTTTAATGTATTTACAACTGGTCGTGGTTCTCAAGGTGGAACATTGGGTTGGTTTAAAATTGCTGCTAGAGGCATTAGGGTTGATAGGTATAGTAGAAAAATGTTTAAACAAGGTTGGGATAGAGTATATGTAGATAGGAAAAATTTTGTTGAAATGTGTCATCCAACCATAGAGCTTAACGGAAATTATAGTGGTACTGAGCACGGTTTTTTAGCAACTTTAGTACATGAAATGTGCCATTATTATACATACATGAATGGATATTGCCCAAAACAAGGGCATGGTCTAGAATTTAGACAAATAGGAAGCATAGTATCTAGTAGGTCTAATGGTTTATTTACTATTCAGAGATTGGCGAGTGCCGAAGACATGAGCCAACTTGAACTTAATGATGAAATGAAAGCTAAACGTGAAAAAAGGCTTAACAATAAGAAAGCTTCTGTTACTGCAATTATTGTAATGACACAAGAAGGAAAAGTCAAACTTACTATTACATCTAATCAAAATTTAATTAATTTAATAACCAACACTGAGAGAAATGAAAGGAATGAAAATGTTGTTACAACTAATGATTCTAGTGTTATAGATTATTTGTTCAATAAAGGTTATAGAAAAAATATGAGAACTTGGAGGTATTGGAGTCTTGAAGATAAACCTTGGATTAATGAGTTTAAAAACATGTTGCCAGAAACTAGTGGAGAAGTTCTTGGGGTTAAGAGACCACAACAGCCTCAAGTCCAACAGCAAGAGCCAAAGCAACCAACTAGAGTATTTTCAATTAGAACTAGCACTGGAACATTTGAACATGATGGAAGTTCTTATTTCGGACTTAAAAAAGCTTTGAGAGAAAGATTTCCTAAGATGAGTGATGAAGCGCTTGAAAAAATAATACAAAACCCAGCGAATTATAGAATGGAAGAGAATAGAGTTAATGTAAAGACAATTATTGAGGGTGTTATTGATGAATTTATGGAGAATGAATTTAGGGGAGCAAACAATAACAATGATTCCATAGAAATAACACCAGATATGAATTTGGGTAAATATTCACCTTTGGAAGTACAATAAAGAAAAATGGAGATAGATTAGTTTCTACCTCCATTTTTTAATTATTCTTTATTTACAAGGCTCTTATAGAATTCAACTCTCTGTCTACAAATCTCAGCGAGTGAATATCTATCTTTAACAAAGTTATATAGATTATCTTGAAGCTTCTTCAACATATCTGCATCGTCAGCAAGCTTATTTATGTATTTTGCCCATTGTTTATGATTCTTTGATGAATCAACAAGTAATGCAGTACCTTCCTCATTAATCTTACCACCTTTTTCAATCATAGGAACTAGGTTAATTGTGTAAGCACCAAAATTTTGTCCGATAAATGCGGTGTGAGTGAATCCACATTCAATTTCTTTAAGTTCTGATTTAACACTGTTAAATTCATTTTCTTTCAATGGTGCAATGAGCACATCAACGTTTTGGTAGTGTGTTGCATAGTCATTGATGTTTCTAGTCCACATTCTACGATATGGTTCATTTGTGAATGGGTCATCAACGCCAGCTGCGTATTTCATTAAGAATTCCTTATGCTCTGGTGAGATTGTCTTATAATTATCAGTGAAAATCCTTTCATAATCACACCAAACACTTTCTTGTGGTTCTATTGGACGAGTTGTTTTTTCTCCAGTTTGGCTGTTATAGATTGTCTTATTACCTCTTGTATCAAATCCACATAACACAAACTGTATCTTATCCAAATTAACTTTGCCTGCAACACCACTAAGAAGTTGTAAATCCTTCAAGTGTGAAGAACCGCATATAATACCAACCCTTAATCTATCTACTCTTGGATTCTTAGGAACTGCATATTGTGGCTCTTCTGGATTAATTGCATTAGGAAAAACCTTTACATTCTTGTTTATCTTTCTAAGGACTTTAGCAAAAATAGGTGTTGTTGTAGTAACATAGTCAGCCCTCTTTAGGTGGTTAATTATTGGTTCGTGCCATCTTTCTTTCTTTGCAGTGAGAGACATTGGGTGGTCTTCTCCAAGATTGAAATGGTCATCAACATCTATAATTACTGGTATACCTAGGAACTTAATCATATCAATAATCTTGCATTCTTTATCTAGCTGTTTATGGATATGAACTAAGTCATATTGCTTTAAGAAAGTCTCCAAATCACCATTAGGCATATTATAAACAATGTCAATGTCGAATTCATCACCATAGTGCTCTGCAATATATACGTGAGGGTCAACAGACCTGAACTTTCCTACCCCTGTGGTGTCACTGGGTATTACTAGCATTTTAATTTTTTTGCTCATAACTAGTTATTTCTTTTATAATATTATTTTCGTTGTTATATACTTTCTCCCCTAAAAATTCTGTATGGTTATGTTCACTATCATAATATAGCAATTTAATACCATTTTCTTTACAAAGAATAAGTTTTTTCTTATCTCTTTCAATAGTTTCTTTAAAACTTTTTTCGCCACCAAAATCTAAAACTGGCTCAAAGTGTTGCCTTCCTTGACATTCAATTGCAATTTTATAATCTGGCAGATAAAAATCTAGGGATAAAGATATTTTATGCTTTAACCAAGGTAGGATATGACACCTGCAATCGTGGATGTAGTTTATAGAGTGTTCATTTAGACAAGATTCAATTTCCTTTTCCATTTTCCAAGAATTTATACACCCTAAACATTTAATGGTGTTTTGTGTAAAGCTACCAAATGTTGTGCTTTTCCATATATGCCCACATTTATTACATTTTAATATTAAATATGTTTTTTTACCATCATATTTATTTTCATTGTTATCAAATCCAAGAAACGTATAATTTAATTTTTTGCATTTTTCTATTATTTTGGCTATTGCATATTCGTTTGAAAATTTGTTTCTAGATTCGCAGCTTTTACATGAAAATGTATTTTGGTATAAGTATTTTAATGAATAAACATTCGTTTTACCACATTTTTTACATTTTAATAATATATGTGTTTTTTTAGTGTCAATATATCCAAATTCATCAAATGACACAAATTCTAGTGAAGAGTGTTTTAATTTGTTTTCAATGTTTTTTATGATTTTTTCTTCATTATATACAATTGGCATTGATGACGGATTTTTTCTTCCACAAGTATGTGTTTTTCTATCTGTTTTTTTTAAATTATTATATGACGTTGTTTTCCATTCTTCCCCACATTTGTTACATTTAAGTAATAGTTTTGTATTAATGCCGCAAAAATTTCCGTTAAACCCTAAAAATGTAAAATTCTTTTCTTTACATAATTTTTCAATGTTTTTTATTAATTTGTCTTCAGTTATTTTTTTGGTTGGTGAGCAATTTGGACAACCCCTGTTTCCATAAATAAATTTTTCATAAGATGTCGTACTCCAAATATTTCCACATTTATTGCATTTTAATGTTAAATATGTTTTATTATTTTTATAAACATTTTCATTATTATTGAATCCAATAAAAGCATAGTTTTTTTCTAAGCATTTTTCATTTATTTTTTCTAATGCTTCCTCATTTGTTAAACGTTTTCCACTACTCATAATATTGTTATTTTATATATAAATATATATTAAATTTAAAACCAACGCCAGTTCTATCACAAATATAGAAAAAAATTTTATATTATCAATAGTAAAATAAAAAAAAGAGCACCAATTTTTGGCACTCTCTTTTAAAAATAATTGGTTTTGTGTTTATGGCATTGTTTTTATATAATTCATTGTAAAATTCATATGCTATTATAGCTTTTTCGTCATAATACAATTGTTTATTTGCAATAGTTATAGTATCAATAGTTCCACAAGAAATAAACAATAGTAATGATAAAACTATCAATAATATTTTCATATCAGTTTATTACTTTCATTTATGAAGTTATTTTCAATTGTCATTTGTTCCATGAAACAGTTATAAATTTTAAATGAACTCATATAGCCAATGAATGTTCCTGCGAAATATTTTTCTATTGGATAAACTCTAGTAGGATTTAACATATAGTTATACTGTATTGTTTCAGCCAATCCTTGAGTTCCACCACCTATTGATATATTATAAGGAACGCCTTCTTGCTTTTCGTATATCTCATTTAATGCCCTCAATTCTATTCTTGGTAGTTCTTTTGAAACATATCTTAATTTACCGTTCACATAAAACATAAGTTTCATTTTATCTCCACTCAAGAAAGACATTCTGATGTTAACTGTTACCCATTCACAATCTGGAATAACTCCCTCAAATGAATAGCCTTCAACCATTAATATTTTATCTCTTTCTTCCTTATCACAGTCAACAGTTAATAGTCTATATCCAATTTCTCCTTTATCTGTAATCCTGAGTGCCAATGCATTATTATATATATCCTTATAAGGATTATAATAGTTAGCATCTTTATCTCTTAAAGTGTCAATTGTGTTGACGGTATATCCTGTTTTTGTTCGGTTCATTAAAATGAATAGATTTCCCTTGAAATTGCTCTTCCTTCCACAATACATATATTGTGTGCCTTCTACCCAATTTTTAATTGTTTTACCACTTTTTGTCCTATCGAACATCATATACTTGTTATCAGTATAGAAATAGTACCAATGCGCTTCGGAAAGATTAAATCCATTATCTGTATAATATTGGAAATCAGTTATATTTAACTCTGTCTCAACATATGTTGTGCAATCTTCCAAGTCACCCATACCGTCCCAACCACCTATATAATCACCTTCACCAAATGCAGCACTACCATCTAGAAACTCTTCCTCTTCTTGTATTACTTTTTTCTTTTTATACTTAACAGGGCATCCGCATCCAACAAAGTATGGACTAAGTATGGTTTCTTCACCTTTTGGAATATTACAGCACCAAGAAGACATATTGATATGGTCTTCGTTTTCATCAATAATTTTTGGCTTTTCTACTGGCTGTACCTCAACATAGTCGAACATTTCGTCCCAATCACAATAATCTTTAGCATATAGTTCTTCATCGTAGTAATTGAAGTTTGTATAATCTTCTATGTCTAGTGGTGGGTCTTCATAGAATTCTGGGTCAAGGTCATAGAAATTACCAATGATGTGGTCTTTCTTATCAATATCACCATCTTCAACGAAATCATCCATACCCAATTGATAGCAGTTTTCCAAGTTATCTATATCTTCTTTATCGTAAACATATATCCATTTATTCTCTGCTCTAGTTCCGATATAGAAAAAAATACCCTTATTATCTGGATACTTATCGTTAAGTGTATTTGTTGACTCAGCTTCTAAATCGCATTTTTTCAATGTAAACTCTAGGTTATATGTGTCACCATCATCGAATTTAGTTGGTAATACTTGGTATTTATCACACTCTGTTTTAAAGAACCCTTGATAGAAACCTCCATTGAACATAACATAACCGTTTTCAGCATGTAATGGATATTCATATTGTAATGTATTACCGCTAACAGCATGTAGCTTTAATCTTGTGTCATTTTCAGTGATTTCCAATTTATTTGATTGAAATATCTCTAAGAAATCCTTGTTTGTTATTCTATCTTTTCTAAATGTGAATAATCCGTTATCAACTCCAGTATATGTTATATTATATAATGTATAGCCGATGGACAATGCATCATCCCAACTATACTCATTTTCACTTTTAATCCAACCACTGTCATCACAATCAGCATGTGCCAAGTCTATGTATGAAATTAAGCAGTTATCGGCATTATTTCCATGATACCCATAACTGTCTTTATTAACAAAGAAATCCCAATATTCATCTTTATTAATCCTTAATCTCAATCTATGATAGTTATTTACCTTTAAATTTGCCATTGTAACGCATTATTTTACTAATTATAAATATTTATTTAATAATAAAAACAGATAGATTATGAAAATAATAAATTTGAATGAATCACAGTTTGGCAGACTATTCGAAAGTGCTGGGGATTCAATCTTTTTAGATGGAAATGATACAACTTCTAGATTTGGTTCTGAGGTTACAAACCAAGCTGTTGTAACAAACCAAGATGGAGAAGAGAAGATGTCTAAACCAATTAACACCGATAAGTTCTCAAGACAACAAACTCCACAGCAATGGGGTAGTGTCGGTGGTAGAAAATCATCAAATACAATTTAATCGAAATGGCTATTATATTTGAAGACTCAGCAAAGGTAACTAAAAAACAAATACCAATTCCACAGAATGCCAAGAATGTGTTCAAAGCAATGAAGAAAATCTATGAACCATACTTGGATAAGAATATTCCTGGAAGTAAAATCTTAAAGTCTTTGGGCAGTGATAAAAAATATAATAGAAAAGGTGCAAATGCACAAACAAATGGAAAAGAAATTAAACAAGATTCTGTTAATGTTAACGATGCAAAGGTGAGATTGCACAGAATGAATAAACTGCCCAAGAACAGTATTCAATATCAATTAAATGGTGGAGAATTGGCTGCTAATATATACAGAAAGGGTATTGAACGTGCAAGGGGAACTAAAGAGGTAGAAGCTGTTAAGCCGCCAAAACCAACCACAAATGCAGACTTGAAACCAGCTGATACAAAATCTGAAACAATCAAAACACCAAGTGGTAAGATTACATATACCGTTACTGCTGAAAATAGGATAATTAAGGAAGGATTTGATGAAGACCATCCTTATTATGATTATCTTAATGACTATGATGCAAGATATGTTTTCAATGAATTTCTATCTAATCCGAAGGGAAAACAAAGTTGGGGCGTATTGATTAACCCAGATATGTATGCGAAAGCATTGAAGGAGTTCACTAGGTTTGGAAGACTCACAAGTTTCCCAACTAGATATGTCTATCAATGGATGGGAATTATTATGAAGAATACAGCAATTCTTAAAGCCAACACAAGTATCGCTGGTCACAGTCAATGGTTTCCAACTGAAGATTTTGAGGATTTTGTTATTTCTTATTTCGGAAATAATAGAGAGATTAATATTGATAAAGACAGTGTTAAAATTGAGGTATTCCATAAAGACATATTGAAATTGTCTAACGATGAGTTTAGTTCGCTAAATGAGGCTGTTGATAAATATGGACAAACATATTTTCCTTGGGTTTCACAAGGTGACGCAGATAGAATGGTGGCGCAGCAAGACCTTGAAAGACAGAAAAATAAATTTAGTCAGATGTATGGCGATATAGGCGAATACATTGCTGAGTTCAATCAAAATTCTAGATATAAGGGTGAAATAGAGGTTGACTATAATACAAATAAACTATATTGGGTAGTTGACCAAATGAATTTCCTTGACCTCATCGGATTTTATGATTGGATGATGATGCCTGACGGAAGTGACGCATTTTCAGATTTTGGTATCGACCCATTGGAGAAAATTCTATCTGAGTATGATGAAGAGTTACCACCAGAGAAAGTATTGGTGATTGTAAATAAGGCATTGGATGTTTATCATCAGAGAGGCGATATGGCTTCAATATTTGTTACTGGAGGTAGTCGTGCATTGAGTAGAATTGCAGAACACGCTCAGAAATCAAAGAAAAAAGTTTACATAACAGAAAAACAAATCGTTAAATTAAGACATGGCAAATACGTTAAACAATACATTAAATAAAATAGGTGATGCGATTGAATCTGTATTAGGTACTAAGAAAACCGCACCACATAATGACCCAAACCGTGTGTATACAGGTCAAACTTGTCTTGAGCGATTTGGTATGGAAGCTAGGAATACCCATCTTTTAAGAAATGAGTGGAAGAGAGACTTGCAGTACACCAAGACACTTGTGGATGCTGAGTATCTTATCCAAACTGAGTTTAAGGTTTCTTCTTATGAGGATAAATTGAAAGAGCAAGCAGAGGCAAAAGCTGAGAGAGACGCAAGAAAAGCAGAGAAACAAGCGGAGAAAAAAGCTAAGAAAGCAGCAAAGGACGCTGAAAAGGCTGAAAATGCTGCTAGCGTGCAAGGTGGTATACCAGAGGATAGACCAGCAGAACCAAAAGAAAATATTGGTGATTTTACTGTAACTAAGATTGGAAATCAAACATTTACCACATATAGAACTTATGGTATTTATGGTAAATCAAATTAAAAAACAGCTAAATAACTATTTATTATTAAAATAAAATATTTAAAATTTATAGAGAAATATGGCAACAACAGTTCAAAACGGTCAGACATGCCTTGAGAAAAGGGGTATGGAAGAAAGACACGAAGAGATTACTCGTAGTGATTATAACATAGAAAACCAATATGGAGCAACCCATAAAGATGCATTGAGCGATGGCGATGTCCAAGGTAAAGGCAGCGGGAGTGGAGGCCATACGCATTATCTTCCCGACTGTAATAAACCTACTGGAACAATTGATTATTCTAACTTTGATACAAGCCCAGAAATGCAGATTGGCGGTAAGTACGATATAGATGGTAGGGGCGATATTCCAGGACGTAAAGTCCAAATGGCTCGTTCTATATATAGCCATTTGAATATGTATGGCGCAAATTTGGTCAACACAGAAGCAAACATTAACGATGGACAGTATTATGTTGGGCAAAAAAACTAATGCAAGGTTGTCCTTAATGCATTTGGCTTTTAACCAGATTTTTTATATATTTGCAATATAATGTGGATAGGTGTGGAGTAGCTACCCGCTGACAAGGTTTTTCTCGTTTTAACTTTCCACGTTTTATTTAATAACAAACGAGAATAAAAATTAAACGAGACAATGGACAAGAGTAAAATGCAAGCAAAGCCATTTGAACAAATGGTTAACGATGCTAGAAAAGTGCATGGCGATAAGTACATATATGATGAAAACTCGTATGTAAATGCAAGGACTCCAATGAAAATATTTTGTAAAATTCATGGAGAATTTCAACAAACGCCACATTCTCACATAAATAAGGGTAGGGGTTGTTCAAAATGTAATGGTGGTGTGAAGAGGACACAAGATGAGTATATTAGTATTATAAAATCAGTTCATGGCGATAGATATGATTTATCTGAAATCAATTATAAAAATTCAACAAGTGACGTAACGCCAATTTGTAATAAACATGGCAAATTTGTGATAAACGCTAGGAAATTTTTATTGGGTCATGGATGCCAAAAATGCTATGATGAAAGAAGGGGAAACTCGCTTAGATATTCATTAAACGAAGTTATTGAAATGTGTAAAGCGGCTCATGGAGATAAATATATTTACAATAAATGTGAATACCATGACATGCTAATCCCATTTAAAATAGTTTGCCCTATTCATGGGGAGTTTTTGCAAACTCCAGCGAAACATATCCATCAGAAGCAAGGATGCCCTAAATGTAACGCAAGCCATTTAGAAACAGAAATATCAGATTTTTTGGATAAAGAAAAAATTGAATACGAACAATATTATCACCCAGTTTGGCTTGGTTTACAAAGTTTAGATTTTTATCTGCCAAAATATAACGTTGGTATTGAATGTCAAGGAATACAACATTATGAGCCAATTAGTTTTAGCGGTGACAAAAGTGATGAGTCCAAATGCAAAAACTATGAAGTCATAAAAGAACGTGACCAACGTAAAAAACAACTTTGTGAGGAAAATGGCGTAAAACTATTATATTTTACTCATTATGATAATGTTGACGAAGATAATGTTACATTTAAAGACCGTAATAAATTGTTAAACGAGATAGAAAAATATGAATTACGAAAATAAAAGATTGAATGACCTTGCCAAGAATATACTAATAGGTATGGAGTTGGTTGACAAGAGAGTTGACACCCTTGGTGGTAAGAAGGTTAAGAAAGAACTTAACGAAGAAGAACAATTGGAAGCAATGAAAGAGACACGTGATTTCTTCTCAAATAAAAGAAATCAAGCTAAGTTGGAAGCATTGAAAAAACTGATTGTCGATAACCAATACCAAGAAAGATTTAACAATCTTTACAAGGGTATCAAGGAAACTCCACAAAGTCAGCTTAACGAAATGAATATGGCAGTCACATACAACCCATATAGCGAGAAGGAATAACAATGATAAGTCTTAAATTATGCGACATAATTAAAAGTCTTCTGAAGGAAGATGTTTCTAGTGATGAGGTTCTAGATGCCATTCGTAGCAAATATCATGTACGAATAACTTATGATGATGGTATGCAAGACAATGGTGGGAATCCCAAAGGAAGTCGTGTAATTCAGCCAATGGCAATTGGCACAACAAAGAAAGGATACCCAGTAGTTAGAGCATTCCAAGTTAGCGGTAATTCAAGAAGGGGAGCACCAAAGTGGAAGTTCTTCAGGCTTGATAGGGTCACATCTTGGAAACCTATGAGAAATAAAAAATTCTTTACAACACCTGACGATGCATATGGAGAATATAACAGAGTTGGTGATAGAAGCATGGGTACTTTTGTTGACAACGCCAAGTTTGGCAATATGAATGACCCATTGGAGAGAGCAAGAGCCGAAAGACAACAAGCCGCAAATGCGCCAAAGGTTTCGACTAAAAATGCTCAAGGACCAATATCAGCAAACCAGCAATGGAAGAAAAATGTATTTACATCACAGCCAAATAGTGAAAGATATGCTCAATTTGCTAGGAATGTTGATAAAACAAGTGAGAAGGCTGATGAATATTGGGATGATTATGAAAGAGCCTTGCAACAAGCAAATGCACAGAATCAAGCCCCAAGGCCACCACAAGGAGAATCTGGTCCAGTTGACAACAGTTATGATGAAAATTTTTATGATGTCAACGATGTTGATTTCAATGAAAATAATTTTATAAAGAATAAAAACAGAAGATAAAATGGCAAACGCAAATCCAGCAGATAAACAAGCAAAATTGCAGAATGCGATGTCTAGGGCTAAAAAGCTCATACAATTAGAATCAAACGGCACTTTGGATAAGATTGCCGCTGGTGTTAGAGACGGTGTTAACAGTTCTCTAGAAGGTGGTGATATTATCACAGAACAATTGATGACAACATCAAGAAACAGAAGAACAGAAGCACCTATGATTGGAGCACAAATGGGAGAAAATGCCATGAATGTTCCAGCAGCAATTAGAGAATCTTTCTCTACTAATCCAATTGATGAGTCTAGCCTTTATTCAGCATTTGGCGGTGCTCAAGGTGGTAACGATGATTTAGCATTCTTAACTGAGGATATTCCTACTCCACGTCAACCACAACGTGTTAATATGCAGTCACAAGATGTTAGACAGTTGGTTAATGAGGGAATGGGCTATCAGCAGCCACAATATGCGCCTCAAGTACAAATGTCGGCACAAGTTGACTATCCTATGATTAGAACCATCGTAGAGGAAATAGTTAGAAAGTATGCTGTTTCATTGAAGAATAAGATTATCAATGAAGGTAATGGGTCTAACGAAATAAATACGATTAGTTTAGGCAAGACATTTAAGTTCTTAGACTCAAAAGGCAATATATATGAATGCCAGATGAAAAGAGTTGCCAATATAAACGATAAAAGAAAGAGCGTTAATGGTTAACGCTCTTTTTTAGTATTGTATATAATCATTCAAGAAGAAATCATCAATTATCCCCAATTTAAGTGCAGCCCTATATGCTGTTTGGTTTCCTTTAAAGAAGTCTGTTTTTGTATTGTATTTAATTGCCTCATTTTTTATGTTTTCATAGTTCCAGTGATGTTTCTTGTGCTGCTTCTGCTTCACAAGCCACGTCATTTCATCTATGTACCCATATCTATAGGCAGCAAGAAAGGCACTTAAATTCCCTTTTTGGAATTCTTCTTTTGTTTTGTACTTTCTTGCTTCTGTCATAATATTTTCTTTATCTTTCCAGAAATTTTTTGGATGTTTCATAAAAATTGTATGGTTTATATACATTTCTCTATATAAATATGGAGAAAAAGACAAACAAGTTAAAAACTTTTTATATTTATTATTAAAATAAAACTATAAAATAATAAGTAACAGATTATGAAAGGACTATACTATTACAAGTTGGTAAGCGAGTATCCTGAAGATGTAACTAAGAATTGCAAGTTAACAATCAATGAAATAGATTCTAACTTCAAAAGTTTAAAGGATGAGGACATTAAGAGTGCAGAGTTCATTTATGACGATGGCGATGCAAACAACAAGTCTCTTATACTTACAAGAAACAATGGTGAAAAGCTTATCGTTCCCCTTACTGACGTTACATACAATCTAAACGTTGACACTGAGTGTGGCGAAAGTGGAACTACCCTTACAATCGAATATGATGGCAAGGATGGTTTTAAGAAATTCAAAATCACTGATATTGTCACAGCCGATAAGTTGATGAAGCTTGTGGGCGATAACGTTCTTACAAGGGTTATCACAGACGGTACACTTAGAGGTGACGGAACAATGGCTCATCCACTTGGAATCAACGGTGTTGAGAAGACTGGTATGTATGCTCCTGTTAAGGCAAAGATTGACTTGACAAAGGGAGGTAAATTACCAGAGGTGGCAAAACTTGGTACAAGATATGTAACTGTTGAGTATGTAAGCGATTACGGCTATCTTTACAACGGTGCTGGTCTTGATAAGATTTCAGCAAATGTTGCAGAAGAAGGACATGGATGGCGTGTACCATCTAAGGCAGATTGGGATTTGCTTTTGAACTCAATCGAGCCATGTAAAGAATTCCAAAACCACGAGTCTGCAAGATGCCATGTTGAACTTGGTAAGTTAGCAGGTAAATATCTCAAGTCAGAGTGTGGATGGTTAGGACAAGACCCATGTGAGTGTTATCCAACAAAGCCAACCACAGGTTGTTCATTCGAACAAGAGGCGTGTGATGTTGATGAGGATTATATCAGTGACCCAACATCTGAATTCCCAGAAGATAAGAAGATTTCTCCACTTGGAGTTGACAAGTACGGAATGGCAATCCTACCAGCAGGTATGGTTGGTCTTGATGCTTATGACAGACCACAAGCAGATGCATTCCAAGCACAAGCATTCTTCTGGACAACAACACACGTTCATGGCGATGCTGAACAAGATAGATATGTTAAGGAATTTTCATATAAGAAATCAGGTGTTATTCAAGAAGCAGAATGTCCATCACCATTCTATAGTGTAAGACTTGTCAAGGATTATGATGGATGTAACTATTTCGATTCAGAATATATCGATGGTGTACTTTACAAGACAATATTGTTCCCTAAGACTAGTCAGATTTGGCTTGCAACAAACTATGCTAAGAAGGAAGGATTTATTCCTGCTGATGGACACCAAGAGGGCGCAGAGCTTGCAGAAGTAAACAATGGTGAGGTTCTTGAAAAGAGAAAGGCATTGTTCTTGAATGAATGGAATGGATACTATTGGGAGAAGAAACAGATGAACGAGGGTGATACTGTAGTAGTAGAAAATCCTTGTGAAGCTGTTGACGTTAAGGAAATCACATACTGTTGGAGAACTAATTTCAACATTGAAGAGAGTGAGTCAGAATGTGATGGAGAAGTTCCAGTAGATGATGTTGAGCCATTGAACGACCAAGAGTGTGAGACAATCACAATTGAACGTGAGGCACAGAACAATGTGGAATATCGTGTTTATACTGAGGATGGTTGCAGCCAAGACTTATATAACACAGATGACCTTGTAGTTGAGAGATTGTTAAAGCTTGTTCTTCCAGTCATTATCAAAGAGAAAGAAGATAGAATCTCTGCTGATACAGAGATTAGGCAAGAAATTTACATCGAGAAGATGGAAAGAATTTCTGCTGATACAGAAATCATTGAGGCATTAAGTGCTGAAACTGAGGCTCGTATTTCTGGTGATACTGAACTTTGGGAAGCATTGGCTGAAGAAGCAGCAACAAGAGAAGAGGAAGATGCTAGACTTGATGGAAAGATTGAAGATGAGATTTCTAGAGCAAAACAAGCAGAAGCTGACCTTTGGGAAGGACTTAACAACGAAATTTCACGTGCAATTAGCGCAGAAACAGAGTTGAGAGTTGACTTGGACAATGAAATTGCAAGAGCAATCGCAGAAGAGCAGAGACTTGACGAGAAGATTGATGCTGAGATTGCTAGGGCAGAAGAAGCTGAAGCTGCACTTGACCAGAAGATAGAAGATGAAATCGAGAGAGCTACAGAGAGAGAAGATGAAATCGAACTAAAGCTTGATGAGGAAATCGAAAGGGCAAAGGCTACTGAGGACGAGATTTCAGGTCTAACAATAGATACTAGTGAGGATTATAAATTTAAAGTATCTACACTTCCTTCTGAATCAGAGTATAACTTAATACTTAAATCTAAAGATGGAATAGATGAACATTTCATCAAGATTAAGTTTGATGGTAACTTTGGCGAAATCTAATAAATTGATAACAATATATAATAACGATGAATACAATCAATAGATTACAATTAAGACATCATACTCCTGTATTTGAAACTAGGGAGGATGCTATTGAGTATATTTATAGCCAAATAAGATTTGCCGATGAAGGTTTGGCATTTGAAGATAAGAGCTATGGCTTTTCTTTATTAGGAGAGCCAACAGTTCTTTTGTATAAAAATGTCACAGAGGCTGACCCAACTGGCGAGAATGACCCACACCTTATCTTTGTGATTGGTTCTGCAACTAACGATGGAACACAATACAATGATAATAGATTCTGTATTATTGATATTGATAAGACAGAGAAGGAAATTGAAGACTTGGGTGATGCGTTGGAGAAGGCTATTAAGAGTTTGACTATCTTCACAAGAGATACCAATACTTTGAAGTTATACTCTGAGAAAACAGAAAACGGTACAATCATTAGTGGTGATGTTGTTGTTGCGACATCACAAATATTTGACGATGCTCGTAAACCAAACATCATTCTTAGCACTGATGACGGTTTGTTTACTTATGTAAACATGGAGTATGATAAAGAGAATGACAGACTTACTTTCACTGTTAATGGTGACACTAAGGAGTGGCTTATCAACAACAATTATCTTGTTGCTGGTTGGTATAGTAAGAAGGATGAGTCTTTGCATTTGAAGTGTAAGGATGAAACTGAAATTGTGGTTTCACTTGAAAACCTTATTGATGAATGGGGTGTAGAAGGAGAAGCTTCAAATACTCCTATCGTACTTACAAGAGAAGAGGTTGGATATGGTGATGATTCTCTTCATAACCACGTTGAGCCTTGGCAAGATGTATTGAAAGCTGATGTTAGACTTGCTGATAGAAGATACAACATATTGAAGAAGACTACTGATGGTAGATATTTGTATGTTGACGGTTTGGCAAATAATATCATATTCTTCAAGGATGGAGAGGAAATGACCGTCCAAGAGGCACTTACTGACGCAACAAAGGGTGTATCAAATGATAGTACAAATATCATTTATGAAAAAGCAGATGGTTATTATTCTACAGCAACTTTGAAATATCTTAACAAAGAGAATAAGCTTGTTTTTACAACATCTAATGTAACTGGTGGAACAAGCGTTGAAGAAATTAAGCTTAATTCTGTTGAAGCATTTAAGAAGATTGTTTATGACCCTCTAACAGAGACACTTATCATCATGTATGTTGATGGAAACGGTGACATTCAAGAATGTGACGTTCCAATTGGCGAAATGATGCAAGATTGGGAGTGGGATATTGTAAATGACGGACATAACGTTAAACTTCATAAGCAGAGAGTTGTTGGTGGTAATGACAAGGTATCTGCTGACGTTGCAATTTATGAAGACCCAGATAACATTTTGGTTGATAAGAACCATGAGTTGTTCGTTAAGGGTGCTGCCGATAATATTAGATATGGTAGAAACGGCAATGTGAGTGATGAACTTGACAAACTTAATGCTAACGATGCTGACATTAACGCTAAACTTACTGAGACTAGTGGTAAGGTTGATACTTTGAGAACGGAGTTTGATGCAGAGGTTAACCGTGCAACTAGCGAGGAACAGCGTATTGAAGGTAAACTTGATACAGAAATTGCTCGTTCAACCGCAAAGGACGCAGAACATGACTCAAAAATAAGTACAATTGAGCAAACAATTGGTGACGGATTTACAATTGATGGTCATGAGACCGTAACTTATAAGTTTAATGAGTTGTCAGCAAAGACAAACACAATATCTGCAAAGACTGATACAATTGATGCTAATCTTGGATTGCTTTCAGCAAAGACAGAGGCTGAGATTGTACGTGCAAATAGTGAAGAGCAGAGAATTGAGAAGAAATTAGATGATGAACTTGGTGATGGATTTAACATTCGCAACACCGTAAGAGACGAATTCAATAGAGAAAAGGCTGAACGTGTTGGTGAGGATGCAAGACTTCAAGCTGAGATTGATGTTCTTAGTGCAAATACTGAAGGTAGATTGATTGACGTTATCAATAATGACCATTCAATTGATGTTGATAAGACAGACCAAGTTAGACCAGTTATCAGTGTAAATCTAAGTGAAGAGGAAATTGGGGGTATGCCTAATGTCATTAAATTGAACAGTGACGGTTTATATGCAGGCGTTGACCTTGATTATCACTTCGAGTCTGGTACTAGTAAGAATGTACTTGTATTTAAGACAACAAATGGAACTAAGACATTTGACTTGAAGACAAATTCTGTTATAGATAAGATTTATTATGACCAAATAAGGGAAGCAATCATTATCGAATATACAGTTAACGGTCAGAGAATGCCAGATGTTGTTATTCCAGTACATGATTTGATTGATGAATGGCGTGTATCTGAAGACACAAATGGTGCAATTAAACTTTCCAAATTCAGAAAAAGTGGTGCAACTCAAGATGTCCTTTATGCAGAATCAGTTATTTCAGACCATGAGGATAACATCTTAGTAAATGACAACGGTGCTCTTTATGTATCAAATGCCCAAATTGAACAAAACAAGGCTGATATTGCATCATTGAGTGATAGAATGAATGAGGCAGAAGGTGGAGTTGATTCACTTGAGAATGCTCTTGCAGCAGAAATTTCTCGTGCAGAAGGTGAGGAACAGCGTATCGAAGAAAAGATTGTAGCAGAGGCAACTAGAGCTATTAACGCTGAAAGTGGACTTAGTAGAGATATTACTGATGAGGTTGCAAGAGCAGAAAGAACTGAGGAAGAACTTAGAAATGCAATTTCGGCTCAAACTCTTAACTTCAAAGATACCACAAGTATCGATTTTGAGAGAGTTGGTACTGACGTAACAGCAATTGTTAAAGTTGCTACAGACTCGGCTAATACCATTACCAATAACTTGACTGGTTTATATTCTACTGTTGATTTTGAATATAATGGTGTTACAAATAAGTTAACATTAAAGAGAAATAATCTACCAGATAAAGAGATACAACTCAATGCTGGTTCTATTGTTGATAGGATAGAATATGATTCAGTTCATAAAAACATCATAATTATTTATAAAACAGCCGCTGGTGAAACAAGAACTGTCACAATACCAGCTGAAGAATTAGTGAATGAGTGGACTGTTGATAATGATGGTACCCCTATTAAACTTACAAAAACACTTGACCCTTCTGGAGTTACTGATGTTTTAAGAGCTGATGTTAAAATAGCAGCTCATACAGATAACCTTCTTATGGTTGATGGAGATGCGTTATATGTTCCTGGTGACATAGTAGCAAGTGCTGCAACCATAGCTGAATGTGTAAGCGGAAAAACTGATTCGATTTACAAGACTTTATTTGGTGATGCAGCACCTGGTGGGTGTGGTGAAGGTATCGAATACAAGCCAGATGTACACAATTGCATTATAAGTGCAGCTACTTCATTCCAAGATGCAGACCAATTAATGGCATATCAGCTTTGTGAAATCATGGAAATGTGGGTTAGCGGTGAGACATGCACAACAAAATCAGAATGGATTGACGATGGTGCTAATAAGAAGATGGTAGTTGACGTTAAGTTGTCACGTGGTAATGGCTCTAGTGGTGAATATGTGGAAGATGAAGAAATCATTATCGATAATCTTAGTGGCGATTATATTGACCCAACTAACACAGAGTTCACAGATACCAACGCTCTTAGAATAGTATGTTTGACTGATGGAGGTGGTGTTGTACCTTCTGTTGATACCCCACAGAATGGTATATATTTGAGTAATGTTTGGGATTGCGGCTTGTATTATGATGAGCACAATGCAGAAGATATAGAGGCAAGGCATAAAGCTGATGCGGCTGGATATAACACCAACTATTTATCAGAAGACCAACCAAGTAGTTATGATTACAATAACAACGTAAGATAACTAATAAAATAAAAAGGAGGCTAGATTAGTTCTAGCCTCTTTTTTTATTGTTCATTTCTATCAATATAATCATATTGTATGTCATCAAAGATGAAGCCTCCAGTAGATGGAGTTTTATTTGGTATTTTCTTGAAATAGAATCTCATATCAGAACCTAATGTAACTATTGTTGATAATACGGTTGGTATTTTGCCTTCGCTTTCAAATTCCTCAACGTCTTTATTCGTAATAGCATCCAATGCCTCAAGGTATTTGGCGTTTTCTGTTTCAAAGAGTTCGTTTTTCTCGTTTTCAACATCTTCCAAGTATTTTTTCACTAGTGCATCCCAATCAATATTACATTCTTTTATAAAAGGAGGAGTTTCATTAATTTTAACCCAAAATTCTATTTCTTTTCTTTCTGGGGTCATCAACGCCTCAAACGTATCTTGGTCTTCTTCCTTATTAGGATAACCGCTTACTAATTTAGATTGCTCTTCTGTAAAGAAAAGTCTGTCTTTTGGGTTATTTATCAATATTTTATTCCTAATATCTGGGTGGAAACAAACCAACAATGGTGTTATTCTTTTATTGAATTGGTCAATGTATTTCTCCACATTGTATTCCAATCCTTCATATTCGCTGCAAAGAACGTCTTCCTCTTTATCAAGGATTTCATTTGGAACTAGTTTACAGTTAAGTATGATTTCATCTTCATCAAATGCAGATGAGCCATATTGCTGTTTTGCAAACTCAAGACGAGTTTTCTTTGAGTCAACACCAGCATCAGCAGCAACCTTTGAGTTTTCTTTGTATAATTTTTCAACCTCTTTTGTTATTTCAATTTTATCGCCATTCTCATCATATGCATAATAGTGTGTTACACGTTTTACATCAGAGTGACCTTTTTTGGTACCAGTATTAATGTAATATATTGTGTCACTTACATTTACATTCATATTTTCTCTTATCACAAGTTCATACCAAGCTTGACGAGATTTCTTTGAGCCAGCTTTTGTTAATGTTTTACAGTCTGCAATATAATCTTTAATCGTCTTCTTGATATTACCCTTAGAAGCTATGTCCTTAATTGGAATTTGATAATTGTAAATTTTTTCTATATAATCATAATAATTCGACAAGAATTTATATCCATTTCCCCTAAGAAGCAAATCTACGCCTTCGTCAATGAATTTCTCAAGGTATCCACTCATCTTTCTTGACTTAATTGTGTTACCAACCTTCTTAGTTGTACCATCAGGCATTAAGTCGGCATAGTTCTTTCTTGCGAAGTTAATAGTTGCATCACAATATTCATCAATACCAAGACCCATTTTGTTAATACCTCCATTATATGCTTGAGACATATACATATCTTCAAACTCTGCAACGTCAGCTTCTACTTTGGTATAGGCTTTACCTTTTTCCGTATTACGTCCAAGGCCCTTACCAATATAAGGATGCTCTTCTGTGTATCTGAATTTATCTTCTGTTGGCATTTGGAAATTGAAGCCATCAGTATTGTGGCATACAATCATACCAAGAGCATTTACGAATGTACCATTAGCTGATATGTCGTATACATATTCTGATTTGCTAGTAATGCTTCCGCAATTCCACACCTCATCTTCTTTCCTATCTGAATAGTTTTCGTTCAATAGATTTCCACGATGATTCCTAAGACTGAAACTAATGAATTCTTGTTTATCGTTTCTATTATGACAACGGAAATTATACCCAAGTTCTTTCATCAAGAAATAAAGCCCAGCCATAGCTACCTTTGATTTCTGACCAAATTCTATACATTCATCAATTGTATCGTTTTGTCCATCACCACAACAGAATCCATCTAAGAATGCTTTTTTAACTTCTTTCTTAGCATTCAATATAAACTCTGGAACCTTTTTATATCTGTATGATGTGTAGAAATTATTAGAGAAAAATTTAGCATTCTCAACATTTTCTACAACCAAATTATAGACGTTTGATGATGTTCTATGGTCTTTAATTGATGCTTTAAGTAAGAAGCTATCTTCTAATATTTCTTTTGCTTTATTAAGTCTATCAAGAGATTTATTAGAGATTTTCCAATTAGCTCTTTTACCATTATGTATTACCCATTCACCCTTTCGTTTAGAGTAATATTTTTGGGTTCTGTCACAGTATACAGAGCTGCCATCAGCCATAAAGAAGCCAAATAGCCAAGCCTCTCTATCAGTTACTGTTGAACTTACGAAATAGTCAATATCTTTGGTGTATACTTCTATTTTGTCACCACGAGTAAGTGTAGAAGGTTTTACTTCATTACCATTATTATCGAACAAAGAATGGTCTTCTGTGCAGTCAATAAGTCCGTTTTTTGTTTCTACTCTTTTGAGTTGCTTGCTTGTCTTGTGTTTGTATACATATTCAATAGATTTCCATCCATCCCTTGTAAGAACTTTACAATTTTTTTTAGAGAAATCTCTGTATTGTTCTTTGTTAAATTCAACTGCTTCATTCTCATTGAACAAATCACATATAGGGATAATGTCAATTCTATTATCTTCACCTTTAACAAGTATAGGAGTGTCGTATGTGACACTATCACCCACGATAGGAGTATAGCCAATTTGTGTAAAATGATAAATCATAAGTCTAAGAGACATACGACCAATACAAGTTGTTTTTTCTGCTGCATCAACATCACCGAATGGGAATATATTAGGAGCACCATAAGAACCGAAGAATGAGTTAGCAAGAATTTTCAAAGGCAACTGTTTTTTATCGTTACCTGTTTTCTCAATCTCCCATTTCTGAATTTCAGTCTTTAGATTCCTCTTAAACAATTCATCCAATCCATCGTATGCTGCTAGTTCTTTCTTGAGAGATTTTGCCCTATCACCTGCTGCACCCTTCAAATCTTTGTATTTCTCACGCTGTGTTAGAATGTATTCAAGGAATGAAAGCATGACATTCATAATATCAATTGGCGTTGACACATGCCATGTAAGAATTATTGAAGGATACAAGGAGTTATAGTCAAGTTTAACAATGCGGTCAACGAAACCAGTCTTAAGAAGTCGTGAGAGGCCACCTGTGAAACGTTTGCTAGGCGCTGCTGCTGGCACTGCCAAACCATTTTCATAACACCATGCAAGCATGATAAGTTTCCAAATACCTGCTGTACCCATTGTGCAAGCCCTAGTAAATGTTGTTGGTAACATCTTACCTACCAAGAAGTTAGACTCATTAAGTTTCTCTTCAACCTTATCGGTTTCCCACAAGTCATCGAGAAGATAACGTTCTACAATGTAACGTCCACTCACAAGTTCATAACCATCTAGCAATGGTCTTTTTTCTGTAATTCTGTACCAATCTCCATCTGTATCTGAGAAACCATATACTTTTTCTTGAACATTCCAAGTTGATGTAATCTTATCACCAGGAACATACACCCTATTTGGCTTCTTTAATTTAAGGTATTTGGTGACGTATTTCAAGTTTGAGGACTTCATACTTGAATCCAATGCTTGCGCTCTACGTGCTGCATGTAATGAGTCTAGGATAATGTGGCCCCACATTACAGTTGGGCGATAGTATTCCACCTCTTGTCCTAACTTTAGAACAGATTCTTTTGCTTTCTTATATATTGGGTGTTTAAAGTATCTCAGTGTCATTTCTTGGAAATCTCCACCAAGTTCATCATAACGAACCATGAAGAAATCCCAGTCAAAGTTTTCTGAGTTATGACCTGCGATTACATCTGGCTGAATCTGTGATAGAATAAAAATCGCTTGTTCAATTCCAGCCATTTCAGCAGCATCTAACTCAGCTTTTGTCTTACCCTCTATTTCAATGATTTTGTCATAACCCTTATTGGTGTGAATACCAATCTGTTCAATTCTGTGTATTTTAGGGTTAAGACCTTGTGTTTCCAAGTCAAACGTGAGACGTGTAAGGTCATCGTAGTTATTATAACCTTTAAATAGACGTTTACCAGTTTGAATCATATATTGTTCAACTGGTGTTACTGCTAGAAATTCTCTGTTTGATTCGTTTGGTTGGTCTTTTTTAGCTCTTTCATTAATTGGAACTCCAGCTTCTTGAAAGAACTGTTGGAATGTTTTGTTGCTCATTCTCCTTGTGGCATAGAACATGTACTTATAGCCGTTTTCAAGTCGGTCACTTACTTCTGCCTTGCCCTCTTCTGTTGTAATGAGTTTTTTGACACTTATTCCATACTGTCTGAGTCTTGACATTATTTTCTTTCTGTCACCTCCGAATAATCGGATTGCAGCACTGTTTTTAACCCACACAAATGGTTTAAAGTCATCTAGTTTGATTCTTTTTTGTCCTTTGTCGTTAATGTAGACGATGCTAACCTTGTCTTCGTCATAGGCGCACTCAATGGTAATAATATGTTCCATTGGGTCATGTCCGTTGAGGAATGTGTTAACGACCTCGCTTGTAATTTCTCTCATTATTTGAACTGTTTATATCGTTATTGGAAGCTATAGGCATACCAAGATGTCATCACTTCTTAATTTTGTGCAAATATATGTTAAAAAATCTAAAAAAACAAATAAATTGGAATAAATATTATTTGAGTTGAAAATCTATTTATATAATAAATAGAAAAATATGTTGTGGTCGGCACAAGAAATAAGTAAGAAATTTAGAAATTCTCTAGGAAAGAATATCTCTCCTAGGGCAATTCATGTATTTGCTGAAAAACTAGGATACCATATGAAGCGTATTGGTGGTAAGAAGGGTTATGACCAAAGTTTATACACAGCACTTACAAGGCATTTAAAGGAGTTGTTGGACTACGATAGCCAACAGATAGTTAAAACGCCTCAGAATGCTCAAAAACGACCTAGAGAGGTTGTTTGGAATGATGATAACTATGAGACTTACAACGGTGAGAGGGATAACAATGACTATGAATGGGAGAAAAATGAAGGAATAATCAAACGTGCGATTATTGAATCAATAAACAAGGTATTTGGTAGAAAAGTTTTATGATATTATATACGAAAGACAATAGTTCAAAAAAAATCTATATAAACGAGTCAAGGCTATTAGCATTGGAGGGCATTGATTGGACTCGTTTAGATAATGGTATGTTAAATTTGTCCGTAAATCAGAGGAAAGACAACAATTCCAACAAGGGTGCTAATAGTGTTGATACTCGTGTGTTCGGAACAAAAGATGATATTTTAAATGGAAAGATGCTGTCAAAAAATGGTAAGCCTATGGGTAATTCAAAATCATTATCTCAAGATTATGTGTCAAAGAAGGCAGCTATTGATGCATACAAGATAGTTATTGATTATGTTACCAATGGTCGTGTGGGTAAATGTGTTCTTCCTAATGGTTTGGACAAAATAACTGAGACATCAATAAACAAATGGCTTAATTCATCTTTTTCTGATAACAGAATAATAGATTTGTGTAAAAAATCAATTAATAGAATAGAATCTGACTATAATAGGTTGTCAATGACTTATGGTAGGGTATCTAATTCTGACGATAATAGTAATAATATTGCGAGATATATAACTGGTATTGTTCCAAACACCAATGTCAAGTATATATCGTTGTTTTCCATGACTGATTTCAATTTCAGCGATGCGATTAAACACGGAAGTATAAGGCAAAATGGCAATACTGACTCGTTACTAGGTATTGATAAAGACAGTAGGGAGAAAGACCAAAATGGAAATTTGAAACAGTTGGATATAAGATATGACAATTCCATAACGCCAAATATTGCGCAAAATTTTTCCCTTAATGGAGTTAAGGATGGACATTTTAAGCAGCAATATGGTTTAAACGGAGGCAATGAATATTCAAGTGTTTCTCAATTTTTGGATAAATCGGTTAATTATGCAGCCTATGCCTTAAGGAAAGAAGGGTTTAGTCCAGATTTTATAGTTTCAGCACCATCTTCGTCAAAATTCAATGAATATTATTGCCATAATTTATCCAATAAACTAGGAATTAAATATATCAGTGATTTTTTCAAGAGGAATGTAATTAACGTTAGGTATGCCGATGGTGAGGATTTGCTGTCAAAAGGTTTTTCACCAAAGGATGTGTTGGAATTTGAAAGTCAAGCCAAAAACATAGCATATAATGAAATTGGGTATATTGTATCCGAGCCAATCCGTAACTTTATTTACGACAATAGGGATATATTCGGTAATATATCAATTGAAAGCCACAGTAGGGAGAAAATATCATTAGAAGAGGTTTTTGACTGTACTATGATTTATGCATACAACACAATCATAGAAAACCTTAATGGTGATAATGTGTCAACACATCTGGTTAAGAATTTTTTAAAGGAGAAGAATAAACTATATACTAAACAATATGATTCAAGAAGGATATTTAACGAGGTTTCTCTTAGAATAAAAACGAAAATAGGGATAAAAGCGTTTAATCAGTTATTGATGGAAACTATGAATCTAGTGCAGGAATACTCAGATATTTTGAAAAAAAACGGATATAAACTTAGATTTAATATCAAAAAGTTCAAAATAACTAGTTTCAAGAAAATGTTCCGTCCTTTTTTGTCTAACTTATATATAATTGCTGATGGTTATATGACAAATGGAGAGTTGATGGATAGGTTCAAGAATGCCAAGTTCTTGATTTTCGATGAGGACATCAACAGCGGAGCAACACTGAAGATTGTAATTGATGCATTGGAAGAAAAATTGCCAGAACAAAGTTCTAGCAATCTGTTATGTTTGGTTAATGCGTTTTCTAATTCAGGCTTTTAATCATCGTACAGCCCTTCCAAACCATTTGATACATTTGTATAAAGGTCTTGGTCAAACATATCGTAGTCTTCGATTAACAGACTTCCATTTTCAGTGTATTCATCCAATGTTTTGTCGATTGCCTTGTTTACTGTCTCAAAATAAAGGTCTACATCAATGCCATCACAAGCAAATTTATCACATATTGCTGCGATGTAATATTCTCTGTCAAAATTTTCTTCCATATAGTTTAATTTTTTGTTTTATTCTTTATCGTTTTTTTAAATTCTTTGGCTTCTTCGTCAGTTGCCTCTCTTAGTGTTTCATACTTTGGCTCTAAACCATCCCTCACACCCATTTCAAAAGTGTGTTTGAATGCACCGTATGATGTCTTCGCATAGATGGTTTTCTCTATAATTTCGCCATTTTTGTTTTCAAATTCGCATTTCCAATATCCGTTTCTCATATTTTATTGTTTTTTGCAAATGTACGAAAAATAATTGAAACAACCAAATTATTTTTCTTAAAAAATATTAAATTAGGAAAATATAATCTGTATCATCAAAATATTTATATTTAAATAACAAAGTAATATAATTATAACGATGGCATTACAAAAGAAAAAAACTAGAATGTATGAGCCTTGGGGCTATCAAGACGAAAATAATTACCAGAGTGCTGATATAATTCACGAAAACGATTTAGATAGTTTTTTCGCTGATACCAAATACGTAAAAGATGATAATAAAATCTACTTTTACAATAAAGATGGAAATAAAGTCGGAGAATTAAATGTTTCTGACTTTGTTAAGTCTGATTCTATCATTGAAAAAACTGAGTATAAAGATGGTATCTTAACTATCACCTTTACAAATGGTGACGTTATAACAATTGACCTTACAGACCTTCTCGATGAGAATGAGTTCAAGGATGGACTTACCATTAACGACCATGTAGTAAAGGTTCTTATTGACGGTGATTCTGACGATTATTTAACAGTAAGTGAAAATGGTGTCAAGGTTGCTGGCGTTAAGGCTGATATTGAGGTGGAAAAAGACCGTGCAGAAGGTGAGGAACAGAGAATAGAGTCTAAACTTGACCAAGAAATTGCAAGAGCAACAGCAGAGGAACAGAGAATAGAGTCTAAACTTGACCAAGAAATTGCTGATAGAATAGCTGATGTTGATGCAGAGGAAACTAGAGCAAAGGCTAGGGAAGATGAAATCGAAACAGCATTAGAGGCTGAAAAAACTCGTGCAACACAAACAGAGGGACAACTTAATCATAGAATTGATACAACAAACGATGAACTTAGTTCCGAAGAAAGTCGTGCAACATCAGCAGAACAAGAGATTAGAACATTACTCACTAACGAGATTGCTGATAGAAAGGCTGATGTTGATGATGAAGAGGCAAGGGCTAAATCTGCTGAAACCGCACTTGATGCTAAGATTGACCAAGAAGTTGCAGACCGCAAGGCTGAAGCTGTGGCTAGCGTTGAATATGATGAGAGTGGAAAGACTATTGACTTCTATAATGCTAATAACGAGAAGATTGATTCAATCGATGCGTCTAAATTCATTAAGGATGGAATGGTTGATGATGTTAAAATAGAAAACGATAAGCTTGTTATTACTTTCAATACAGATAGTGGAAAGCAAGATATTCAGATTCCTTTGACAGACATATTCAACCCAAACAATTACTATGATAAAGCTTCAGTTGATGGTTTTGTTGGCGATTTGGCGGCTGTTGACAGCATTATAAGTGGTGCTGTGGACAATTTATTCACTGAGGTTGAGAATGAGTCTCAGAGGGCTATTTCTGCTGAAACTGATTTGCAGTCTGCAATTGACTTGAAGGCTGATAGGGAAACAACCTATACCAAGGAAGAGGTGGATGCTTTGATTTCTGAGAAGGAAGCTGAGATTGTTCAAGTTAAGAAGGACTATAACAACTTGAAGGAAATAGTAAGTGAACTTGGAGGAAATGTTGAGTGGGGTGTTCCTGCTGACGGTACTTTCAACAATATGATGAAGAAGAATGGTACTGTTAAATTAGGAGAAGACATCACAACATCAACATACACTGGTGGAATCACATCTAAGAACGAGACCACGTTGAATCTCAATGGAAAGAACCTTACATTCAGTGGCTCAACAACAAATAACCCTAGCATTATGACAAGAGGACAGCAAAAACTCACAATTATGGGCAATGGAACTTTCGATGCTGCTGGGCGTATTGCCGTTGAGACAAATGGTGCTGATACCGTAATCAACTTAAGTGGTACAAGTGGATTCTTCGCTGCTGAACCTACTTATGTAACAGACAGAAGCGGTGGTGAACTCATCTATTGCTATCTTGGTACAATCAACATCAGTGCTGGTGTATTCAAGAACCTTGGTGACGATAAGACATTCTTATTGAACTGCTATGATGCAAATTACAGAGCAGGAACTGCAAAGATTGTTGTAACTGGCGGTAAGTTCTATGACTTCAATCCAGCAGATAATAGGGCAGAGGGTGAACACACATCATTTGTTCCAGAAGGCTATCATGTTGAAACTTCAACAGATGGGGACAGTACAGTATACACAGTTAAAAAGGATTAATTTTAGAGATTAGATAAAGAGCAATCAGTGATGGTTGCTCTTTTTTATGTAACTTAGTACTAGATTACAAATATTTTTAGTTTAAAAAAACTATTTATAGTAAATTAGTACTAACATACAAGTTATAATTACGTAATATATAAAATTAATCATAAAATTATGGGAAAAAGAATAAGACACCTAGAATTCTATGGATATGCTGACCAGAATAGCTATATTGGTTTGCCTAATGCCGATTTAAGTGATATTCGTGAGGTAAATAAGGAACAAGATAAGGAAATCAATGCAATATCTGGTGCAACTAAGGGTAAAGCTGACCTTGCTACCGTTAATGAACTTAGCGGTAAGGTTGACACATTTGTTGACAAGCAAGACATTATCAATAAGTGGTTAGCAAAGGGAATTAACAAAAATAGAGAAAGAATTGATAGTCTTGAACAGCGTGACGAGGAAATCACCAATAAGATTAATGAACTTGTTGACGATTTTAACCCAATATATGATGAATTGGGAATCTTATCTGCACACATTGATAATGTTGATAATAGGCTCAATGAACACCTTGCAGAAACATCTACATTTGAGGAAGAAACAAAAGAAAGACTTAATTCGTTAGAAACAAACGTTGATAAAAAACTTGACAAAGCTGAAGCTTATAATACATTTGCCAATAAATCTGATGTATATACAAAGCAAGATATAGACGAGAAGCTTGAAGAAATCGGTGATGCATATGCAACTGAAGACTGGGTAATGAGCAGAGGGTTCATAACAGAAGTTGATGCCGATGGTAAATATGCAAGCAAGGCGAGATTAAACGCACTTGAAGACAGAGTAGGTAATATTCAAACAACACTGTACAACCAATATAATGAACTTAATAGTGATTTAACTCAATATAAGACTGTAACAAATGGTAAAATTGATACCATAAATGACAAACTAGATACTCTAGAAACAAGGTATGATGATGAAATTGCTGATATTCAAGAAGACATTGCTGAGTTAACGGAAAATGTGGCAAATAATACCAACGACATCAATGAGATTAATAATGTATCATTACCTAGCAAGGCTGATAAGACAGATTTAAACGCATTGGAGTCTAGAGTTAACAGCTTATCTAATACTGTTAATGATAAAGTTGATAAAACTGATTATGAGAGAGATAAGGCTAGATTTGGCGTACAGTTAGATTCTTTAGATAATAGAAAGGCTGACAGAACAGAACTTAGAGCCGTAAGCGGTGCTGTTGATGACCTTGCAGGTTCTTTGGAAGAAGAGAAGAGAGACCGTATTGCTGGTGATAACGCTCTTGGACAGAGAATTGATGCAGCTAATGTAAGAATTGATGACATGAGAGAGGAAAATCTTGAGAGAGACCAGAGATTGAATAATCTTGAGAGAGACCTCACAAAAGAAATCAATGACAGAGTAGAAGCAGATAATGCAATCATTGGTAGTGCAAGTGACAGAGAAGAGGATTATACTATTTACGGTGCTAAGAAATATGCTGATAAAGTTGCTAACAACGCACTAAGCGATGCGAATTCTTATACCGATGCTAAAGACGGTTCTGTAAGAGATTACATTGACGAGACCAAGGCTGACTTGGAGAGACAAATCACCGCAAAAGCTGATAAGGCTTATGTTAATGCTATTAAGGGCGAAATAGAGGCTTCAGTCGATGATAAGATAGCAACTGAAAAACAACGTGCCGAAACCGTAGAACTTGGTATTGCGAATGAGCTAAGACAAGAAACCCTTCGTGCCGTAAACAAAGAGAATATCATATCAAACAACTTGGCGCACACCTCTAATATTGTTAAGGCTTTAACAGATTGGGATGGTGATGACCGTGCAGACTATACAGATATTGGAAATGGTATTATTGATGTAATGCATCGTGAGTTGCATAGATTAAATATAGATGCTGCAACAAAACTATTTGCCGATGCAACATATTATAAGCATGACAATAAAATACGTTTTAAGAACCAAGAAGGCAGTGAAATATGCTCAATAAATGTATCTGAATTCACTCCAGCAGTTATTGAAAGAACTTGGGTTTCTGACGGAATTATCTACATTGAGTTTGCAAACGGTGACATCGTTGAAATTGATGTAAGCCAGATTATTGACGAGGACATGTTTGAAGACGGTCTTCAAGTTATTGACGGAAAAGTATCAGTAAAGAAAGACCCAACTAGCGAAGACTATCTTTCTGTTAGTTCAAACGGTGTTAAGGTATCTGGAATAGATGCTAAAATAGAAGCAATCACTAGTGGCGTATCTGAGGAAATTGCCGCAGAAAGAGAAAGGGCAACTAGTGCTGAGACAGAGATAAAAACTGATTTAGAAGATAAGATTGCTCAATTAAGACAAAACCTTACTGCTGAGACTAATAGAGCAACTGCAAAGGAAGAGGAACTTGAGGGTGCTGACATTGTTAGCGGAAACATCGCTTCTGATGCAACAATTTCAATTACTAAAAATAACGGAGATATAATAACATTCGCTTCAGCAGAGCAAGTTGACCTTGGAGCTGGAGAATTCTAATAAAATAATTTATTAATAACAAAAAAGAAAGAATATGGCAAATTTTAGGTATTCACATTTATTCACCACTAAAGTTGGTGTTGCAGCAATACAAGCTGCTGCTGCAAAGTTAAACGCTGCTGAAATTGCACTTGCTATCACAGATGGTCAAGAGAAGATTTTTTTCAAGAATTCAGCTGGTGATGTTGTAGCTGTTGCAACTGAGGAACAGATTTTAGCATTACTTTCAGATGTAACTCAATCAATTACTAATGAGGTAGCAAGAGCAACATCTGCTGAAACCGCACTTGGAAACTTGATTGAAGCTGTTGATGGCAAGGTAGACCAGGAGATTGCTGATAGAGCTGCTGATGTTGATGCAGAAGAGGCTCGTGCAATTAGCGCAGAGACAGCACTTAACGACAGAATTAGCGCAATTGAGAGTGGTTCTACTCAAGCACTTGAAGAAGAAATTACTAGAGCAGAAGCTGCTGAAGCAGCACTTGATGCAAAGATTGAGGCTGAAAAGACTAGAGCATTGAGCGCAGAAACAGCAATCGTTGACGCTTTGGCTGATGAGGTTGCAGAACGTAAGGCAAATGCTGTTGCTAGTGTTGATTATAATTCAAGCGGAAAGACAATTGATTTCTACAACGCTAACAATGTAAAGATTGATTCAATTGATGCAACTGATTTCATCAAGGATGGAATGATTGACAGTGTTACACTTGAGACCACTGGAGGTACAACTTACCTTGTAATCATTTGGAACACAGACGCTGGTAAGGAGACAACTAGAATCGACATTGGTGACTTGTTCGATGCTGACAATTACTATACAAAGGCTGAGACTGATGCTGCAATAGCAGTTGAAACTACTCGTGCAACTAGTTCAGAGACTGCGTTACAAGATGCATTAGATGCAGAGATTTCTGCTAGAACTGCCGCAGATACAGCAGAGGCTACCGCAAGACAAAATGCTGACGTTGTAAGCATGGCTGTTGATGCAACTGCTGGAATTACACTTACACTTGGTGGCGGTTCTACAATCGTTGCAACTGAGGCTGAAGAGATTACACTTACAGCAGGTGAATTTTAATTAGGGTAAAAATTACAAATTTTTTATAAAAGGTGGTGGTTGAGAGATTACCATCGCCTTTTTTAAGATAATAATAGAATTTATATTCAAAAACTATGGCAAGATTTAGGTATCAACACATTAAAAGTAGTGTTGAAGGTAAAGCGCCTACCGCAGCGCAGTTGAAGGTTGCTGAAATTGGTGTAAACGATTTCGCTGGTGATGAGAAACTTTTTATAAAGAACAGCACTGGTGATGTTGTTGATTTCCCACGTGGATATTCAAGGGAATACATTGATGACAATGAAAGGGTCATCGCAGAGGCATTGAACGACCTTAACTCAAGGAAGATGGACTCAAGTGCGTACACTGAAATTTGGGAGAGTGGTACTGGTGAACGTTCTGCTGTTCTTAAAGGCTCAAGTGGTACTGCAAGCGGTGATTATTCTGTTGCAGAAGGTCATCAAACAAGTGGTACTGGAGTAGCTTCTCACGCTGAAGGAACTAGAACAACAGCAAATGGATATTGTTCTCACGCTGAAGGTGGTGGAACAATAGCACGTGGATATGCTTCACATGCCGAAGGAGGTGGAACAACAGCAAATGGTAATAATTCTCACGCTGAAGGAGGTGGAACAACAGCAAGTGGTGATTCTTCTCATGCTGAAGGTAGTGGAACACAAGCAAGTGGTAGTTGTTCTCATGCTGAAGGTGGTGGAACAATAGCACGTGGATATGCTTCACATGCCGAAGGAGGTGGAACACAAGTAAATGGATATTGTTCTCATGCTGAAGGTGGTGGAACACAAGCAAATGGTAGGTATTCTCATGCTGAAGGATATTTTACAATAGCAAATGGTAATAATTCTCACGCTGAAGGATATTATACTGAGACAAATAACGAATCAGAACACGCTAGCGGTCAATATAATGTATCATCCGAGGCATCGGCAACATTTGGCAACAGTGGAAATACATTATTCAGCATTGGTAATGGTACATCACCATCAGCAAGGCATAATGCATTTGAGATTCGTCAGAATGGTGACATCTATATTGTAAATAAGGATGGTGATGATGTTAGACTTCAAGATGAGATTGGAAACATTGATGTTGACCAAGTAATTGATGAAACAACATCAGCAAGTACGAATCCAGTATCAAGTAAGGCTGTATATAAGGCTGCGACTGACAATGAGCTTGTGTGGACTAATGCATTTGTTGCATTAAGCGGTGCTGTAAGCGCACATACTGAAAATACTGAAATACACGTCACTGCTGCCGATAAGACAGCTTGGGATGAAAAACTTGATGATTCTGCAATTTCTGATTTCTTCGATGATGCAAAGTATGAAGACAGTGGTACTACTAAGGTAATTAATTTCTATCACGGAAATACAATAAAGGCTACTATAGACGCAAGCGACTTCATTGTTGACGGAATGGTTGATGATGTAAGGATTGAAAATGGCAATCTTGTGGTTGATTTTAACACAGCAAGTGGAAAACAAGATATTTCAATTCCATTAACTAGTATATTTGACCCATCAAATTATTATAATAAGACAGCAATTGATAACCTTGTTGGAAGTGGATTTACATCTTCTTCAATCACTGAGGTTATTATTGAGAATGAGGAAATTGTATCTGCTGCATTGACAGACCTTGATGAAAGGAAACTTGATGCTTCAGCATATACACCAACAGACTTGAGCAATTATTATACCAAGTCAGAGACAAGTGGCGCTACTGAGATTAGTAATGCATTGGGGGCAAAGGTGAACAGTGCAACATATACAGGACACACTGCTGATACTACAATACACTTCACCACTGGAGCAGTTCAGACACAGATTGATAATTCAATTAGTGGAAAAGTTAATACAAGTGACATTGTAACTGCAATTACATCTTCAAACAGTGGTTCAACAAACCCAATTGCAACGAAGGTTGTTGCTGAGAATGAACTTGTTGTGTCAACTGCATTGAATGATTTGAATACAATATTGGAAGGAAAAATAGGTAATACAATTAATATCACATGGATAAATCTGAAAAATCTCAGAGACAATTCACAGCTTGTTCCAGGACAATGGTATAGAATTACTGACTATACATGTACCACAACACAAGCAGATACCCAATCAGCAGGACATCAATTTGATATTATTGTAAGAGCTGATGATGTAAATGTTCTCAATGAAAATGCTTATGCTGCTTTACATGAAGGAGATACATATTTTGCTAATTGCAATCTTGCTGCATGGAAACTGAGATATACTATCGATAACATCTATTGGTCGCTAATACCTGTTGAATACATAACATTTACACTTTACGGTTCACAAAGGCAAGCCGACTATATCGGTACTGAGGTTATCAACAATACGGAATATTATAAGTGGCATACAAATTCATACGGAGATTTTTATACCCTTACTAAAACAGTAGGGGACTATACATATACAAATAATTACGGAAGTCTGACACAAGGTCCTGCTATAGAGTTCTATGTCTACTCTGAAGAAGAAGGAAAAGGAACTATTCTTAGAATGATTGACGAGTTTGATAACGACTGTCCTTATGACTTCAAGAATATACAGTTCAAGAGATGGAATGTAACAGATAGCAATGGGCGTTATGGCATAGATTCTAGGTATATGGGGGCACAGACTAGCGGTCTACCTTCTTGTTTAACCATTCCTAATACCTCCAATTTTATTTGGACTTATACATTCTCAAGCGATAATGGTGGAGGGGTACAGACTGATTACTCTCTATCAAAGGGTAAAAATGTACATAATAACGTTATAAAAATACGAACAGATAACACACTACCAAATAATGTTTTTTTTGGCAACAACTGCTATAACAATACGTTTGGCAACACCTGCTATAACAATACGTTTAGCTACAACTGCCATAGCAATACGTTTGGCAACAACTGCTATAACAACACGTTTAGCTACAACTGCCATAGCAATACGTTTGGCAACAACTGCTATAACAATACGTTTGGCAACACCTGCTATAACAATACGTTTAGCTACAACTGCCATAGCAATACGTTTGGCAACAACTGCTATAACAACACGTTTAGCAATCAATGCGATAACAACACGTTTGGCGACCAATGCTATTCCAATATATTTGGTAATTACTTTCATTCCAACATATTTGGTGACTCGTGTTATTGCAACATATTTGGTAATGTGTGTAGTTTCAACACATTAAATGGCCCAGAGTGCAAATATAACACATTTGGCAATTATTGTGCTGGCAATAAATTTGCAAAAGCCTACTGTAAACATAATATTATTGAGAATGGTAATTGGTATATCACGCTTACAACAACACAGACAACGAGTTATTCAAATCAGCTTTGCAACATCAAAATCTGTCAAGGTGTAAATAATATAGGTACAGAAAAGATAATATCTCACAATACTGTTGGAGATACTTTCCAGACAGAATATAAACCTGTTGGTTCACAAATAATAAATGTATAATATAAGCAATAAATTATGAAACATATAGAAAATACAAGTATTTATAAAGCAGATGAAGGTTGCTTTATTGTTCGTAAAGAAGATGGATTTATTATGGGAGAAGATATTGATTTAGGTTCTGCTGACAGTATCGACAACTACAAAGACGAGCTGTATACGGAAGAGTCCTATAAGGAGTTCTATGGGAGTATCGGAGTAGATATAGAAGAGAAGGAGAGACATGATGATATAATCTTGCAGAATCCTCAATACGATATTAATAAGGAAATTTTAGAGGAAGAGTAATGGACTACGACAAGATTTTAAATATCTGGGTCGTTGGAACAAACAAAGAGCATCTGAATACGTTAGATGATAGCTTGTATAGGAAAAAGTTTGTCACCAATGACGAAATAGAAGGTGAAAATATTAATTATCTTAACAGATTCCTTAATGAATTTGTCTGTCAGTACTATGTATGGAAGAATAATATTTATTCCAAATATGTTGCTTTTTGTCATTATAGAAGGATGATAGAGTTTGACTCTATCATCCTCCATAAAGTGCGTGAAGGCGCTATTCAGTATTTTCATTGTCTTTTTCTTGACGAGCCACATTTTAAGACATCATACGATTATCCGTTAGCAGCAAGGAACACCTACATGCCACCATTTATGATTGATGATATACAAGAATATTTGCGATGTCAGAAAATTATACCACAAGACTCATTGAAGAAGTTCTGTACTCTCAATGAAGATGGGTATGTGAGATTTCCTTGTCGTGCAATGTATGCTTGTAAATGGGATATATTCTGTGATATGATGTCGTTTATATTCGGATATATAGACTTCGTTTCTGATAAATATGGGCTGAGAAGTAAAGAAGACTGGATAAAGCATATCAGCAACAAAGTGATAGCTTACCATAAAAGCATCGGCAAGGAGAAGATAGAAACATTTTATGACCATTCGATGGACGCTATATATCAGTCCAAGGAAGAATATCTGAGGATTTTCGATGATGATGAAGGGTTGAATAGCTACTGTAATAACTGGAGGCTCTATGCCTACACATTAGAAGACCTTGTGGCTATTTATATAGGAACACACAAAAGAGTTAGTTTTAAAGATATAAATTGTGGCCATGTTGAATAAGATATTAATAGTAGGTTGTGGATTGTATGGTGCTGTTTGTGGCAGACTTCTTTCTAATGCTGGGTGTGAGGTTGTTATGATTGATAAATCGCCTCATATCGGTGGTGCTTGCTATGACTATAACTATAATGGTGTCACGATACAAAAATACGGTATACACGTGTTTCATACCTCCAACAAAGAGGTGTGGGACTTTGTTAACAAGTATTCTGCTTTCAGACAGTATGAACTAAAGGTTATTGGAAAAGACGAGAACAATGACATCTACTCTCTGCCTTTCAATATGTACACCTTTCAGAAACTCTTCAAAACAGACAAGCCAGAAGATGCTTTCAAGAAGATAGAGGAAGAAAAGAATAAAACTCACGATGGTAGCTTTTCTGGAAAGGCACGGCAACTTGTAGGAGATACCATATACGAAAAACTTATAAAGGTGTATACTGAAAAGCAGTGGGGGGATAGCGCAGATAATCTACCAGTTAGTATTATAAAACGTCTGCCTATCAGGTTTTCCTACGATAATAGATATTTTAGTGACTATTGGCAAGGACTCCCTATAAACGGATACACAGAACTGATAAGTAATATTATCAATGGAACGGATGGAGAAAAACCAATAGAGTACCATCTTAATAAGGATTTCATAAAGAACAAAGACTATTACTGCAAGAGTTACGACATGATAATATATTGTGGCAGTGTTGATGAACTATTGAACTACAGTTTTGGCGAGTTGGAATGGAGGAGTCTGATGTTTAAGGATGAAAAATATTTGTATAACGGACATAATGGTCAAGGATGCCCATTGCTGAATGATTTCAGTATAAAACATCAATATACTCGTAGTATAGACCATATCTTTTTAAATGCCACTCAACCAAACGTGGAAACTATAGTAACCTACGAATATCCACAGAAATGGAAGAAGGGGTTAGAACGATATTACCCCATTGAAAATGAGAAAAATAACATCTTATATGAACGTTATTGTTCCCTACTCTCTGAGAAACACCCTAACATACATCTTGGTGGAAGGATAGGGCTGTTTAGATATATGAATATGGACGATACCATATTTTCCGCAATGAATTATTGTAAAACTTTAAAAATATGTATATAAATCTTGAAATACATGTCTGTGAAACATGTAATCTTAACTGTTCCGCATGTTGTCACTTCTCGCAGATAGCAGAAGAGTCTTATCTCACCCCACAAGAACACGAGGCTAATCTTAGTAAGATAGACTATAATGTACTGAACTATTTCAATGCCATACACTTGTTGGGAGGAGAGCCTTTGAAGAATAAAAACTTGATAGACATCATGCGAATAACGAGAAAATATTATACCAAGAGTATAAAAATTATAACAAACGGAATACTTCTGCAATCAATGCCTGACGAGTTCTTTAAAGCGTGTATAGATAATGACATAGAGATAACGTTTACGAAATATCCTATTGGTATAGATTATAATGGACTTGTAGTACGCTATTCAGAAAGATATAAGGGACTCCGTATAGGGTTTTATAATTTTGATGTTGATTTCTTTCACCATAAGTTTGATATTACTAGACAGCAAGACTATAAACATAACTTCAGCATCTGCTCTATTCCATCGTGGCAGCACTGTTTTCAACTTGTAGGCACACATCTGCATATCTGTTGCTTCTCTGCCTATATCAAGCATTTAAACAAACGCTTCGGATATAACATGAAAGATGAGGAATATCTAGAAATGAAAGATGTAACATCTATCAAACAGATAGACGATTGGGCGAAGATACCAAAGCATTTCTGTGGACATTGTATGATAAACAAAGTAACAAAAGAGCCTTGGAGACTACATAAAAAAGGAGAGAATGAATATGTTTTATAACTGCAATAACCATTATGCGTAAGTTCATTGATTGTTTAAGAATAATATATTTTAGGATAATATTTGGGAACGATATACTTGTTGACACAAAATAACGTTCTTACATAAATATACAAAAGATGAGCAGCCTAACTTGGCTGCTCATTTCTATTAATGTGGTTTAGAAGGTGTTGAACCATTCATGTTAATATTGGTTTCATAATCTTCTCTTGCATAGAGATAGTTAGAAACAAATGTTAACACACTTTTTATCTGTTCTTCATTATGAGGTAGTAACGTATGTAACTTTCTACTACGTGTAGTTTTGTCAGAATAAGACACTCTATAAAAGTCTTGCGTATTGAAATTGTATTCAATTGCCCCAATGCCAAATGGCTTCAATGATACAGTTAATTGTCCATGCAGTACAACTCTTTCATTGTCTATGTATTTTACATCAGTGAAACGCAAATCGACAGGGTACGACTGATTTGTCTTCTCATTGTGTTCAACAAACTCAAGGGTCAAGTTTGGAAAGTTGTCGTGTATTGCAAGTGACAATGCTTTCATCGTTAAGTTTTCGCTACCTCCCATTTTTGTTCTCGCATTAGAATTTCTACTATTCATATAATCTTGTTGCGCATTGTAGTTTGCACCATGTGTTAGTGCAGCACCACGATAGCCTATTTCATTGATTACTTCTTTTACTATATTATGTATGTCACTCTCTGTTAATCTAATCAACTGTTTCATCTTAATACTATATTTTCATATAAATATCAATTCTGCTGCGAAATTACAGATATTATTTGAATAATACAAATCTTCGTGATATTTATTAAGAAACAATTATATATTATGAGTAAATTTCTAAAACAATTTAACACTACAGCAGAATATAATGCATATACTGCTGATACGGAGAACTTTATCCTACCTAATGTATCATTAACTGTAGACAATAACACAGTACATTATAATCCGAGTACACCGCCAACTCCTGTAGAAGCAAGGCTTGTTGCAAAGTATGTTACTTTTAGTGCTGAAGAAGAAATAATGTTATTCAATTATGATGTGGATTTAGAGCCATTTAGTGCTATGGAGATTGATGGTGTTGCGCAGCCAAGTGTTGTATCAGCATATACCTTTAGTACAGAGGGTGAACACACAGTTAAATGCACTTTGACTGACCCAACAACTATTGGTACTGTTGCTTTCGCTGGAGCTAATAATCTTACAAGTATAGTTATACCTGATAGCGTTACAAGTATTGCTTATGGTTTTTTCCAAGATTGTAGTCTTACAAGTTGCACAATAGGTAGCGGTGTTACAAGTATTGGTGATTATGCTTTCTATAATAATAGTTCTCTTGAGAGTGTAACGATTATGGCAACAACACCTCCTTCAATTGGTGAAAGCATTTTTGGAGGCGAAATGAGTATACCTACAGTATATGTCCCAAGTGGTAGTGTAAACGCATATGAAACAGCAAGTGGTTGGAGTTCATTTGAAGGGATAATAGAACCAATTCAATGAAATAGATAACAAAGGGAGTAATCAACAAGGTTACTCCTTTTTTATGCAACCTTATTGTGCATATACCAATGATAGTACACATCACGCTTGAACATCATGTACTCCACGTCAACAACTGAAGACAGTGACAGTACATCACAGTAGTCAAAGTGCTTAACAGCCTTCTTGAACATATCGTGGAATCTGTAAGCGTCCTTCTCTTCCCTTGTGTTTCAACGATACATCTGCTCGTCAATGTAACGAGACAAGTAGTCCTTACTTACCATATGGTAGGTAGAGAATACAACACGCTTAAAATGTGCCCAAAAACCTTCAATACCATTGGTGTGAATGTCACTACTACGCACAAACTCACGCTTTCCGTGATTAACAAACAAGTGGTCATAACCCTTCTTGGAAAGGTTGTTATAGATTGATGCCTCGTCAGTGTAGGTAACAGTACCTTCCTTCACAAACTGCTCCACAATGGGCATAAGGGTAGCGCCCTTGGTATCCTCCACCTTCATTGCAATAACCTTGTCATCACGCTGCAACATACCAAAGATGGGAGTCTTCGTCTTGGTGCTACGACCTTGTGTACCTTCAGTACGCTTGTCGTTGTGCTTGTTGGTCTCACGACCACCAAGATACATTTCGTCCATTTCCACCTCACCATCAAGTTCAATCTCGTCAGTGATGCCATACAGTCCACGAACCTTATGGAGAATGAACCAAGCAGTCTTCTGAGTAACTGCAAGGTCTCTTGCAAGCTGGTGAGAGCTAACACACTTCTTCGTAGAAGAAACGAGGTACATTGCCATAAACCACTTTCTAAGAGACAACTTGGTGTTCTCAAAGATAGTGCCAACGGTGACGTTGAACTTTCTCTTGCAGTTTGGACAAGAGTAGCGACCATCCTTGCAAGAGTAGGTGTGAGTACAACCACAGTAGGGGCATACTGTTTCGCCATCACCCCAACGCTCTTGTGCGATAGCTGCTCTGCACTTGTCTTCAGTATTGAAATAGTCAACGAGGGCGATGAGTGAATTGAACTGTGAGAAATTGATATGCATCTGTTCCATAACGTCTTTTTATTTAAAATCTAATGCAAAATTACGTTTTTCAAGTGAACAGGTACTTGAAGTTATACATATAACTTTACAAAAATCGCAATTTTTAGAAATTCATTTTCACTTTGTGAAAATGCTTATGGAACAGTATGATAAAAAACAAATACAAAAAAAGTTGCCGAAGGTTTTATCCTTTCAGCAACTTTTGCATATTTATTCAAAAGGGACTGCTTGTGTCAACAGGTATATCGTTCCCTATTTTAATTATATATTTATTAAAAATTTAATATTGTTATGTCAGTACAAGAAATATTTAGTTCGGAAAAAAGAGATAAAGATAGTTTATTTGATATTCATTTTTATATGGAAGGTAGTTTTTGGAGGGCTTATGAACAATTCAGAAATAAATTGGGAACAAGTTAGAATCGATGCATCCATTAATATAATGAATGCTATATTGAGTAGTTCAATAATGGTTTTTATATTTCAATTTATTTTCAAACGTCAGATAGCCGATATTGCTGTATCATATGCGGATAAATTGATTGAGGAATTGAAGAAATAAATAATGTAAATAATTAGCAGGTATTAACAGCGATGTTGACGCCTGTTTTTGCTTTTATACAAATATTTATAAAGAAAACGTTTTTATATGAAATATTTTAAAATATTTAATACAGAAAATGAATATCTTGAATACATTTCAAGTGATGAATTCATTACGCCAAATGTATCAACGTTATATGACAGCACAAAGACGTGGATAACTGCGGAAATTCATGATTACTCCAAGGATTATTTCACCATTAAATCATTGGCTGATGAGAATGAAGTTAAAATTACTAGATGGGGCAAAACTGGTAATACTGAATACTATTCATTAGATAGTGGCACAACATGGACACAAGTACCTACTGGAACTTCAGAAATTACGATAGCCACAATCAATAGTGGTGAAACTTTAATGATTAAATCTGAAGCGAATGAATGGGCATCAAAATGGAATAGTCATAATAGTTTGACTTGTACAAAAAATTATGATGTGTATGGTAATATAATGTCGCTTATTTATGGGGATGACTTTAATGGCAAGACTGAAATTAAAAACACATCTAGTAATAATGCTGGAACCTTCTGTGCTTTGTTCTGGTATACGAACGACACTGGTGATACAGCAGTGGGTTCTACAACGCTTATATCTGCTGAAAACCTAGTTTTACCAGCTACGACGTTAAAGAGAAATACATATTATGAATTGTTTAGAGGATGCACTAATTTAAAGTATCCACCAAAAGAATTACCTGCAACAACGTTAGTAAGTGATTGTTATCGCTCTATGTTCCAAGGTTGTACAAGTCTAACGACAGCACCTGAGTTGTCTGCTCTCAACTTGGAAGTTTGCTGTTATCAAAATATGTTCAAAGGTTGTACAAGTTTAACGGTGGCTCCAGAGTTACATGCAACAACATTAGCAAAAGAGTGCTGTTACTCTATGTTTCAAGGTTGTACAAGTTTAACGACAGCACCTTCTGTGTTACCTGCAACAACGTTAGCAAGTGATTGTTATCGCTCTATGTTCCAAGATTGTACAAGTTTAACCGTTGCTCCAAAGTTACCTGCAACAACGTTATCAAGTAACTGTTATTACGCTATGTTCCAAGGTTGTACAAGTCTAACGACAGCACCAGAATTGCTTGCAACAACGTTATCAAGCGGTTGTTATCGCTCTATGTTCCAAGGTTGTACAAGTTTAACGACAGCACCTTCTGTGTTACCTGCAACAACGTTAGCAAGTGATTGTTATCGCTCTATGTTCAAAGGTTGTACAAGTCTAACGACAGCACCTGAGTTACTAGCGGCAAAGTTAGAAAATGCATGTTATTATGAAATGCTAAGAGGTTGCAGTAATCTTAATTATATAAAGTGTTTAGCTACTGATATAAGCGCTAGTAATTGTACTTTTGCTTGGGTTGTAGGCGTTTCTTCTAACGGTGAGTTTGTTAAAAACTCTGATATGACAAATTGGGGAAGAGGAAATGAGGGAGTTCCAAACAATTGGACTATAATAGATGCTTGAACACCAATACTAGTAACTGGAGCGTCTGTTATAGGTAGTATGTATGTTCAAACAAATAAAACAAGGAGTCTAAATGCCACAGTATTGCCAACTTATGCCGACAATAAGAAATAGGTGGAGATAATTTTGGCTCAGAGCCATATCTTATAACGATTGGTGATAATACAATAATATCATTCGATTGTGCATTTGTTACACATGATGCTGCAACTAGGACTATAAGAAACTTATCAGACGGAAATAAGGAAACTGTAATCTATGCCCCAATTAATATAGGTAAAAATTGTTTTATATGGTGTAGAACAGTTGTATTGCCTAGTGTTACCATTGGTGACAACTCAATCATCGGTGCTAGAAGTATCGTTAATCACGATATTCCTTCAAATACTGTTGCAGCAAGTAGTCCATGCAAACCTATATGTACTCTAGATGAGTATAGAGAAAAACATAAAGATGATTTCATGTATATCGTCTCAAAGCCATTTGAAGAGAAAAAGAAAATATTGTTAGATAAATTTGTGAATAAATTAAGTTCAATTTCCTATTTATTATATAGGAAAATAACCATAAAATAAAAGATAAAATTATGAAAGCTTTAAACAAAACGGTAACAAAGAAGTATGCTTATGTTAAGGATAGTATTATTTTCAACATCAAATCAATTAATAATGGTGATGCTTGTGCCGTAGAAATGAATGAAACTAGTGTGCCATGCATAACAACTGCTACAACTGCTACAACTCCAGTCAAACTATATTTTGATGGATATATTGAAGATGGCGACACATATTCTGCAAGTGCTGGCTTCAAGAAGACTATACATAGCACAAGTGGTGGCACTGATAAATCTATGACATATCAAGCATATTACTGTGAACTTTGTGAAAAGGTAATTAGTGATTCAATAATTGTCAATTATACTTGGACTTATGATGATTTTGCTAATAATTTGGGTAGATTGGGTGTACCAACTTGGATTTTTAAACAAGACCCAACACTAGTAACTGGTATTACAAAAATTGATTTCACAGAAGAATATTACAATGCGTCTAAGGAAAAACGTGTTAAGGAATTAGCATATTCATCTGCTTGTGATGTTGCTGATAGATACGGATATAAGTTAACCACCCCAGCAAAGGCAGAAGACTTGGTAATTACAAAAAAATAGGCAATAAAAATAAATAATAAGGGTAGTTTGGTAACTACCCTTTTATTTTGGCATTTTCCATTTTTATACGATATTTATAATTAATAAAATTATATTGTTATGACTATTAAATTAAAAGAGTTGATGGTATTGGAGAGAATACTGTTGGAGTTTGACGTTAAGTATAAATTTGAACTTGATTTTGGTGATGCTTATAAACTTTATTCATATCTCACTAAAGTGGGAAAAATAACTAGTTATGCTTTCCTCATACAAGACGAATTTCATAATAAATACAATGATACTGAAAAGCTTAAAGAGTATCATAATAAGATAATGGATTCCACAGTTTATTTCAATTATGGTGACATCGTGAAGTTCATTGATGAACTTAATGAGAGGTTCAAGGACGAAAAAATTAGTTCATTGATATTAAATAATATGTTTTGGACATAATCTTTCGACTTGACTAAATATTTATATATAAGAAAATAACTAATAAAAATTTAAATATTATAAGAATTATGGCAGATAATGCAAGAGGAATACATGTTTCACCAGGTATTTATACAAGAGAAATAGACCTCACATATGCAGTTAAAAGTCTTGGTATAACAACTCTTGGTCTTGTAGGTGAGGCCCAGAGAGGTCCAGCGTTCCAAGCAATGGACATTTCAAACTGGCGTGAGTTCCAAGAAATGTTTGGTGGAACAAGTACAGAAAAGTTTAAGGGAAGCCAGTATCCTAAATATGAGTTACCTTATATCGCAAAGTCTTACTTGAGTGAGTCAGAGCAGCTTAAGGTTGTTCGTGTTCTTGGTTTGAGTGGATTTAATGCAGGTCCAGCATGGCTTATAACTGCTTCATACGGTGAAGGTGGTGATACTGAAGGTAAGAAGCAAGCAGTGGCTGTAATCCGTTCAAGAGGTACATATCACCCATATGACACAGGTGATACTAGCGGTTGTACTTGTGAAACAACTAAATATGACACATTGAGATATGATGTTGGTGAAAAACAAAAGACTGGCAACACATCAACAGAGGCATGTGAGAAGAAGGGATATTGGATGAATGCATTGCAGATTAAGCCTTATATTCCTCTTTATAGCACTGGTGATGAGTGTAATGGTTATGGTACTAGTGCCGAGGAAGGTTCTTGGACAGTTTCTCAAACTAACAAGGGTAGATTTAAACTTGTAGGTGTAACTGGTGCTCAAGCAACAGAAGATATAGTTGATGAAATTATCAATGAAGGATATGCTGGTGATAAGGAAACAAGAGAAAATGCGTTTAAGAAAGGATATTTCGAGTATCCAGTATCATTGAATCCTTATGATAAGGAATATATTTTAAATGTTCTTGGTTCAAAGGCATATGATGGCGATGCTCCAATCTTTGTTGAGACATTGTATGACGTTGCTCTTGAGCAAGCAATTGCTAACTATGAAGTTAACCAGATTACTAATAAGCTTGAAGAGTATGAGGCATATAATACTGCTGACTTTGACCACCATGAGCCTGTTTATGCAATAGTTGAGAAGCAACAGAGTGCATTGAATAGAAAGTATGTTGGTCGTAGATTCCTTGCAAGTAAGAATGCTATTGACGAGGGAATCAGATGCGTAATCTATAACTATGAGTATGGTAGACCTTATACCATTACTGAGTCTGCTGAATTACCTAGTGGTATATATGGAAGTAACCTTGTTAAATTACCATCTAGCATTGACCCAAGCAGCGAAAGAGCAAAAGAGTGGTCAGCAACAACGGTTGCTGAGTTCCCAATGGTAATCGGTCAGATTTACACAGTAAGACAGTATACAACACAAGATGGTAAGAGACATTACTACTATTCAGCATATAGTAAGGAAAGTATTGATAAGGTATTAGAAAGTAGAAGCCAAAAGTCTTCAGATTTCGAGTACATCAACTATTACGGAAACCTTCTTGATGGTGGATACAAAGGTAACACACAAGACGCTTCAATGCTTGTTTTGAACAACGCAGATGGCTTGTATTATAAGATGAATGAAGATAAGTCTGATGTTGCTTATGTTCAGCTTGATATGAACGATTATAAGTCAGCTTACAGATATGCTTCAACTCCTTGGATTGTATCTAATTTGAAGGGTGACTTTAACCACATTGAAATGACAAAGTTGTTCAGATTCCACACAATTTCTGATGGTGATAATGCTAACTACGAGGTTAAGGTATCTATCGAGAACATAAGACCTGATGAGGGTACATTCGATGTTATAGTACGTAGAGTTGATGACCTTGATGAGTCAATTATCCCACTTGAGAGATTCGGAAGATGTACAATGATTCCAGGTGATGCTAACTACATTGCATACAAGATTGGTTCATTCGATGGTGTCTATGAGTCTAAGTCTAAGTTCATCACAGTTGAGGTAAATGAGACTACAGCAGCTAGAACATCCGTTCCTGCAGGTTTCTTGGGTTATCCAATCCCAATGTACAGTGGTACTCCAATTGTGGGTGATGTTAAGACTGATGTTGCATTCCCAACTATTAAATATAATAGATTCTTCGATGAAGATATTAAGAATAGAAAGCAATACTTTGGTCTTTCTTCATGGGTTGGCGTTGACATCGACAATTTCACATTCAAAGGCACAAAAGCTTACATCAACGACCCAAGCTTCTTGTCACATGGTTTCCACCTAGACTCAAGACTTGATGAGGAAGGAAGAGTTGGAGATACTACATTCACTGTAACAGTTGATAATGAAAGTGGATATAAGTTCGATTGTGTATCAACTAACTCTAGAACACAAGTTCTTGACCAACCACCAGTAATTGGTAAGGAAAGTGAAATGTACGGTTCAATTTATGAATATGTAAATCTTCGTAAGTTCACAGTATTCTTCTATGGTGGATTCGATGGATGGGATGTTTACAGAGACCAGAGAACAAATACAGATGACTTCAAGATGTCTCAGTATAGAGGATACATTAGCCAAGGTAGTGGCGAGGGATATGCATTCAATAAGATAACAAATCCTGACCTTTTACAGTTAAATCAGAATGGTATTACCTCTGACTGGTATGCTTATTTAAGTGGTATCCGTCAGTTCAGTAACCCAGAGGCAACAGATATTAACGTATTTGCAACTCCAGGTATTGACTACGTAAATCAGAAACTTCTTGTACAAGAGGCAATCGAAATGATTGAGGAAGAGAGAGCAGACTCAATATATGTTATCACAACTCCAGATAAGCCAAGTGGCGCAGGTGATTACTTCGATGAAATGTATACACCAGACGAGGCTGTATATAATTTGGAGGATACAGAGATTGATTCTAACTACTCATGTACATATTATCCTTGGGTTAAGTATCTTGACCAAGATAATAACCAATACATTTACTTACCAGCAACTAAGGACGTTGTGCGTAACTTCGCACAAACAGATAATCAAGCATATCCTTGGTTCGCACCAGCAGGTGTTGAGCGTGGTAATGTTGACTGTGTAAGAGCACACTTCATCACAAAGTTAGCTGACGAGGATGTATTGTACGATGGAAGAATCAACCCAATTAAGACATTTGCTCAAGACGGACCTAAGATTTGGGGTCAGAAGAACCTACAGATTAATGAGTCTCAGCTTAACCGTATCGCAGTTCGTAGGTTGTTGCTCAGAATGAGGAAGTTGATTGCAATATCTTGTATTGGTCTTATCTTTGAGCCAAATGACGCAACAACGAAGCAGTCATTTATTTCCACTGTGACTCCGATATTGGATAGCATTAGAAGTAACAGAGGTATTTCTGATTATAGGATTGAGGTTAATGACACGATTGAATCTAGGGAGAGGAGAGAGCTTCCAGCGAAGATTTACTTTAAGCCTTATAACGCACTCGAGTATATCACAATCGATTTTGTTTTGACACCAGAAGGTGTTTCATTTGATGATATTTAATTGTTTAACAATAACTTACATAAAAATAGCAGTAAACCGAATTACTGCTATTTTTTTTATTTTTATGCAAAAACTTTCAAAAAAATTTGTTTTTTAATATATTTATTTATATCTTTGCAATGTGGGGATAAAAGAATAATATTTTAAATAAAGATATAAATGAATACAGAACAATTTATTGAAAAAGCTAAAAAAGTTCACGGAGATAAATATGATTATTCAAAGGTTGATTATGTGAACCCTAAAACAAAGGTTTGTATTATCTGTTCTGAACATGGAGAATTCTGGCAAAAACCTTACAATCATTTAAATGGGCAAGGTTGTTCCAAATGTAGATATGGAATGTTATCTAACAAATATAAAAAGACAACTGAACAATTTATTGAGGAAGCTAAAAAAGTTCACGGAGATAAATATGATTATTCTAAAGTAAATTATAATTTGTGCCAAGATAAAGTTATAATAATTTGCCCCAAACACGGAGAATTTAAACAACGCCCATTATCGCACATTCAAGGGCAAGGATGCCCACATTGTTATAATGAGTCTAAAAATGGAAAATATATTTTAGGCAACGACAATTTTATTGAAAAAGCTCGTAAAGTTCACGGAGATAAATATGATTATTCTAAAGTTGAATATACATTAACAAGAAATAAAGTTACAATGATATGTCCTATTCACGGAGAGTTTGAACAAACGCCAGAAGGACATTTACAAGGTAAGGGATGCCCTATGTGTGGAAACCATTTATCTAAAGCTGAAAATGCAATATACGAATATATATGTAATTTCATGTCAAAAGATGATATTATCAGAAGAGACAGAAGTGTTTTAAGTAATTTAGAATTGGATATTTATATTCCAAAATTGAAAATCGCAATAGAATATAACGGTCTTAGATGGCACTCTGAAAAGTTTAACAAGGATAAAAACTATCATTTGAACAAGCTCAAAAAATGTAATGAAAAAGGCGTTAAATTAATTCAGATATTTGAGGATGAATGGACAGAACATAAGGAACTTGTTTTGAATAAATTAAAACATATATTGGGTTTTAACAACAATGAAAAGGTTTATGCTAGGAAATGTAAAATTAAAAAAGTAGATAAACATACTAGTTATGATTTTCTAAATAAGAACCATATACAAGGCTCAGTTGGCTCAACTATATTCTTAGGGGCATTTTACAATAACGAACTTATTGCTGTAATGTCATTCACAAATGATGGTGAAGATTGTTGGAATCTTACTAGGTATGCAACCGATAATAACAAAAGGTGTATAGGTGTTGCTGGAAAGCTATTTAAAGCCTTTCTGACAGCATATAATCCTAAATATGTAAAATCATTTGCAGATAGGCGTTGGACGCTTTCAGAGGAAAATAATTTATATACGAACTTAGGATTTAAGCTAGCTAAGATTCTATCACCAGACTACAGATATATTAATGGGCAAAAACGTGAGCACAAATTTAACTATAGGAAACAAATTCTTAACAAAAAATACGGTTTGCCGTTGAGTATGACAGAAACCGAAATGACAACTCAACTTGGGTTTTATAAAATATGGGACTGCGGACTATATAAGTTTGAATGGAAAATAAAAGAGGAAGATTAATAATCTTCCTCTTTTATTTTTATGCCTTTTTAAATTTTTCAGCTATTTCAAATCCGAATTCAGTAAGGTCAATACCAACTTTATCAGCCTCTTCCAAGTCAGTTGGCCTAACGATAACGTCTTTTCTAGTTGCTAGAATTTTGATTGCCTCAATGTTCTTCCAATGAATTGCAGTAGTCAATGCAGTACAGTCACAATCGTTGATTACGTTTGGATTAACGTCTTTCTTATTAGCCAACTCTTCAACCACCCAAATCAGTTTAGAATATCCACAAGCAATATTGATAACCGTGTCATTATTAATGTCGGTCATATTGAAATCGTATTTCTTGTTATTAAGAATGGTTTTAATCATTCTTTCGATTTCTTCTACTTTAAATGGTGAGTCTTTAATTTCATCGCTGCCTCTTAAATATAACAACGACCCAAGAAGTGTATCACCAAATCCATCTTCTATTCCGCAATTGAATGTAGGATGGTTGATAATCTCATCGTATAAGTCATACATACGGCTGCTAATGGCTGAGAAGATAGGAACACGGCTCTTATACTCGTAATTGACATTGAATGAGTTACCGCATTCTTTCAACAGTTTAATTGCTCCTTTTTCGTCACCACTATCAATGAGGTGATGAAATTTGATTTCATTTTTCATGTGTGAATCGTAAACTTTATTCATATCTAATATAATTAAAATTAGTAATGCAAAGATATGAAAAAATACCCAATAAACCAAATATATTATTATATTTTAACATTACTTGATATTTATATACAAATAAACGTTTATTAATTATGGAAAAGAATTTTAAAAATGTTTTAGAAGAACTAAAGAGTTTGAAAACACAACTTACAGAAGATTATATATTCAATGGTGAGGATGGTATGATGGATGATGGAATGTCTCCAGAAATGGGAGCAGAGCAACAGCCAGACCCAAGTATGGTTCAACCACAGCCTCAACAGATGATGGGTCAAGGTGATTCTGAGGAAGAAATCGCAATGCATGCTCAAGAGGTTATCCAACATGAGCCAATCATCGGTAAAATTAGAGAAACTGCAATTGAGGGTTTAAAGAAATACGCTGACCACCCTACTAGTTCACTTTATGAATTCTTCAAGAAAGTGTTCCTAGAGAGTGATAAGGTATTAACTGATACAGGAAATAAGAAATAAAATTAAGTGATAGTATGAATAAGAAACTTATAAGATTAACAGAATCAGATTTGCATAGGATTGTGAAAGAGTCAGTAAATAGAATACTGAATGAAATTGACGGTGATGATGGCTTTAATAGAGAAAACCGCAGGAAAGAAGATATGGATAATGATTTTGGCACTGCTGAATTTTTTAACAATGGTCATTTCCCACCATTAGGTTCTGAGGGTAACGGTGAGACTTATAGAATGGATGCTTTTCCAACTGACTGGCGTGATAACCCAAATAATGACTCAAGCAAAATTAAAGCACCATATAACAGTTATGTTTGGAACAAAAAATTTTCCGAGCATTACCCAACTCCAGAATCTTTTTGGAATCCAAGAGATACTAGAGCATATAAATACACACGTGATTTAGATAAGATTCATAAAGGAGAAGATAGATTCAAAAAGGCTGAAGACAATAAATACCAAAGAGTATTAGACGCAGCAGATACTCGTCCTCTTCATAGAAAAGGTAGCCTTAATAGAGCAATGGATTAATCGAAAAAAATCTATTGTAGAAATCCTAATATTAGCCAAGTAAAGAATATTTGCCAGAAATGTATGCATTGGTCTGTACTTAGACTTATTTTCAGTTTATTACATTTCAAGTCATCTACATAGTAGTGTATAATGGCATTAACTATTATAGCAATGCTAATCAAATAAGGTTGGATAGGGAAATACCAAAGTGGAATTGATATGAATATAGACCAACTTAGACTGTGAATCATTAGTGCGGTTATATAGTCATCTTTATAAAGGTCTTTATATCCTTCTTGTTTTTTTCCACCATTCTTTTTGTTTCATGTTTGCTAAGATTCCTTGCAGATGAAAATCATCAATTACATGCAAAAGAATCATTAATAGAAATATTTTTACTGTCATATATATTATATTTCTTGCAAATATATAAAAAATAATTTGAAATAACAAATGAGGATAGATTAGTTTCTATCCTCATTTTTCCATATATATACCAATGACCCACAATCGTATATTCGGTGTATTCCTCTTTCTTCCATTATTTCTTTTTCTGATTTTTCTGGGTCAAAACCTTCTTTAATCAATTCTGATTTTCTATATTTAAATCTATTTTTTCTATTATTGCCAATTATGTAATAGTAGTTTGGTTGTGAAAGATGGGATAAAGTAAATCCCAATGCTTCATACATATTACCAATGCTCCATCTATAATCGCAGTAGGATGTTATTAGCGTTGGACTATAGTTTGTTATAAAATATTTAAATAGTTTACTTGCGCCACCAACAATATTTGTATTAAGTTTATTACAAAAACGTAAGAGTTCATATTCATCTTCTAATGATGTTTTTCTGCCTAAATTGATTCTAGGTTTACCGATGCACATTAATGATACTAGTTCACCATTGTGATATAGCCCTAAATTTATTTGTGAATTAATATTTCCTTGTATATGATTTTTTTCTAAAAATTCTTTTTTCTCATTGTCATCAACATTTTGAATGATGCATTTTCTAGCATATATTTTATTTTCAGTTTTACCGATTATATTGCGTATGATGCTTTTAATGATTTCTTTTTTGTTCATCCATTCATCCTCAAAGATATGAACAAGTCGTATTCCTAATTTTTTACATTCTTCTGTTTTATTTAGATGATAATTTTTATCTTTAAATTCATCAGAGTGCCATTTTAAGCCATTATATTCAATTCCTATGTTTAATTCTGGTATTAATATATCAATTTCTTTGTTATTGCTTAGTATACCTCTAATTTTAGTTTCAGTTTTAACACCAAAAGATTTAATGTAATCTTCAATTTCTTTCTCGGCAAGCGACATATTGTTGCCGCATATTGGACATCCGTGACCATTGAGGTGGTCATTCGCCCTTTGTGTAAAATCTCCGTGAATGGGGCAAGTTATTGTAAGTGATTCATATGTACCTTTATATTCTGTTTTATCATAAACGTATTTATTGTTGTGAATTTTCGAAGATTTTTCAATAAAATCATTTGTTGTTAACGTCCTTTCTTTTGCTTTTTTAATGCCACTGCATTTTGGGCATCCTTGACCTAAAAGATGCTTGCTAGGGGTTTGCCAGAATTCACCATGTTCTTTGCAGATTATGCAAACCTTTTCATGCATTTTAGTAAATACGACTTTGGAATAATCATAGCTATCGCCATGTTTCTCCTTAAACAGCTCTATAACCTCTTCAGTGTTTAATCCCCTGCCACTGCATTTAGGACAACCTTGACCTAGTAGGTGATTCATTGGAGTCATCCAGAATGTTCCGTGCTTTAAGCAAAGTATTGGAACTTTTGTCATTGCATTAATGTAAGAGTCTTTATCGTATATATATTTACCATCATGCAAAACAGTTGCACGTTTAATGAATGTATTGCCATCAGACCTAAATGTATCACCCCTTTTTATATTTGCACATTTTGGGCATCCTTGACCCCTTACATGACCTTGTGGGGTTTGCCAGAATTCACCATGTTCTTTACAGATAATACATACTTTTGTTAAACTATCAACATATTCCACTTTAGAATAGTCGTATTTTTCGCCATGCCTATTTTTAGACTTTTCAATGAATTTTGTTTTTTTATCTACCATATTATGTTTCTTTTACTATTATAAATACTTTACAAAAATATAAAAAATATATTAAAATTCCAAATTTTAGCGGTAAAAAATTAATATTTGTATATTTATATTAAAAAATAAGAAAATAATAATAATCTAGATTAAAAAAATTAATATTTATGAGTGATTTACTTTTGAAAATGCCGCTCAACTATGAGCCGCTCAGGAAAAATAGATGGCTATTAAGATTCCCAGCTGATTTAGGTATCCAAGAGTGGTGGTGTCAGAGCGCAAAGCGTCCATCAATTAAACAAGAGGGTAAAGCGATACCTTTCTTGAACACAGAAACATATGTTGTAGGACGTTATACTTGGGATGAGATTCAAGTAACATTGAGAGACCCAATTGGACCTTCTGCTTCGCAAGCTGTAATGGAATGGGTGCGTCTTCACTCTGAGTCCGTTACTGGTCGTCAAGGTTATGCGGCTGGTTATAAACGTGATGTCGAGCTTGAAATGCTAGACCCAACTGGTGTTGTTGTATCTAAATGGATTCTAAAGAACACAATGTGTACAGCAGCAGATTTCGGTGATTTGGATTATAGTCAAGATGACCTCGCCAGTATCAGCCTGACCCTGAGATTTGACTACGCAATTTTGGCGTATTAATTTGATAATCAATGAGTTATGCGAATTTATTAAAGTAATTTAGAGGACAATCAAACAAAAAAGTCAAAGAAATTATAGCAATTTCTTGTAAATTAAGATATTTATTTATATATTATGCAAAATAATATGTAAGTAAATATCTTTTTTTATGGGATTAAAAAAACAAATTATACAGTTTAAAGATGGAGAACAAGTTGCAGTATACAATTCTGCAACTGATGCAGCAAATGCTATAGAATCCACTAAAAGCAACATATCTAAATGTTGTTTAGGCAAGTTAAAACAAGTTAAGGGGTTTATATTTAAATATTCTGGCGAATTCACCAATCAACAGAAAAATGATGGGGAATATAAATGCCCATATTGCGAAAAAAGGTTTGAAACCTATAATGGATTATGCAAACACATATTTAGGTATAAAGAGCATGGTGATTCTATTACTCAAGAGCAATTGTTAACTGATTACAAATATGGTGGCATTAGACCAAAATGTAAATGTGGGTGTGGAGAATATACTGAAATAAGATACGATGGAGGTATCCATTTTGCAGATTATATGCATGGACATCATTCTAGGATTCATAATAATTGGGGTCATAATGAACAAGCAAAAATACATTCTGCTGAGACTAGAAGAAAACAATATTTACTTGGCGAAAGAGACCAGTGGAATAAAGGTAAATCTTGGGAAGAAACTTATTCTGAGGAAGAAATAAAAAGGTTAACAAAAATACATAGAGATAAAATTTATAGAATGTTAACAGAAACAGAATTTTCTTTATCCTCTAAAAAAGAAACTGAATTTATAGAGCGTTGCGTAAAGCCATTAGGTGTTGAATATGATACACAATATTATTTAAAAGACTTACATCATTTTTGTGATGTATATATTCCTAGTAAAAATATGATTATTGAATTTCAAGGTGACTATTGGCATGGAAACCCTAATAAATATTCTAATGATGAACTTAGTGAATTCCAAAAGAAAAAAGTTACTAAGGACAATGAGTTGAGGGAATATTGCAGTGAAAATGGAATTAATCTTATAGAGGTATGGGAATCTGATTATGATAAAGATTATAGTGGCGTTAAAGCGTTATTAGAAGAGCAGTTAAAATAAAAATAGGATTCTACGTCAGAATCCTATTTTTTTATCCTTTTTCTTATTACCATTATCTTCTGTGTGATATATTTGTGCTAACGTCATTTCTTGTGTTGCGTTTGGCATAAATGCTTTCACTTTGTCTATAGACAGTTTCTTGAATTCATATATGAGAGATAGTCTACCCTCACGCAGTACTGCTGAGTCTATTTTTGATTTATGGCAATTAAATGTGCAGATAAATTTAATTCCAAATGCTTCGCCTATAATGCCATCAGTTAGGTTAAGCATTGAATTAAGGAATTTATTGCCGTTACTTCTATCTACAAATAGTTTTTCGCAGTCTTCGATGATGAATACGTGTTGTTTATGTTCGCTCAAGAAATCGAACATTTTACCATCGCTAGTTGGTTTAAACAATTCTGAGTCAAAATACAGAAATTCCACATTAGGGTTATCGTGTATCAATTTTTTGATTATAGATGTTTTTCCAGTTCCTGGTTCTCCATGCAGTAGTATAAGTTCCTCTTCGTCAGAATTAATCAGTTCAGTTAACTTATCGTATGGTAAATCATCATTATAATTCTTTTTCAAGTCGCAGTCAAAAGGTTTAACCTCTATCTTTGACTTATGAATACCATAACTTCCATCTGTACATACAGTAAGGTTTTTCTGTATATTTTTTGTAGGGATTTCAATTAATGAATGATTAATGAGTTTTTCAAGTTCAGTTTTGTCTTGCTCCCTAAACAACCAAGTTTCAATTGTATATATTTTTGCTGCATTTGCATCTTCTGAACTTCTTCCATACATTTGAACTAGTCCATAGTCTGTAAAGACATAGGCAGTTCCGTCAAAGAAAACGAAATTACCGATTGAGCGTATTGTGTCAATGTATGAATACTCTTTTTTCGTATACTCCCCAAAATCTTTTAACTTAAGGGATTTTGATAGTTCTTTGCCGCTGATTGTAGAATCAGTGAGCAAGACCCTATCTTCCTTTTCATAATACTTACCATAATATCTATAATTGAGACAATTACCATATATGTGCATGATAAGTGTCTCAATATTGGCGAAGCCGTGTTCCATTTCGGTGACATTCATTTGGGCTTCTTGCGTCTTTAGATATTTACAGTAGTTTTCATAATACTTTTTGTAATTATTAAACATACTTATAAATTTTAGTTTATGCAAAGATACTAAAAAAAAATTAATTAGCCAAATGTATTTTATTTTTTTAACTTTTTTTTATTTTTTATAAAAATGATATGAAAATAGCATTATGTTGTATAGGAAGATTAGAAAACAGATATATTAAAGAATATGTTGATTTCTATCTAGGTATCGGAGTAGATAAAATATTTTTATACGATAATAACTATGATGGGGAAGAATATTTTGAAGATGTAATTAATGAATACATTTCAAATAGTTCTGTAGAAATAGTCAATTTTAGGAACCAGTCTTATTGTCAGTTGAAGGCTTATCAAGATTGCTATGATAAGCATAGTTCTGAATATGATTGGTTTTGTTTTTTTGATATTGACGAATTTATTGCATTTCAAAATGTCAAAACGATAAAAGAATGGCTATCGTTGCCGATATACAGTGATTATGATATGATTCATATTA
>Ga0247608_10000280_pt1 | contig 89322 bp, 85 predicted proteins | sample 176DNAGHGlowgp2_FD_193490 | JGI IMG/M metagenome (GOLD analysis project Ga0247608, IMG submission 193490) | Sheep rumen microbial communities from Palmerston North, Manawatu-Wanganui, New Zealand - 1766 DNA GHGlow gp2 | ecosystem: Host-associated > Mammals > Digestive system > Stomach > Rumen ... | reverse complement strand
GAATATTATCTATAATTTTGTTTTTATCAATCATTTGAATTATACCCCCTCTTTTTCTTTTAAATATTTTTTTAATTTTTTTCTTGTTCGAAACAATTTAGATTTCACTTTAGACTCAGTCATATTTAATTCATTTGCAATATCGTTAATACTCTTTTCATTAAAATAATATAAAATAAAAATAGTCTTGTCTTCTTTTTTTAATTTATCTAATTGTTTCATTATGTCTTCATTACGCTCTTTTTCAATAAATAGTAACTCTAAATTGCTATCTTCAATCAAATTATTTTCATAATCTTCAATATTATCAAAAACTTTTGTATCTCGATATTTCTTTTTTACTAAATTATTTGTTATACCAGCAATATATGGTGTTATTTTTCTATTGATATCTAGCTTATCTTGATTTTTCCATATTGTAAAAACAACATCACTAATCAATTCTTCTATATCTTCATCTGAAACTTTTAAGTTAGAATTTCTAATTACTGTATAAATATAGTTTGAAAAATCATTTACTATATTTTCTATTAATAATGTATTTCCATCAAAATAGTTGTATATTGGTACATCTTTCATTTTCAATTTAGATCTAAACTCCTTATTATTTTTAAGATATCTTTCATTAATATATTACCATAATTTTTAATTTCGTTGCATCTTTAATTAAAAATCTTTAAAAAAATATAGATTAAATATTTTAACCTATATTTTATCGCTATTATCCATAATAAAACACAACAAACAATATAAAATCTTAATATTCTTCATCATTTCCAATTATAATATAATTTCCATATTTCAAATTGTATTTTATCTTTCATTTTTTCACTCTTAAATTGTGAATAATAGTGCAATCATCCACAGCAATAACCGATTTCAATTGCACAATCTAAAGGTGTTTCATTTTTCAAAAAGAATTCTTCAAATATTTCTATTTCATATTTTTCAACTAATTTTTCTGCATATTCTACTTCATGTCCATAAACACGTGTTGTTAAACTAATAATTACTTCTTCCTTATATTTTTTCCATTCATTTGATCTATTTTCTATCTTTTCTAGTGCTTCTTCTGGAAAAATAAATTTCGACTTATTTGTTATCGCTGCAGCTGCAGTAGTAGTATTTTTTATAAAGTCTAATTCTAACTTTTTAAAATCAATTAAAATTGGGAAAATAGATTTTATCACCGCTTCTTTAGCTAAATCAAAACTATCAGCATTATTATTTATAAGTGACATTCCTTCAAATTCTAATATTTCATTTACAAATTTCTCTCTTTTTTCCCTTTCTCTAATATCAATAAAGAACATATCTTTGTTATCTTTTGGCATCTTCTTAGAATTAGTTTCATTTAACACCCCATTAAACTTCTCACATAATTCTACAATGTAATCATACTTTAGTAAACCATTTATCCAATTTGGGTTCACAGATTCTAATTCATAATATATCCCTGCAAGACCACCAACACAAGCTCCAATAGTATCAGTGTCATTTCCTAGATTTATAACTTTTATTATTGCAGAATTATAATTATCTGTTGTTAGTAATCCCCATAAAGTAGCTTCTAAAGTATCTACTACATATCCACTAGAGCTTATATCATCCATATCATATAAAGAAATATCTGTGTTTATTATTCTATTATACTTTTCTTGGCATTGTTTTGAAAACATAGAATAGTCCATTTCTTTTATTTTTCTATATGCTTCATTTAATTTTGCTCCTTTTAATAATTCAATTCCAAACAAAACATAAATATAACATCCCATTATGCTTATTTCGTGCCTGTGAGTAATAGAAGATACATCTCGAACAACTTTGTATATATCAGTATTATTCATTTTTTTAGCATAGCAAAAATATACTAATGGTAGTATTCTCATTAAAGATCCATTCCCATTACTGAATTCGTCATTTAAACCGCATTCCGTAGGTTTCATTCCTCTTTCATAATTTACAATAGCCCTTAAACATGTTCTTCCTATATCAAATCTAACACCTGTTGCAGTAAATTCCGCGTTTTCTGCCCATTTTACAAAATTATCTGCAATATCGTTTGGTACAATATCTCCAGTTTTATTAATTGCATCAATTAAACCAAGTGTCATAGAAGTATCATCTGACCAGGTTCCTTTTGGTACATTATGACTTCCATAACCTAACATTTCTGTTGTTATATTTTTTTGCAATTTCTCTCTAATACAAAACTCTAGTGGAACTCCCATTGCATCTCCAATAGCAAGTCCTATTACTCCATTCTTTGAATCTATCATAGTTCACTCCTTATCTGTTTCTTTCGTTTTCCACAATTATACCACACAATGTTAATAAATCCAATCCTCCACTTAGACATTATTTGACCAAGTGTAACAAATTTTTTAACTCTCAAGACAAAACAAAGCAAGATTAGCTCCTGCTTTAATTCATTTTTATTTATCCAAAAATCTTTCTATACATTTTCACAAAAAAATAAATGCCACATAAAATATCACAAAGAGGTTTAAACTATGCCAAATTGTGAATTTGTAACATTTATTTCTATTTTAGCATGTAACATTGCCAAAGATAAATCGCCAGAAGAGATATCAGTGCTATCTGCATTTTTTGTACAACTACGGAGATACATTAGCAACACTTGCTACTTTAGATGCAAATAGCAATTGTAACTAAAACAATTTTTCCTTTAATATCTGCATCTACTTCTGAATATTCAAAAGATAACTCACATTCTTCTGTTTCTTAATTTATTTTACTCCAAACTCAATACTAAAGTCACATTTCCTGAACCTAATATATTTTTCAACTCCTTTGAGCTTACATTTTGAACTTTTCCAAGTTTTGTATAACTCCATGAATTCGAATTATAAAACAAAGAAATTTGATTTCCTTGATACAAAACTATATCTCCAGCAGAAGTAGTTATACTTGTATCATTTCTTGGTAAGCTAAAGCCTAAGTCACCAACTTTTTCAAATCCACCATATTCATTTGCTCTTACCGAAATATCTCCATTTTTTAATCTTTCTACTAAACTTTTTGTAGTTTCATTATCTTCTAATTTAACATCTAACACTTTATTGTTAACTTTTATTTTTATCATATCTATTTTTTCCTCTTTACCTTGCCTTTTTATTGAAACTTTCGAATCTGTTACTTGTTTCTCTGTTGAAGTTTCCGAATCATTTACTTTCTCTTGTTTTAAAGCTTCTGAATCTGTTACTTGCTTTTCTGTTGAAGCTTCCGTATCTTTTACTTGCCTTTCTGTTGAAATATTTGTATCTGTAATTTGTTCTTGTGTTGAATTTTCTATATCTTCTACTTTTTCTATAGTATTTCCTTCATTCTTTGTATTACTATAATTCTGATTTATTCCTAATTCCTTATTATTTGTATTATGTTTGCTATTTAAAATAGCAACTGTTATTAATGCTAAAACTACTAAAACTATAATAATATATATAATTACTTTCTTATTCATAAATCAAGCTCCTCAAAAATTTAATTTTAAATTTAACTATACCTTTTGCTATTTTATTTGTTATATTTTGAAAAACAATTGTCTATGTTTTCTTCATATATTGTTTTTATTTTTTAATATTTGATTCTATTATTCATATATAGTCCTACTTTGGAATTATAGTTTGTAAGATTATTTAGATTTTTCCTTCCCATTCATCATAAAACTCTTTTAAAAATTCTTGCATATATTCATGTCTATGCTTTGCCATGTTCTTAGCTGTTTCTGTATTCATTAAATCTTTTAATTTTAATAATTTTTCATAAAAATGATTTATAGTTGTTCCTACATTTTCATAATATTCTTTAGCAGACATATTTTCTTTGCACTCCATATTTGGAATATGCATAGGTATTTTATGACTTCCCCCATATGCAAATGTTCTCCCAATTCCAATTGCTCCAATTGCATCTAATCTGTCTGCATCTTGCACTATTTTGCCTTCTATTGTATCTGGTATAACTGTTTCATTTCCCTTAAAAGATACTTGAGAAATAATATGACATATTTGCTCTATTTTTTTGCTAGATAATCCTAGGCTTTTTAAAAATGTTTTTGCATTATTAAATGGTTCATTTTCTTCTCCTACTAACTTATAATCATCAACATCATGTAATAATGCTCCTAAACAAACTAACTCTATATCACATTTTTCAAAATTTGTAATATACCTTGCTAAATTATATACTCTTAATGTATGATAAAAATCATGTCCACTAAAATCATTTCCAAAAAATTTTTTTACATATTCTATAGTTTTCTCTATATTTCCCATATTAAAATCCATTCCTTTCTGTAAATTTGGTAATATATCGTAATTGTCTCTATATCTTTTATTTGTGATTATAATAATTAATTATCATTTATATTCCACCAAATCTTCAATATTTTTTCTCTTATCATGCAATGGGTTAACAGGGCAATCTTCAGCTTTATATCCTAATTGAAGTAAACATACAGGAGTATATTCAGTTGGTATATTAAATTCTTCTCTTAATATGTTTTCATCAAAAGATTCAATCCATATATTATCTACATCAAGATTTGTAGCTTCAAGCATCATATGAGTTGCAACAATACATGAATCCATTTCATAAGTTGTATAAGCCCCTTTATGATATGCTTCTTCTTTGTTGCCACATATTATTAAAACTGTGTTTGCTCCATATCTACATCTAGAAGCTTTATCTAGCTTATTAAGTCCATCTGCACTTTGAACTACGTAAATTTTTATAGGTTGACTATTTTTTGCAGTTGGTGCTAATCTCCCCGCTTCTAGTATCTTATCTAATTTTTCTTGTTCTAGCTTTTTATCACTATACTTTCTTACTGATGTTCTTTTTCTAATTATTTCTTCAAACTCCATTTTCCAATCCTCCCACTCTTTAAATTTTTCAACTCTCATTTTTAATCCATATTTATTTCTTAAGTTTGCAATTTCCTTCATCATTTCTGATTTATGATGGATATCTAATGCTTCTTGATTTTTCCATCTATCTATTAGCATTACTGTTTCTTCATCTTCCATTGGAAAGAAATATTCGTATTTTTCGTTGCCTTCTTCAGCTCTTATTTTGTCAACTAATCCACTTAACATCATTTCTTCTGCAAATTTCTTTGCACTTCCATTTTGACCTGTATAATAAATATTTATTGTTAAGCTCATAACTTCATCTCCTCTCATCTTAAAACTTAAACAAATTTAATCCTATTTCTTCATCAAAATACCTGTCAACTTTTCCGTCAATAATATTTATTATCATTTCACATGTAGCACTTACAATAGCTCTATTTAGATGTCCTCCAAATACTTCTCCCTTGTCGTTTCCAGCGCTCATATGAATATGTGTATAAAATTCATCATTCATTGTATTTATAGTTCCTGTTAAAGAAACAATTTCAAAATTACCTTTAAATTCATTTGAATAGTATTTCTTTTCATCGACCTTAAAAACCCCAACCGTAAAATCATTAGTAGCTCCTAATGCATTAATATTAGCAAGCTTTATATTTTCTTTTATAGCTATTTCTTTAATTTTTTCTAGAATTTCTTCTCCTTTATCAATTCTAGCAATTATTGTATTATTAAATTTTCTATATTCCATTTTCAAATTCATTCCTTTCTCACTTTACTTTTTAGTCTCACATAATTAAAAGATTATTTCTTTCAAACTATATCCCTCAAAAAACTAATTATCTATATAATCTCTATATCTATAAACCTAATTAATTTGTTTGTTTCTTTCAATTGAGATTTAACCTTTTTTTCAAGAGAAAGATACTCTTTTATAGTTATATTCTCATCTGCTCTCACTTGTAAAAATATACTATAATAAGTTGACATCTTTATTGCCTTTACTTTTTTAAATTGTAAATTATTAAAATTCTTTAATTGATTTTCAATTTCTTCTTTAATTTCATTATTTTCCTCATCATTTGTAAGCATTCCTCTTATATTAGATACTACCATTTTTATTGAAGTATAGAATACATATATTGCCATACCCAAACTTCCAATTTTATCTACATTTATTAAATCAGGTATATATTTTTCAAAAAATGAAAGTATTAATACTATTAAAACTACACATGTAGATATAAAATCAGCCTTTGACTCTTTAGAAGCTTCAATCATTAACTCACTTTTATATTTTTTTCCATATTGTTGTAATATTTTTACAACTACATATTTCAAAAATAAAACAATTAAAAGTACTATAGCAATATTTATACCTGGTTCAAAATGTCCCTTAAAGAAGAAAAATTGATAAAGTATAAATATTCCTATTAAAAATAATAAAAATCCTGTAAATAGATTTGCTAAATAATATACTTGTCCATAGCCAAATGGATATGTTTTATTTGCTCTTCTTTTTCCTACTTTATTTGCTATTATACTTGTAATATCTGTAAAAAAGTCTATAAATGATTGAATTGAATCAGATATTAATGTTGAAAATGAAAAGGTTATTCCTGAAACTAACTTTAAACAAGCTACTACTAAATTTAAAAAAGCTGTAATTATAATTATTTTGTTTTCTTTCAAAACCTCACACCTCCTTATCTTTTCTGATGCTATTTATAACATGAATATAAAGTATCAAATAAGCAATTGCAACTAAAAATCCTGCGAGTACATCACTTGTATAATGAACTCCTAAGTAAATTCTGCTTGCGCCTATACAAATAATTAATAATGTAAGAAATGTTATTAAAGCTGTTTTTAGATATTTATTTTTAACATTTTTATATATTAGATATATTAAAAAACCATAAAAAGCCATACTAACCATCGAATGTCCTGAGGGTAAACTATATCCACTTTCATCTATAATTCTGTGACCTATTGGCCTTGGCCTTTGTATGATTTGTTTTAATGTAAAATTCACAAGTGCAGATAGCCCTAAGTTTATGGATATGTATAAACCTGTCTTTTTATTTTTTAAAACTATGAGTAATACTATACAAGTTCCTATGAGCCAATACATATTTGCAAAATTTGTAATACATTTTGCAATAGGATTCATTGTATCTGATATTAGGTATTTAGATATTATAAAATATCCCTTTTCATCAAAAGCCATTATGTCTTTATCCATTACATCTTCTATTAAAACTAATAAACTTATTATACAAATAAACAAAACTATCCATTTATAATTTTCAATTAAAAATTTCTTTATTTTTTCCAATTTTTGCTTCATTTTATTTTCCTTTTTTTATTGTATAGGAAAAATCGAAGATTTTTTACGTATACAACAAGGTTAAGTTTCTTTGATTCGTGTGGTTGCAAAGCAACCTGCACATATGACGAAGTCACTTTTCTTATTATATTTTATATTAAATTTTCAAATAATACAACTACTATTTTTAAATTTCTGCAAAGACAAAAGAGTAAGCTTTTTTTCATTTATAGCTTACTCAATATATAAATTAATGTTTTTAAATTCTTCTAAAAAATTCATCAAATATACTATTTCTTTAATCGTAATCCATCTTTAAATGCTTCGCCAACTCTTCCATTAACTTTATAGTAACCATGTGTAAATGGGTCAAATGTAATTGCTTCAACTAAGTCTATATCAACGTTTTCGCCATTCATAACTTTTTCATCTGCAGTTACATTTAAAACTTTACCAATTACTCCTACACCATATTCATTATTTTGATATTCTATAAATTCACATTCAAGACAAATTGGAAATTCATTTATTATTGGAGCATCCACATTTTCTGATTTTGTAGCTGTTAATCCACTATTTTCGAATTTATTTGGAGTGTTGTTTCCTGAAACAATTCCAAAATAATCAGCTTCAGCTACATGCTTGCTATCTGCAATACTTACTGTAAATGCTTTTCTTTCTTTTATATTCTTTACTGTCTTGTGTGACTCTGTTAAATTTAATCCTACTATGTCTCTGTCTATCATTGTTCCCCATGCTGCATTCATAACATTCACACTTCCATCTTCATTATACGTAGCAATCATTAATACAGGCATTGGAAATATTGCCTCTGTTACTTTAATACTTTTTCTCATATAAATCCCTCCATATTCTTTTTATTTATTTTTATAAAAAAAGCAAATTACTTTTTTATAATCTTTCCAATATATCTTTTATTATTGCCTCATACTTAATTAATGTAATCCCAAAGCATTTCTTTCCTACATCTTTTATAGAAGCTCCTATATGATAAATATATTTTTTATCTAATATTAAAAATCTATCATGAAAAACTTCAGTATATTTAACCTCTAATTTAGGATATTGCAAATTGAACTTATTAATATCATTAGCATTTAGTTTTGTGTTACTTTTTGTATATATTTCTACATTTACTTTATCATTTTTCTTAGATAAAATATTTAATGTATCTATGTCAACGTAGTTATCTATTAATATAATTTCATCTTTGGCTTTTTTTATTAAATCAATTATCATACTAAATGCGTCATATACTTGTCCATCAAAAAAAATCTTTTGCTCTTTTTCTTTATGTTCACTAATGTATTCAAATACTTTTTCAAATTTATCATCAGTGGATTTTTGATATTCTATTTGTTTAAGTTCAATATTACTTATTTTTTCAAATAACATATTATTATTTAGTATGAAATTTCTCATTTCTGTAAAAGCCTTCATAATGTTTATACTAACCCTAATCGCTTTATCACTATGTAAAACGGTTGAAAGCATTGCTACACCTTGCTCTGTGAATGCATATGGTAAATATTTTCTATGCTGTCCTCTTCCTTGAATCTTTAAGGTCACAAATTGTGACCTTAAAGATTCATACTCTTCCTCTGTTAGTTGGAAACAAAACTCTTCTGGAAATCTTTCGATATTTCTTTTGACTGCTTGATTTAACTTCTTTGTTTCTACTTCATATAATTTTGCAATATCACTATCTAAAATTACTTGTTTATCTCTAATTGTATATATTTTTTGTTTAATATCTTCTACTTCATATTTTACTACATTTAAATCTTCGTTTATTGGTGCGATATTATTTTCATTTTTCATAATTATCACATCCCTTTAGTTATAATTTGAACCTATGTTTGTATTATATCATCTTTTTCTTATATATTCAACAATTTTTGTATTTTTTTACTATTTTTTTCTTTTTATTACTAATTTTTCACAATAAAAAGCCAATAATTTCAACTAATTATCAGCCCTATTCTTGTAAATTATCTTTATTTTTCCTATAATTTACCACACAAATGGAATCATCTTATATCTAACTTTTTTCTTATATTCTGCATATCCTTTTAATTTTTTTTCCAATACCGCTTCTTCATTTTTTATTCTTTTTGCTATTATAATTGGATATATTAAAAAAATCAAGAAGGAAATTAAAGAGCCTAATATTAAAGGAATTGTTAAAAATAGTAAAATTGTCACTGCATACATAGGATGTCTTACAATCCCATATAATCCTGTATCAATTACTTTTTGATTTTCTTGTACTTCAATTGTGCGAGATAAATAAGTGTTTTCTCTTAATACTTCTGCATATAAAATATATGCTACAATAAATAAAATTAAAGAAATAATTGTGACGGCATTAGGCAATACTATCCAACTATATCTATAGTTTAATCCTGCGACAATAAATCCAGACAAAAACATTAATCCACTAAATGCTAAAACCCATTTTTGTTCATTTTCTTTTTCTTTAGCATTTAATCTTTTCCTTAATAATTCTGGATTTTTTATCATTAAAACTATTCCTGCAATAAACATTGGAACAAATAATGATCCCATAAATAGCCAACCATTCCAATATTCAAAAGTGTTAGCAGGAATAAATAACAAGCTTCCTACAATTAGCACTCCAATTGCATACTTTATTATTGCTTGTAAAAATAATTTAATATTCATTACTTCCACTTCCATTCCTATAAAATGAATTGTATAATCACTCCTGCTAATCCGCAAATAATTAATGCTAATAATTCTCCTATAAAAAAGCCTTTGATGTGAAACCAATAATTATGGTATTCTTTTACCATATCTTCTGTTCCCTTAAATACAAAATGTTTATCATGGCAAAACCATATAATATCTAAAACAATTGCATCATATAAGTTCACTATTGTCCATAATAAGAATCCATATCCAAAACTTTTTATAAAGGTTGTATATCCATTTATATATCGTAATACTACACATATAATTATTAAAAACAAAATTGAAGCAAATATTTTAGCAATTATTTTATTTTCTTGTGTTGGAATTTTATCTTTATATTCATCTAAGCTTTTTACTCTTTTTTGTATGTTTGGTGGATAGTTATATAGTGTTTTAATTGGTTCTCTTGATATGGCATAAACCATTATAGTAAACATTGCACATAAAACTATGCTTTCAATAACTATTATCATATTTTATCTCCTTAAACCTCTATCCTCTCAAAGCTCTTATCACAAGTCTTATGAAGTAGCAACACTAAGCCTGAATAAATAATAGTATAAACAATTATAAAACCAAGCATTATCATGTTATTTGACATATTTGCATCTAAAGCTTTAAATAGTACAAATAACGTAATACCAATTATTGCCATCCCCATAAAAACACTTATAGATGAGCTCATACTTTGTTTTACAACCTCAGTATCGTTTTTCGCATCCATTCTAGGATATTTAAGATTGACAATAATTCCAATTGTTTCTGCAATTAGTGGAAGCAAAATTGAAGCATATAAAGTTATGATTATACTTAATATATCAAACCTAAATTTTATAAATACAATTACATCTCCAATAAGTATACAAGGAATCATTATCAAGATTGCTGTTAATACTTTTGATTGTACGATTTTATATGGTTTTAATGGCAAACTTTTTAAAATGTTAAATGATTTTCCTTCTATGGAAATCATAGAACTTGTAATTGATGTCATAAAACTTGTAAAACATATAAATCCTAAAAATATTGCTGGAATACATGTTTTAATATATTCTAATGAAAAACTTGGTGCGTTTTTTATTAACATTTCTAGCAGACTATCAAATTTTATTGTTATAAATACACATCCTATAATATATAGCACTAGTCCGAATCCTGCATTTGTAACAAATACAGGTGAATTTATAAATCTACTAAACTCCTTTTTTATAAGTGCTTTCATTGGTGTTAATGTTTTTATTTTATAATTTTTGTTTGATTTATTTTTCTTAATAGATTTTGCATTTGAATTTATGTTAAAGTACACTTTTCCTATTAAAATTATTGTAACAATAAATAAAGCAATATTAACAACTATAAATTCTAGTAAATGTGTAATTTTAAATTCTGTTACTAGCTCAATATATTTTCCTGCCGGATAATATATTTTTGTAATAAAATCATTTATGCTAGATGCATTTTTTGCGATATTTGTTATCAACATTTCAGAATTATATGAAACATACATAATTACTAATAAGAAAATAACTGTTATTATAGTTTGTACTATATTTTTCCCTTTAAATTTTGATGCTACAAATGTAATAATTGTTCCAATTATACATGAAATTAAAATTGGTACAATTGGAAACATTAGTAGCCCTATAATCGACACTAAATAATATGTAGCACTTGGCTTTACATATACTGCATATACAATCATTGCTGGCAGTAAAAACAAAGAATTATATAATAATTCAAAAACATAAAACTTAAATACTCTTAAAAATAGTACCATACCTTTTTTAATAGGAAGTGAAAATAGCAAATTATCATCTTTACAATTAAAAAGTAAGTTTCCTGACTTATAAATTCCCTCAACTAAAGCCATAATAGATGTAAATAGAATAAATAATGTAAGCAAAACAAACTCCATATTTATAGTTACTAATTCATCCATTATTACTTTTGAATATGAATACATCATTGCCATTATAACTAGCATTACAATAATTGGTAATCCTATTTTTGTAAATGTATTTTTCTTTTTTGTGCTTATTTTGAATATATTCATTCCTTCTGTCATACTTGCTCTGACAAGAGAGAAAAATTTCTTCATAAATACCAATCCTTTCTCGCTTTACTTAAATTCACAAATAGTTTTGTATTCGTAATTACTAAAAGCAAATTTTTAAGTTACTCTCTTTCCAAATAAATACGTGCCTTCACTATTTCAAGTCATTCTCCTCTAACTCAAGGAAAACCTTTTCTAAAGACTCATCACCTTTTATCTCATTCATATTTCCAACTTTAACTAATTCACCTTTTTTTATAATTGCAACTCTAGAGCAAAGTTTTTCAGCCACATCTAATATGTGTGTTGAGAAAAAAACTATTTTTCCTTCTTTAATCATCTCATTCATTATTTCTTTAACATCAAAAACTGCTTTTGGATCTAACCCTACAAATGGCTCATCCATAATTAATATTTTTGGGTCATGTGCAAGTGCCGAAATCAACGCTATTTTCTGTTTCATACCATGTGAAAAAGATTCTATAGTGTCATTTAAGTTGTTTTCTATTTCAAATAATTTGGCATATTTTTTTATATTTTTTTCTCTTATATCTTGTGGAACTTCATAAATATCACATATAAAATTGATAAAATCTATTGCTTTCATTTGCTCATATAATTCTGGATTATCTGGTACAAATGCCATTTCTTTTTTGCATGATACTGGATCTAGTTTTATAGATTTACCATTAATTAAAATATCTCCTTCATCAAATTTATGAATACCCACTATAGATTTTATTAATGTTGTTTTTCCTGCTCCATTATGTCCTATAAAAGCAAATATTTCTCCGTCATTAACAGTAAATGAAACATCTTTTAATGCGATATTGCTTCCATATTTTTTTGTTACATTTTTAATCTCAATCATAGTTTTATGCCTCTTTTCTTTTAATCTCTCCAACTCTCATCACTTGGATTGTTTCTAAATTTTATCAATCTTTGAATATCTTCTTGTTTTATATATCCTTCCTCAGCTGCAACTTCTACTAAAGTGTCAAAATTAGATAAGCTTACATTTTTTACATTTGCTTCTTGCAATCTATCTTTGCTTTTTTGCATATTGTATGTAAATATACTTGCAATTCCAAGAACTTCTGCACCTGCTTCTCTTAAAACATTCACAACATCTATAACACTTCCTCCTGTTGAGATTAAGTCTTCAATTACAACTACTTTTTGTCCTTTTTCTAGTTTTCCCTCTATTTGATTTTTCCTTCCATGATCTTTGCTACTTCCTCTAACATAGCCCATTGGTAAATTTAATATATCCGCAGTAATCGCAGCATGAGCAATTCCTGCTGTACTTGTACCCATAATAACTTCTACCTCTGGGTAATTCTCTTTTATAACTTGTGCTAATCCATTTTCAACTTCATCTCTTACCTTTGGTGCTGTAAGTGTTAACCTATTATCACAATATATTGGACTTTTTATTCCACTTGCCCATGTAAATGGGTCATCTGGTTTTAAAAAAACCGCTTCTATTTCTAATAAACTCTTTGCTATTTTTTTTGATAAATTTTCCATAATACTATCTCCTCTACTTTCATTAAATATTATTTTATTTGGAAATTTGCCGTTGGAATAAAATTGATTTTTTGACTAGGCAAAATTTATTCAAAAGGCAAAGGAGCGTACGCGGTGTACGTGACTGCGTTTTGAATAAATTTTAACGACGCCAAAAGTCAATTTTATTTCAACCTTGTTTAATTGCAAAAATCCTCTACACATTTCCTATAAGCCTCAACCGGATTTTCTGCTTTAGTAATTGGCCTTCCAACTACAATATAATCTGAACCTAATTCTTTAGCTTTTGCAGGTGTTGTAATTCTTGATTGATCATCTTTTGAATCTGTGCTAAACCTTATTCCTGGAGTTATTGTTAAGAATTCTTTTCCACATCTGTTTTTAACAGCTTGTACTTCAAGTGGTGAACATACAACTCCATTTAGTCCTGCTTTTTTTGCATTTTCTGCATAATGCATAACTACATCTTCAATATTTTCTTTTATAAGCAAATCATTTTCCATAGCTTCTTGACTTGTAGATGTAAGCTGTGTTACAGCAATAAGTAATGGTCTTTTTCCATCTTCTTTTGTTAGTCCTCTTAATCCTGCTTCCATCATTTTTATTGTTCCTGATGCATGTACATTTGTCATATCTACATCTAGGTTTGCTAAAGATTTCATTGCTTTTTCTACTGTATTTGGTATATCATGCAATTTTAAATCTAAAAATATCTTGTGTCCTCTTTTCTTTATTTCCCTTACTATTTCTGGACCTTCTGAATAGAATAATTCCATACCAATTTTTAAATATAATTTTTCATTTTCAAACTTATTTAAAAAATTTAAAGTTTCTTCTTTATCTTTAAAATCACATGCAATTATAACTGCTTTTCCCATATAAAATCTCCTTTCCGCTTTTTATTATAAACTCTTATATCTATCACTTAAAATTTTTATTTTTTAATGCGCTTTTCCTATTATATCACTTAATTTCTCAATTTTATATTTTTCCATTGTTTTTGGTAAATCTTCAATTATTTCTTTACATGCATAAGGATTAACTAAATTTGCTGCACCAACTTCAACTGCAGTTGCTCCTGCAAGCATCATCTCTATTACATCTTCTGCTTTTTCAATTCCTCCTACTCCTATAATTGGAATTTTTACTGCATCATAAACTTGGTACACCATTCTTAAGGCTACAGGGAAGATCGCAGGTCCTGAGAAACCTCCCATTTTATTTGCAATTACGGGTTTTCCAGTTTTTAGATTAATTCTCATTCCAAGTAAAGTGTTAATTAAAACAATTCCGTCTGCTCCTCCATCTTCACAAGCTCTTGCAATCTCTACTATATTTGTTACATTTGGTGTTAATTTAACATATAAAGGTTTTGTAGTCACTTTTTTTACAGCTTCTGTAACTTCTTTTGCAGCTTTTGGAGATGTTCCAAATGCCATTCCTCCATGATTAACATTTGGACAACTAATGTTTAATTCTATTATTTCGATTTGTTCTTCTTTGTCTATTTTTTCACAATTATAAACATATTCTTCTATAGAAAAACCACTTATATTTGCAATTAAAGGCTTTTTAAATACTTTTCTTATTTTTGGTAATTCTTCTGAAATAACTTTATCTATTCCTGGGTTTTGAAGCCCTATAGAATTTATAAGTCCTCTTTCACATTCTGCAATACGTGGCAAGTTGTTTCCATATCTTTCATCTTTTGTAGTTCCTTTTAATGAAATTGAACCTAAACAATTTATGTCATAAAAATCTGCAAATTCATATCCAAATCCAAATGTTCCACTAGCAGGAATAACAGGGTTATCAAGCTTTACTCCACTTAAATTAACAGATAAATCTTTTACCATATTATTTCCTCCTTTCTAAAAACTGGACCTTCTTTGCATACTCTTTTTGTTCCATTCTTTGTTTTTATAGAACATCCCATACACGCTCCAAATCCGCATCCCATTCTTTCTTCTAAACTTAGCTCTCCATCTGATTGTGCTTCATCATATACTGCTTTAAGCATTGGCATTGGTCCACATGCGTAATAATATGTATAATCTTTTAATTCTTTTATAATATTTGTAACAAATCCTTTTGTTCCATAACTTCCATCAACTGTTGAAATATGTACCTCTACGCCTAAGTCTTTAAATTCATTTTCATAAAATATTTCTTCTTTTGTATTAAAACCTAACACAACAATTGGCTTTTTTCCATCTTGTAATAATTCTTTACACAATCTATACATAGGTGGAACTCCTACTCCTCCAGCTATTAAAAGAGGAATCTCTCCACTTGAATTTTTGTCAAATCCATTTCCAAGTCCTGTTAAAATATTTAGTTTTTCACCTATATTCATTTTAGACATTTTCTCTGTACCTTTTCCGAATATCTTGTAAATAATTGTTAAAGTATTTTCATCATAATCTGAAATCGAAATAGGTCTTCTTAAAAAGCACCCATCTATTTTTATGTTTATAAATTGTCCAGGCCTATTTATATATTGTGTATCTCCCTTTAAAACCATTCTATATACATCTTTTGTAAGCATTTGATTTTCCAAAATTTCATAAATGTCATTTTTGTACATAAATATATCACTCCTTAAATTAAACTCATATATTCATCTATATATATCCTACATATCTTTATATACTTCTTTTCCGCCACAAATAGTTAATTTGCATTTTCCAAAAACTTCGTTCCCATCAAAAGGTGTTGCTTTACCCATAGAAACAAATGTGTTTGAATCTATATTATATTTTTCATTTAAATCATAAGCTGTTAAATCTGCTGTTTCTCCGACTTTTATTTCAGTTCCTATACCAAAAACTTTTCTTGCATTTGTGTTCATTAAATTCATTAATTCTTCTAGAGTGATAATGTTTTTCTTAACTAAATTTGTATATAGAACTGGGAATGCCACCTCTAAACCTACAACTCCCATACTGCTTCCTTGCAAACCTTTTGATTTTTCTTCAGCCGAATGTGGTGCATGGTCTGTTATTATTAAGTCTATTGTTCCATCTTTTATTCCTCTAATTAATTCTTCTTGATCCTCTTTAGACCTTATTGGTGGATTCATTTTAAATCTTCCGTCTTCTTGTAAATCCATATCTGTAAGTGTTAGATAATGTGGACCTGTTTCACAAGTAATATTAACACCTTCTTTTTTTGCTTGCCTTATAGCTTGTACACTTTCTTTTGTAGAAACATGGCAAACATGATAATGGCAACCCGTTTTTCTTGATAGTTCAATGTCTCTTTTTATAGGTCCCCATTCACTTTCAGAACAAATTCCTTTATGTCCATGAATTTTTGCATATTCTCCATCATGTATATATCCACCATTTAGCAATGAATTATCTTCACAATGTGCTACTATCATTTTATTTAATTTTTTAGCTTCTTCCATTGCTTTTAGCATCATCTCTTCATTTTGAACTCCATGTCCATCATCTGAAAAAGCACATACAAAATCTTTCATTTCATCAAAATCTGCGAGTTCTTCTCCTTTTTCACCTTTTGTAATTGAACCATAGGGATAAACATTGATGACAGCATCTTTTTTTATTGCATCTAATTCTAATTGTAAATTTTCCATACAATCAGGTACAGGATTTAAATTTGGCATCGCACAAATACTTGTATATCCACCTTTTGCTCCTGCCATACTTCCAGTTTTTATTGTCTCCTTATAAACAAAACCAGGTTCTCTTAAATGTGTATGAACATCTACTAAACCTGGTAATAAATACATATTTTTCAAATCATAAACTACATCGAATCCAATAGACTCAATGTTTTCTTCAACTTTAACAATTTTTGTGTCTTGAACTTCAACATCTGTTTTTTGAAATCTTCCATCTGTAAATACTGTTGCATTTTTAAGTAATAATCTCATAATATACCTCCTAATTAAAAATCTCTTAGGGAATCAGTTATTCCCATTGATAAGAATTATATTATTAAATTACATTTTTGTCAACAGTATTTTCTTTATAAATCACTTTATATAACCTTTATTTTCTATCATCATTTATTTCATGTATAGAAAATTTATTATTTCTAATCATACCTTTTAATATTTGTGGTTTTAATGGATATTCCTCAATTTTGTCTATGTCAATCCAATCATACCTTAGTTCGTCTTCACCTTCAATATTTTTTATTGAATCTATTATTTTTTTGTCTTCTTCATCTTTAAAATCTACTCTATAAACAAACATTATCTCATGATATGGCATATCATCTGCATCAAAGAAATTTTCTATAGTTGAAACATATTCTAAAATTTCAATCTCTTTTCCCATTTCTTCTTTTATTTCTCTTTTTAAAGTGTCTTCTGAACTTTCTCCTATCTTCACTCTCCCACCAACTAAAGCCACATGACTTTCATTTACATTATTATGAACAAGTAATTTGTTATTATGAATTATTAATGCACAAGCTCTAATATTTAATTTTTTGTTATCTAAAACAACACTTAAGTCCATTTTCTCTCCTCCTTTTCCACAATTTTATCACAATTTGTGGAAAAGTAAAGATATTTTTACCAAATTTATCTTTATTCATTCACTATGCAGTCATATTTACAAATCACCTTTTTAAATGTATAATTAAAATATAATCTTGTAAAGATACTTGGTCATAAAATGCTATATAAATTATATACTAAATTTTTTAAAAGTTAAATACCTATTTTTAATTTTTATTACAATTAAAAATATCTATATTGGCAAGTTATAACCAATAATAAACTTTCTAACTATTAGTAAGTTTATTATTATGTAAATTGTGATATACTATTAAAAAACAATATTGGGAGGTAATTATGAACGCAGAAGTAAAATCTGAAATGGACAGAGCATTTGGTTCTATATTAAAACAATATAGAAATAAAATGGATTATACTCAAGCAGATATGGCAGAAAAACTAGGAATTTCTGAAAAATATGTTTCAAGAGTTGAAACAGGAATTGGTGGAATAAGTAAAGAAACTTTAGCAAAATACATAAATATTTTAGGAATCACTCCTAACTTATTTTACAAAGAATTTGTAACAAATCCAATAGTAAAAAAAGAAATCGAAGTTTCTGAAACACTTGCTGAACTTTCACCAGAAAAATTGGAAGTTGTCTTAGAAATGGCAAAAATGATAAAAGATTTAAAATAAATAATAAAAATGTACGTATTAATTAATTAAAATGCGTACATTTTTTATTTGTTAAATCACTTAAAAATCTGTAAAACATCAATTTTACTTTTTTCCCAAAGTTATCTCAATGTCTTTTGTATACTTTCCCTTGTTAATATTTAGCACTACTTTATCTCCAGGCTTTTTTGTATAAATATATTGTCTTAAATCATTTGTTGTATTTAAATATTTATCATCTATCTTTGTAATAATATCTCCTTCTTTTAAGCCTTTCCCATCTGTGGGTCCACCTTTTATAATTTGTGCAATATAAATTCCAAAAGCAAATCTATTTTTAAAATTTAAATATTTTGAAACTGATTCGTCATAAACAAAAAGTCCTAAATTTGCTTCTTCAAAATTTCCATTTAAAGTAAAACTTTCGATTATAGGTTTTACCACATCAATCGGGATTGAAAAACCAATTCCCTCTGCTGAAGTAATTTTTACAGAATTTACTCCTATAACCTCTCCTTTTGTATTTACTAAAGGGCCTCCACTATTGCCTGGATTTATAGTCGCATCTGTCTGTATTAAATCTGACATATACAGATCTACATCATTTTCTTGTAATTTAATAGTTCTATTTAAGGCACTTATAATTCCAGATGTAACTGTTCTTCTAAATTGATACCCTATAGGATTTCCAATTGCATATACAGTTTCTCCTACTCTAATTTTTTCAGAATTACCAATCCTTGCTGAAACAAGGTTATTTGCTTTAATTTTAGTCAAAGATAAATCCAGCCCAGAATCTGACCATACAACTGTTCCTGTATATGTATCTTTATCTTCAATAGTAATATAACAAGTACTAAATCTTTCACCAGTTACATGACTATTACTTAAAATATATCCATCACTTGATACAATAATTCCTGTACCTAAACCTAGCTCATTCTCTGTTGCCGTAGAAAGAATAGAACCTCCTGCATTTGAAAGTTTAGATATTCCGCAAACACTTTTTGAAACATTTTCAATCATATCTGCCGTAGAAATACTTTTTTCGTATATGTTTTCCACATTTTGTTCATTTATTGTGGAAACTTTAGTCATTTCTGCAGAATAATCGTCTGTAATTTCAATATTTTGATACATTTTATATAATCCCACAAATACAATTAAAATTATTGCAGTAACAAATATAGTTTTAAAGATTTGCCTTTTCTTTTTATTTCTCAACATTATCACCTTTCTTATTATGCACAAAAAATTATATTTTAGTCATGATGCTTAATTATTTAATATGTCAAAATACGTGTATTTTTTATAAACAATCTTATAAAACTTTTGCTTCAAAATCCTTCACAGGCATATGTTCTTGCATTTTTTTGATTTTGTGATATAATATACATACATTCAGAGCATTCAGCCGGCTTTGGATTACTATTAATAATGATTTTTATTAATGGAAATCTGGGGTGTGGCTGACCTCCAGGTTTCTATTGCCATGGAGGTAAATATTATGGCGAATGAAAAAAAACAGGTAATAATCACCAACCAGATGTGGTGTGATATTATGAATCGCATCCACACTGGTAGCTCATGCTTCACAGAAGAGGCAGAAAAGCTCGGGTTGTCACTGTCCGAGCTCCTCGAAATGGGCAATGATGCCCATAAAGACAAAGGAAACAAGCGCTGGCAAGAATGGTGTAAGACAAAACGGGAATCCTCAAAACGGGACAAGAATTTGTCTCGCTTAAGGAGACGCAAAACGTCGCCCAAACACACACCGGCACTGACAGCCGAATCGAAGCCCGCGCCCACACAGAAACAGGCACCGAAGTCTGAGCCTGCACCGGCATCAACACCAGAATCCGATCCTGGATCTGAAATCGATCAGCTAGAGTTTCTTCTTCTCCATAGAAAAAAACTCCAGGAAGATTTGTCATCCTTCGAATCCCAATATAAATTATGGGAGTCAATTTTGAAGGATCGTACAGACAAATTAACTTCTGCCACTTCTATGCTTAAAAATGCACAGGAAACTTTTGAAAAAGCAAAAAATGATAAGGCAGAAGCCGAAATAAAAGTGAGTAATGCAAAGACATCTATATGGCAGATGCATAGCGCTATAATCAGTGTCAATATGCAAATCAAAGACATCTCAGCGAGTAAAATATACCTCGTTGATCCTTGGTTCTCCGGAAAACTTCCGGAATGTGGAACATTTATCTCCACTGTAGAGATGGAAGGAATCCGCCAGGAACTAGTTCCTGAGGAATACATGCCGGAAACGTCCTTGAAGGACGTGTTCCTTTTCAATTATGTGCCAGACTATAAAAAAGCTCTCGTCTTTTGTGGTTTGGTGTGTAAGTACGAGCTGGAAGACAAGCCTTACACCCTCCTCGTCACAGACGAGAGGGTGAAGGAGCTGTTGAAGATGTACATCTGAAGCACTCCGGCTCACGTAACCCGTTAACGCCATAATGCATGTGGCAGATACAGCTAACAACTGTGTCTGCCCTTTTGCCGTGTATAAAACTCCATAATCCAAATTTCATAACCCATAATTCAAAATTCAAATTTCCAAAAATCTCCTAAAATGCCAAAAAGTATTGCAAAATTTCCAAAAATAGTGTATAATATATTATGTAAAATAAATCTAAAATAAAAGGGTGGGTTTTAAAAATGCAAGAGACAAACTTTTACCATTTAACAAATCCACAAAAGAGTATATGGGTAACAGAAGAGTATTATAAAGGTTCTGCAATAAATAACATTTGCGGAACAGCCTTAATAAAAGAAAAAGTAAATTTAAGATTGCTAGAAAAGGCAATACGTACTACATTACAAAATAATGATATTTTCAAAATCAAATTTTCTATGCATGATAATGAAGTTATGCAATATGTATCAGATTATGTTAATTCTGATATTATATATTTGCGTGCAAAAAATAATTTAGAATTACAAAAAACTTTAGATGAAATAGTATCTATTCCATTTCATTTATTAGATTCAGCTCCATACAATTTTTATATAATAACTTTTCCAAATGGTAATGCCGCATTTTGTTTAAATATACACCATATTTTAGCTGATTCTTGGACATTAGGATTTTTGTCTAGACAAGTTATAAAAACATATTGTGCATATTTACTTATTGATATTCCTTATGAATATCAAACTTATTCTTATATTAATTTTATAAAAAGTGAAGAAAAATATAAACAATCTAAAAGATTTTTAAAAGATCAGCTATATTGGAATAAAGAATTCGAAACTATTCCAGATATTCCTTTTATACCTGGAAGTGTTAAAAATAGCAGTCAAATAGAAAGCACAAGTGCTCAGAGATCTACATTTAAATTAAATTCTAGTCTAGTTACAAAAATTAAATCTTATTGTAGCACCAACAATATTTCTTTATTTAATTTTTTTATGGCTATATATAGCATTTATATACAAAATATAACAAACTTAAATGACTTCGTAATTGGTACGCCTATCTTAAACAGAACCAACAATAAAGAAAAAAATACAGCAGGTATGTTTATAAATATGGCACCATTTAGGATAAACTTTTCTGGTATGACGACTTTTAAAGATTTTATAAAATACATATCATCAAAATCTGTTTCAATGTTAAAGCACCAAAAATACTCTTACCAAAGTTTAATTGAAGATTTAAGAAAAGTTCATGGAAACATTCCTCCTTTATACAATACTGTATTTTCTTACCAAATTACAAATACACAATCAAAAGAAATATTTGTAAAGAATGAGACATCATGGACATTTAATAAAAATTCAGCAGAAAATCTAACATTTCAAATATATAACCTTGATAATAAAGATTTTTTAGAATTATGCTATGATTACAAAACTTCTATATATACAAGTGATGATATTCAAAAAATAAATCAAAGACTTATATCTTTAATCAATCAGGTAATATCTGTTCAAAACATAGAATTAAAAGATTTAGATATACTTTCTTCTAAAGAAAAAAGATTAATACTTAATAAATTTAATAATACAAAAGCTATATATGACAAATCTACAACATTAATAGATTTATTTGAAAAAACGGAAAAAAAGAATCCTAATAATATTGCTATAATACATAACTCTACAGAATATTCTTATGCAACAATAAACAATATGGCAAATATAATTGCAGATAAAATTGGTGATATAAAAGGTAAGAAAATAGCTGTTCTTTGTGAAAAGTCAGCTTTAACTGTAGCAAGTTTTCTAGGTATTATGAAATCTGGAAATTGCTATATTCCAATCGATATGGAATATCCTAAAGATCGTATAAAATATATTTTAGAAAATAGTGAAGCATCTATACTTATTTCTTCTAGTGAAAATAATATTACAAAAGATTTCAAAAATAAAATAATATTAAATAAGCTAGATTATTCACAAAAAATTACATATAAAAACAAAGCTAAACCAGCAAACTATGCGTACATAATATATACTTCTGGAACAACAGGTAATCCAAAAGGAGTTTTAATAAAACATAAAAATATAGTAAATACTCTACTATGGAGGAAAAATTTATATAAGTTTAATAAAAACACTACTGTTTTTCAAATACCTTCATTCTCATTCGATAGCTCTGTAGAAGATATTTTCACACCATTAATATCTGGTGGAAAATTAATTCTCCCTTCTACACAAAAAATCGATATAAACAAAATGTGTGAAGATATTAAAAAATACAATGTAAACAATTTTCTTGTAGTTCCAAGTTTATATAAAATTCTCTTAAAAGAAAAACATGAATATTTAAAAAATATGAAAATAGTCACAATTGCAGGTGAAGATTTTAATACCTTACTTGTAAAAGAGCACTTTGAAAAGCTTCCAAATGTGAGGTTAATTAATGAATATGGACCTACAGAAAATAGTGTATGTTCTACCTACTATGAATTAAAACCAAATGATAAAGATATCTATATAGGAAAACCTATTAACAATTGTAAATGCTACTGTTTAAACGATAATTTAAAGCCTTATCCTGTAGGAGTTCCTGGTGAGCTTTACGTTTCTGGTCCAGGTGTTTCAGAAGGTTACTTAAATAAGCCTGAAATAACTGAAAAAAGATTTATTGATAATCCTTTTGGTGGTAAATATAAACTATATAAAACAGGTGATCTTGTAGAATATAATTCAGATGGTAACATAAGATTTATAGGTAGAAATGATAATCAAATAAAACTTCATGGTTTTAGAATTGAATTAAAAGAAATAGAACAAGTAATATTACAGAACTCAGAGATTTTAGATGTGTTAGTAACAAAAAAAATAGATTTAAATAATAAGCCTATTTTAGTAGCTTATATTATTACATCTAAGAAAAAATATGACACAAATATTTTACGTAAAGATTTACAAGAATTTCTGCCACAATATATGATTCCTCAAATTGTAAAAATTGATAAATTTCCACTTACACCAAATGGAAAAATAGATGTAAAATCTTTGCCTTTACCAAAAGTTATCTATTCAAATAATATGCAACCTACTTCAACATTAGAGAAAAAAATGTTAAATGTATTTAAAGATATTTTAAATAACTCAAAATTAGAAGTATTAGATAATTTTTTTGACATTGGCGGAGCTGATTCTTTAGATATACTTTCAGTAAATTCCAGATTTTTTACACAGGGAATAATACTTAATACTCAAGACTTTTATAAATATCCATCTGTTAGTGAACTAGCTTCATATTACTTAAACCAAAAAGAGGATATCTCTGATATAGAAGAAGAAATTATAAAACCTAAAAAAACTGTCTTCCCTGCAGATGTAAGTATAAAAGATTTACATTTTTCATATGAAAATATACTTCTTACCGGAAGCACCGGATTTCTTGGAGTTCATCTATTAGATTACATTATAAAACATACAAAAAGCAACATATATTGTATTGTTAGAAAAACTCGCAACACAGCATCTGAAAAAAGATTAGAAAATACTCTTAAATATTATTTTTCTAAGAATTACTATAAAAACTATAAAAATAGAATATTTGTAATTGAAGGAGATTTATCAAAAGAAAAATTTGGACTATCTGAAAAAAAATATACATATTTGCAAAATACTATTGATTGCATTATTAACTCAGCTTCTAACACAAAGCATTATGGTAGTTTATACACTTTTAAAAAAGCAAATATAGATTCAGTTAGCAATCTAATCAGTTTTGCAAAACCTGCAAAAATACTTTTAAACCATATATCTACAACAACAGTCAGTGGTAACTATTTAGTAAAAAATGATTTAAGCTACAAATATACTGAAAATGACCTATACATTGGTCAAGATTATAAATCTAACGTATATGTTTACTCAAAATTCGAAGCAGAACGACTTATTTTAGAAGAAGAAAAAAATGGTTTAGTTGCAAATATATTTAGATTAGGTAATCTTATGGCAAGATATTCAGATGGATGTTTTCAGAAAAATAGACTAGATAATGCTTATTATACAAGACTAATTGCACTAACTAAATTTGGGCTTTTGCCAAATAACTTAAAAAATGAAAAACTAGAATTTACTCCAATAGATGATGCTTCTAAAGCAATTATAAAATTACTTGAAATACCTAACTTAAAGAATAATATTTTCCATATATTCTCTGATAAATTAATCCCAATAGATGTCTTAATAAATGTTATAAAAAAATATGGATATGAATGCAAATTTATAAATTATAACAAATTTATTGACAAATTCTATTTACAAAAGAATGAAAAAATACTAAAATATATTATATCAGACTTAAATTCTACCAAAAAATTCGATTATACATCAAGTATAATAATTGATCAGACCTTAACTAAAGAGTTTTTAAAACTTGTATCTTTTGAATGGTCAGAAATTGATGAAAATTATTTAAAAAGATTTTTTGATAGAACAAACTTTAAAAAAGATGTCGATTTATAGGGAGGTTCTAATGATGAAAAAAGAAAAAAAACACGAGACTAAGATTAAAATAAGATCAAGAATAATACTCATATATGCAATTGCAATTGCAATTGCATGTATGATCTTTTATGTAATAATTCCATATCTATTAAACTATTCTCCAGATACAATAAATACAGAATTTGACAAACAAGTATCTGGAGGCTTGTATTATTATCAACAAATTTTACTAGCTTCAATACTAATAATTTCTGTTGTATCCATCATTTTATTTATTATTTTAAGAGATATAGATAATTATCATTTATATATGAAAAAACCAAAAGAGAATAAAGCTAAAATTGATTCTATTAAGAAAATATGTTTAGGACTACCAAGTAGACTTCAAATAATATTTATTATTTTTCCTTTAATCTTATCAATTGCTGTATTATTCTTACAATCGTCATATCTAACATCATCTGACTTTAAATTAATGCTTTTAATATTTATACTTTCTACAATAACTATTTCTATTTCAAATACTTTTACTAAAAAAATACTTTCAAAAATATTAATAGATTTAGAAAACACATCATTTTTAGATATAAAACAATCTAGCATTTCAAAAAAACTGTTATTTCAGATACTACCAATTGTTGCAGTTTGTATAGTATTTACATACTTATTTGTATCTGCAACAAATCAAAAAGAAAATGCTAAATTGCTATCAAATCTATATAAAGACAAATTTAAACTAGCTACAGAAAGTAATAATATAAATGATGTTAATGACATAATATCTCTTCTAAACAAAATTGAGTTAAATTCCGAAGATGATATATTATTTGTTACAGATGATTCTTTTGATTTTAAATATCAATCTGGCGAATTAAGTGACTTTTTCAAAAAATATACTAAAGAACTATCTAAAAATAATAATCTTATGATTTATGATTATTATGGAACATCAGGTCAAGGAATACTATTTCCTATAACCACAGAATCTGGAGAAAAATATTATATAGGTGCTTCATATACTGTTTACTCTAATGAATCTGTTACATTAATTGTTTCTTTGCTTATAGGATTAGGATTAATTTGTAGCGTTATATTATATGCTTTTGCAAGTGATCTTTCAAAAAATCTTAAAGAAGTAAATAGTTCTTTAGATATCATTTCAAAAGATAGCAATAATCTTTCTAATAAACAATTATATATAACATCTGTTGATGAAATCGGAGATCTAATTGTTAAATACAATAAAATTCAAGAATTAACTATGAAGCATCTTAACCAAATACACGATAATCAAAATCTACTTATAGAAAGAGAACGTCTAGCTTCTCTTGGACAACTAATCGGAGGTATTGCTCACAATTTAAAAACACCTATTATGTCTATATCTGGTGCATCTGAAGGAATAAAAGATTTAGTAAATGAATTTGATGCATCTATTGGAAATCCCGTTGTAACTAATGATGATTTTCATGATATAGCAAAAGATATGAAAGAATGGCTTGACAAAATTAATTCATATACTGAATATATGTCTGATATTTTAACAGCAGTTAAAGGACAAGCTGTAGCTTTATCAGAACAGAAAGACATAGACTTTACTCTTAGCGAACTATTTAAGCGAGTAGATATATTAATGAAACATGAGTTAAAACAAGCTGTAGTCTATCTTAATATGCGTATGAAAATTGATGAAAATACTGTAATAAGTGGAGATGTAAATACACTTGTACAAGTTATAAACAATATGATTTCAAATTCAATTCAAGCTTATGATGGCAAACCTGAACAATCTATAGACCTAACCGCATGGAAAAATGATAACAATGAAATAGTAATTTCAGTTAAAGATTATGGTCCTGGTCTACCAGAAAAAGTAAAACAAAAATTGTTCAAAGAAATGATTACTACAAAAGGAAAAAATGGTACAGGTCTTGGACTTTATATGTCTTATTCTACAATACGCGCACATTTCAATGGTGATATAACTGTTGAAACCGAAGACGGTAAGGGTACAACATTTAATATAATTTTACCATAAATACTATAAATATATGGGTGTTTTTAATACTCATATATTTTTTTATTGCTTCGGAAAAATCGCAAGATTTCTCCGAAGCACCAAGGTTAAGTTTCTTTGATTTATGCGGTTGCAGAACAACATGCACATGTAGCGAAGCCACTTTTCTTATAATTATAGTTAATGGTTTTAATATATATTAAAACCTATAAATTTATTAGTAACTAATCTCGTAAAATATTTTGTAAAAAACTATTGATTTTTGTAAAATTTATTATTATAATGATTTTGAATTTATAAGAAATATTTTAGAAAATATTTCTTTCATAGTACCTTGTAACAAACAAAGTACCAGAATTGGAGGCAATATTATGAGAATTGGAAATATGCTAAAAGAACAAGAATCTGTTGAAAATACGCAAAACAACAACTCTTCATACAAAATACTTGCTGTAGATGACGAAATAGGAATTGTAGATTCTTTGTCTATTTTTTTAAAGAGATCTGGATATACTTTTGCAGGAGAAACAGATCCAGTAAAAGCCATAGAAAGGCTAAAAAATGAACATTTTGATTTATTACTTTTAGATTTTATAATGACACCATTACATGGAGATCAAGTCGTAGAAGAAATTCGTAAATTTAACAAAGAATTATACATTATCTTACTAACAGGTCATAAAGACCTAGCCCCTCCATTAGAAACAATTAGAAGATTAGACATACAAGGATATTGTGAAAAAAGTGATAAATTTGATCAACTACTTTTATTAATAGAATCAGGAATAAAATCTGTTGCGCAAATGCAAGAAATAAAAAGAATAAATACTGAACTTTCAGAGACTTATGAAAAACTAGAACAAGCATATATGGAAAGTATTCAAACTGTAAGATATACTGTTGAAGCAAAAGATACTTATACAAGAGGTCATTCAGATAGAGTATCAGAATATTCTGTACTCATTGGTCAAAAATTAGGTCTTTCTGAAGAAGATATTAGAAGACTTCGTATAGGTGGATTGTTCCATGACGTTGGAAAAATTGGAGTTCCAGATAACATACTTCAAAAAAATGGGAAGCTTTCAGATGATGAATACTCAGAAATAAAAAATCATCCAACAATTGGTGCACACATTTTGTCAACAGCAACAATCTTCCAAGATATAATCCCAATCGTAAAACACCATCACGAAAGATATGATGGCAGAGGATATCCAGGTATGCTTAAAGGTGATGATATCCCATATTTAGCAAGAATTGCAGCAGTCGCAGATAGCTTTGACGCTATGACATCAAGACGTGTATATAGAGATTCTTTGCCATTAGATGTAGTTATAGAAGAAATAGAAAAAAATAAAGGAACACAATTTGATCCAAATATTGCAGATGCATTTTTGGATATTTTAAGAAATAATTATGAAAAAATTAAAGAAATACAAGAAAAATATGTAGTTTAAAAGTTATTTTGAGGACGGAGGAAAAAATCACTCTGTCCCTTTTATTTATGATAAAATAATAAAAAAAGGGGCGATGTAAAATGAGAGTTCATTTTTCCTCCGTCCCAAAAATCCATTTAAACTTTCATAGAAAGTCCAACTTTATGTCTTTCACTATCTATTTTAATTACTTTAACTTTTACAATATCTCCTACAGATACAACTTCTGATGGATTTTTGATATATTTTTCACTCATTTCAGAAATATGTACCAATCCATCATATTTAACTCCAATATCTACGAAACATCCAAAATCAATAACATTTCTAACTGTTCCTGTTAAAATCATACCCTCTTTTAAATCTTCAAATTTTAAAACATCTTGTCTTAATATTGGCTTTGGCATCTCATCTCTAGGGTCTCTTCCAGGTTTTGAAAGCTCTTCTATAATATCTGTTAAAGTCATCTCCCCTATTTCAAGCTCTTGTGCCATTTCTTTGGCATTTACGCTTTTCAAGTGTTCTCTTAAAGAATTAACTTTTTCTTTATTTCTTAAATCTTCTTTTTTAAATCCTATTTTTTCTAAAAGCTTTTCTGTTGCTTCATAGCTTTCTGGATGAACAGCTGTAATTTCAAGAGGATTATCTCCGTCGGCGATTCTTAAAAATCCTGCACATTGTTCAAAAGCAACTTTTCCAAGTTTTGGAACTTTTAATAATTGTTTTCTGTTTTTTAGTTTTCCATTTTCATCTCTATATTTAACTATATTTTTTGCAATTGATGAATTTATTCCAGAGACATAAGAAAGAAGTGATGGTGTTGCAGTATTTACATCTACTCCAACTTTGTTAACTGCGTCTTCTACAACTCCTGTAAGACTTTCTGATAGTCTTTTTTGGTTAACATCATGTTGATATTGTCCAACTCCTATAGCTTTTGGGTCAATTTTAACAAGTTCTGCTAGTGGATCTTGAAGCCTTCTTGCAATTGATATTGCCCCTCTTATAGAAACATTTATATCTGGGTATTCTTCAGTTGCAAGCTTCGAAGCTGAATATACAGAAGCTCCTGCTTCACTTACAATTACATATTGAACTTCTCTTCCCGCTTCTTTAATCATATCTGCAACAAACATTTCAGATTCACGAGAAGCAGTACCATTTCCAATTGCAATCATATCTATTTCATCTTTATTAATAAGTTTTAAAAGTTCTTTTTTAGCTCCTTCTGTATCATTTTGTGGCTCTGTTGGATAAACTGTTGTGTAATCTAAAACTTTTCCTGTCTCATCAATAACTGCAATTTTACAACCTGTTCTATATGCAGGGTCAAATCCCATAACAGTTTTTCCTTTAATTGGAGCTCCTAATAAAAGTTGTTTTGCATTTTTTCCAAATACTTTAATTGCTTTTTCTTCAGCTTTTTCTGTTAAATCAGAACGAATTTCTCTATCTATAGATGGCTCTATTAATCTTTTAAAACTATCTAAAATTGTATCTCTAAGCATCTGTGTAAATTGAGTTTCACCTTTAATTACATCTCTTTCGATAAAATAAAAAATTTTTTCTTCTTTTTTCTCTAATTTAACTTTTAAAAACTCTTCTTTTTCTCCCCTATTTATAGCTAAAATTCTGTGACTTGGAATCCTACAAACTAATTCACTATAATCATAATACATTTCATAATTAGATTTTTCATCAGGCTTTGTAGCTGTTGTTGTAAGCATTCCTTCTCTGTAGCAGATCTTTTTTATCTTCTTTCTGTAATCTGCATTATCAGAAATATTTTCAGCAATAATATCTAAAGCTCCTTGAATTGCATCTTCAGCAGTTGCCACAACTTTATCTTTGTTTTTCTTGTCTTCTTCAGATAAACTATCTATGTTTATATATTGTTTAGCTATTTCTTCAATTGGAGTAGTTTCTTTTTGCTCTAAGATAATTTCTGCCAAAGGCTCTAATCCCTTAGCCTTTGCAACTGTTGCTCTTGTCTTTTTCTTTTGCTTATATGGTCTATAAATATCTTCCACATCAGCTAAAGTTTGAGCAACTGCTATAGCTTGTAAAATATCGTCTGTAAGTTTTCCTTGCTCCTCTATAGATTTTACAACCTCTTCTTTTCTTTGCTCTAAATTCCTTAAATAAGTAAGTCTTTCTCCTAAAACTCTTAATTGTTCATCAGAAAGCCCACCAGTAACTTCTTTCCTATATCTTGCAATAAAAGGTATTGTATTTCCCTCATCTATTAATTTTACTGCATTTTCTACTTGAGTGTTTTTAACATTTAATTCTTCTGCGATTTTCGCAATTATTTTTTCCATCTTGACCTCCTATAATTTGGGGACGGGGCAAAAATTCACTCACCTCTCCATCTATTTATATATATCATATTTCTTTACAAATTTAAAGTTTTTTTTATAAATTACTGATTAAATTTCTAGATATTTCAAAATACTTACATATTTCACCATAACTTATTTTTTCTTCAATTTTTAAAAAGTATATCATATCTTTAAAAACTTTTCTATCTAAAAAAACATCTTTTGGCTTGATTTTCTCTTTATATAAAAATTCTCTTATACCATCTTCAATTCCTTCTTTAATAGTTCTATCAATATCTAAAAAATTTCTAGTACAATGATTTGAATCACAAATATCTTTATATTCTTCTTCACAAATATTCCCCTGTTTAAGAATTTCTTCTTTATTTTTTTTATAATAGTTAAAAGAAGAATATTTGTATTCCTCACATTTTTGAACTATTTTAGCTTTTACTGGATTTAAGTGAATATACTTTATACATTGAATAAAATATCTTTGGTTCATAATTGGTTCACTTAAAAATCGATTTCTAAAAACATATCCTACTCTTTCATTTATAAAATTGTAGTATCTTGCATACATACCATTCGTTTTGTGCATTAAACTAGAAATTTCTTTTATGTCATTTGTCATAAACAAAAAATGCGCATGATTCCCCATCATACAATATGCTATTATTTTTGTCTCAGATCTTTTTATGTTATTTCTAATTAACTTAAGATATTGATTTTTAAATCTTTCTTCCTTGAAAATAAATTCCCTACTAATGCCTTGTACCATTACGTGAAAAAAAGAGGCATTAATTGCGTTTCTAGCTACTCTTGACATTGAGTATCATCTCCTTTTCTTTATTTTATTGCCCCTTTTCATAAACTTCCCTATTATATTTAGTTTTATGGATTCGAATGTAATAACACTTTAGAAATAACTACAGAGTAATCCTACTAAATCGATTTTTTTAAGTATTATGTAGAGTGAATTTTTGCCCCGTCCCTAAAATACACCCAAATACTCATTATATGTTACTTCTCTATCCACAACTTTTCCATCTTGCTTTAAATCAATAATTCTATTTGCAACTGTTTGTGTTAATTGATGGTCATGAGATGTAAATATGATGTTTCCCTTAAATCTTTGCATTCCTTCATTTAGAGCGGTAATACTTTCCATGTCTAAATGGTTCGTTGGTTCATCAAATATTAAGAAATTTGCTCCTGAAAGCATCATTTTAGAAAGTACACATCTTACCTTTTCTCCACCTGACATTACTTTTGCTTTTTTTAATGCTTCTTCTCCTGAAAATAGCATTCTTCCCAAAAAGCTTCTTACATAAGTTTCGTCAGGGTCTTTTGAATATTTTCTAAGCCAATCTGTAATGCTTTCATCTGTTTCAAATAAATAGTTGTTGTCTTTTGGAAAATATGTATTTGTAATTGTCATTCCCCATTTTATTTCTCCACTATCGGGTTCTAATTCTCCTGCGATAATTTGAAATAAAACTGTTTTTGCAATTTCATTATCTGCCAAAAATGCAATTTTGTCTCCTGATTTTACTGTAAAAGATACATTGTCTAATATCTTTTCTCCATTTATAGTTTTTGAAATATTTTTTACTTCTAATATTTCTTTTCCAGGTTCTCTATCTGGTTTAAAATCTACATAAGGATATTTTCTATTAGATGGTCTTATTTCTTCTAATTGAATTTTTTCCAATGTTTTCTTTCTTGATGTAGCTTGTTTTGATTTAGAAGCATTAGCACTAAACCTTGCAATAAATTCTTGTAATTCTTTAATCTTTTCTTCTTTCTTCTTGTTTTGCTCTCTTGCTTGTTTTAATGCTAATTGGCTAGATTCATACCAGAAATCGTAATTTCCTGGATATACTGTTATTTTTCCAAAATCCACATCTGCAATATATGTGCAAACTTTGTTTAAGAAATATCTATCGTGTGATACTACAATTACAGTATTTTCATAATTTATTAAAAACTCTTGCAACCAATCTATAGCTTTTAAATCCAAGTCGTTTGTAGGCTCATCTAATAATAGAATATCTGGATTTCCAAATAAACTTTGAGCAAGCAAAACTTTAACCTTTTCTTTTGCCTCAATTTCTTTCATTAATTTATAATGATTTTCTGGTTCTATTCCTAAATCATTTAAAAGCATTGCTGCATCTGATTCGGCATTCCAGCCATCAAGCTCTGCAAATCTTTCTTCTAATTTTGCAGCTTTCATTCCATCTTCTTCAGAAAAATCAGGCTTTGCATAAATTGCATCTTTTTCTTTCATAATATCATATAATTCTTTATTTCCCATAATAACGGTATCTATTACAGAAAATTCTTCAAAAGCAAAGTGATCTTGTTTTAAAACAGAAATTCTTTCTGTTTTGTCTTTAGACACATCACCTTTGCTTGGTTCTATTTCACCTGAAAGTACTTTTAGAAAAGTTGACTTTCCAGCACCATTTGCTCCTATTATTCCATAACAGTTTCCTTTGTTAAAATTAATATTTACATCTTCAAACAATACTCTTTTTCCAAATCGTATTGTTACTCCATTTGCACTTAACATTTAATTCAATCCTTTCTTGTTTACATAAAATCTAATCAAATTATATATTATCTTATATAATAAATATGACTATACTTGAAAATTTTTCTTACGTTTGTTATTATATACTATTTCCGTAATGATTGCAAGCTTTTTTACTTTTTTAATATATAATACAAGTTTTTAATTATAATTTATAACCCTATTTAATTTAATAGAAAAGTTTAACTTTTCTATTAAATTTAAAGGAAGGTAAAAATAAAACCACTGTTTTTTCTTTACCCTCCAATATATAAATTTACTATTATAAAGTATATCAAGTACTTAGCATTTTTTTATTTTTTATATTTTTTCTATTTGTTCTTTACTTAGTCCAGAAGTAGATAAAAAATCTACTTCTCTTTTTTTAAGACTGCACTATTTCTAAAAAGAACAGCCCCTAATTTCCAATTAATCCTCAAACAATAATTTTATTCCCCATAAACCAGAAATTCCAACTAAAGCATAAACTATTCTTGATATTACGCTCATTTGTCCAAAAATTGCAGCAACTAAATCAAATTTAAAAAATCCAATTAGTCCCCAATTTATTGCACCTATTATTATTAAAACTAAAGCAATTTTATCTATAATTTTCATCTAAAAACACCTCCCTTGTCTATCTTGCATTTAATAGATTTAAAATATTAAAATCACAATATTTTTTGCTATTCTATATCTATTTCATATATATTCATGTTTTTATATAATATGAAACCGGCAATTTCATATTTGTTCTTAATATAATTTTTCCAAAAAAATTAATTTTATACATTTTGTTGAATTTTATCAAAATTTATGATATTTTATTAATAGAAAATTTTTAGAAAAATCGAAAAATAAAATTCTGTAAAAATCGATGTATTATTTAATGAAAGGGTGATAAAATTGAAAAAAGGAAAAAGATTTGAATTCAAACAAGGTAGTGAGTATACTATTAGAAGAATAATTGCTCTTATAATATTAGTATTAATAGTATTTGCATTTTTTAAAATTTTAACATCAAATAAAAATAAAAAAGAAGAAACTAATTCAAATCAATCTCAAAATTTGAGTCAAAAAGAAGAAACTTCAAAAGAAAACACTAATCTAGAAAATAATTCAGTTGAAAATAAGTCTATACCAACAGAAGACATAACCTTTACTTTAGCTACTACTGGAGATATTATGTGTCATAATACAAATTTTAAAGATGCATATAATTCATCTACAAAATCTTATGATTTTTCATATTACTTTACAGATGTAAAAAAATATTTGCAAGAAGCAGATATTACTATTGGAAATCTAGAAACAACTCTTTCAGGAGCAAAAAGAGGCTATAGCGGATATCCAACATTTAATACTCCAGAAATTTTAGCAAAAAACTTAAAAGATGCGGGATTTAATGTAGTTTCTACTGCCAACAATCATTGTATGGATAAAGGTTATTCCGGAATAGAAAGTACAATTGACTTTTTAGATAAAGCAGATTTAGCACACACAGGAACTTTCAAATCTAAAAAAGATCAAGAAACAATTTTAATAAAAAATGTTAAAGGCGTAAATATTGCATTTTTAAGTTTTACTTATGGAACAAATGGAATTGCAATTCCAAAAGATAAATCTTATGCAGTAAATTTAATTGACAAAGATTTAATAAAATCTCAAATTGAACTTGCAAAAAAACAAAATCCTGATTTAATTTGTGTAAGTATGCATTGGGGAATTGAGTATCAAACCAAAGCAAATAAAGAGCAACAAAATTTAGCAGACTTTTTGTTTAATAATGGCGTAGATGTTATACTTGGAAATCACTCACATGTGCCTCAACAAATGGAAAAAAGAACTATAAAATTAGATGATGGTACTACAAAAGATGGATTTGTAATTTATTCTTTAGGAAATTTTATGGCAAATCAAAATAAACAATATACAAATGATTCTGCAATTTTAAAATTACAAATTACGAAACACAAAGGAGATGGAAAAATTACAATTGATAAAGCAACATATACTCCAACATATATGTTTAAAAATCCTTCAAAATCAACTAAAAAATTTAAGATTTTAGATATTAATACTGAAATCGAAAAATATGAATCTAAAGCCTCGGGTGCAGTAGGTAAGTCTTTATATAACACCTTGGTTACAGAAAGAAAAAATATTAAAAGAATTATTGGAGATGAAATAAAATAATTTTTAAGGGTTGCTAAATTTTGTTTTAGCAACCCTATTACTATTATATAGGAAAAATCATCAGATTTTTACGTATATATAAAGACAATGTTTCCTATATTCGTGCGGTTGCGAAGCAACCTGCACATGTGGCGAAGCCAATTTTCTTATATTTTTTCTTCGTTTAAATTTATAACCAACTACATAATTATAAAAATTCAATAATCTCGCCAAACTTGTTTATCTTTTCAGCCTCAAATCATCTCCGACAAACTGATAAATATTATAATATCCTGCAATCCTTGAGCCAATTCTCTCTTCATAGATTTTAAAAATTTGCTCAATAGATAAATTTGTAGAAATAATTGTTTTAGTTGGCTTATTATTTAAATTTAAAATTCTTGTATTTAAAATTGTAAATAATTCGCTAACTGTCATACTATTAATATTTTCTGTACCTAAGTCATCAATTATTAATAAATCTACTGTTAGTACATTTCTATAAAACTCATCAGAATTATTATTTTTGTATTTATTAAATTTACCATCAATTACTGTTTCTAATAACACAGGAGCTGTTTGATAAAGGACAGTTTTTCCTTTTTTCAAAATCTCATTTGCAATTGCATTTGACATATATGTTTTACCAAGTCCGGTATTTCCGCAGAAAAATAGATTTTTTTCTTCTAAATTATCAAAGTTTTCTATAAATTTCATACTTGCATTTTTTATATTTAATATATTTTGTCTTGGAGAACATTTTATTTTATATTTTTTTGTATCAACCTCATCTGAAAATAAACTAATATTAAAATTATCAAAATTCATTTTTTTTATATCAGATAAATTTGATTGATTATATGATAAATTAAGCAATTTTTGTTTTAAACAATTACACATAATTGATTTATTATTTTCTTGAATATATCCCGTATCATTACACATTCTGCACTCATATTTTGGTTTATACAAATTAATGTCAATCTTTTTTTCTTGTAAAAATTGTTCTTTTTTATTTTTTAAATTTTCTATTAATTTATCATATTCTTGCAAGTCATTTTCTCCACTTAAAATCGCCTTTGATTTGCTAATTGCATATTTATTAAGTTCATCATCAATTTCTTCTAAGCCTGGATACTGCACATATAAATTAGAAATATTTTCTTCTGCTTCCATCTGTGCTTTTCTTCTCTTTTGCTCATATTCACTTAATAGATTTTCAAGATTTTTATCAGCCATTACTTTCACCTCTATCCTTTTTTGGTAGTGTGAAAACTTTATAGGTTTTCAACTACGTTTTATGTTTATTTTTCAGTCTTTTTTGACTTTTTTATTTTTTACCTCTATTTTTACTTTACAAAAAATAGCAAAATCCTGTATAATTAGTTCATAAAACAAAAAACAAAAACTAAAATATACGAGGTATTTTGCTATGAACTATATTATATCATGTTTAATTAATTTTTTAAATAGAATTAACAAAATTATTTGGAAATTTATCCTTTTTCTTTCTAAATTCATCAAGGTTGAAGAAGTTTCTAATCGTGTAGAAAAGCCTGTTGATGAACGTTATCGTCGTTTTAAAGTTGATGAACCACCTATAATTGAAAAAGTTCCATCTTCTGAAAAAAAAGATTACAAGCAACTAATTAAAGTTAATAATATTAAACCTATCAAGCGTCGTAATGGCAAATACATTTCTATCAATGTCTCTTGCCCTTGTTGCAATGCTCCTAAAGATTACTTATATGACAATAATGGTAAGCAAAGTCAGTTTGAATGTAAAGTTTGCTCACATATTTTTTCTACAAATCCAAATAAGCAATCTGATATTAGCTTTCTATGCCCTCATTGTAATTACAAGCTTAGCTTAAAGCACTATAGATCTGATTTTGATGTCTATGTTTGCCCAAACAAACAATGCTCTTACTTTCTTGATAATCTTAAGCATTTATCTAAAGAAGATTCTGAATTATTTGCTAAAAAACCTTCTCTTTTTAAATTACATTATACTTATCGTAAATTTAATATCGAAATTCCTGCTATCCAAAAAGATTTTAAGCATTTTCTTTCTGCTCCTATTGATATTTCAAAAGCTTACCATTCAATGTATGCAATTGGTCTTTGTCTTACATATCATGTTAATTATGGCTTGAGTTACAGGCAGACATCTGCTATTTTAAAGGATATTCATTGCATTGATATTTCTTACAAGACAGTTGAAAACTACTGCAAATCTGTTTCTTCTATTGTTCAATATCTTCTTGAATTTTATCCTTATCAATTGTCTGACTCTCTTTGTGCTGATGAAACATATATTAAAGTTTTAGGCAAAACTCAATATATCTTCTTCTATTTTGATGCAATCAAGAAAATTGTTACATCTTACAGAGTCTTTGAACATCGCGATACTCTTGCTTCTTTAAAAGCAGCTTATTCAACTCTTGTTAAATACGATAAATTACCTGAATCTTTAAAAATTATTACTGATGGCAATCCTATCTACAATGTTGCCGTCCAATATTGGACTCAACATGGTATGCCTTTTCAACTTTACCAAGTTATTGGTCTTAAAAATTTAGATGATACTTCAAAACAATATCGTTCTTCAAAACAAATTATTGAAAGACATAACAGAACTTTGAAATATTATTATCGTCCTAAAAACGGCTTTACATCTAACAAAAACGCTAATAACTATATGGTTTTATTTGCTACCTGTTTTAATTTTTTAAGGCCTCATTCTGCTCTTAATTATCATGTCCCTGTTGAAATTCCTGAAATCCAGCCTTGTAAGAATATGCCTAACAAATGGATAAAACTAATTAGTTTAAGTTATGATTATATTAAAGCAAATGCTTAAAAATTTAAAAATTAAATATTTTAAGCTTTTTTAACATGCTTATTTTTACTATCTTTTTAATTTTTTAATTCTATTTAATTTTCAATGTTCTATTTTTTATTAAAAATTCGGTCACATTTCTATCAGTCATATTTTTCCATAAAACTTTTCACACTATCCCTTTTTTAGAATTTATAACGCTGATTAATATATAAATTTTGAAATTTATGCGTTAGAGCACAGCGACTTAAGACATAAACCAAAAAAATTTTATATATTAATCATTTGAATCTTTATTTGCATACAAAAAGCTTAAATTATCATATTCTCTTTGTTCAAAAGTCTCTTTCTTAGCTTTTTTGGTAAGCTCTGCTTTATCTTTGTTAAATTGTTTTCTTTGCTCTAAAAAAGTAATTACTTGTTCAGGAGTTCTTAAGTTTCTTTCATTCCAATCTGATATAACATTATTCAAATACTCAAAAGATGCATTTGTTCTAAATGTTGTTCTTTTTAATGCAATTTCTATAATGTCCATATCATATTTAAACTCATTTACCCATTTTTCTATATAAGCCTCTTCATATTGAGTAAGACCACTATGTTTTCCTAATTTCTTTGCGATTGATTTTTTTATTTTCATAATTCGATCTTGTTCCATATAGTAAATTTCCAAATCTGAAAATGTTTGTATTTTATTTAGTGCCCATGCTTCTGCAACTGTTTGAACATATTTTCTATGTAATGCAGATTTTTTAAAACAATAATCAAATAAAGCTATTATAACCTGTGGTTCAAAATTATATTTGTCAAACCATGTATCAATATCATTATACCATGTAGGTCCCATAACTCCTTGAAAATACTTGTTATTCAAATATTCAATCATTTGAATTCTTTCTTTATTTTTTGAATTTTCTTCAATTTTTTCTGGGTCTGTTTTTATATTTGGTTTATATAATTCCTTAAGCATATTTTCTTGTAAATCTAAAATTATAAAACCCTGCGGTTTTCTTAAAATAAGATTATTTTCTTCTAAATATTTCATTCCATCATTTATTACATTAAATGGTAGTGCCAACTTTTTAGATAAATCATTTATTTTTACTTCTTTATTATATTTTGAAATAAAAAACAAATATAGATATATTTTTAAATAATCTCCTGGCATTCCTCCTAAATATTCTGAAAAAAATATATCAGGAATTTCTGTTGTGTTAAAAATCATGTGTTTTTCGCTGTGTTCAAGTCTCATATAATATTTCATTCCTTTCTCGTTTTGCTTTTCTTTCAAACAATTTTCTGCTTTTATTTTATAGGAAAATCTAACCATTTTCCTCTTGAAAATAAAATCTTTATTTTTACTTTATATTGCGAAATTTCAAAGTTTCATTGTGTTTTCTATGCAATAAAATTTGATAAACGCATTATACAACTTTTTTTTTCAAATTTCAACTTACATTTATTTCAAAATTATATAAAATTTATCAAATATTTAACTTTTTTTCATTTTTTCTCATACAGATATAATTTTTGCTTAAAAATATATTTTAAAACATAAGTTAAAAAATATAATAAATTCTCTCCATCTACTCCCACGATGCTAAAAATAACTACTGGAAATACTAAAACAATAAATGCAAAAATTTTGTAAGTTAATCTTTTAAGAAAAAAATTAACTAATCCAAATACTATTATTCCCCACACTGCATCTACAATAGCTACGGAATAATCAAGTATGCCAAAAATTTTCATATTTAAATTATAATTTTGAGGAAATATAAATTTCATTTTATCTCTCCCTTCTTTTATTTAACCTCGTCACTAAAAAAATTATCTTCCTTTTACTAACCCAATATTTCCTTGTACATTTGTAGAAATACCTGCTCCCATCATAAATTCTTTAACAAAAGAATTAGCTCTAATTAGGCTATAAATCCCTCCAACATATATAAATTTCACCATTAAATCATTTGAATTATAATCAACAGAAAACAATATAAGTAACACTATAGAGACAATAATTTGAATAAATAACATAGAAAGCAAATTTCTAAGCCACAATCTAAAAAACATAGATGTATTTTCCATACTCAAAGATAAAATTGCAAAAGGAGTAATTAATACCAAAATTTTTATTGTAACATATCTTAAAGCATACACAGTCACTAAATTTACTAAAGAAATAGTTGTTGTGCCTTTTATTAATCCATCAACTGAAAATACATTTAAATTTTCTCCTATTTTTAAATTGGAATTTATAGATTCAATCAGTCTTGAAAAACATATATTTTGTTTAAACAAGTCTTCTCCTATACTCCTAATTGCAGATGAAATATATGAATTAATATCTAAAATTTGTCCTATTATAAAAAACGAACTATTCATTGCAATTCCATAAATAATTAATTTAAAAACAAATTGCGTTGGATTTTCTATTTTTGAAAATGTAAAATTTGATGATAAATATTTTGCAGAATAGTATAAAATATAGCCAATAAGCAAAGCATTTGCAATTAACAAAATACCATTTGTTGAAGTTGTACCAAAAATTTTTCCAAAATATTTATCATTTAAAATATTCGAATTAATAAAAGTTAAATCATCCAAAACTTTAAATAAATTATTATCTATAGATTTAAATAAATTACTAAAAATAGTATTTATTGTATCTATAACCACTTGACTCATATTAGAATTTTGTTCCAAAAAATCACTCCCTGATTATAAAAATTTGCTTAGCTAAATCTCTTTATGACTAAATTTAAGTCTGCTATTATTGAAAATAATTCATTATATTAATGATTTTATAGCTGACAAAATTAAATCAATAGCCAAAATAAATGCATAAGAAAAAAGCGAACTTCTAATAATTTTTTTTCCTGTTCTAATTCTTTCCTCATCTCCAAAACTGAATTTTTTCATAAAAACTCCTGTTCCAACAGCTACAGCAGCTGCAGGCGTAGAAAGTTTTAAAATCCAACTTTCTATATTACTAAATGCACTTTCTAATTTTGAAACAAGTTTCGGAGTAGCAGCAAAAACATTGTTCCCAAAACTTATTACAAAAATTAAACTTATGCTAAAAATAAATAATAAATAAAATATTTTCTTTTTCAAAAAATCACCTTTTCTTTATAATATTTAGGTCTTTAAAGGTCACCTATAAACCTTGATTATTAAGTATAAATATTTAAGTTTTAAAATAAGGATACATGTCCAATTTTTTCGGTTTTAAAATCTTACTTCCATCAGACAAGAACGCAAGAGCCTTAAATGTCTGCAATTTTTGTGTAAAAAAATTTGTATCATAAATATAATCATTTTGTGTATAAACATTAAAACTTTCCGAAATTGTCGCATCCAAAGAACTCATAGAATTTGTCATTCTACTATAAATTGTTTCTTTTGAATTTTCTGAAATATTTTTTGAAGTTTTAATTTTATCCTCTTTTCCAAGCTGTTTCTGCGCTTCTTCAATTGTAAAAATATCATCTGTTCTAAACCAAATTTTGTTTATTAAATTTTGGCAAATAACTTTAACAGCTGTCTCATCTTTTAAAGTATTTTTAAGAGAAGAATAACTTTGTGTACTTACAATATTTATACATTTTGCTTCCCTACTAAGAGAAAAAAACTCACTATCTGTTTTTGTTACGTATTCTGCATATTCGTCACATATAAAAGCTGTAGTTTTTACTCTATTTTTTGATAAATTCATCATAACTTCTGTTTGAAAATCTAATTTTAGATATGCAGCTATTATTTTAGATAAATTTCTATATTCAGCAATATTCATATTTAATACAACTATTTTCCCCTTTTGAATCATATGTGAAAATCCTTTGAAATTTAGCTCATTTTTGGGACTACAAAAAATTTTGCTAACATCATAATCTGAAACAAAAACATTTGTAATTCTTGTAATTTCAGATTTTAAAATTGCAAGTGTCCTTTGATCTAATTTTTCATATTCTTTTTGAAAAAAATCCAAAGTAGTATTTAAATCATAAATTTGTTGATGTTTCAATTTTTTATTCATAAATAAATTCCTAATAATTTGTATCTTTTCTTTATAATAGTCTTCTTCTGTAATTATTTTGTGAAGTTCTGTAAAAGTTACATATCCATTGTTATATATTCTACATAATTTAATTGCCTCAGTTAAAACTTGCTCAGCTTTGTCTAACCAGTAACTTTCAGAATTATTTTCTGAAAATAACATTAAAATTGTTTTTAATCTGTGTGCTATTACTGATGGCTTTAAATTAGGCTTATGCAAAGGGTTATATCTAACTTTTCCATTTAATTCAACTACTATTAAATCATTTTTTAAATTATACTTTTCTGCATATCTTTTTACTTGATTATAGTAATTTCCTTTTACATCTAAAATTAATGTTGCAATTTTTTTATCAGGATTTCTACTATTATAATTTAAAATTTGCTCAGTAAATGGATACATTGCAGAACTTGTCTTTCCAGTTCCAATTGTTCCTGTAATCAAAAAATTTTGATATAAACCTGATTCTTGCACATAAATATTTTTTCCTGTTTTTTCATCATTTCCAATAAGCAAATTTAGTCTATCTGCTTTTAATTTATATTTTTCTTTTTTAACTTTCTTTTTAAAAACTACTTTTGAATAAATAAAATTAAGATAAATTATATTGGCAAAAATAAATGAAATTACATAAATAATTTTTAAATAATACCAAATTTGCGCGTACTCGGAAACTATATTGAAACTTTTAATTCCATAAGAAATAATAATTTGTTTTGAAACCAATAATGGATGAAATAAATTGTAGAATATAAAACAAATTATGCATAATAAAAAACAAATAAAAATTATTCTTTTTATCTTATTCCTCCTTTCTGTTAATTAGGGATTGTTTTTTTAGATTTAATTTTGCACCTTGTCCATGATTAAATATTTTTATTTCAAAAAAAATATAAATTGTATAAATTGATACAAAAAAATTAATAATAAGGGATGTAAAGAAAATGATTATTAACCAGTTTATGGTATCACCACCTTCCAGTATTTTCCATCATATCACTTTTTTTTCATTTTGTCTAGACTTTTTTTAAAATTTATGATAAAATTTATTTGTAATTTGAGATTAATAATAAATTAATATATAAATTTTAACATTTAGAAAGGAGTATTTCTTATGAAATTTGATAAAGATATGTTAATTGGAGATTTATTAGCAGAGGCTCCAGAAAAAGCAGATATATTATTAGAAGCCGGAATGCACTGTTTAAGTTGCCCTGCTTCACAAATGGAATCATTAGCAGAAGCATGTGAAGTTCATGGAATAGATGTTGATGACTTACTAAAAGAATTAAATAAAGATAATTAATAATTTATTTAAAATTATTAATTTAAACTTACCTTAGAAAAGGAGATACTTTAGATGAAATTAGAAAACTTTGATTTTTATGATAGAACTTCTTTAAAATCATATAATCTAGATAAAACTATGCAAGATCAATTAAATGCATTAAGTCAACTTGATGTATTTACAAGAAAACATTGTGAAAATGTTGCTGCAATTACATGCAGGCTTTGCGAATATTTACATTGCTCTAAAGGTTTTACTGAATATTGTACAATTTGCGCATATATGCATGATTTAGGGAAATTGTTTATTCCTCCAGCTATTTTGCAAAAACCTTCAAAACTTACAGACGAAGAGTTTGAAGTAATGCAAACACATACTACAATTGGATATAAAATGTGTATGAAGGATGAGCGATTACGTCCTTACGCTGCAGGTCCATTATATCATCATGAAGCTCTTGACGGTAGTGGATATCCAAATGGTCTTACCAAAAAAGATATTCCTTATGAAGGACAAATTATTCGAGTTGCAGATGAATACGACGCAATAGTAAGCAAAAGACAATATAAATCACATGTCGGAATAACAGATACATTGCAAATAATTATAGATAATACAAAGCCTCATGAAGAAGTAAAAAAGTCTGATGCAATGAGTCAAATAATCGAAAATGTAAAATCAGGTAAAGACAATCCAATAATTGTTAGAACTTTAATAAAAGTAGTAATCGATGATATTAATTATGAAATCTTTTGTACGCAAGAATATGTTGATAACCTAAAAGAAGAAATTAAAAGGTTAAAAAAAGCTGAAGTATATTACAATAAAATGAAAAATGCAAAGAGTGAAAAAAAAGAAAACTATTTTTATGAATATACTAAATTATACTTAGAAAAAGGTGAAGATATAAATAATATTTTCGAAATAAGAAAACAATATGAAGAGGCATATATTCGAAGAAAAGAAAAAATTGAAGATCTTTATAATGAAATTAAAAAAATTAAAAAACTTAAAGTATAATAAATATTTATCTGTAATTTAAGAGATATAATCCATTTTAAGGATTATATCTCTTTTCTATTCATCAAGTCCGAAACTTACTCCTAATGCATTATTAATTTTATTCATAACACTTGCATCATCTATATGACCAATTTTCTCTTTTAGCCTGCTTTTATCTATAGTTCTAATTTGTTCAGTTAAAATTACAGAATTACTTTTTAACCCTTCTGCATCTGCCTCTATTTCTATATGTGTAGGTAATCTATTTTTGTTTGTCTGTGAAGTAATTGCTGCTGCAATTACTGTTGGACTATATTTATTTCCTAAATCATTTTGTATTATTACTACAGGCCTTATACCACCTTGTTCTGAACCAACTACAGGACTTAAATCTGCATAAAACATATCTCCTCTTTTTATTGTCATAATCTTCACTCCTAATATTAGCATATTTTAAAAGTCTGTATATTCGTAGATATAGAGTTAAATTTACCACGTTTGTTACTATTTTTCAAGCTCAAAATTTTGCTATGAATGTTAGTTTTATTAATTTAATTCTACTTCTATATATTCTATGATAATTGTCGTTTTTTGGTTATTATCCTGAATTATTAATTTTGTAGGAATAATATTCTCTTTATTTATGTATAATGTTTTATTTTTTAAATATTTATTTTCTTTATTTGATTTTGTCTTCATAATAATCTCGCCATTTTTTTCTTCAAAAGTTGCTTCGTTATTTTCTTTATATTCATTAATAAAATTTATTAAATCTAAGCTATTATCTTCAAGTCCATTATAATTCTCAAAAATTGTTTTTAAATCTAACTGGCAATTTTCTATTTTTAAATTATTATCCTTTTTTATAATTTTTACTCCAGCTATATTTTCCGGCTCTATAACTTCTTGAACGTTTCCATTTTCTGTATTATATTCTTGCCTTAAAACATATTTATTTTGATTTTTGTTACTATTTACTTGTACGTTTATTTTTGTTTTATATGAACTTAAATTTAATATATTATCTACGATTTCTTGACTATTCATATTGTTTCCATTTTTTTGATTTTTAGTCATATTTTTTGAAATAAATATTGCTAAAAAAAATATTGAAATAATTAATATTAAAATAAAAAATATTTTTTTATTACGAATAAAAAAGTTTTGTTTTTTTCTCATAAATAAATTCCCCCTTAATCAATTTTTATTCACTAAGGAATTTATTTATGCTTTGACTAATCATTATTAGACTGATTACTTACTTGCTCTGCATCTTGCTTTTCTATTGCCTGCACACATAATCTTTCATCAGGTTTATTTTCCACACATGTAATTAAAGTTATTTTATTTTCAGTTGTATTTTCCAAATAGCTCCAATTCGTACTTTTTATTATTTCTATACTTTGCACAATATAAGTTTTTTCAAAATCATTATATTTATATTCTATTTCTTCACCTTTTTGTAGTTTATTTAAGTTTTCAAAATAATTATTTTTATAGCCTCTGTTATGCCCTGCTAAACCTATGTTGCCTGTTTCTTTTGAAGTATCTTCAAAATGCCCTACATATTCATTTAATACTTCCATATTTGTAGACTCCTCTATTGGGGCTTTTAAATAAATTGATGGTATTTCTATATACCAATTTAAATTTTCCATTATTTCTTCATTGCTCTCATTTTCTGTTCCTGTGCTTTCATTTTCAATAATATTTTCATCAATTATATTTTCGAAACTAATATCTTCAGAACTAATTTGTTGATTTTCTTCTGTAAAACTTTGTACTGTAAAATTGTTTATTAATAAATTTAAAATTATAAAAATTACAATAGAAATAAATAAAGTAATTATATTTATATTTTTGCTTGAATAAATATTTATAACCTTTCACCTTCCTTTCGATTTCTGTATTTTGGGAATCTATTGATTTATTAAATAATAATAAATTGAAATTTGTAAATTTTTTAATATAAATTTTTTGAAAAATTGAACATTTTTTAATATTTTTTGCAACAAAATAGTTATTGCATAATTATAATATCACAAATTTTTAAAAAATGCAATAAAAAATTGTATTTTTACTACAACTTTTCATCGCATTTTTCGACATATTTCGACAAATTGTCACACTAGTAATTTCTTACTATTTATAGAATTATTTTCCTTCTTCATATCCCCAATCTACAGCTCTGAATTCTTCATCTGATAGTGGTGTTATCGCTTTAGTTTCTAACCCAAAAAAATCATTTGCATCATAACCATAATACAACCCTGGATCTTCTTCAACTCTAGGCATATAAAATGCATTTCTTTTAACTTTTTCACCTGTTGATCTTCTTTCCTTAAATGGAATTTTACTATAATCAATTTTAGGGATTTTTACGGGTTGTTCAACTTGTTGAGATTTTCTAAATTCTTCTTCTCTTTCACTCATATAAAAATCTCCCTTCATTTTATTAATACAAACTAAATAGTATTTTATCACGTAATTATGTAAATGTCAACGTCTTTTCGTATTATTTGTATTTCAATCCTTATTTAGTGATATTTCAATCAATTTATCTAACAAAGAGCTATAACTATATCCAAAATCTTCCATCAATTTTGGATACATAGAAATATTTGTAAATCCAGGCATAGTATTAATCTCATTTAAAAATACTTTTCCAGTACCTTCTTCAACAAAGAAATCCACACGAGATAATCCATTTCCATCTAAGGCTTTAAATGCCTTAGCAGCCAATTTTCTTATTTCTTCTTGTTGCTCATCTGTAATTGAAGCTGGAATTACTGTTTTTGAATCTTGATTTTCGTATTTTGCATCAAATGTATAAAAATCTTCTGCAGATAATATTTCTCCCACACGTGACGCTTCTACACCAATTCTACTATTTCCCAAAACAGCACACTCAACTTCTTTTCCTTTTATTCCTTGTTCAATTAAAACTTTACTATCATATTTAAATGCTTCTAAAATTGCTTGCTTTAACTCTTCATTATTTTCAGCTTTATTTACTCCTACTGATGAACCTGAATTACATGGTTTAATAAATAATGGAAATTTTAATTTTTCATTTGATAGATTAATTATTTCATCTATATTTATTTTTCTCTCATCTAGGTCATCTTCTACAATAGTCATTTTTTCACCATCATAATCTTTTATATAAATATGTTTTGTTTGATTTATTTTTGCTTTTTCAAAAATTATTTTTGTATAAGATTTATCCATTCCAACACTTGATGCAATAATTCCACATCCAACATAAGGAATTTTCAAAAGTTCAAGCATTCCTTGAATTGTTCCATCTTCACCATATAAACCGTGTAAAACTGGAAAAATAACATCCATATTTTTTAAATATTTTATAATATTTTCAATAGGTTTATTACCTTCATATTCAAACCAATTTCCTTGTTTATCTATGTATATAGGAAAAACCTCATATTTATTTTTATCTAAGTTGTTCATTACAGAAGTTGCAGATTTTACAGAAACCTCGTTTTCTGTTGACATTCCACCAAAAATAACACCTAATTTAATCATAATTAATCACAATCCTTTCATTCTTATAATATTGTTTCTTACTCAGACTCATACAAATTAAGCCTTCGCAAGAAATTATATATTTTTCTTATAGTATTGTTTTTTATTGACTTTAATCAATGTTTAATTTCTTGCACAATTTCAAATAGCTTCATACCATTTGAAGCTTTAAATAAAATGCTATCTCCTTTTTCCATTGTATTTTTTATTTTTTCAATTAATTCCTCTCTATTATTAAAATGAATTATTTTTTTCTTTTCCATACCGCTATTTTCCGCTTCTTCAGCAATATATTTTGCATCTTCTCCTGTAGTAAATAGCAAATCAATTTTATTTTTTGCAACTTCTGCTCCAACTTTTCTGTGTAATTCTTCAGAAAATTCTCCAAGTTCAAACATATCTCCCAAAACTGCAATTTTCTTTTTTGAACTTGTATTTGCTAAATATTCTATTGCTGCCTTCATTGAATCAAAACTTGCATTATAGCTATCATTAATAATTGTTATATCATTTTCTAAATTAATAATTTCCATTCTTTTTTTTGTAAGTTCAAAACTTGAAATACCTTTTTGAATTTCTTCATTAGACAAATTAAGCATTCTTCCTACTAGACTTGCACATAATGCATTTAGTATAAATACATCTCCCCCAACTGGAACTTCTATATTAAATTTATCCCCTTCACAATTACATATAAATTTACTACTATTTTCACTTTTTTCTATATTTTCTGCCATGCATTCACTTTTGTTTTCCATTCCAAAAGTTCTAATATTTACTTTATCTTCATTTTCTTTTGCCCAATTATATAACATGTCATTGTCATTATTTATTACAACCAAAGGTACTTCCATGCCTTCTAAAATCTCTAATTTTGCTTTTAAAATATTCTCTCTTGACCCTAAGTTTCCTATATGAGATGTCCCAACATTTGTAATAACTGAAACTTTCGGCTTTGCAATCTTTGTAAGTTTACTTATCTCTCCTAAATGATTCATTCCCATCTCTATTACAGCAGCTTCATGATTTCTTAGTTTTAGTATTGTAAGAGGAAGTCCTATATCATTATTATAATTACCCTCTGTTTTTAAAGTTTTATATTTTTTGCTAAGAACATTTGCAATAATATCTTTTGTGCTTGTTTTCCCTACACTTCCAGTAACTCCAACCACAATTAAATTTTTATATAATTTTCTTTTTGCTGTTGCAATTTGAGCAAGTGCTTCTCTTGTATCTTCCACTTGGATAATATTTTTGTTTTTATATTTTTCTAAGTCTTCACTATTTATTTCTATTTTATTTGTTATTACCGTTTCTGCACCATTGTCTAAAGCTGTTTTCCAAAATAAATTCCCATCAAAATTTTCTCCTTTTAACGCAATAAATGTATCTCCTTTTTCTATTTTTCTTGTATCATTTGTATAATTTTCACATTCTGTTTCTTCATTCCCTGTTATTAAAGTTCCATTTGTACATTTTAGTATACCTTTTATTTTTAAATTCATATCCTAATCCTTTCCGTACATTCGTGACCGATTCTTTTTTGTCCGTGCATTTGTTGCATTCGTGACTGGTTCTTTTTTGCACATTTTTTATTTAGGTTTTATTTTAACAAAAAAATGCATAAATATCAACTAAAAATTTATATCACAGTTTTTGGTTACATTTCAGTAAGGTCATCTTTACTAGAAATATTGGTTATTCTAACTGAGCTGTCACTATTTTTATTGTATTTTAATATTGTTATTTGTAAATTATTTAAGCTAAATATCGATAAACACCCTTGGTACTCTTGCTCCAATCGTACATAATAATTCATAATTTATAGTACCACATTTTTCTGCTAATTGTTCTAATGTAATACTTTCATTATCCCAAATGGTTACTTCATCTCCAACTTCAACATTATCTATATCTGTTACATCCACCATAAAACTATCCATACATACTTTACCTATGATTGGCGCCTTTTTTCCTTTAATTAATATCTCCCAACCATTCGAAAAATCCCTTCTGAATCCATCAGCATATCCAATAGGCACATTTGCAACTTTTGTTTCCCTGGATGTTATATAGCTTCTACCATATCCTATACTCGTTTTTGGTGGAACATCTTTTACAAACACTACTTTTGCTTTAAGTTTTGCTATTGGTTTTAAATCAATTTTTTCAAATGTATCATCTTCTCCTGGATAACCATATAAAATTATGCCTGGTCTTACTAAATTAAATCTTGCATTAGGATAATTTAACAAAGCATTTGATGCTGCTGCATGAATATATTTAATATCTCCCAATATTTCTTTTGCCTTTACAAGCGCTTTATTAAAAGACTCAAGTTGTTTCTTTGAATACTCATCATCTATATCAGCTGAGGAAAAATGGGTATATATTCCTTCCACAATAATGTTTGAAGCTAATTCTTTTAAATATTTTTCAATTTTGTATGGGTGTACTCCTGTTCTCCCCATTCCTGTTCCAATTTCAACATGAACTTTTACTTTTTTACCAGCTTCAGCTAATTTTTTTGCAAATTCATATGAACTTATTCCTACTACAATATTATAATCAATTATTTTTTTAATTTCACTCTCATAAGGTTGGTTTAAAACAAATATCTCTTTTTCATATCCGATTTGTCTTAAATATACTCCTTCATCAACATTTGCAACTGCTACAATTTCAAATTGATTTATTACATCTAACCTTTGATTAATATAAGTTCCATACCCACTTGCTTTAATTACTGGCATTATCTTCACATTTGGTCCTATCTTGTTTTGTATTTGTTTAATATTATATTTTAAATTTTTCAAATTAATTTCTAACCAAGCTGGTCTAGTAATTTCCACTTCAAATTCCTCCTTTGAATAGTAATATATTTTTACTCAGAGTCTTTTCTATCAAGAAATATTATGTTTTATAGCATTATATGTAAATATAAAAAATTATTCCACATAGCAAAATACCCACGTATAAAAATTTGACACAGAAAATACCCGGTGATATAATATTCTTGGTGATTATATGGAAAAGAAATTTATAAAAATGAATAACAATCTAAACCAGCTATCCCTAGGAAATTTTATTAGAATTATAAAAAAGAATTCTATTAATAAGCATTTAGCAAGTCAAGCTGAGATATTTTGTATAATTTTTGATGTTTATAATGTTAATGAGTCAACTATAAATAATTACTGCATTGGCGCACGTTGCATAGGTGATGAGTATAAAAATATCTATGTAAATTTAAGGAAAAAATATAATAAAAATAATTTAGTATTTCTTCCAATTATTAGCCAACTTTCTTGTATTTTAACGGGTAATATTTATGATAAACATTCTATTACTCAAATAAATAATAACAAAAGTTTAAAAAATGTATGCACCTTACTTTACAATATATCTAAAAATGATGCAAAAGTATCTGAAGATTTTTCGGCTAAACTATTAAAACTAATAAATTCAAATAATTTATATGATTGTATTGCTAAGTTGCTAATTTATGTTGTTTTAGAGCATGTTCAACCAATTTATGTTAGTGATGAAATTAATGAAAAATTAGAAAGTATTTTATATAATACTAATATTTCTTTTGATAGTTTACAAGAATTTTTAAGCACTCAATTTGATGATGGAATAAATTATAGTTATTCTATACGTAATTTAGCCAAAAAAAATAACCCTTATGCATTATTTGAACTTGGATTATCAGAATATTTTGGTAAAATGACAGGCATGCCTAGATATAATATAGCTTTTGAACATTTTTCGAAAGCCGCTGGTTTTAACCATCCAAGAGCCAATTACATTGCAGGTAGAATGTTAATAGAAGGAAAAGTTGGTAATTGTAACGGAGCAGATATAGAAAAAGGATTAAAATATTTAAAAAAAGCTGAAAGCCTTAACAATATTGCATGTTTAAATGTTTTAGGTCAATTTTATCTAAAACAAGGTAATGAAGCTTTAGCAGAAAAATATTTCAAACGTGCCGCTTCTCATAATTTTGTTTATGCTTTTAATAATTTAGGAAAAATATATGAAAATAAAAAAATATATAATAAAGCTTTTGAGTATTATTTAAAAAGTGCAAATTTAGATGAAAGCTGGGCATGTAATAAAATAGGTGAAATGTATAGGCTAGGTATTGGTACAAAAATTGACTTAAAAAAAGCACTTGAATATTATAATAAAGCTTTAAATGTCCCTATTGAATTTGTCCAAAATTATGCTAAATATAATTTGGCTGTTTATTTTTATATGTATGGTAATTACGAAATTAATTTAGAAAAAGATGTAGATAAAGCTATTAAGCTTTTAACTGAATCCTCTGAAAAATTAATAGAATCTCAGATGTTTCTATTATGTTATTATGTGTCTATATATGACGAAGAAAAAATTCAAAAGTATAAATGTATGGTTGAAAATAACCCTAAGTTTAACATTGAATTAAAAAAACAAGTTGAAAATGTTTTGAAAAAGGTTAAAAAGGATCCTAAGTTGAAAATAGAATTTTAACTAAAATATATAAAAGAGAGGTATTTAATACTATTATACTAAATCACCTCTCTATAGTATATTATCATCTATAACAAAACTGTAGCTATAGATATACTCATTAATATAATTCCTATGATATTTACTAGCATATGGCTAAATATATTTGTTACCATATTTTTACTCTTTGCATAAATATATGCAAAATATCCGCCCATTACTGCATATGGTATTCCCATAATTATCATTCCTTTAATTGTTGGCTCTAATATAACATGCATAAATCCAAATAAGATAGCAGAAATAATAATAAAGATAGTATCATTTTTAAAAAATCTTCTTAAACTTCCTCTAAATACAGCTTCTTCAACTATCGGAGCCCATAATATAGCTAAAATTGCTGAAATCCATAAAGGTATGCTTTCTATAGTCTGTTGATTAATAGATATTTCTCCTCCATTTATTAAAGTACATAGTACATTAGTTGCCATATATATTATAAAAAAGAATACAAATTTAGAAAAAATAAATTGTAAATATCCTTTATTATTCTCTTTAAATAACTTTATATGTTCTTTTATTGTCGACTTAAATGCAAATATTGATATAACAAGTAAAGATATATAATAAATAATAGTTATTGCAATTACAATATTAAAATTAACATTTTTTTCAAGAAATCTTTCTATTATAATTTCTGAAAAATATGTACAAACTAAAAGAATACTCCATATTAATTCTTTTTTTGTAGGTTTTTTATACTCTAATCTTGGTATTTCTCTTTTTTCTGGATAATCTTCTGCATTTTTTCTTTTTAAAAAAGCCAAAACTACGACATTCGCAATACTAATAATCGGAATTACTTCTATTAAAATTCCTAAACTTAATAATAAACATATTATAAATAAAAATATAAGTATACCTTTTTTAGGCATAATTTTATTATTCATAGCCGTATTGAATACATATAAATTTATAATTACTACTATTATTGAAGAAATCCAAATAATAGCATGACCATTTTTAATATATATATCTTCCATACCTGTTCCTTGTGCATCTGCAATTAATTGCTGAACCAATTGATTACAATTAATAATTGAAATTATAGCTCCAATTATTATTATTATTGTTGTTAACCCAAAATAAATTTTTTTCTTCATTTGTCTTTCTCCTCATATATAACTCTTTCCTTTTTAATTATATTATAAAAGAATTTTCTTGTCAAATTATAAAAGAAGATAAAGCCTTGCCCAAAGCAAAACTTTATCTTCTTTAAAACTATTCTACAGCACGATTGGCTATTTCAATTGCCTTAGAAACTATATTACCACATGTTTTTGATGATACATTTTCCCATCCACCATCTTTTTTCACTTGATCATATACTCCTAATTCTTTTGCAATTTCCATTTTTAGATTTTCAGACATCTTTTTGCTATTTCTAGACATAATCAATATCCTCCTTTAAGAAAACAATTAATTATCATTATGTTTTGCCCTAAATTGAGAGCTTTGACATATAACTTTATTTTTATGTTTTCTTAAATCTTATTATTTGTAAAATAAAATTTTTTATTTCAACAATTTATTCAAAATTTGTGATATTTTGCTAAAAAAACTCACATAGTCAACACTCCATTTGGTGTATTTGTAATAATCAAAATTTGTTCTTCTTCTCCATTTTCTGCATTTATATAAACCAAATATTCAGTATCTTCAACTTTTCCTTTAAATTCATAACACAAGATTTCTGTTTTCCATTCTGTTGGAATTACTGCTAAAATCTCACTTTGAATATTTAATTTTTTGTTTAATTTTTCTCTTGCTTGTTCTTTAGTAATTTTTACTTTTGAAATATCCCTCTCTGTGTGATTATTTAAATAGCCTGTTGTTTCTATTCCTAAAATCTGTCCTTCATCTAAAGAAACTTTTACTTTAATTAAATCTGGATACATTAAAACCCCATCTTGTGAATATGCATAATTTATTGTCATTACTCCATCATTTTTCAAGTAATATGTCTGTTTCATATTTTTAAAACCTTTTTGTTCTAAAAATTCTTTTGCCTTTTTATTTGCTTCTTCATAACCTATATTTTCTTGTTCAACTTTTTTATCTGAATTCATAAAAACAACGTCTCCACCTTTTTCTGAAATGGAAATTGTAATGTTCTCATCATTTTTATTTTTTATATTAAATGTAAAAGATGGAACTGGTGCATTTTCAGAAAAACCATAGGTTGAAATTTCTTGTATATTTTCGTTACCTATAAATTCTTTCGCTTTATTTTTTGCATCTTCTTCTGATATTTTCTCTCCTTTTAAACCTTTTTTCTCTTCAGATACAATGTGTTCCGAATATGCTCCGTCATAAATAAGTCCACTATATTGATGTAAATTTTCCTCTAAAGAGCTTGCTAAGCTAAAATCAGAACTTACTTGTTGTGCAAAGTCAACATCTCTATTTCCTGTTAAATCTTTCCATTTTAAATTTCCTGCATTTAAATCAAAAGATATCTGACTTACTACATTATTTATTTCTATACTATATTTATGAAGTTCTTGTAAATTTTCTAAATCTTCATCACTTAACTTTTCGCCCTCAAAACTTTTCCTAGATAAGCTATAACTATAGTCACTTACTTGATTCAAAAACTTTTCTGTATTTTCCAATTCATGAGCTTGGATTGGAAGCATAGATAAATATGTTTGTGCCAAGTTTGCCTCTCTCCAAACATTTGTAAGTGTTTCTGCTCCACTTACAGGACTTGTAGAAATTGTAGCTTTTGCCAAATAATTTTTTACATTATCCATATAATATACAAGTTCATATAAAGATTGATTATATAAATTCTCGTTTGCTAAAGTACTTTCTCTATTTTTCTTGTATAAACTGTATCCAAGCCATATTATTGCACCTATTAAAATTAAAACAAAAACCCAAACTAATCTTTTTATTTTTCTTTTTCGCATATTTTCCTCCACTTTTTCTTATATTGTGCACAAAAATTTTTAAATTTATTCCAATTTTTCAAAAAATATGATATACTAAAAAGCAAAGGTAAATTATTTTGTGAATTTCTTCCAAATAAAAATTTTATAAAACACGTTCACCTTTATAAAAACAAAAGAAAGGACTGATTTCGCGTATGAAAAAAATTTTAATTTTTTATGCTTCATTTGGAGGAGGACACCTATCTGCCGCAAAATCAATAGAAAACTATTTATTAAAAAATTATAAAGAAATTGATGTAGAATTAATAGATTGTATGAAATATGTTAATAAAGCATTTGAAAAAATTTCAACTACAGCATATAAGGAGATGGCAAAAAAAATGCCTTGGGCTTGGGGCAAAATGTATGAAAGTTCCCAAAAAGGACCACTTGCACATATTTCTTCAAAAGCAAATTCATTTATGGCCATAAAACTTTTAAAATTATTAAGAGAAAAACAGCCAGATATAGTAATTTCTACACACCCATTTGGAAGTCAGATGTGTAGTTACTTGAAACGCAAGAAAAAAGTAGATTTTAAAATCGCAACTATTATGACAGATTTCAAATCACACGACCAATGGCTAGTTGGCGCAGATTATACTGACTTTTTCTTTGTTTCAAATACAGATATGCAAAAACAATTGATTGAAAAAAATATAGATGAAAATAAAGTTATAGTAACTGGAATTCCTGTAAGAGAAGAGTTCTTAACTCCACACAATAAAAATGAAATATTAAAAGAATTAAATTTTTCTGATACTAAAAAAACAATTTTATTTTTCGGTGGTGGAGAATTTGGACTTGGAAAAGAAATGACTTTAAATGTTTTAGAATGTTTATTTAAAAAATGCACTAATACTCAAATCATTGCAATTTCTGGAAAAAATGAAGCCATGAATAAAAAGTTCAAAAATCTTACTATGCAGTATAACCGCTCTCAAGATGTTCGCATTTTTGAATTCACAGATAAAGTTGCAGAATACATGAGTATATCAAGCTTAGTTATTACTAAACCAGGTGGACTTACAAGTTCTGAATCTTTAGTTTCACATCTTCCCATGGTTATTATTAATCCTATTCCTGGACAAGAAGAAGAAAATGCACAATTTTTAGAAACAAAAAAAGTTGCCAAATGGATAAAAAAAGATGATGATATTAATTTTATTTTAAATATTTTGGTTAATGACGATAATATCTTAAATAACATGAAAGAAAACACTTATTTAATTGCCAAGCCAAATGCTACAGAAAATATTTGTAAAATTATTATGAATTAAAATATATTATAAATCTAACCGAATTAATTTTGAAATTTTTATACAAATTATACTTAATTAAATGGGAGTATTCGAAAAAAATCCGATTACTCCCTTATATTATTCTCTTTCTTTATTTATTGAGCTCTGTTGACTTTCCCCTAATTCTCTACTTTGAACAGTTTTTTTCTTGTTTGCCCACTCTAAAATTTCTTGACCTATAGATTTTTTTATTGTATCATGAAGTTCTATTTTAAGAAGTCTTTTCATTTTTTCAATATCTTTTATAGGTTGATTTTCAAAATATTCTTCAAACATAGCCTTTTTCCAATTTCTGCATACCTGTTTATATGCAGAATCGAAACGTGAAGAAATTTGTAAAGTATCAAAACTGCGGATTACACTATCTAATATGGCGTCAAAATATTTTTTTCTTGCAGAAATTACATTCTCGTTTTTTAAAAACCTCATGGAATTATAGCAATTTTTAACTGCAGTATTTGTTCCTTTTTGCATATGACATTTTGGTCTTTCTTTTTTATAAATCTCCATATTAGCAAAATATTTTAAAATACATATTTTTATTTTTTCTGCATATTCCTTTGGAAAATCAGGCCTTTCACATATCTTAAGAAGTTCTGGAACTGAAGCCAACCAATCTTTATCGGAATTACTATCTTTTAGTACTCGTTTATAGATCTTTTTAGCACTCATATAATGTGGATTACCATCAAAACCAATTATTTTATATAAACCTAAAAAACTCATTATATTTCTCTTCTTCCCTCTAATGCCTTAGTTAATGTAATTTCATCTGTATATTCCAAGTCTCCCCCAACAGGAATTCCATGTGCAATACGAGTTGCATTTATTCCCATAGGTTTAATTAATTTTGAAATATACATAGCTGTTGCTTCGCCTTCAACTCTGGGATTTGTGGCAAGAATAACTTCCTTAACATTTCCTTCCATTAGTCGTGAAAGCAATTCTTTTATTTTTATATCATCAGGTCCAACTCCATTCATTGGAGAAATTGAGCCATGCAAAACGTGATAAACTCCTTTGTATTCGTGAGTTCTTTCCATCGCAGCAACATCTCTCACATCTTCGACTACACAAATTGTACTTTGGTCTCTTCTTGGATTAGAGCATATTGGGCAAGGGTCATTATCTGTAATATTAAAACATTTACTACAATATTTTAAATTCTTTTTTGCTGTAACAATAGAAGAAATAAATGCATTTGTTTCTTCTTCATTCCAATCCAATACATGAAATGCTAGCCTTGCAGCTGTTTTGTGTCCAATACTTGGAAGCCTTTCAAAACTCTCTATTAATTTTTCTATTGATGGTGCATATTCTGACATAACTATATCCTTTTTTCTTTATTTTTCCATTTAATTTTTAATTCATCTGCTGTATTATCCATAACATAAATTATTGTCAAAAATTTTATTTCAAGTCCTATACAGAATAAAATAGCTTTTAAATCATAAAGTCTATTGAATTGTCCGGATAAATCCAAATATTGTAATCATCGAAAATGCATTTGCTACCTGTATAATAAGAGCAACTATTTTATATCTTTTAGATTTATTGTTTCTCACATCTTTATCATAAGACTGAAAACGCTCTATTTTTATTATGAATAGCAAATTAACAAAACCTAGTATTAATAAAAATAATCCTAGATATACACTTTTAAACTTAAATACAGCAAGAACTATAATATCATAAATAATTGATCCTATTATTGCATTTTTTATTAATCTATATTTATCCCTCACTTTTAATTACTCCTACATTAATCCTGGAATATTAAACTTACCCATCTGAGCAGCTTGTTCATCATCTACTTTTCTTAAAGCCTCATTAACACATGTTATAATTAAATCTTGAAGCATCTCAACATCATCAGGATCAACTACATCTTTGTTAATAGTTAATTCTTTAATATATTTAGCACCTGAAACAACTGCTTTTACAGCTCCTCCACCTGCAGTAGCTTCAAAATCTTTTGCAGTAATTTCTGCTTGAGATTTTTCTATATCAGCCTGCATTTTTTTAGCTTCTTTCATTAAATTATTAATATTCATTCCTCCGAATCCTCCGCCTGGAAATCCTCCTCTTTTTCCCATTTTAAATCCATCCTTTCTTATCATTATTTTTTAATTGTTGAATATATAAATATCTACATTTAAATCACATTAAATGGCACATCTGAATGACTTGCAAAACTTTCAAACCCATTTAAAAACTCATCTTCTTGTGGCTTACAATCTATAAATTTAACCTGCATGTCTTTCCCAGCAGCCATAGTAATTGTCTTTTGCAAATTCATCTTATTTTCTGGCCTTTCAAGAAATTCTTTTGCAACCTCTGTCATTCCATTTGGAAATTCTATTGCAACTGTCATGTCATTAATCTCTTTAGCAACAGTGCCTGCCAAATTAATGTACATAAACATTTTTCCTTCTTCTTTAAAGTTTTCTACTAGCTTTGGCCAGTAATCTTGCGTTTTTCCCTCATATTTTGGCTTTTGTATAGCCTTTGAGTTTTCTTCGGAATTACTTTGTACCGAGAATTTAGGATTTTGATCCTTTCCTAAAAAATTTCCTTGTGCTGAAAAATTATTTTTTCCACCTTTTCCTGCAAAATTACTAGCACGAATAAAATTTTCGATTTTTGTAACCCTTTGCTCCAAATTATTTAAATTAAAATTATTATTTCCGCTGTTATTATTTTCGGGACCATTATCCACATTTTTTTCAGATTTGTGGATATCTTGTTTATTACATAATTTAATTATTCCTGTTTGAAAAATAATTAACTTTTGAGTTGACATTTTCATAGAATTTTCTAATTCTGATAAATTGCAAATTAAATTAATTAAATCTTCTTTTGAAATTTTTTCTGACAAAACTTTTATATCTTCAACTTCTTCTTTTGAATATGTTTGACCACTTCCTGTAGATTTAAATAACAAAATATCTTTTACATATTTTATAATCTCCCAAAGTAAATTATTTAAATCTTTGCCTTCTTTTATAATTTCTTCTATCGTCTTTAAACTTGAATCTACATCATAATTAATTATTGATTCTACAATTTGCTTAATATATGTAATTTTTGGAATTCCAACTAAATCTCTTATTTTGTTTTCATCAATTTTATCTTCTCCGTCTTGATTACATCTTTCCAAAATTGAAAGAGCGTCTCTCATTCCACCTTCTGCAAGTGTTGCAATAAGGTTTAAAGCTTCATCACTTATTTCAATCTTGCTTTCTTCACATACAATTGTGAGCCTTTTTATAATATCTTCATTTGATATTCTTTTAAAATCAAATCTTTGACATCTAGAAAGAATAGTTGCAGGTATTTTTTGAGGCTCTGTAGTAGCAAGCAAAAATTTAACATGTTTTGGTGGCTCTTCTAATGTTTTAAGTAAAGCATTAAAAGCCCCTGTAGATAACATATGAACCTCGTCTATTATATATACTCTATATTTTGCCTTTGTAGGTAAAAAATTAACCGCTTCTCTTATTTCCCTAACATCTTCAACACTATTATTTGAAGCAGCATCCATTTCTACAATGTCTGTAAGAGAGCCATCTAATGCGGATTTGCATATTTCACATTCATTACAAGGTTCTCCATCTTGTAAATTTAAGCAATTTACTGCTCTTGCTAAAATCTTGGCAATACTTGTCTTTCCTGTTCCTCTTCCTCCATTAAACAAATATGCATGCCCTACTCTGTCTGATAAAATTTGATTTTTTATTGTTTTTGTAATATGTTCTTGACCTACAAGTTCTGAAAACTTAGCTGGTCTGAATTTTCTATAAAGAGCTGTATACCCCATATTAACACCCCCAAATCATAGAAAAAAATGGTGTGAATTTTAAATTCCTCTATGGAAAGCCTCCACATAAAAGTATCTACTTATTGCTGCTTCCTTCCGGACCTGACAAGGTTCATAGGCTTCTATTGGATGCCCTCCATACAAGAATCTATCTTCATACCATTTTTATTATATAACATATTTTTAGATTTTACAAGTAGTTTGTCTAAATTTTACTATTTATTTTTAGCTCAATTTATCTAATTTTCTACTCTTTTAAAAACGAAATCTTTTCCTTCCATTTCTTTGCTACTTTTTCCGTTTTCAATTACGCCTTCTACAGGTAAATCTACATTAATATTGGTCTTAAATTGTTTACTTTCTGTTAATTTAATAGTCACATCAAAAGAAATATTTGTTTTTATTTCTTCTTCTGCCACATTTATCTTTTTTAATTAATCTTTATAATCAATTTCTTCATCATTTGAAACATAGCTTCCTAAATTTTGATTAGCAAGCCTGAAAGCAACAATTCCACCTTGATTTGAAATTTTTAATTCTTGAATTTTTGTTAATTGTTCACCTTTAAAAGTAATTTCTTCGCATTTGAATTCATCTGTATTTTCAAACAATTCTTTTTCATTATTGCATGGTCTATAAATCACAACTTTCCCTTTTTGAGGCTCTTTATCTACTTTAAAATTGTCTAAAATAACTTTTTCTATTGTTTCTGTTTTACTATAACTTTTATTTTTTTCTATATAAATATAAATATCGTTATCTTGCCCAACAGATTTATTCCATAGGTTTTTCTCATCTTCTACATCTAGCGCATTAATTGATGAAATCACAGATATCTTTGAAATATCAAAAGGCATATTTTCTTCTCCTTTTTCATCATATCTTAAAATTAACATTATTGCTGTAAAAACTATTGCAACAATTATTAAAACTATAATTGATATATGTAAAGCTTTAGGCATTTTTGTTTCCTCCAACTTTTTTATTAATTTTTATAAGCCCATCTAAGTAGTATTTTTTATCTTACATTTTTTTAAGTTGTGTTTTTTTTCTTACATTTTTGTCTTTTTCATTTTTCTTAAATCTTTAAAAAATCTTTTTAAAATATCTTCACATTCTTGCTGTAAAATTCCTGTCTCAAATTCAGGCTTGTGATTAAAAGTATAATCTTCAAACAAATTAAAAACAGACCCTACTGCACCTGTTTTTTCATCCATTGTTCCTATATATACTTTTTTTATTCTAGAATTAATTATAGCACCTGCACACATTGAACAAGGCTCTAAAGTAACATACATTTCGCAATCTATAAGTCTCCAAGATTTTAATTTTTTGCTTGCTTTTTGAATTGCAAGTATTTCTGCGTGTTTTGTTGTATCGAATTTTGTTTCTTTTTGATTATGCGCCTTTGCTATTATTTTCCCATCCTTTACAATTACTGCCCCTACAGGAATTTCTAGCTTATCATAAGCTTTTTGTGCTTCCTTTAAGGCTTGTTTCATAAATTTTTCTTCCATTTTTACTGAAATTCCTTTCATTCAGGGTATAAAATTTTATTAAAAATAACTGCTTATTACAATTATTTTTTAACTTTTCTCCTAAAACAAAAATGGTGTTCCCACGCGGACTCGAACCACGATCGGTCGCTTAGGAGGCGACTGCTCTATCCTGCTGAGCTATGAGAACATTGCATATTTATTATAGCAATTTTTTATAGTAAAGTCAATGAAAAATCAAAATTTAGTGGCTCTATAATCGCAAAAAAGCTAGAAAATCTCTCTTCTAGCTTTTTTATTTATTTTACAATCTCACACATAGCATTTTTTAATTCTTCCAAATCTTTTTCAGCATTTTCTAAAGAACTGCTTTTTACTCCAAAATAAAGTTTAATCTTTGGCTCTGTACCTGAAGGTCTTACACAGCACCATGCGTCATCTTCTAAATCAAAATACAAAACATTAGATTTTGGAAGACCTGTCTCTGTTGTATCTCCAGTTGTCATATCTTTTACAATATTGTTAGATATATCTTTAAATACTAAAACTTTATATTTTCCAATTTGACTTGGCAAGTTATTTCTTAAATTATCCATCATTTGTTTTATTTTTTCTGCTCCGCTACTTCCTTCTAAAGTGATAGAAACTTGTCCTTCATTGTAATATCCATATTTTTCATAAATATTTATCATTTGGTCCCATAAAGTCATTTCTTTAGATTTGTAAAATGCTCCTGCTTCGCATAAGCTCATAACTGCACTTATTCCGTCTTTATCTCTTGCATAATCAGAAATTAAGCATCCATAGCTTTCTTCAAATCCAAATAAATATTTTTTTCCATTTTGTTTTTGCTCTTCTATTTTTATTTGTTCACCAATAAATTTAAATCCTGTTAAAACTTCTCTAAAATCTAAATTATATTCTTTAGCAATTGCTTTTGCTAAATTTGATGAAACTATTGTAGATACAAGCATTCCATTATTTGGAAGTATATGCTTTTCCTTCATTTGAGAAAGTCTATATTCTGCAATTAAAAGTCCAGACATATTTCCTGTAAATACTTTGTATTCTCCGCTTTCAGTATCTTTTGCATAAATTCCAAGTCTATCTGCATCAGGGTCTGTAGCTAAAACTAAATCTGCGTCTTTTTCTTTTGCCAAATCAAGCGCCATTTTAAATGCTTCTTTTGCTTCTGGATTTGGATAATCAACTGTAGGGAATCTTCCATCTGGTTCTTCTTGTTCAGGAACTGTATATACATTTTCAAAACCTAATTCTTTTAAAATTCTTTGTGACATTTCTCTTCCTGCACCATGAAGCGGAGTATATACTATTTTTAAATCTTTACCATATTGTTTTATAATCTCAGAATTTAAAACACATTTTTTTAGTTCTTCTATATATTTATCATCAATTTCTTTCCCAATTATATTAAATAATCCTTTTTCTTTTGCTTCTTCTTCTGAAATCTCTTTTATTGTTTTATAATCAGTAATTGCCTTAACTTCGTCCATTATTCCTTTATCTACCGGGCTAATAATTTGTGCTCCATCATCCCAATATACTTTATATCCATTATACTCAGGCTTATTGTGACTTGCTGTAATCATTATTCCTGCAGTGCATCCAAGTTCTCTTACTGCAAAAGAAAGCTCTGGAACAGGTCTTAAGTGGTCAAATAAATATGTTTTAATTCCATTTGCATTTAATACAAGTGCTGAATATTTACTAAATTCAGGTGACATTCTTCTTGAGTCGAAACTAATTGCCACACCTTTATTTTGTGTACCTTGTTTTAAAATATAGTTTGCTAAACCCTGTGTTGCCTTTCCAACGACATATTTATTCATTCTATTTGTTCCAGCTCCAATAATGCCTCTTAACCCTGCAGTTCCAAATTCTAGTTCTTTGTAGAATCTATCTTCAATTTCTTCTGGATTATCTTTAATTTCTAAAAGCTCTTTCTTTGTCTCCTTATCAAATTCGTCACTTTCACACCATTTTTTATACTCTTCTAAATAATTCATTTTACCATCCTTTCTTTAATTAATATTACAATTCAAAGCTAAACTAATTTCAGTAAGAAAGTAGTTCAATTAATTAATAAAAATTTAATTATTTTGAGAAATAATCTTAGTTAACTTCATAGCTTAGAAATTCTTAATAATTATACAAGGGAATCTAAAAACAAAATTTTTTTAGAGTGCTTGTATAATTATTTAGAATTTCTTAGTGTTAAATGAAAGTTACCTAAGATGATTCGAGAAATACTTAAATTTTCAATTAACTAAGCTTAGTGAATTGTAACTTATAAAAGTGCGTAATTTTTTTAAATAAAAGGAAGACAAATCTTAAGTCTTCCTTCAAATACCTATTTTAAATTTTGCAATATAAAAAAAACATCTTTTATTCCTTAAAATCTATACAAACTAATACTTATTTTATTTCAATATGTTTGTGTAAATTATTGTATAAAGTTCTTGCGGTTTCTGGGCTATCTACTCCCTCAGCATTTTTAACAGGAGCAAATTCCTCTTCTCTTTTTACTCTTAAAATAACCATATCATCTAAATCTCCAAAAGCATCAAATAAAAATGCTTCAAATTTATATGCATTAGGTGAGTCTGGAACTATTCTATTTCCATCTTTATCTAGATATGTTGCCTTTTTAAATGCACTATGATATGGAAGTGGATTGCTTCCCATTCTTTCTATTGCATCTATTCTAAATAAATTGCATAGAATATGAGATTCTCCATATAAAAGTTCTCCTGCAGGGTCTTTAGCTTCTGCCATTTCATCTGTTATTTCTGAATATTCTATAACATTTGGTCTACCATTTTTTTTGCAAAATGCTCCAACTTTTTCATGTGGATTAGCTTTTACTACAGATTTTCCAGCACCTGTTACATTTTTATAAATAGCAAGTCCCATAAGAACAGGGTCTACCATTTTTACTAAACAATTATCAACTCCACCAATAAAAACCCATTCAACTCCAAGTTCTTTCATTTTATCTATCATTTTGCTTTTTACTAATGATTCATAAACACCGCCATGTCCATCAGCTGCTTCTTTTATTAATCCATTATCTCCGATTAAAATCTTTCCCTCTGTATCAACCATTGGAAGTTGACCTTGAATAAAAAAGTGTACATTTTTCTCATAACCAAAGAATTTATTTTTCTTAAAAAATTCTTTAGTCTCTTCATCATTCTCTTCGCTCGTCATTATAAACCAAGGAATTTCAACTCCGTATTTTTTCCCTGCTTCTTTAAGTCCATCGCATAAAAGTTCAAACAAAGATTTATGTGAATCCAAGCCAATATCATAAGTACCTTTTGGCCCGTTATGACCAAGTCTTGTTCCTTGCCCACCTGCCATTGTTACAGCAGCAAGTTTTCCTGCTTTTATAGCTTCTACTCCTATCTCTTCATAAAAGTCATATTTTCCACCAAGTCTTTCTTTATCCCAATAATCAATTGGCTCTATGTCTACATTCTCTTCTTTTGTTGGTAAAGTTGTTTTCTTATATAGACTATCTATTAACTCAAAGTCTATATTTTCAAGTTGATCTTCAAATTTTAATTTTACATTTTCATCTTGAATATTGTTATAATAATCTAGTAGATGCCCTTGATTATACCTTCTAATCTTTCTTTCTACATCTTCAAAATTTTCCCCATCCATACGCTTCATCCTTTCTGCATTTTTTTAGAATTTGGAGTTCGTTATATACCACTATATAACATTTTGAAATTTTTTGCAATAGTTTTTTGTATTTTTTCTTTATACTTCTGAATCACAATATTTACATCTATATTTAGCACTATCTTTATCCTTTAATACACAAATATGTTTTAACCCTCTTTCAACAGAAGTAATACATCTAGGATTTTTACATTTTACAATATCTACTAATTCTGTTTTAAGTTCAGGATGAAACTTTTTTACTTTTTTATCATTTTCTATTACATTTATTGTTATCTTTGGATCAATATAACCAAGTACATCAAAATCTATTTTGACTTTTTGGTCAATTTTTATAATATCTTTTTTTCCCATTTTTGTACTTCTTGCATTCATAATCATAGCTACTGAACAATCTAATTCTCCTAATTTTAAATAATCATATATTTTCATTGCATGTCCTGCACTAATATGATCTATAACATATCCATTTTTTATACTATCTATATTCATTTTTATTTTCCCTTCTTTAATAATATGACTTTATTTCACTTTATATTCAGTAATTTCAAAATTATTGCCATCCTCATATATTTACCATATTCTGCTTGTCTAAAATACGCAGCTCTTGGGTCATCATCAATCTCTGTTGAAATTTCATTAACTCTTGGAAGAGGATGTAAAATACATAAATCTTTTTTAGCTTTTTCTAATTTTTGTTTGTCTAAAATATATACATCTTTAAGTCTAACATATTCTTCTTCATTCAAAAATCTTTCTTTTTGAACTCTAGTCATATACAAAATATCTAACTTATCAATATTTTCTTCTAGACTTTCTGTTTCTATGTACTCAATATTTTTTTTATTTAAAACATCTTGTTTTAAATACTCCGGAATTTTCAGTTCTTTTGGTGAAATTAAAACAAATTTTATGTTTGCATACCTTGAAAGAGCTATAATTAGTGAATGAACAGTTCTTCCAAACTTTAAATCTCCGCATAAACCTACTGTAAAATTATCTAATCTTCCTTTTTCTTGACTAATTGTTAACAAATCTAAAAGTGTTTGTGTTGGATGATTATGTCCTCCGTCTCCTGCATTTATTATAGGTACCTTTGAATTATTTGCTGCAACAATTGGAGCTCCTTCTTTGGGATGTCTCATAGCAATTATATCTGAATAACCACTAACCACTTTTATTGTATCTGCTAGAGTCTCACCTTTTTGTGTTGATGAGCTATCCGCAGATGAAAATCCTAAAACACTTCCTCCAAGACTAAGCATTGCAGACTCAAAACTTAGCCTCGTTCTGGTACTTGGCTCAAAAAATAAAGTTGCAAGTATTTTCCCTTTACATTTTTCCAAATATTTTTCTTTGTTAGTTATAATATCTTTAGATACTTCAATTAATTCATCAATTTCTTCTGTTGAAAAATCTTCAATTCCGATTAAATCTCTCATTTTTACTCAATTCCTTTCATCATCTTTTAAAAAATATTTTAATTCCTGCAGTAAAAAATAACTGATCATAAAATAAAAACTAGGCAATAAATGTATATAAACACTTATAATACCTAGTTTTTCTCATTCTTTATTATATTTATATTTGCTGTTTTCATCCCAAACCCTCCTTAATAATTTTTTTAATTATATTATTAAAAAAAGGTTTTGTCAACACATTAAAGTCATAATATCTCAAAAATATATAGGATATTGAAGTTAATTCTCCCTATATCCTCTAATGCTATTTTTATTACAATCATTATTTCTCATTATAAATTTTCTGTAAAAGTGCCTCTTCTAATGTTTTCGAAAAATTTATTCTTAGACTTTCTGCTTTTGAATTTATCCACTTTGGAATATTCACAGTCTTTTTTATTAACTCTTTACCCCACTTTTCTGCATATTGATTAATATCTACTAAAATATAAGTTTTAAATTTAGATTTATAGTCCCAATCTTCAATATCTAGGCTTTTTTCATAATCTTCAATAGATAAGTCTTCAATTTTACTAGCTATAGGTATTTTATTTTTTTCTTCCATTTCATCTAATACTAAACCTGCAATTAACTCCTCAGCCATATTCATAGCCTCTTCTAAATTACTTCCACAAGTTGTAGCACTCACATTTAATTCCTTTTCTAAGTCTGGCACAAAAACCGAATAAGTACCATTACCTTCTTCAAAAAATAAAACTGGATATATAACTTTCATACTAACCTCCTATTTTATCCCTGCCTTTTTTAAAATACTATTAAGTGTTCCTTTTGGAACTTCTCCTTTATGATTTGGTACTGGTATGCTACCTTTTTTCTCACTATGTCTATAAATATAATGAGAACCATTTGTATGATGATAATACCAACCATTATTAATTAAAACTTTTTCTACTTCTCTAAATGTCATTCTCTCTCCTTTTATTATACTACGTATGCTACGTATTGTCAACTAAATTTTCTTCGTATTCAAAACATTCTCATATTTTTGAGATAATTCAGAAATATCAACATCAGAGTCTCCTATATGAAAACATTCTATTATTTCAATATTTTTTTCACTATCTCTATTTATTTTACTTTTAATATTTTTTATATATTTAAAACTCCCATTCACTATAATAATTATATTTTTTTCTTTATTGGTTAAATTTATATCAACTTTTTCACTTTTTAATAATTCAAATTCAGCATTGTTCAAAAATTTGTTAAGTCCTTCAAATTCTGTTTCATCTGTATTTTTCCAATTTAATTTTCTTATTTTTTGTTTATCAATTTCATTCAAATTTACTTTAGCTAATAAAACATCTATGCTTTCTTCTAAATTATTTTCTGTAATCATTAATATTTTATTTATATTTATTCTTTCTTTTATATATGGTAATAAAATCATTTCCAAGTGATAATCACTTGCGCAAAACAGACAAGTTTTTCCCGTACATTGTTCTTTCGTAATCATTTAAACATCATTCCCTTCTCATTTGCTTACTGGTAAATTTTACCATTTTGTTTTAAATATGTCAATAATATTTCAAACAAAATATATAAAAATTTTTCGACAATTCCCTTATTTAGTTATTTACGTAAGCTTTGTATATTTTTTTTATTTTTGGAAATAATTTATATATAAGTTTATAATTGAAAAATATTTATTAAAACAAAATGGAGGATATTAAAAAATGAAAAAATTAAAAATAATTATTACACTTACGTTTCTTTTTTCAATATTTATATTTACTTGTGCATATTCCTATGTTTCAGCTATTTCAAACAATCTATATAATAGCATATTTAGACTACATGTTATTGCAAATAGTGATTCTGAAGAAGATCAAAATTTGAAATATATTGTAAGAGATAATTTAATAAATTATATGAATGATAACTGCAATAAACTATCTTCTAAAGATGAAGTTATTCAATATGCAAAAGACAATATAGACAAATTAAAACAAATAGCAGAAAATACAATAAAAGAAAACGGCTTTAATTATCCTGTTCAGGTTGAAATTGGAAACTTCGAATTTCCAACTAAAAACTATGGAGATATATCTTTTCCTGCTGGATTTTATGATGCATTAAGAGTAAAAATTGGTGAAGGTTCAGGTAAAAATTGGTGGTGTGTAATGTTTCCTCCTCTATGCTTTGTAGATGCAACTACAGGAATTTTGCCTGATTCGTCTAAAGAAGAATTAAAAGAAAATCTTTCTAATGAAAATTATATGATAGTTTCTGAATCAGATGCTTCTAGTATTGCCTTTAAATTTAAAATTGTAGAATTATTTGAAAAAACAGGAATAGTTACAGCTAAAAATTAATTTTCTAAAAACGTCTTGTAAATATATAAATTTTGTGGTATAGTAGAAATATTAGAACGTTAAATATACAAATGGGGGTAATATATTTGGAAAAATTAGTCATAACAGGTGGAACTCCTCTAAGAGGAGAAGTAACAATTAGTGGCGCAAAAAATGCAGCTGTAGCAATTTTACCTGCTACACTTCTAATAAATGGAATTTGTACAATTAGCAATTTACCTAATATAAGTGATGTAAAAATATATTGCGAAATATTAGAATCATTAGGCGCAAAAATAATATGGAATAGAAAAAATGAAATTACAATAGACACAAGAAATATTACTACAACAGAAGCTCCTTTAGATTTAACAAGTAAGTTTAGAGCATCTTATTATATAATAGGTGCATTACTTGGAAGAAAAGGTTCGGTAACAGTTGGCATGCCTGGTGGTTGCAAACTAGGTGCTAGACCTATAGATCAACATATAAAAGGATTTGAAGCATTAGGTGCAGAAGTAGAAACAACTCAAGGAAAAATAGTTGCAAAAGCTAAAAATCTTGTAGGTAATTCTATATATATGGATATAACTTCTGTAGGAGCAACAATAAATATAATGCTTGCTGCTGTTTTAGCTGAAGGTATAACTATAATTGATAATGCAGCAAAAGAGCCTCATATAGTTGATGTGGCAAATTTTCTAAATGCAATGGGTGCAGACATTAGAGGTGCAGGAACAGACACAATAAAAATAAATGGTCAAAAAGAACTAAAAGGTAATGCAACATATTCTGTAGTTCCAGATCAAATCGAAGCTGGAACATTTATGGTAGCAGCAGTTGCATCTAGAGGCGATATTATTTTAAAAAATTGCATAACAAAGCACTTAGAGTGTATAACTGCCAAAATTATTGAAGTAGGTGGACAAATAGAAGATTATGGTGATAGCATTAGAGTTTATTGCAAAGAAAGACCTACAAAAGCAAATATAAAAACTCTTCCATATCCTGGTTTTCCAACAGATATGCAATCACAAATGGGAGTATTATTATCAATTGCCGAAGGAACAAGTATTATAAATGAAAGTATTTGGGAATCACGTTTCCAATACACAGATGAACTAATAAAAATGGGAGCAAATATTATAGTAAATGATAAAACAGCGGTATTTGAAGGTGTTGAAGAATTAATTGGTGCACCTGTATATGCTCCAGACTTACGTGCTGCAGCAGCTTTAGTTGTAGCTGGAATAGTTGCTAAAGGTAAAACCGAAATATACAATTTAGAATACTTAGACAGAGGATACGAAAACTTAGAAGAAAAATTTCGTAACCTTGGTGCTAAAATAGAAAGGGTAACAGAATAAGGATAAAAATATGTTAAATTTTTGTAGTCTATATAGTGGTAGCAGTGGTAATTGTTTATATGTAGAATCTGAAAACACAAAAGTACTAATAGATGCAGGTGTTAGTTTAAAAAAGATTGAAACAGGACTTGAAACTTTAAATGTAGATCCTGCTTCACTAGATGGAATTTTGGTAACTCACGAACATTCTGATCATATTCAAAGTTTAGGAAGTCTTTCAAAAAAATTCAATTTGCCTGTATTTGCAAATTCAAAAACTTTTGATAGCATGCCAAAACAAACAGATAAAATCTCAGATAAAAATATTAATAAATTTAATATAGAAGAAAATTTTTCTATTAAAGATATTGAAATTACACCTTTTGCTATTCCACATGATGCAGCAAATCCTTGTGGTTTCACTATTTCAAATAATTCAGAAAAAATAAGTATTGCAACAGATATAGGTCATATGACAAATAAAATTTTAAAACACCTTGAAGATAGTAAATTTATACTTTTAGAATCAAATTATGATACAGAGGTTCTAAAATGTTCTAAATATCCGTACATGTTAAAGCAACGTATAGCTGGACCAAATGGCCATCTTTCGAACGAAGTTGCGAGTAAAGTTATAAATTATTTATTGCAAGGAAACTTAAAAACTGCTATGTTAGGTCACCTAAGTAAGGAAAGCAATTTTCCTGAACTTGCCTATCAAACTGTCGTTGATGAGCTTATTAAATCAGGCACAGATTTTTCAAAACTTAATCTGTCTGTTGCAAGTAGAGATAAAGTTGGCAAACTAATACATATTTAAAATTATTTATAAGAGTTGTAGAGAAAATAACTATAAGATATAGTGGCAAAAAGAAACAATAAGGGAAGATGCCACAATTATAAACATAATTTTTAGGGGCAATTATTTTTATAACAAAATTTATGGGGTAATTATCTTAGACTAAAATTATTTTCTCTACAAGATTAAAAACAATTATTTAGTTATTTCTTTAATTAAAATTTTTGATAAAATTCTTGTTAATAAAAATCTAATTATTGTAAAAATAAATACAAATAATAAAATCCTTGAAAAAATAAATACCATAATTTTAATTCCTTTGAAAAAATTTGAATTGTTTCTCAATTCATTTTTATTTTACAACATTTTCCATAATTTGTCAAGAAAAACTTTTCGACAAAGTTCGACAAATATAGCTAAGTCTTTATGTTTTTGAAGATTTAGATGTAGTAAAATTTTAAGAGCCATTAAAAAAGAATTCTCCATATTATAACTGAAGCAATCATTCCAGTTAAGTCAGCAGTCAATGCTGCAAACAAAACAAATCTTATTTTTTTTATATTTACAGAACTTGTATATATTGCAATAGTATATAAAGTTGTTTCTGTTGAACCCATAATAGTTCCAACCATTAAACCAATTAATGAATCTACTCCAAATTTTTTCATTAAATCTGTTGCAACTGCAATAGAGCCGCTTCCAGAAATTGGTCTTAGAATAGCAAGCGGCATTATCTCTGCCGGAATTTTTGCAATATTTAAAATAGGTTTTATTAAATTAATTATAAAATCTAAAATGCCAGAACTGCTAAGAGCCCCAATAGCTAAAAATAATCCTACTAATGTAGGAAAAATTTTTATAACCATTTTTACTCCATCATTTGCCCCTTTTAAAAAAATATCAAATACATTTTTCTTCTCAAAGATTCCATATAATAAAATAATTAAAATTGTTATTGGAACTGCAATTATAGAAATATAATTTATAAATTTCATAAATTCCCTTTCATAATTTTAGTTTAATACAAATTTTTGTAACAGCTAAACCCACAATCGCTGCACAAATTGTGGAAAACCACACAGCAAAAATAATTTTTGTAGGTTGCTGGGAACCTAATGACATTCTTATACTTATTACAGTAGTCGGAATTATCTGAATTGAGGCAGTATTCAGAATAATGAAAGTTGCCATATCATCTGTAAGTTTTTCTTTATTTTTATTATTTTCTTGCATACTTTTCATTGCTTTAAGACCTAAAGGCGTAGCAGCATTTCCAAGTCCTAACATATTTGCAACAATATTCATAGAAATTTCTTTATGTATTTTTTTATTATTTTTGTTTTCAGGAAATAAAAAATTTACAATTGGACTTAAAATTTTTGTTATTCTATTAATCAATTTTGTATTTGATGCAATTTCCATAAGTCCATTCCACAAACACATTGTCCCTAATAGTGTTATAGTAAGTTCTACTGCTGTTTTTGTATATTCAAAAATTGCATTATTTACATTTTCTAATCTACCACTAAAAATTGCATAAATATATGAAATTATTATAAAAATTGGCCAAATAATATTTAACATTTGTTTTTACCTCTAGTTAAATAATATTTTATAATATCAATTTTAGTACAATCTTTTTCAAAACATTCTGCAAACTTGCTCCAGTATAAATTTCACGCAAGATATTTTAAAATTGTTTATCTACATAATAACAACATTTTTCGATTATATTTTACAAATTTATTGACCTATTATATTTTTTGTGATATAGTATGAATAGAAAAATACATAAGGAGGAAATGCTATGAAATCAACAGGGGTAATTAGAAAAATAGATGAACTTGGCAGAATTGTTATACCAAAGGAAGTAAGAAAAAAACTTGAAATAAATATTAAAGATCCAATGGAAATTTATGCTGACTCTAATTCTATTACTTTAAGAAAAGTAGAAGATAAATGTACATTTTGCGGAAGTACAAAAGATCTTATCGAATTTAAAGAAAAATTAATTTGCAAGAAGTGTTTTGACGAATTATATAAAAATAACTAAAATAAGTAGCTGTTATTTTTAACAGCTACTTATTTTTCTATATAATTAAAAATTATTTATCCACAAATTTCATATAAATTTCGTTTTTGCTTACTCCCCTATCTTTAGCAATTTTTTTAATTATTTCTTTTTTATCTATCCCTTGGTTTTTATAAAATTCAAAATGTTCATCTAAAGATAATTCGTTTAGTTCAATTTCTTTTTCCTTATATTCCGCACCTTCAATTAAAATAATTATTTCTCCTTTTAAACTTTCTGCTTTAGAAATTATTTCTTCAATATTACCTCTAATAAATTCCTCATGAATTTTTGTAATTTCTCTTGCCAAAACTACTTTTCTATTTTGCAAAATATTTTTTAAATCTTCAAGAGTATTTTTCAATTTATGTGGTGCTTCATAAATAATTATTGTTTTTGTTTCGTTTTCAATCTCTTTTAATTTTTCTTTTCTTAATTTTTTATTTATTGGTAAAAATCCCATAAATGAAAATTCTTTTGTATCTAGTCCTGATGCAATTAATGCATTTATTGCAGCACATGCTCCAGGAATTGGAACAACCTCTATATTATTTTTTATTGCTTCTTTAACAATAACTTCCCCTGGGTCAGAAATACCTGGGGTTCCTGCATCAGAGACAACTGCAATGCTTTCTCCATTTTTTAATTTTTCAACTAAATTATCAACTTTTATTTCTTCATTATGTCTATGATAGCTGACTAAAGGCTTTTTTATTTCAAAATGATTTAATAATTTTAAAGTATTTCTTGTATCCTCTGCAGCAATTAAATCAACTTCTTTTAAAATCCTAATTGCCCTTAAAGTAATATCTTCTAAATTGCCTATAGGTGTTGCAACTAAATATAATTTTCCACTCATTTTTAGTCCTTTCTTATTTCTAAAATTTATTAACCTAAGCATCGCAACTTCAGGATAAATTAAAAAAAATAATTATTAGATTTTATTGTAAATTTTTAAAATATCATTAGTATAAGTCCCGTCTTCATTATAAACAAATAAATTATTTTCATATTTCAAAAATGGCTTCCCTTTTTTTACACCTTTAATCAATACCAAATTTGCTTTTTTATTTTTATTTGGATAAACAAATTTAATTAATTTTGGCTCAATTTTTTCTTTTCTCATAGCACAAAAAATATCGACCAATCTGTCAGGCCTATGTACCATATAAAATTCTCCAAAATCTTTTAACAAATATGTTGAAATATGAATAAAATCATCTAAACTAGCAGTAATTTCATGTCTTGAAATTTGTTTTTTATTTTCTTCATTTATAAGTCCTGTATTAATTTTTTTATATGGTGGATTTGTAACAACTACGTCAAAACTTTTTGGCTCAAGAATATTTTTTAAATTTAAAATATTTTCATTTATTATTTTTATTTTATTTTCTAAATTATTTAATTTTACACTCCTTTTAGCCATCTCTGCAACTTCTTTTTGAATTTCTACACCAACAAACTCTTTTGCATTGGTCTTTCCTGAAAGTAAGAGATTTATTATTCCAGTTCCTGTTCCCAAATCAATTACTTTTGAATTATATCTCATATCTTTAGCGAAATCCGAAAGTAACACACTATCTATTCCAAAACAAAATCCTTCTTTATTTTGAATTATTTTTAAATTTTTAAATTCTAAATCATCTATTCTTTCATTTTCCTTTAATTCCATTTTTGCTCCTTAAATTAATTGTTTTAAAAATTTCTAGATTTTTTGGCTTTCTTATTATATTTTTATGCATTTTTCTATTGCTCTATATTTTAAGATTTTTTCTGCTAATTTTTTTTTTCATTTGATAACATTTATAACTTAAAAAAATATCATTCAATAAAAGCATAATTATTAAATATTTATAGCTTAATCATAAGAAAAGTGGCTTCGCCACATGTGCAGGTTGCTTCGCAACCGCACGAATCAAAGAAACTTAACCTTGTTGCTCCGGAAAAATCTGACGATTTTTCCTATGCAATAAAATAGTCGGAAAGTTCCGAATAGTTTAAATTTCTTTTCTAAGCTATTTTTATGTATACTCTTTTTTTAAAAATATAATGTATGTTGAAAAATGCTTTAAATTCTTTTTTATGCGATTTCAAGAGGTAAATTTCTTTTATGTCAATAGTGTTATGTGGAACTTTCCAACTATTTTAAAATTTTGATCTACTCTAATATATTTACAATTAATGCTGCTAAAAATAATAACAAAAAGCAATTTTCATTCATATTATACTACAAAAAAGGAGATTTTTCAATGAAAAAGCCAAATTCAAATAAAAAAATGAATTTTAAAAAAATAAAGAAAAATACATTTAATTCTTTAAATGAAGTTGAATTTTTTTTGCGTGATTTTAAAAGATTCTCTAATTATATAAAATTGTATAAAATGTTCCGACCAAAACGGAATGCAATAAATTATTAAAAATTTTCAACTCACATTAATAATTTAGTTCTAAAAAGGACAACACAAAAATAATAATTAGTATTAAAGTACGAAATTCACCTAGGGAATTTTGTTATACTTTTTTAATATTTTTTATATAGTTATTATTGCGACTTTTTTAGTTATATCTATTTATTTTTCCAACTAAAAATTGTTCGTTTTAGTAGCTTCGAAGAAAGGAAACATTATGGAAAAAAGACCTGTAGTAATAGTAATTATTTTAATTATAATTGGTATTTTAGCATATTTTTTAATAAACAATATTTCTATTACAAAAAATAGTGAATATATGGATTATACACCACAAGAAGAAATCAGTGAAAATCAAACTCGCCAAACTTCAATAAATTTATACTTTTTAAATCCTGAAACAAATAACCTAAAATCAGAAGGTAGATCAGTAAATACAAATGAATTATTAAAAAATCCATATAAATTAATTGTAGAAAAACTAATTGAAGGACCTGAAACTAGTACCCTTCAAAATATTTTTCCAGAAAATACACGATTAATTGATGCAAATATACAAAATAATTGTGTAACTCTTAATTTTTCCGACGAATTTTTAAATTTTAAAGATGATACACAAAAATATAATATTATAAATAGCATTTTAGATTCTTTAACACAATTGAATGAAGTAGATTCTATTAAAATTTTAATAAATAATGAAACAAAAGATGGACTTAGCCAAGAATACACAACAATTTCTGAAAATCCCTAAAAAATCCATTGACAAACTCGCTAAAATATTGTAAATTATTAGTGTAGACAAAATACGACACGATTAGATATCTTTAGTTGTATAGTAAGTACATATTCAACTAAAATTAAATGAATTTTATAATATTTATGTAGGAGTGAAACAATGATTATACAAGAAGAAAAAGTAGAAATAGTAGAAGAAGAAAAACCAAAAGCATTAAAAAAAATGGAGCAACAAAACTCCCAAAATATAAAAAAGCCAAAGCACACATTGTTTTATGTTTTAATATTTTTTATATCTTTAATATTAATTTTATTAATTATTTTTGGTGGATTTGCAATATATAACATAAGTAATAATGATAAAATAACAAATGGTATAAAAATATATGGTATTGACGTATCTAAAAAAACAAAGGCTGAAGCTTTAATTGCTATTTCTGAAAAATTTGATTCTATAAAAAACACAGATATCAAATTAATTTCCAAAGATTATGAATCAGCCATAAATCCAACAGAAATCAATTTAAATTTTGACATAAATTCAGCCATAAATTATGCATTTTCTATAGGCAAATCTGGTACATTATTTAAAGATACTTTTGATATTTTTAATGCAATGATAAATGAAGTAGATATTACACCATCATATTCTTTAGATGAAAAGTTACTAATATCTACATTAGATAAAATGTCAAAAGATTTACCAAATGCGGTTGTTGAAAGTAGCTACTATATAGAAAAATCAAATTTAATTATAACAAAAGGAACAGATGGATTTTCTGTGGATTCTGCTAAAACAGCTACAGATATAAAAACAAAAATTCAAGATTTTAGCTATTTATCAACTCCTATAGAAATTAGTTTAATTAATCAAAAACCAAAAAATATAGACATTGATAAAATATATAACGAAGTACATAAAGATGCAAAAGATGCATATTACACAACAAATCCTTATGCTGTATATCCTTCTGAAAATGGCGTAGACTTTAAAATAAGTTTGGAAGAAGCAAAGAAAAAATTAGCCAATTTAGATAAAGAATGCAAAATTCCATTAAAAACCATTTATCCTAAAGTTACTACAAATAGTATAGGAAAAAAAGCCTTTCCAAATTTACTTGCAAGTTTCTCTACAAACTATGTTAATAACCCAAGTAGAACCACAAATTTAAAACTTGCCGCTAAAAAAATAAATGGAACAGTTTTACTTCCAGGAGAAACTTTCTCATATAACAAAGTAGTTGGAGAAAGAACTATAGCTGCAGGATATAAAAATGCTGCAATTTATCAAAATGGAGAAGTCGTAGATGGCTTAGGTGGTGGAATTTGTCAAATTTCTACAACACTATTTAATGCTGCACTATTTGCAAATCTTGATATAGTAGAACTTCATAACCATCAATTTGTTCCTTCTTATGTAGGCGCTGGAAGAGATGCAACAGTTGTTTATGGTTCTAAAGATTTTAAATTTAAAAATTCAAGAAAATTTGCTATAAAAATAGAATGCTCTGTTTCAGGTGGAGTTGCAAAATTTAAAATTTATGGTGTAAAAGAAGAACCAGAATATGATGTTAAAGTTAATGCTTCTATTATTAGTCAATCTTCTACATACACAAAATCTGTAACTTACAGAACTTTAAGCCTTAACGGAAAAACTGTATCAAAAGAAAAAATATATACTTGTACTTATAAGAGACATTAAATAATTTATCTGTGTATCATGAATACACAGATTTTTTATATGTTCTATGTTTTTTAGTTATTTTTTTAATTTGACTTTTCATCAAATTTCATATACAATAGGGGTACGAAAAATATTCACACAATATAAGCAAAAAATGATATTAATGTAGCTTAAAAAGGAGACTAAATTTATGAATAAAAACATACTTCACGTAGGCCTTGACGTAGGCTCTACTACAGTAAAAATTATAGTAATGAATGAAAAAAAAGAAACAATATATAAAGATTATCAAAGGCATTATTCAGACACAAAAAATACAGTCTGTAATGTGCTAAAAAAGCTAAACGAAGATTTTCCAAATTCTGAGTTTACACTTGCATTAACAGGCTCAGGAGCTCTTTCTGTTGCAAAATTTCTAGGGGTTAGCTTTATTCAAGAAGTTGTAAGTTGCAAAAGAGCTGTAGAAAAATACATACCTCAAACAGATGTTGTAATTGAACTTGGTGGAGAAGATGCAAAAATAATCTATTTTGATCAATCTATTGAGCAACGTATGAATGGTACTTGTGCTGGAGGTACAGGTGCATTTATTGACCAAATGGCCTCACTTCTTCATACAGATCCAACAGGTTTAAATGAATATGCAAAAAAATATACAACAATTTACCCTATTGCTTCAAGATGTGGAGTTTTTGCAAAAACTGATATTCAACCACTTATTAATGAAGGAGCAGCAAAAGAAGATATTGCAGCTTCAATCTTTCAAGCTGTAGTAAATCAAACTATTTCAGGCCTTGCATGTGGTAGACCAATTAGAGGAAAAATTGCCTTTTTAGGTGGTCCTTTAACATATTTATCTGAACTTAGAAATAGGTTCATAGAAACTCTAAAACTAAAGGATGATGAAATAATTGTACCAGAAGAAGCTCATCTTTTAGTTGCAAAAGGTGCAGCACTTGATTCCCTAAATGATGAAACATTTTCTAACAAAGATTTAGCACAAAAAATAGAAAATTTAAAAAATTCACATGATACAACAACTAAGCCTTTAGAACCATTATTTGAAAATGAAGAAGAGTATAGAGAATTTGTACAAAGACATGAAAAGGCAAAAGTTAAAAAACGTGAATTAAAAGATTTTGAAGGAGACTGTTTTATTGGAATAGATGCAGGTTCTACAACTACAAAACTAGCTTTAATTGATATTGATGGAAATCTTCTATTCTCTTTATATGGAAGTAATGAAGGAAATCCTTTGCAAAGCACAATTACTATGCTAAAAAAGCTTTATTCTGTTTTGCCAAAAGGAGCAAAAATACGTTATAGTGGTGTAACAGGATATGGTGAAAAATTAATACAAACAGCTCTAAATCTTGACTTAGGAGAAATAGAAACAATTGCCCATTATACTGCTGCAAAAGAATTTGAACCTGATGTTACAAGTATTGTAGATATTGGTGGACAAGACATGAAATATATACGTCTAAAAAATGGAGCAATAGACAATATTATGCTAAATGAAGCATGTTCTTCAGGATGTGGTTCTTTTATAGAAACATTTGCAAAAAGCTTGGGCTTAAGCATTAAAGACTTTGTACAAGAAGCTCTAAAATCTACCAAGCCTGTAGACTTAGGCTCAAGATGTACTGTATTTATGAATTCAAAAATAAAACAAGCTCAAAAAGAAGGTTATTCTGTAGGAGATATTTCTAGTGGTCTATCATATTCTGTTATAAAAAATGCAATTCAAAAAGTTATGAAAGTAAGAGATACCAATACTTTAGGAGATCACATTGTTGTACAAGGTGGAACTTTTTATAATGATGCTGTTTTAAGAGCATTTGAAAAAATAGTTGGTAAACAAGTTGTAAGACCTGATATTGCAGGACTTATGGGAGCTTATGGAATTGCTCTTATATGTAAACAGCAATACGAAACAAATATGGATATGGAATATTATTCAAGTATAACAAAATTAGACGATTTAGATAAATTAGATATAAAAATAACACATGCAAGATGTAATAAATGCGAAAACCATTGCAAATTAACAATAAATACATTTGGAAATGGCAAAAAATATATATCTGGAAACAGATGCGAAAAAGGAGCAGGAATTGTAAGCAAAAATGCAGATTTACCAAATTTAGTTAAATACAAAAATGAAAGGATTTTTGGCTATACCCCACTAGAAGAATCTGAAGCAAAACGTGGAACAATTGGAATTCCTAGAGTTCTAAATATGTATGAAGACTATCCATTTTGGTTTACATTTTTTACTGAACTTGGATTTAGAGTAATTCTTTCAGAAAAAAGTACACGTAAAACCTACGAAAAAGGTATGGAATCTATGCCATCAGAATCTGTATGTTACCCTGCAAAACTAGCACATGGTCATATAGAGTCTTTAATTGAAAATGGAATAAATACAATATTTTATCCATGTATTCCATATTCTAGAAAAGAATATGAAAAAGCAGATAATCACTACAATTGCCCAATTGTAATTTCATATTCTGAAGTGCTAAAAAATAATGTAGAAGACCTAAAAAAAGTAAAATTTATTAATCCATTTTTACCATTTGAAAAAGATAATTTAGTTAAAAAAATAATGGAATTAGAAGAATTTAAGCAATATGGATTTAATAAAAAAGAATTACAAAATGCTGCAGAAAAAGCTGAACAAGAATATCAGAATTGCAAAAAAGATATTAGAAAAAAAGGTGAAGAAACTGTAAAATATATTGAAGAAAATAACCTAAAAGGAATAGTTTTAGCAGGAAGACCTTATCACATCGACCCTGAAATAAATCATGGAATAGATACACTTATTACTTCACTTGGTTTATGTGTTTTAACAGAAGACAGTATTTCTGATAAAACAGAAGCAAAACGTCCTTTAAGAGTTGTTGACCAATGGGTATTTCATGCAAGACTATATGCAGCTGCAGATTTTGTTGGAAAACATGACAATTTAGAATTAGTGCAATTAAACTCATTTGGTTGTGGAGTAGATGCAGTAACTACAGACCAAGTAGAAGAAATATTAACAAGTTTTAACAAAATGTACACACTAATTAAAATAGATGAAGTAAATAACCTAGGTGCTGTAAAAATACGTATACGTTCACTTTTAGCTAGTATGAATAAAAGATTAAAAGAACATTCTAAAGGTGATTATGGAATTGATAAAAAGCCATTTACAAAAGAAATGAAAGGTGATTACACAATATTAATTCCACAAATGATACCTGTTCATTTTGAATTATTCGAAACAGCCTTAAAATCATGTGGATATAATGCTGTGCTTTTAAGAGAATGTACTCAGCATACAGTTGAAACAGGTCTAAAATATGTTAATAATGATGCATGTTATCCATCAATTTTAACAACAGGTCAATTTATAGAAGCACTTGAATCTGGCAAATATGATGTAAACAAAACAGCAATTATTATGTCACAAACAGGTGGTGGCTGCCGAGCTACAAACTATATAGGTTTTATTAGGAAAGCCCTAAAAGATGCAGGCTTTGAGCAAGTACCTGTAATTTCATTTAACCTAGTTGGAATGGAAAAAAATGCAGGATTTAAACTAACTCCAAAACTTATAGAAAAACTATTACGTTCAATAATGCTTGGAGATTTACTTCAAAAAATGCTACATAAAAATAGAGCTTATGAAATAAATAAAGGTGAATCAGATAGATTATATAATGAATGGATAGAAAAAAGCAAAAACATTATTGCAAAAGGTACATGGAAACAATTTAAACAAACAATTTATGATATAGTAGAAGATTTTGAAAAAATAGAACTTGATATGTCAGAAGAAAAACCACGTGTTGGAATCGTTGGAGAAGTATTAATTAAATACCACCCATTCGGAAATAACTTTGTTGCAGAAATGTTAGAAAAAGAAGGTGCAGAAGTCGTACTTCCAGATTTTATGGGATTTATCAAATTCATGGCAACACATAAAATTACATTTAATACTTTGCTTGGAACAAATAAAACCTCATCAAAAATAAGTAAAATTGTAATTAATTTAATAGATATTTTAGAAAAAGATTTGAAAAAAGCTTTATTTCAATCAGACAAAGAATATCTAATGCCATGTAACATTTGGCACTTAGAGGACCAGGTAAAAGATATTTTATCTATTGGAAATCAAACAGGAGAAGGATGGTTTTTAACAGCAGAAATGATAGAATACATAGAAAACGATATTCCAAATATTGTTTGTGTGCAACCATTTGCATGTCTTCCAAATCATGTTGTTGGAAAAGGTGTAATAAAAACAATTCGAAGTAAATATCCTTTTGCAAATATAACTCCTGTAGATTATGACCCAGGTGCAAGTGAAACAAACCAAACAAATAGATTAAAACTTCTTATGACAGTTGCAAAAGATAATCTTCATTTAAATCAAAATGAAAGAAAAGCAGTTGAAATTGAAAATATGGATAATGACACAGCTTCAATATCTTAATGTCACATCAGGTTTTATATAATATGAAAGAATAACTTTCCTATTATATAAAATTAAAAAGCAAATTTATACTTTATTAAGTACAAATTTGCTTTTTTGCCTATATCTTTTCAAGTCCATTATCCCATAATTCATTACATGATAAATCTATATGATCATTCCATGAGATCCCATATCCCCCAATATCAACTTTAACATTTGAGAATAGTATACTATTATTAACTAACTCTTTAAATTCTTGCCATTTATCAAATATCAATTTTAAATCATAATATTTATTAACTCCATTTTCAAATGTAACATATAATACATAATTATCAAGTGGCTTTACCGATTTAATTTTATAAAACATCGCTACTTCCCCCTATTTTAATGGTTTTAATTTTTTAAATTCTTGTGTATTCCACATATTTAATAATTCACTTTTATTATCCTTTACCCATTCTTGCGCCATTTGTAAAGCTCTTATAGGTAAATCTCCTTCCAACATTTTTCCTGTATTAATATCTATAGTCCCCACACTTTCTCCATAAATTGCATGAATATGCGGAGGATTGTGCTCTGATTGTTGAAAGTACATTTTTATTATTATTCCATAAAAATTAGATAATATAGGCAAACCTACATCTCCTATTATTTAATACTTTTGATAAATAAGCAAATATTAATAAAAATGTTAATAACAAATAATAATGATTTAATTAATAGTTAGTTTATCATAAAAATGATATTATGTCAATAGCAATTAACTCTTTTCAAAATAAAAAAAATAGTGTATAATATTTATATAATAATCTAAGGAGAAATTAAATGAAAAATTATTATAAAATATTACAAGTAGATAAAGACGCCTCACCAGAAATAATAAAAGTTGCATATAAACTATTAGTTAAAAAAAATCATCCTGATTTGAAAGAAGGTTCAGAAAAACAAATCGCTGAAGAAAATATTAAAGAAATAAATGAAGCTTATGATGTTTTATCTGATCCTTTGAAAAAATCCGAATACGATTTAAATTTAATTAATGAATTTATTTCGCAAGAAAAATATAATGAAATAATAAATGAAAATATGAATTTAAAAAAAGAATTAAATTATTTTAATAATTTGTATAATAAAAATAATTATGCAAAAAAGCAATATTCAAATATGTATGACAATACATGGGCGAAAAATTATACTCAACCAAATAGCAAAAAAAATCATAATGAAAATAACAATAATGCTCAAAATAGTTATAATAATCAACATACAAATTACAATAACATAAATAAAAATAATTTTAAATTTAATTTAAGTGAAAAATTAAAAACATTTATTGCAGTTGTACTTACATTTTTAATTATATTTATTATTTTAAATATTCCATTTATAAATAAATATATAATTAATTTTGTAGGTAGTGGTTATTTAATATTTTTTATTGCAATAATTGTGTTTTATATTTATTTTTTCAGAAACAAACAATAAGTGATCTTTGGGGATCACTTATTATTTTTCACCAATAATCCTTAAAAATATCTCTTCAAGTGAATTTTCTTCCCCATATTTTTTTCGTAGCTCCTCTAAAGTTCCCACAAAAACAATTTTACCTTTATTTATAATTGCAATTCTATCACACAATTTTTCTGCGATCTCTAAAATATGTGTAGAAAAGAAAACTGTTTTACCTTGTGAAGCATGTTCTTTCATTAATGTTTTTAAATCATACGAGCTTTTTGGGTCTAAACCTGTTATAGGTTCATCTAATATCCAATTTTGTGGATTATGTAAAAGTACTCCTATTATTACAATTTTTTGTCTCATTCCATGAGAATAGCTTTCTATTTTATTTTCTAACTCATCATAAATTTCAAATTCTTTTGAATATTTTTCTATTTTTTGAGTTCTATCTTCTTTGCTCACATTATAGCAATCTGCAATAAAATTCAAATATTCTATTCCTTTAAACTTTAGAAACATATCCGGACTATCTGGAACTAATCCAATATTTTTTTTGGCTTCAATTGGCTCACTTGTAATGCTTTTGCCATCAATAAAAATATCTCCTTCATCTATTTCCAAAATTCCTGTCATCATTTTTATTGTTGTTGTCTTTCCAGCCCCATTTTGCCCAATGAAACCAAATATTTCTCCATTTTTTATTTCTAGGTCAATATTTTCTATTACTTTAGTACCTTCTTTATATGATTTAGAAACATTTTGTATTTTTATCATTATTAAAACTTCCTTTCTATCTCATTTATTTTAAATTTATATAACTTAGAAGCTCCATCCGATTTCTTGTTAATTTTATATATTAAAACTTTTGCTCTCCTGTTAAATCACAAATCTCTATAATTATATAGTAGTTATTTTTTTATATAATTTATTTTTAAATTTATAAAATACAATATTTAAAATAAAAATTATAAAAATTAGAATACCTGCAAAAACTCTCAAAGAGATATTCAAATTATGTTTTTCAAATAAATCTTTCATAAATATTAAAAATAAAATATTAAAAATAATAAGCACATATTGTAATAATTTATTTTTGCTATTTTTTAAAATCTCATATTCTGCATCCCATTTTAATTTTGGCATAATCAAATCAATTAAACACAAAATAAAGCTATTAATAATTGTAAGTAATACTGATAATCCAAAAATAACTAAAATATAATTTAAACCTATTGCGGGAATTTGTAAATTAATAACTGCTAAAATAGCTCCTGCAGAAATTATATTTAAAATAATTTGCGGAATATTTTTATATATAAATTGCTTATATAAACTAATAGGCAAAATTTTCATAACAAAAGCATTTTTTCCTTCTCTTGAAAAAGACGTTATAGAAGTATAATTAAACAACCCTGTTATTTGTAATATTCCTAAAATAATACACACTGCTTCTATATTAAACTCCATTCCCTCTCTTATCTCTTGATATTCGTCTTTTTGAATAAGCTGGTTATATGCAGGTACAATCGCTATTGTTAAAACACAAATTAAAACTGTCATCATAATTACAGGATAAATACTCTGTATTAAGAAAATAGGATTTTTTCTTAATAATTTAAATTCCTTTTTTATATAAGAAATTCCCTTTGAGCTTTTTTTAATTTTTACTTTTTTATTCCTTTTTATTTTTTTCGTGTAAAAATTTGCTTTTAATAATTGTTTTAAATACAATTTATTTCCCATAAAAATAAATAAAACAAATCCACAAATATTAATTAAAATTAATTTTAGATAATTAATTATTATATTATTATTTTGCAAAACTTGAGCTGATGGATTAATATTTAAAAAATAATTATTTATTTTTATTATTTTATCATTAATTTTATTTAAAACAAACTCCTGATTTTGTTCAATAAATTCTGCATTATTAAACACATATTCTATAGCTTTATTTGCACCAAACATTAATGCAAAAATTAAAATAAATGAAATAATTAATTGCATCAAATCTTTATTTTTAAATAAATTTCCAAATGTTTTTATTAAAAAGATCATTAAAATACTTACAATTAATGTTGCAAATATCGGAAAAATAATTAATATCAAAATTAAATTAAAAAAATATATAATTTTTGATAAAGTATATATTCCATAAATAAATAATGGTGCTAATGCAAAAATTAATTCAAATTCATAATTCATAAACAGAATTGTACAAAATTTTGAAATTAATATTTCTATCGGCTTTATTGGTAAATGTAAAATATTTTCTATATCTTTTGAAAAATAAAATACATTCATACTTACCATTATTGTTCTAATTGTTATTAATATTTCTAAAGCTAGTAAAAATCCATTTAAAAATATTTGTGGCTTTCCAATTTTTACTGCATAGCTAATTATTTCTGAACTTAAATAAATAATTCCAAAAAATAAAATCACATAAGCCCAAAATAAATATGATTTTTTATTTACTCTTTTTGTTTCCATATTTATAATATTTAAACTTTCATCATTTTCTTTTATATATAATTTACTTAAATTAAAAATATTTTTTAATTTATCTTTCATAAAAGATCAAGTCCTTTCAACTGCTTATTTTTTCTCTTTTTTTATAATTATATCATATTTTTTACATATATAAAAGTAGCTAATAACAAAAATTCTTATTAGCTACTTTAAATTTTACTCATTCATAATGTTATATAACTTTTTAATAAGTTTATTAATCATTTATTTTATTATGTATCTTTCTTAATCTGTCAATATATGCTAAAGCCTGTTTTTCAGTTAATTTTAATTCAGGATGATCTAAATTAAACTGTTTTGCAGTTTCTAATCTGTCTTTATCACCTTTAATGTTTGCAATACCATATTTATTTATATCGCTATTTGCTTGTACAATAATTTTTTCTTTATTATTTAGTGTACTTGGTAAACCTACATCATCCTTAGCTTTATCCAATTTAATAATATGATCAAATTCTAATTTGTCATCATGTCTCCAGTATTCAGATAGTTTTTCTGCTTTTTCCTTAGCTTCTTTTCTTGATTTTATATTATATTTTTCCATGACTTTATCTATATTTTCCTTAGAAGTTGCTTTTTGTTTTCTATTAAGCTCTGCCACTTTCTCTTCTCCGTAGTATGCCTTTTGAAACTCTTCTCCTAGTCCATCTACGCTTAATGCATTTGTTGCTGAATTAACAAGACCAGATCCTAATTTATATCCTCCTGCTACTCCTGCTACTCCATCTGTAACTACACTTTTCAAATCTCCTGAAGCAACTCCTGCTGCTACTCCAATTGTTCCCAAAGCTGCAGCTCCTATTGCTCCACCTATTGCTCTTCCAGGTTTTGCATTTAATAATCCCCTTGCTATTTTTTCTGTCATTCCCTCTCCATATGCAGTTGCAACTGCACCTATAGCATTTCTTAATCCTGATTTATTCTCTTCTATTGTGTTTTCTGTTCCACTTTCTGTTTCCATTTCAATTTGTCCTGTATTATCTTGTATTGTAGAACCAGTTGGTTCTCCCATTATTTGCGCGATTTCATCCTCACTATATCCACTATCTCTTAAAATTTGACTATATTCATCATCTGAATATGTCATTCCACCACCACTGTTTCCATATCTTGCGTCATTATCCCACATTTGAAGTTGCTCATTATCCGGTATATATGGTGTTTCTTCTAATTCTGCATCTCTCATTTTTTCAAGAAAAGCTGTTGATCCACTAGGCTCTCCCATTATTTGCGCGATTTCATCCTCACTATATCCACTATCTCTTAAAATTTGACTATATTCATCATCTGAATATGTCATTCCACCACCACTGTTTCCATATCTTGCGTCATTATCCCACATTT
>Ga0247608_10000278_pt1 | contig 89439 bp, 74 predicted proteins | sample 176DNAGHGlowgp2_FD_193490 | JGI IMG/M metagenome (GOLD analysis project Ga0247608, IMG submission 193490) | Sheep rumen microbial communities from Palmerston North, Manawatu-Wanganui, New Zealand - 1766 DNA GHGlow gp2 | ecosystem: Host-associated > Mammals > Digestive system > Stomach > Rumen ... | reverse complement strand
GTTGAGCAGAAAGTTCCAATACTCCTCATATTGCAGTAGGTATTTTCATCCATCATTATCGGTTCAACAACATCTTCTCTATAGAAAAGACGTCCCTCTTTATCAGACTTTTCTTTTATCTGGCTGACAGCACTCTGCATCGTATCCGAATGTTGCATGTAGTAATGGCCATCAGCATAACCGTTGCCGCCAATACCAATACCAGCATTTACCAGAATCTCTACTATCACGTATATTCCAAGAATGATAGTATTTGCCTTCACGCTCATAAAGCGAGTGCATCTGGCAATAATAATGATTGCATAAACCACAATAAGTCCAAAGGAAACCATCATCATATATCTTTCAGGAATTACACCCTTCATATCTCCAAAATGATAACAGAGACCTAAGAATAAGGCCGTGAGTACTATTCCCACCGAAACACTTACAAGACTGGTTTTCCTAAGTTTTACAACTGTCTCATAACAGATAACAAGCAGCGTAAAAATATAAAGGAAGGAGAATCTATTTGGAATTCCAAACTGATTGTGGAAGCCATGCCAAATGAAATTCAGCTTCTCCTGATTCATACTGATTATAAAGATTAAGATGAGAAGGCATTTGCCTATCTTCTCACCAAGTTTAACCTTGTCAGAGCATACGAAAATGAATAATGCAATCAGGCAGAGAGTTCCGCAATATAGGTTTGCATCTCCATCAAATGTATTCATTTTGATTGGTTTACTGAGGAAGAAATGGGACTGTAATAACTGGAAGAAATTCTGGTACCAGTTCCACTTTGGCATAGGTGTTTTTGCCGTTGCCGTCTTCATAATAGCAAGATATGCTGTCAGTAAAGATATGGTTGCCATACCCGCCGCAAGTAAAGAGCTTCCCGCAAACTTAAGACCATCAGTTATAAACTTCTTTGGATTTTTATGACCTGTGAAAATGAACCACAGACATAAGAAAATACATATGATAAATGAAATGTAATAGTTACAGTACATGCTGTAGAAAAGAGCTACTGAATAAAGGCGCATGTCTCCATTTTTCATGAGCCTTTCAAATCCCAGCATGATAAGTGGGAATACCATTATGCAGTCCAGCCACATGATATTCCAATAATAACCACACATATAATTGTTAAGGGAAAATGCCACACCAAGCGCAACTATCATCATGTTGTTAGTTACCTTGCCTCTGCGGCGTGAAAGGAAGTATGCAAATGCCCCTGAGGAAAATGCAAACTTAAAGGCAACCAATAAAGAGAAAAGGCCAATGATGTTCTTTCTCTTTACAAAGAATAATAAAAGATTGAGAGGACAAGCCATGTAGTATAAGAAAAGAGACTGGAAGTTCTGTCCCATTCCTACATCCCATGTGTATTTTAGGCTTCCGCCATTTACCAGCTTATCCTGATAATCACTGAAGAAAGGTACATATTGATGTATGCTGTCCACAAGTGTAAAAGATGTTTCACCAAATGGTGCAACCTTTGCTCCGATCATCATGGCAAGCATAAATACAGCCGTAATGGTCGTGGCGGCAAGCCACGACCAGTTACGACCAAAAAATCTCTTTATGAAATTTGTGTCTTTTATTTCTGTATCTGTCATTTTAAAGATTCTTTCAATAGTTACTTTTTATTTCTTTTACTGCTCTGCAGCAAGAAGGTAGATCAGAGGTGAGTTCCAATAAATTGTTACCTCGTTTGTTGAATAACTCTGAGCATTATCTACGTAGCTCATTGCAGCGCTTTCCTCTGTAAGAACTGCTATAGCATATGGATCGTCCAGGTTTCTATCAGGTCCGCCAACCAGCATACCTGTCATGGCCTGACCTGCACATTGTGATGGTCTGTGATGTGGATTCTCCGGATAGAACGTTCCATAACCTGTAACGAAACAATAACCAAGTGCATTTGTACCAAGGAGATAATCTCTCTGGCGCTTTGCAAGATCAGTATATGAAGCCTCACCTGTTACCTTGCCTGCCATGTAGAGAAGCATACCATCGTTTGCAACTCTCATGTTACTACCCCAGTCAAATCCGCTACCGAAGCAGAGATAATAACCTGTATTTTCTGACTGTGCAACCAGCTCATCAGCATATGTTTTGATGACATCTTTACCAATCTTAGAAAGATCTGCATCATCAGATTTTGCAAGGTCATAATTTGCATAAAGACCAATGTCAGCCCATCCAAGTCCTTCCTTAACATCGTCAAGGTTAGTGCCTGTTACGAAGTCCTTTGTTCCATCAACACCTGCAAGGCAAAGCTCAGCAGCTGCCCAATATCTCTCGTCCAGAATATTCTTATCTCCGTATTCACCAGTAACAATATCCTTAGGATTTGAATAACCCTTAAATGTATCCAGTGACTCAAGATAATCCCAAGCCTTTTCAGCAGCTTCAAGAGCTGTCTTACTAAAGTCAGGATCAATATCTTTGTATGTTACAGATGCCTTTGCAAGGATAGCTGCAAAGTCTCCAGTTGCTGCAACTGAAATAGGAGCAAGAAGTAGTTCATCTGTTTCTTCCTGTGGAGGTACAGTCTCTGGGAATACAGCACAGGTAACCTTGTGATAAACACCGCCTGTTTCAGGGTCCTGCATCTTGAGCATCCAGTCAAGACCAACCCTTGCCTCATCCAGAATATCAGGGATTCCATTTCCACTTTCAGGGATTCCCATCTGGTCATCTTCTACACCAAAATCTTCGTAGCTGAGAAGAAGATCGGCAATTGTCTTTGCAGTAGAAACAGTATATCTGCCGTAGTCGCCTGCATCATGCCATCCGCCGCTTACATCCATCTTCTTGGACTCATCTCCATAAACAGTAGCTTTGTCAGTGTGGCATGCTGGATGATCAAAAACATCACTGTTTTCAATCTCAACACCACATCTCTGTCTATAAAGCATCAGCACTGTATCTGTATAAATGTCTTTGTAAGGATTAGAGTTGATTTCAAATTTATAGCTTGCGCCCTCATTTGTATAGACGTAGTATTCACCCTCTGTTTTAAATTCAGAGAAATCCGCTCTTCTTACATTCAGCTCAGCACCGTAATCATAAATAGGATCACCAAGCTTTCCAGCATAAACTGTTTCGTTTGTATTTGCATCACAAACAATAAACTCTTCATCATCGGTTGAATCCGTCTTAACAACTGCAATCTTGCTGTCATCTGGCTTGTAGCCCATCTGATCAACACCAACACTTACATAGGTTGGAAGAGCTGAGACTTCAATCGCATTAGATGCGTCCTTAACTTCAAGTTTAATATTATCAATATAAATCTTGTGCTCTCCAGGATCAGATGACATATCCTCCATCTTACCCATGTTGAAAACAATACGTGGAGCTGGGTCTGATTCTTCAGTCATCTCAAAATCAACTGTGAAGTTTGTAACTTCTGGCCCGATATCAATTACTTCGCCCTGGTAAGCATGATAATCGCCACCATTTATCTGGAGACGATATTCAATCTTTCTCTCTATATCACAGGAAACATCAAAGCTGTATGTATAAACACAGTTTTTACTGAGAGCAAATCCATCCCAGTAAGCCTGGTTTGCATAGTCCAGTCCACCGCAGTTTTTAATATCTGCAACTAACTGACCTTCTTCATTCTTAAGCTCAAAGCTTCCGCCATTAGTATAAGTAACAAAACCGTTATCAGTTCCATCATCAAAATTGATATCAACTAATACATCTCCATCCTTTAGCTGAGCAGATTCATTAGCATCTGAGGAAGAAGCAAGGTCTTCAGCTGTTGCCGGACCTGTTCCTTTAAGACTGCTTTCAGTAGGATAAACTACCGCCTCTGCATCACCTGAAGTCGCAGTGTCAGGGGAATCTGTTTTTCCACATCCTACGGCGCCAAGGAGCATTATACATGTCACAAATAATGCTGTTATCTTTTTCCTTTTCATTACTACCTCCGTACCATGTTACTAGGCATAATTAATCACTTCATGGAAGTCCATGTTCCCTCCAAAAATAGAAAGAGCACTTCCAATTGTCACATCAATTTTTCCTTTTCCAAGTTCCTTGATGGTATCCATATCCTCAAAGCTTGAAACACCACCAGCATATGTGATAGGAAAATCTCCCCTCCATTCTCCTAACATCTTAAGCAGATCTTTATCGACTCCACACTTCTTACCTTCAACATCAACCGCATGTATCAGATATTCGTCACAATAATTCTGGAGAAGATCCAGCGTTTCATGATTCAGCTTGGTATCGGTAAACTTCTGCCATCTGTCAGTAACTATATAATAAGATTCACTTCCGTCCGAATCCTTTTTCCTTCTGCATGAAAGATCTAAAACAAGATGATCCTTTCCAACTTCTTTAACCAGGCTTTCCAGCCTGTCATAATCTATCAGTCCATCTCGGAAAACATAGGACGTTACTATAACATGAGATGCACCCAGCTTCAGGTATTCCTGAGCGTTCTCTATAGTAACTCCTCCGCCAACCATAAAGCCCTGAGGATATTCTTTCATTGCTTCAGCTGCAGCACGGATATCCTCCATATATTCTTTTGTCCCAGCCTTATTAAGAAGTATAATGTGTCCGCCCGGAGCATTACAGTTTCTATAAAGTCTTCCAAAATAACCCGCTCCATGCTCGGAAACAAAATTAGTTTCAGCACCCATCATATCGTCCAGAGTGCCACCCACTATCTGTTTTACTTTTCCATCATGAATATCTATGCAAGGTCTGAATTTCATAGAATAACCCCCATTCTATCTCAAACTTTCTTACTGTTTTATAGCATATGGATTTGCATATGCCTTCTTCAAATCCTCATCTGTATTATACTGCTGTTCAAGGCAGAATTCCTTCGACCAGCACATATAATAAGCCCAAGGAACTCGGCTTTCAGATAGCATTTGAATGTCAGGAATATAGCCGACCTCAGTAAGAGCCGGCACCTTCTTTGTAGTAGTATTACTTATAAGCTCCTCATACTTAGCCTTATAGTCCGTATACTCTTTTTCAGAAAGATAAATATCCCAGCCAATTACATCTACATATTCATCACCTGGATAGGACTCCTTTGTTGGAGAACTCCAAACCCAAAGTAGATTGTCCAGATGATATTTATTTACAAAAAGATCGTACATAAGGATGTACATTTCCTTGGCAACTTCGCCACCCTGTGCACCCCACCAGAACCAGGTGCCTTCCACCTCATGGAAAGGTCTCCACAGAATTGGGATATTTTTTTCTTTGAATGGCTCCAGCTCCTTAGCTATAACATCCAGGTCAGAATAAAATGCATTCCTCTCCGGTGTTCCTTCTACCAAAACCTGTCTAGCATCAAAATCAGTATTCTTTGAATAAAACGCTTTGTCTCTTCCGCCTATTGGAGAAAACCAATGGAAACAGAAACAAAGAATAGAATCTGTTGTCTCTGCAATTTTCATTGCAGTTTTTAAAGTATCTCTGTTTTCATAAACCTCTGTAAGACAAGCCTCGTCCGCATCATCATAATTAATGTTTGGACTGTAAGAAAGCAACTCAAAACCCACCACCTTAGGAAAGCTTCCTGTGAGGTCGTGGATATGATGATATTCTTCCATTGGATTTGTCTGGGTATGCTGTCCTGTGAGAATTGCATTTCCTGCTGTATCAACAAGATATGAAAGAAGATCCTTTGCTTCTTTAATGGCATTTTTATTTACAGGAATTTTTTCGTAATTCATAGATATATAATCCTCAAAAATTATTTGATAACAAGTGACATTCTCGCAACTCATTTTATCAAATACCTTAATATCTTTGCAAGATGTTTGGGTTTTATTTAAACTGCTTTCTTGTTATAATAAAGTTTATGTTAAAGATAGAAATTCCACAGGATGTTAATTTAATAATAGATGAATTATCGAAGGCTGGTTTTGAGGCATATGCTGTAGGTGGATGTGTAAGGGACAGTATACTTGGACGCGAGCCAAATGACTGGGATATAACAACCTCGGCAAAGCCAGAAGATATAAAGAAAATATTTCGCAGAACTGTCGATACAGGTATTCAGCACGGTACAGTAACTGTACTAATCAAAGGAAATGGATACGAGGTTACAACATATCGTATAGATGGAGAATATACTGATCATAGAAGACCGGACGAGGTTACCTTTACGTCAGACCTTTCAGAGGATCTGCTGAGAAGAGACTTCACAATTAATGCTATGGCATATAGCAATGAGAATGGTCTGGTTGATTTATATGGTGGAGTAGATGATCTTGAAAAGGGCATCATCAGATGTGTTGGAAATCCGGATGACAGGTTTGATGAAGATGCGCTCAGAATAATGCGAGCTGTAAGATTTGCCGCACAGCTTGGATTTGAAATAGATAAAGATACAAGAGATGCGGCGGCAAAGCATGCCGAAGAATTGAACCAGGTCAGTGCTGAGAGAATCGAAACAGAGCTTACTAAGCTATTGTTGTCGGATCATCCAGAGAAGTTAATTGATATGTATGAGCTGGGAATAACTGCTCAGGTGCTTCCAGAGTTCGACCGCATGATCGAAACAGAGCAGAATACGCCTTATCATCAATATGATGTTGGCCGACATACCATAGAAGTTATTCGTAATGTGAAGCCTACAAAAGTAATGCGTTATGCTGCTCTTCTGCATGATGTGGCAAAGCCAGATTGCAAAACAACTGACGCGAATGGCAGAGACCATTTCAAAATGCATGCTATGTACGGAGAGAAAAAGGCTGGCGAGATCCTGAGAAGACTTCGAATGGATAATGATACCATCCGCGATGTAAAGAAGCTGGTTTACTGGCATGATTACGGAATTAAAGGAGTAAATTCTGTTAAGCCGGTAAGAAGAATGCTCAGCCAGATGGGTGCCGAATATTTCGATATGTTCCTTGATATCAGACAGGCTGATATGAAAGGGCAGAGCGATTACAAATTAGAAGAACGAAAAGCCGTGCTTGCAGATATCATCCGTTATCATGACCAGGTGATCGAGGAAGGAAATGCACTCAGTGTGAAAGACCTTGCTCTTAATGGAAAAGACCTGATGGAGCTTGGGGTGAAGCCGGGACCTAGAATGGGCGAGATTCTTTCTTATCTTTTGGATAAGGTTCTGGAGGAGCCGGTATTAAATGATAAGAAGCAGCTTACAGAAATAGTGAAGGACATAATTAGTAACGAAGACTAAAGGGAGACTTAAATGGTTGATTATAATTTAAAAAATAAAATAGAATCGACATATAAATTAATTGATGATGTACAGAATTCTAATCCGTCATTAACACTTAGTACTGGAATGACACTTAGAGAAATGCTTAAGTACAATCTTCTTCAATACGTAGGATTTCTGTTTGAATCCGATGGTACTGATGGAAGACTTGAACTGGATTTCATCAGAGAGTATCTGGGAACTTATATGTCTATTTCCCAGTTCCTGAATTTCAAGTACGGCAAGTGCATGGACAAGGAATTTATAAACACACCTCCTAGATGTCTTCTATATATCATAAAGAGTGATCTTACAGACGGCTCTGTTAAGTCGCCAGCTGGAAGACCAATTGCAAAAGAGGTTGTGGATCTTTACAAGGATCTTGGAGCGGCATTTGTTGCAATAAATGGCGAGACAGTTACCGAGGTTGGTAATCTTTCAAACTACTCTCTTATGCTGGATGATTTCCTAAAGCAGTACGGTCTGTATTTTACAGATGGTATTGGAAGTAAGAGAAATCCTAAGAACAAAAATTATAGAAAGAATAATACAACTAATAAAACAGGAACAGTCAACAATACGAATGCGTCTGACAGCAAGATTAAGGTTCCAAATGCTATGGCTGCAGAGGGTCTGAATGTTGAACCTGAAGAAACTCTTGAGCAACTGATGGAAGAACTGAATTCATTAGTTGGTCTTAAGTCCGTTAAGCAGGATCTGACAAATCTTATTAACTTAGTAAAGATTCGAAAGATGCGTGAAGAAAGAGGAATGAAGCAGCCGGACATTACTCTTCATCTTGTATTCTCTGGTAATCCAGGAACAGGTAAAACTACAGTTGCCAGACTTCTGGCAAAGATATATAAATCACTAGGAGTTGTAAGCGAGGGTCAGCTGGTAGAGGTTGATCGTTCCGGTCTTGTAGCTGGTTATGTTGGACAGACAGCAACACAGACAGCAGAGGTTGTTGAGAGCGCTATAGGTGGTATTCTCTTTATTGATGAAGCCTACACTCTTACCAAGGCTGGGGACGAAAAGGACTTTGGACAGGAAGCTGTTGATACTCTTCTTAAGCTTATGGAAGATAACAGGGACGACCTGATAGTAATCGTTGCCGGTTATACAGATAAGATGGAAGAATTTGTTAATTCAAATCCTGGTCTTAAATCCAGATTTAATAAATATATTTTCTTCAGTGATTATTCAGGAAAAGAGCTCACAAAGATATTTAATGATATGGCAAAGAAGCAGGAATATGCAACCAATGACGAGTCTGCCGCCTATGTTGAAAAGTTCCTTACTGATAAAGCAAAGGCTCATGAGGAAAACTTTGCAAATGCTCGTGAGGCACGTAACTATCTTGAGAGATGCATTTCACGTCAGGCAACTCGTATTGTGAAGATAGAAAATATCAGCGATGATGATCTTAGAACACTCACAATTGATGATGTGAAAGAATAAATCGGTAAACTCACAGATGACATATGTCGCAACCCCCGAAAAAACTGTCGTATTATGCGACAACCTGGCATTTCGTCCTTTTCAAATCACGATACTTGGACTATACTTTTTCTGTAACCAAAAGAGGGGGTTTTACTTAATATGATAGAAATGGAACAAAAGCTTGAAATTGTAGGTAATACCAAAGAAAACAAAACATATATGAAATATATTTATCTCATATTTCTTCTCTTTATGTACAGCTTCACCTATTCCATGATCTACTCATATTTTAACGAAAGATCACTCGTGCTTCTATCTGAGGCAAGCAGTTTTCTCCATTACAGATTAATTCAGCTTTCTTTTTCAACCGGTCTAATTATTTTCGGTCTTTTTGTTTCGCTTACAAAACTATCTGATAATATAATTGGGCGTATATGCGGAGTTATCACACTTCTATGTGCTCCAATAATCTTGTTGATCTTCTATACAAACAATCCTACGCTTTTCTTAATTTCCATATATATAGTTACATTCTTAATCGGAATAGAATGTGTTTACATCAATTACACTATCGTCCGTTACGCAGCATCACTTAAAAGAATAGGACTGATAAATGGTCTTAGTCTCTCTTTTTCCATATGCTTACAATACTTTTTACAATCAGGAAGAGAAAACTTAATTATTTACTTTCTTATTATCTTCTGTTTTATTTCGTCCTTTATGTATTTTTCCAAAGGAATTCCGGCAAATAACGATGACTTCGAAGAGATTACATTTAACCATACAAGTTTTTCTGTTATCCTTTGTACAACTCTCGCAATTATAATTCTTCTTGAAATACTTGGTAATTTCCTAACCTATTCACTAATTCTTGCTCTGTCTCAGGGAAATGCAATTGTCTTCGGGTCACCGCGTTTATTTATGATGTTTGCCTATCTGTTTATGGGATTTATAGCTGATATCAAAGATATGAAATATATTCCTATCGTAACCTTCGCAAGTGTTCTGATTGGAATTCTTAACCCTGTTTTAATTCATGAGGGGCCATATACATATTTAAATACATGCATATTCTATGTAATAGCTGGAATTATCAATAGCTTCTTTGTTCTTATGATGTGGAAGCTTGCTAAGGGACATAGATTTGCAGCTTTGATTGCGGTGTCAGGAAGGATTATTGATTCTATTTTTTCACTACTATTTGTTTCTCCTATCATTTCAAATCTGTCACTTTTTGCCGCTATAGTTGTTGAGTTAATTGTGATAATTGGAATAATGCTTCTCTTTGTTTTTTCCGGCCAGTTTTCATTTATTCCACATACACACATAGTGGTAGATAACCTTTCCCCTGCAGTTTTTGCAAGAGAATATGGTTTTTCTGACAAAGAAACCGAAGTTTTTATTGCATCTTTAAATCATACCGGAAGCATATCTGAACTGGCAGATAATCTTTTTATATCCAGAAGTGTCCTGTATAAATATTTTCAGAAAATACAGGAGAAAACCGGTCAATCATCATATCAGGGAGTAAAAAAACTATATTATTCCACTAAAATATCAAATAAGCTGTCTCATGATGAATCCATACCTCCAATAGATACAAATACTACGGAAACCACAGCTGTACAAAAAACAGAAATCTCCGATAAGTCTGAGAATACAGAAACCGAAACTAAGAACAGTCTTGAAGAATTTGCAAATAAACATTCACTTAACGAAAATGAAAAAGAATCCTTGAAGCTACTTATAGATAATCCTCATAAAACACAGAAAGAACTAGCAGAGTTAAAAGGTGTTACTCTAAGAACAATGCAACGATACCTTGCATCTCTCCGAGCAAAAACTGGGGTCAATTCTCTTTCAGAACTCGTATCCAAACTCAGATAATAAAATAGAATTGCAAACAAAGTAGAGGCAGTCCTTTCGGACTGCCTCATTTATTTAACCCCTTAAGTATTTTGTTAATATGTTACTGGCAAACTCCATTTGAATCTACCCACCAGCCATTTATATACTGGCTTGTAGCCATATATCCATCACCTTTAAAGTAATACCAGTTACCATCAATCTTCTGCCACTGATTCTGTGGATACCATCCAGTCTTATCTTCAATCCACCAACCCTTGGAGTCAGATTTCCAAGTCATCTTATATGTATCATCCCAAGCGCCATCTGATCCAAGCCAGCAACCGTCACGCCACTCATCAGCAGCCATATAACCGCTTTCGTCAAAATAATAATATTTGCCATCGATTTTCTGCCACTGATTCTGCGGATACCATCCTGCGCTATCTTCGATCCACCAACCCTTGGAATTATTCTTCCATTTCATAGTTCCCTTATATGTCTGAGAACCATCGGCATTATACCACTTACCATCAACCCACTCATTTTTGTATTTACTACTCTTTGAACCTGTATTTGAGGAATTGCCACCGGTACTTTTAGAATTATTTGATGAGCCTTTCTGATCTGACTTTTTATCGTCCTTTTTGTCATCTTTTTTATCTGCATTCTTAAGAGCATCCTCAGCATCTGTAAGCTTTTTATATATAGTAGCATCTACCATGGCCTTTTGCTCATCCGTCAGGGAGTCATACGCTTTTCTTGCAGCCTCGATTGCATCTTTATCAGCTGTTGTTATTTTATCAGCTGACTTCAGTGCACTAATCTGAGTCTCAACTGCTTTTACTTCTTCAGGCTTCAAAACAAAAGTTTTTTTATTATTCTTTGGATTTGTATAGAATGCAACTTTTGAAAGATCCAACTTGCAGGCAGGACGGATAAAATGAAGATTAGCATTTTTTGCCTCAGAACCTATAGTTCCATCATCTTTCACATACTTTGCCTTTCCACCAGCACATGTACGAAGCCAGCCATCATGTATTTCTTTTCTAACATTTAGCGGTAATGCACTTGCTTCAGTTTCTGAAAGTAACCAGAGCTTAGCTCCTGGAACTCCTACATCAGCGAGATCAACCGCTACCATCACGTCTGCTACACTAGCAAACCTACCATTCATCTGCTCACTCAAATTAGTTGCAATAACTGATCCATTATAATCTTTACCATCAAGGGAATATACACATGGGGAATATACAAATCCATCCATTAATAGCGTAACTGTACCTGCATTTGCTGCAGTAGAATTATCTGCAATCAGATACCATGAATAACCATTGAATATTACTTCCTTATCATCTAATGAAGTTTCACTGCCATTTGGTACATAGGCGCTATAATTATTAGCCGCATTTACATCTTCCTTTTTTATATAACAAGATGCAAAAACAAACATAAATGCTATGAGTATTGATAATATTTTTCTCTTCATGTTGAACCCTCCTCATACTTTCCATTAAATAAAAAAGTGTTTGTTTTTACAGCATACGCTATCAACACTTTTTAATACTCAAATTATATTATTTTTTTTACTTTTAACACAGATGACATATGTCGCAAATACCCATGTTTATGTCGTATCTTACGACAGATAAGGGTTAAAACAATTATTGTTGCAAAAATAGAGGCAGCCCTTTTAAGAACTGCCTCGTTTTTCCTTATGCATTTATAAACCAACCTATTTTTCGTTGGAGATGACAATCTTGCCATCCACAATATCTACTTTAACTCTGTTTGTATCTATTCCGGCGGCCTCTCTCATTTCGGCTGAGAGTCGAACTCTTCCGGCCTTATCAAGAATTGAGAACTCTTCATGAGATACATCTGCACTTGTTTCCTGTTCTCCACCATTATCCTTCATCTCATCCAGAAGAGACTCGCCGGCTTCAATCTTTCGCTTATACTCTTCTTTAAGAACTCGCTCGGAACTTACTTTTCCATCAGATATCATAACAACGCGGTCAACACGGTCCGCCAGACTTATATCATGCGTAACGATGATGATCGTTATTCCCAGCTTTTGATTTAACTCTCTGAAAAGATCCTGAAGCATGATAGATGTCTTCTTATCCACTGCTCCAGTTGGCTCATCCATCAGCAGGAGCTCTGGTTCATTTACAAGTGCAGCTGCAATGGCAACTCTCTGCTGCTCACCACCAGACATCTGAGGAGGAAACCTGTGAAGCTTATCTCCCAGGCCAACCGCTTCAAGCATCCTGATTGCTCTTTGCTTCTTTTCTTTTTTCGACATATCTGAAAAGAGAAGAGGCATCTCAACATTTTCTATTGCGGTCAGATAATTCAGAAGATTATCCGTTGTCTTCTGCCATACAAAACCAATGTGCTCATTTCTGAACTTAGCCAGCTCGGCATCACTCAGTTCATTTATGTTCTCGCCATCATAAGCCACATAACCAGCACTAGGTCTGTCCAGCGCACCCAAAAGATTCAGAAGAGTTGACTTACCACTTCCTGATTTTCCGATGACAGCTAAGAATTCACCCTTCTGAACTTCAAGATCAAGTCCCTGAAGAGCCATAACTTCAATGCCTTCTGATTTAAAGATTCGCACCAGACTGTCGCATTTTATATAAGGAGGATTTTCCTGTTCCTCTTCTTTTTGATGTTCAAATATTCTTGCTTCGTTCATTCTTTATTCCTTACAATTGTATCAATTTGTCTGCAAGTTCTTGAAGTCTCACATCATGTGTCGTCATTATTACCGTAATGCCTTCTTCTTCAGTCAGTCTTTTGAAAAGCTCTGCTACATAAATACCGGCACTTGTATCCAGCGCTCCTGTTGGCTCATCCGCAAAAATAAGCTCCGGATTAATTGCCATAGCTCTTGCAATAGCAACTCTCTGTCTTTCACCACCAGACAACTCCTGAGGGAAGTGCTTTGCCCTGTCATCCAGACCAACACTTGAAAGAACCTCCATAATCCTTTTATCTCTGGCCTTTTCGTCTGACACACCTTCTTCACCTTTATAGCCCGCCGTTCTAAGTGCAAAGTCTATATTCTCATAAGCGGTCATTACAGGAATAAGCGCAACCGACTGAAAAACAAAACCGATGCGGTGACGTCTCATCTTTTCCTTTTCTTCCGTGCTCATCTGAGAGTAAGGTGTACCATCAAAATACACCTCACCCTCAGTAGCATCGTCCAAAGTACTAAGTATGTTCATAAGGGTAGTCTTACCTGATCCGGATCTTCCCATGATCATTATAAGCTTTCCTTTCGGAAACTCGTAATTAACATGATCCAGTACAGTAAGTACGCCACCATCACCAGCAGGGTAGGACTTCACAAGATCCTGTGTTACCAATATATTCTCTTGTAAATCGACTCTCATCTCATCCATTATGAGTCCTCTCCAAGCTTAAGTGCTTCTGTAATGTTTAATCCTCTAACTATTCTTCTTATCCAAACTACGCAGATCGCAACAACCAGTATTAGTACCAATCCCAGTCTCAGCATATCTCCGCCATTTGCATTGACAAACACTGATACCGAATGCTTCTGTGGTAGATATACTGCTGCAAATATTCTTGCAAAGAATTTAGATGCAAGAAGTCCGGCAATTATTCCAGCCACGATTGCCATAATAGATAAGAATGCCTGCTCGATAATGAGCATCTTATTAATCTCTTTCTTCGTAATACCCTGTGCTCTGTAAATACCAAATAGGAGTTCTCTATCTCTGATAGATGTTATCCAGTAGATCATATATCCAATGATACAAAGGATAAGTGCCACAAGGAAATCCGCTGTAAAGAGTCCATTTGTGATCTGAATTATAGCAGTTGATTTTTCTTCCTGTGTTTCAGTCTTCCAGGAAGTAACACTCTTTATTGTTCTTTTAGAATCACCATACGCCTCTAATACTTTTTCTCTAACTTCTTTTTCGTCTACTCCCTTACCAAACTTATCTGTACCTGTTGTTTTACCAACACTTGCCCAAACCTCGTAAGGAAGATCACCAAAGCTTGCGAGTGCATTTCCATAATTAGCCACAATCAGATAATTATTATGCTCCTCAATCTTTCCGTTTACATCAGGAGCGTAGCTATAGTTATTGAATCCCGGCCATGCATCTACAATAGCAACAACCTTGTAATTAACACTTGCATAAGGATCCTTTTCGTTACAAACCGCCGGCTTTCTCATATATACGACAAGAGGATCTCCAACCTTAACTGCATACTTCTTCGCCAGACTTGATGAAATGATAATGCCATCCGGATCAGAAGCAAGTGCGTTCAGATAATTATACCAATGCTCTTCGCTAAGATTTTCTTTAAGCTTTGCTGTGGCACCAAACTCTTTGGTATTAATCGCCATAAATTCTATTTCGGTTTTATCCTTACCCTTGGCGCCAGCCTGTGCTCTATCTGTTATAAGCACCTTTGTTATGCTATCGAATGTTCCATCATCCTTTAACCGGTTATATGCTTCGTAACTTGGCTCATGATATTTAAATCTATACGGAGCTCCAGGTGCACTCTGCATAAGCTGAAGTGGCCAGTTTTCCTGAATCCTTACATCAGCTCCACATTCATATTGAAGCCTCGCCTCTTTATTAGCATTTATAGTTCGCGCCATATTGGCATTGAAAACGCTCATGGCAACTGTCATTACAAGGAAAACAGAAATTACGCTGGATGCCTTCCTTGTTCTTAGTATCTCAAGTAATCCTGCATAGGTTACTGGTCCAAACTTCTTTTCTCCCAATCTGTATATGAGTCTTACAACATAGAAAATAAGTCTGAGCATCAGCATTCCGCAAGCAAACAGGAAAAGAGTTGAATCAATAAAGATTACCGGATCAATTCCCTCTCCATTCAAAACCCCTATAGAAAGTGTTGATATCTGTCTGTTGTAATTGAAAAGCAGATAAACCGAAACTATAAGTAGAACAACATCAAGGAAATATTTTTCCCAGGTTGGTGCAGAAGTATTGCTTCTTCTGGTGCTCTTCTTTTTCCTAAAGGCTCCGAAAACAGGAACCATCATTACAATAACAGCAAGTAATGAACCTATCACTCCTGCAATTATCATTAGTAAGTTAAACCTATAATCACGAACACTGATCTCGTTATGGATAAAGTGGAAGCCCATAAAATCATCTACTCCGGCAACCAGCTTTCCGAACAAGAATCCCGCTCCTACTCCCAGAGGAATGCTGACTCCAGCCAAAATGAATGATTGAATAAGGTACATTCCAATAAGCTTTGGTTTGCTAAGACCTCTGTTTCGAAGAGTCGTAAGCTCACCTGCTTCCGAATCAACTATTCTTACCGCTATCATTCCGATGAAAATAAGAACTAAGATTATAAGCGGAAGAACGATAACATAAAGCATCTGTCCTACAGATCTACTGTTTTCTCTATATGATTCGATTATAGGAGTAATATTCTCAACAAGATTTTCATCTTTTTTGTCGAACTGTTTTATTACACTTTCAACATCATATACATTGTCTGTGTTTATATATCTATAATCAAAACAAACATTTGTTTTATACATCACATCTTTTGGATGATCTTTTACGACATTACAGAAATCCTTCTTGTCAATAAATGCAATCAGTCCCATTTCATCCAGAGTTCTATCCCAGAAATAATCATTTTCTTTTTCTGTGATGATACCGCTGACATAAAGAGAAAGTGTAGGCTTATCTGTAACCTCATCTCCATAAACGAGTTTATCGAAATTAATAACTTCGCCAGGAACAATATCATATGCAATCGCTGTAGTCTTACTCACCAGACAAGGAATAGAATAGTCTGGTATTTCTGTCACTCCATCAGTGTATTTCGAAATATCCTCATAAAGGTCTGCACCAGATATAATATTATAATGCTCTGAAATATCAGTGCCATTACCCATTCCGTCTTCGAGATAACCTATACCAATATGCTTTCCTTTTCTGTATGAATAATTTGCCTCAACAGCCTTGTAGTACACGAAACGCTGTGTTGAAACTACAGGAATATCCAGGTACTTCTTCCAGGAATTCTCATATGATGATATTTCCTTATCTATTACCGAGGCTGGATCATCACCTAAATCCTCGCCCTGTACATTTGACTCTCTGATAAGGGTAGCTGGAAACAGTTCCGTAGACTCATACTGCTTTGTAAAGCCTCTTTGAATAAGCTTCATTCGGGATCCATCTCTAAACATCATCATCAAAGAAAAGATCATGATGATAGAAATATTTCCTATCATAAGGCAAAGATACAGCTTATATTTATTTAAGATTTTTGTAAGTATGTACCTTATCATTTGAGTAACTTATCTCCTACTTCAACACCATCCATTATATATGTAGTACCAGTAGCAACTGTGGTTTCATAGATGGTTACATATTCCTTCACTATTTCTCCGTTTTCAATCTTCCAGACATAATACATATCCTTCTGCGCCATCTGATCGTATTCCGTCTTAACACACGGACTTGGAACAACAACAACCTGTCTCATATCTTTTCCGTAGAATCTTACCTTTGCGCCTTCCAGATCATCCTTGGAAATCTCATCTTCTATACGGAAATCAAACTGGAATTCAATACCCTTAAAGAATGGTTGTGAATACGTTGAGTACTCCTGCTCACCCTGGGTGAACAAAATAAATCTTTCTTCACTACCATTTATACCGAGACATTTACCGTCCCAGCTATGGTCCTTGTTAAAGAGCGTTATATCTTCACCAATCTTTGGCATAGCATTTGGCATGGAAGGGTCTTTTGAATCTACAATTACATGCATTCTGGTAAATCCATCCTCTTCCTTCCTATACTGCTCCGTCATGATGTATTGATATTTTTCAACTTTGGTACCGCGGGCAACACCGTTAGTATTTATATTTCCACTTACATCTGAATTTACAGAATAAACTGGTTCACCATTTTGTCTTGCATTACTCAGATCATTTAAAGACTCCTGGGCAATTGCTTTCTGAGCATTATATTCTTCCTTGGAATAATTCTCGTTGTAATTTAGAATATCAAGTTCGCACTGTGTTCTTTCGGCCAGATACATATTCTCGTGGATTGCATCCGAATCAGTTGCCATATCTTCTGCACTAAATTTATCAGCGCCCTTTATAATCTCTTCCAAATCAGATTTATTCTTCTCATATTCTTTTCTGGTTTTCTCTCTTGATGTATCCAGATCCTCAAGTGTGTCCTTAACCTCCGCTATATCAGCTACGCCAACATTTGTTTGAAGAGTATAAAGGCTGTCGCCTTCGCTGGCTTCTCCGACTATATGAAGCTCTTCGATCTTTCCTGAATAATCTGCCGTATATATTTTACTGTATGGATTTGCAATGCTTATGAATTCTGTTTCGCATTTTTCCTGGTAATCAGCAAGGCCTGCTGTTGCCTCTTCATAAGTTTTAGGGATGGCTGCTGTGTTTCTATAGTAAACCAGTTCGCCTTCTTCAAGACCAGAAATAACCTCTGTGTATTTTCCATCTGTTGCCCCGAGTTTTACTAGTCTCTTTTCGTCCGCACTGCTTCCCTCAGGACCTTTAACGTAAACATACTCTTCATCATTTTCTCTATATATTGAGTCAGTTCCAATAGCAAGCTTTGGTGTGTCATCACTGTTCATAAAATAGAGAACAACATCTATTCCCATCGTCAGCTTCTTTCCAGGTACTTCAAACTGGATGTATGGATTGCATTTTACTGACTTCGCATAAGATACCTCTTCATTTGTATATCTTCGCTCAGTGATATCTACCTTTTCGCCATCAATATAGGCCCATTTACTCTCATAATCTTCAAAATCGTAATTATCTATTGTCTTTTCATTTGACTCTATATAAAGCTCATCTGGATCATAAATGACTGCAATGTTTTCATTTGACTCCACGTGATTTGATTCACTAAGATCCTTTACAAACGAAACATATCCAGAAATTGGTGCAGTAATTGTTTTTTCATCATCCTTTTCCTGTAACTCAGAAATCTCAGTTCTCTTACTGCTGATAGAATTATCTATAACCGCCAGATTATATCTTTGATTCTCTTGCTCGGTTGCAATCTCTTTCTCTTTTTCCTGAACACCATCATTATTCTCAAGATACTCTTCTATCTTTTTTTCATAGTTCAGCTTCTCAATAGTTTTATCTGAAACATTCTTAGTATTAGTTCTTTGTCTCCCGAGAGATGCAATCTCGTTATTAAGGGTTTTAATAGTTTCTGCGCTAGCGCTTGTTACGCCTGTTGCTATAACATCGCCCTTTTTCACATAGTCTCCGATTGCAACGTTGAGTTCAGCTAGTTCAATGCCCTCTCTTGCAATACATGGATACTCTCTTGGAACTACCGTTCCAAACATGAGTTCTTTCCTACCTACAATCCGCTTACTTACAGGTCGGTAAGCCGATTCAGCAACAACCGGTTCGTTTAGTTCTGGGACTTCAGCTTTAGAACTGCCACACCCTGTCATAAAAGAAAGCATGGAAATAATCTCAGCACAAATCAAAATCGCAGAGATTCTGGCGCGGATTCTTTTTTTATTCTGTTTTTTAATCCGATACTGAAACAACATCGCCTTCCTCAAGTCCTTCCTTTATAATTATATACTGTCCTACATTGTCACCTACAGTAACCTTAGTTGCTATGAACTCTCCATCAACCTGCTTATATGCATAGTCCTGAGTGTCCGTGAATATAACGCCCTTCTTATCTACATACAGTGCACCCTTTATTTCAGGAAGCTCCACCACTACCGTAAGATAATTATCTTTGATTGCGGAATCTCCAACCAGCTTAAAGTATACTTTTCCATCGCTAACTGCATCTGTTCCCGTTGCAACTGCATCTGTTTCTGTTCCATACTTGGTAGGGTCTTCAATAACCTCGACCTGATATTCGCTCATGAAAGTTTTCGCTGGACAAACATCTCCAACATGGAATTCCACATCTGTAGTAACCATTTTTGCATCACTCGAAGTAGCTTCATCTCCATTACCGTAGAAATCCATTACATAATAACCCGCATCATCTGCTACAGTTATCATTGGAGCAGCCACTACTAGGAAGCCATCCTGAACGGACTGATTAATGAATTTTACAACGCCGTCTTTTTCAGCAATTATATTAATGCTGTCATAGGCATCATTAACATCCTGAATGTGCGTATTTGCAAGTTCAATATCTTTCTCTAGAGCTGCAATCTCATCCCTATAGTCAAGAGAAGAATCTATCTGCATCAGTTTTTCGTAATGCTCCTTTTCTAAGGATGCCTCTGATTTTGCATTTTCATATTGTCTTAATTCTTTGGATAAACTTTCCGACTTGAAAGAGATTAGTGTATCACCAGCTTTAACTCTGTCGCCCACCGAGACATGAACCTTATCCAGCTTTGCTTCGTAAAGATTTTCAAGTTCGTCAGCTTTATCTTTTTCTACTTTATAACTGGTTTCTTCATATCCCGCCAACTCTATTATGTTTTCATAAACTGGAGAAAGGTCTCCCTTTTCGACTTCCGCCGTATTTCTGTCTACGCCGGCTTGAGAAAGATCTCGCGGCAGGCAAAGGGACTCCATATCGGATTCCCCACAGCCCGAGAGCATAGAAAGAGCCAGAAGCGCCACACAGATTGCGGCACATCTGCTCTTACGTTGTTTAGAATTAATACTTTTAATCTTCATTTTCCCCATCACTTACTTCTACTGACTCTTCACCAGTTCCGTTTCCTTCGTAGTAGAATCCTATTGAATCATCCATGGAGCAAACTGAACCATCCATTGCGTTTATGCTAACACTCACAACCCCACCCGATCCATCTCCATCAACCTTCACATCATCACCATTTACGTTAAACTGCCATACTGGTATTTTGGAATACTCGCTTGTGTTTCCATCTTCGTAATATGCTTCATACAAAAGAGCTCCTCCATTTATGGTGAGTTCTTTTGGATCACCCATCTTTTTAAGATCAAGTTTCTCCTCTAATGCATTCTTCAGAGATTCTTGAATCTTTTCAAAATCTAGAAGCTCAACATTTTCGATTACATCTTCGGTCTCGCTCATCATAACAATATCTACGCCATAAATACCTCTATCGGTGACCTTTATCATTCCAACATTATCAGTTGATATGATTATATTGTCACTGCTTTTTACCAAAGATGATGATGGGTCTTCAAGGTAAACAGCATAACCATTACGGGTTAATTTTGTATCGTTTGTACCATTTGCCGTATTTGCATAAAGGGTCTCATAAAAATCATCATTATTTTTTTTCATCTTATCAGCTATTTTTTCTTCTTGTGCTGCAACCCGGCTTATTCCTCTTGCTGATTGAACCTTTGTACTCTGCAGGGTTGTATAATAATCCGTATTTGAAAAAGCTAGTCTTGTCATACTTTTGTCATCTATTAATGCAAAAGTTGAGAGTCCCTCTGTCAAATGAAACATTTCAGAATCTTCAGTTATATTATTATCTATTTCTGCTATTCCAAGGTTATCTTCTAAAAAGTCCTTAGCCTGCTGCTTAACTTCATCCTTGGTTAATGTACATTCATTTTTTATATCCTGTGTCTTCTCTAAAGTATCTCCGTTTCCTTCATATACAACAGTTTTATAATCAGAACCAGGAAAAACCTCACTAATACTTATTGGATCAAAGAATATATATTTTCTACCACTATTATAATCAAAAGCATATATGAGTCCATAACGGACCGAATTGTACTTTCCTTCATACATGTGGATGTAATAATTCTTATCTTCATCAATCCATTTATATACATCCTCACAGCTGGAATCTATAGCTCCCATTATATTCCTATAGGCTTCCGCGTCTGAATAATAATTATATATATCACCCTGTATTTCATGATATATTTCTCTATATTTATGAAGAAATGTTATATAGTCTGTTTCGTTAGTGTACTTAATTTCCTCAAGCTTTTTTGCACTGTCTCCAAAAAGATTTTTAACAATCTTATCCTCATCATCCTGTCCTTGCGTTACAGCTCTTTGCTTATATACATTTAAATACTCTGAATTTGGAATTGGAATAGATGTTTTTACTGATGTAGGCACTCCCTGAATTGCAAAGTCTTCGTTCCACTTAGCCCAGTCACCAAACTTTGACTGTAAAGTCTGGCCGTCGCCCTTTGCATATGCTGCATCTGTTGATGAACTGGATGAATCAGTTGAACCTGAACCATAATCATCAACTACGGTATCCTTTTTTCCACAACCTGTAAGGGATAGAACAAAGATAAAACTTAGAAATGTTGCGAGATGTTTCTTGTAATTAGATCTTCTCATAATACTTTTCCTTTCACTTTCCATTTTCTCAGTAATTCTCCCCAAACTATCCGAGTCTATAACAGAGTATAAATCGACTTTGTATCACAAATGTATCAAAATGCATCTTTTTTTAATTTTTTGTATGCATTATTTAAATAGATACAATTCATATACATTAGTGGTATACTATGACATAAGGGTCATAAGTCAAAAGCGTTCTTGCTTGCAAGAATAGCTTTTTGACTTTATGACCCGCTGAAACATGAGGAAATAGCAATTTTCGTGGAAAATTAGCGGTTTCCGAATGTTTCTAGGATTGCGAGAATTGGCTTAGCAATGGAGCAATCCGTATGTCATGATAATTATTGAAGAGGGTAATATGATAAAGCTTCTTATTGTCGAAGATGAAAAACCAATCTCCGACCTTATGGTAATGAATCTTACAAGAGCCGGTTATAAATGTACCGCTCTTTACAACGGACGGGATGCCGCAGATCTATTAGAAGAAAATCAAAGCTTTGATTTAATACTTTTGGATATAATGCTTCCAGAAGTAAATGGATATGAGCTGATGGAATTTATTAGACCTATGGGAATCCCTGTCATCTTTATCACGGCTATGGCATCACTGGATAACCGTATCAAGGGACTGACCTCAGGAGCAGAAGACTATATAGTAAAACCTTTTGAGATAGTTGAGCTTCTGGCCCGTATCAACATCGTTCTCAGACGTTACAATAAAACAGATTCCGTTCTCAGATTCAAAAACTTCAAAATAGATATCGATAACAAGATCGTTTTACGTTCTGATTCGGAAAATGCGTCCGATGACGATTCTTTTGAAGAGATAAAGCTTACACCTAAGGAATTTGAACTCTTAGTACTTTTTGTGAGAAACGTCAATATGACTCTTTTCAAAGATAAGATATTTGAGACCATCTGGGAAACTGAATGGCAGCCAGAATCCAGAACTGTAGATCTTCACGTTCAAAGACTCCGTAAAAAGCTGGGACTTAAGGATAACCTTGTTACTGTATATAGTACTGGTTATCGTTTATCTGATAAATAAAAATTAGTAGGAATCATCTTATGAAATTCAGGTATAAGGTATTACTTATTAATATTATTCTTATATCTTTAGCCCTGTCTATTTCAGGGTTTCTTATGATGTCCAGACAGAACAGGATAATGATGGATGCGCAGATAAAAAATGCCGTAACCGAAAATAATCTTGTTCAATCAGTAATGGAATACTCCTTGCTGGATACGATCAACAATAAACCTTCATATGTAAAAGCCACAATCCCAGATACTTCTCTTCAGGTATCTGCAGGAATTCTGAACGATACAACAGATCTTTATGTTAAATATGATGACGAGCTTCTCTTCTCCACAAAAGAAGACATTCCTCTTCCTGATAATCTTGGAAGCAGCGACTCATCTTCTTATCAGAAAAAATATCTCTTTACCAACGAAAATGGTAAGGATTATATCTATGTAGTTTCAACCAGTAATATCGATTCCCACATCATGAATATCATAACCAAGCGTGATATCACGGATTCAAAACAGATGATGAATAAATCCATCAGAGATTTCAGAACCTTCATCATAGTTATGCTATGTCTTTCGGGACTCTTTGTATTCCTCATAAGTAAACTACTAACAAGACCTCTTGAAAAACTGAATTCCGTTACTGATAAGTTTTCAGAAGGAAATTTTGACAGCCGAAGTGACATCCATTCCGAAGACGAAATCGGCCTTCTTTCTGATAAGTTTAATCATATGGCGGATTCAGTTGAGGGACACATTGATGAACTGAATGACATGATTCATAGAAGAGACCAGTTCGTTGCTGATTTTACCCACGAAATAAAAACACCTATGACAACTATCATCGGATATGCAGATACAATCAGATCCGTGGACCTTCCAAGAGAGGACGAAGTAAAAGCAGCGAATTATATCTTCTCTGAAGGAAGACGTTTGGAGCAGATGTCATCTCACCTCTTCGACCTTATTTATCTTAAGGATGGAGAAATACCGAAACAGCCTGTTAGTACACAGGGCCTTGGAGAAGCAGTTGTTGAAACTGTACTTCCAGCAATAGAAAAGGCAGGAATTAAACTTACGTACGATTTTGAAAATGCGACAATAAATGGGGACAGTCCTCTTCTAAAGACTGCATTTATTAATCTACTGGATAATGCACGAAAAGCATCTGAGGAAAAGTCCGAAATTGTATTTACAGGAAAAGTCATTCCTTCAGAATCAAAAAAAGAATCTTCCAATAAATATGAATTTGTTGTTGAGGATCATGGAATTGGAATCAGTGAAGAAGATATAGATAAGATATGCGACGAGTTCTATATGGTGGATAAATCCCGCTCACGTAAAGAAGGTGGAGCAGGACTTGGTATGTCCCTTGTTTCCGCTATACTAAAGGAACACGGAGCAGACCTGAAGATAGAAAGTAAGCTTGGCGAGGGAACAAAGATGATCGTAACCCTCGACTGTTCAGAATATGAGGAAGAAGAAGATTGAAAAAGCTAAGTATTAAAAACTACATACTAATAACCTTAGCAATTCTTATAACGGGAGCTGCCATCTGGCTTCCTGGCTTTATGATGCATAAAGACAGCGATTCTTTTTATGGGAAAGTAGGAGATGTTCCTTCGGAATATTATTCCGGACCATCCGAATCTATTATTAAGAATGCATCTAAACAGCTGACTGAAGAGCAATGCAATCAGCTGATTACGGGCGTTTGGGAAAGTGAGGTCACACCGGTTTCGGAAGAAGATTGTAAGTATACCGGCTTCGGAATGAAAACTCTTGTGGTTGGTCACATCAATGATCTTTATGCAAAGGGACTCTACCCACGTAACCTTTCATCGGATACAGACAATTGGTATTCCTGGGAAGCAAAACCATATAGAGCTCTGGATTCAACCTTTAAAACTTATGCTGCATTTTTCTGGGAAATCAACTTTACTAAATTCGATGGCTCAGAAACTCACAGATTCATTGTTTCAGAATACGGCGACATCCTTTATGCTGAAGCAAATACAAAAGAAAGCCTTGGCAAATTCACGCCAAAGCTTTCTAATGGTTCATATTTATTAGATTATTTTGGATACGCTGATGTGTTTTATACCACATACTCTACATCTGACAACGATGATAATATTATCACTTCCGTTACCATTGATGATGTAGCAAAAGCTTTTAAAACTGACGAAGTTTCCTCTGCTGCTAAGAATAATATTCAGAAACAAATAGATTCTTCTTCAAGTTTTATACCAGACTTCACTACATTTAAACCAGATGAATCCCTATGGCTTAAGCAGACTGGAGGAACATCCATTAATTATTCCATTTCCTCCTGTACTACTTACAATAATTATAAACTGATACTGCTTCCTGAAAAAACTCAGTAGCTTTTCTTAATATGCTCTTCCGAAGTAAACCATCTTCTTAGCTGGCTTGCCACAGCATACACACACATCAGAAATCTCTTCCTGCTCAAATGGCATACATCTTGTTGTAGCACCAGTCTCAGCCTTAATGTTTTCTTCGCATTCTGTCTCGCCGCACCACATAGCCTTAATAAATCCAGGCTTGTTGTTAACTGTGTCAACAAACTCATCCCAATTCTTTGCTGTATATGTATGAGAATCTCTATGTGCTCTGGCAGTTTCAAGCATATCCTTCTGGATAGTTTCAAGAAGCTCAGCAACCTTTGCTTCAAGCTCATCCATTGATACTGTGATCTTTTCGCTTGTATCACGTCTTACAACAACACACTGATTATTTTCTATATCACGAGGACCAACCTCTACTCTAAGAGGAATACCTCTCATCTCACACTCAGCGAACTTAAATCCAGGTGACTTATCAGTTGCATCTACCTTAACTCTTGCAACTGCACTAAGCTTTTCTCTGAGCTCTTCTGCTTTTTCAAGTACACCTTCCTTCTTCTGCTGAATAGGAACGATCATTACCTGTGTAGGAGCAACTCTTGGTGGAAGCTTAAGTCCATTATCATCACCATGAACCATGATGATAGCGCCAATAAGTCTTGTTGTTACTCCCCAGGATGTCTGATGAACATACTTTAATGTATTATCCTTATCTGTGAACTGAACACCAAAAGCCTTGGCAAAACCATCACCAAAGTTATGACTTGTTCCTGACTGAAGAGCTTTTCCGTCATGCATAAGTGCTTCGATAGTATATGTAGCTACTGCACCTGCGAACTTTTCTTTCTCTGTCTTCTGTCCCTTTACTACAGGAATAGCAAGAACCTGCTCACAGAAATCAGCATAAACATTTAACATCTGAATAGTTCTTTCCTGAGCTTCCTCAGCTGTTGCATGTGCTGTATGTCCTTCCTGCCACAGGAACTCTCTTGAACGAAGGAAAGGTCTTGTTTCCTTTTCCCAACGAACTACAGAGCACCACTGATTGTATACCTTTGGAAGGTCTCTATATGATGTAATATCCTTCTGATAGAAATCACAGAAAAGTGTTTCTGATGTAGGTCTAACACAAAGCTTTTCCTGAAGCTCATTAAGTCCACCATGTGTTACCCAGGCAACCTCTGGTGCAAATCCTTCAACGTGATCCTTCTCCTTCTGAAGAAGACCTTCTGGAATAAGAAGTGGAAGGTAAACATTCTCAACTCCTGTCTCCTTGAAGCGTGCATCCAACTGGCTCTGGATAAGCTCCCAAATTGCATAGCCTGCTGGCTTAAGAACCATGAATCCCTTTACGCTTGTATAACCTGTAAGATCAGCCTTTACAACTACGTCTGTATACCACTGGGCAAAATCTTCCTCCATGGAAGTAATTGCCTCTACCTTTTTATCTGCCATTATTTTTTCCTCTTTTCTATTTAGATCAGAACACTGGAAATTTACCAGTCCATCTGGTCCATTATTTCAAAAGCTTTTCCTTCCGGCTCTCTATGAAGAAAAACCTCTTCACCTGTAACCGGATGGTTGAATACCATTTTAGTAGAATATAATCCTATTTCTTTTTGTTCTTTAGTCTTCTTCCCACCCTTTGCGGGACTTGGACCACCTTTCGCTCCCTTTGAGCCCGGATTATATTTATTATCGCCCCAGATTGGAGTGCCATTTGCAGCCATCTGACATCTTATCTGATGATGTCTTCCTGTCTTAAGCTCCACAAGAAGATAAGAGATTGGACCTTCATCCGTATCCAGCTCATCTAAAACCTCGTAATGAAGCTCAGCATACTTGGCCCCCTTTGTACCCTTAGATACAACCTGAGTGATATTCTTCTTTTTATCATGCAGAAGGTAATCGCTGAGATCTCCCTCAGCATCCTCCATATAGCCTTGAACAACAACCTGATAGAACTTCTGAATTTCTCTATCCTGTACCATATCGGAAAGCTTTGCAGCTGTTGACTCGTCCTTTGCAAAAAGGATAATGCCAGCAACCGGTCTGTCCAGCCTGTTGATCACAGCAACATATGGTTCCTCCTCCGATTCAGATTTTTCATACAGATATTCTTTAACCATGGTGACCATGTCAACACCATAAGTCTTATCTGCCTGACTCGGTACACCATAAGGCTTAATGCAAGCAATTATGTAATTGTCTTCATATACTATATCTATCATTAGTCCATTTCACTATATAATTTTTGGGCTGAAACAAGGCGAACGCAGATAGTAAAGAGTTCTGCTGCCAGCTTCAGATCTTCAATCTTTGGATAAGTTGGAGCTATACGGATGTTACTGTCATGAGGATCCTTTCCATATGGCCATGTAGCACCAGCGTTTGTCATTACAACTCCAGCCTTCTTTGCTTTATCAACAATCTCCTTAGCACATCCATCAAGAGCATCGAAACTGATGAAATAGCCTCCGTTTGGATTTGTCCATTCACCAATTCCAAGACCGCCAAGTCTGTTCTCTAATGTGCTAATAACAACCTCAAACTTTGGTCTGATAATAGCTGCATGCTTCTTCATATGCTCTGTCATACCATGAATGTCGCCGAAGAATCTAACATGTCTAAGCTGATTAACCTTATCATGACCGATAGTCTGATGTGTCATCTGCTTCAGAATATCTTCCATATTATTAGGTGATGTTGCAAGTGCTGCTATACCACTACCTGGGAAAGATATCTTTGATGTTGAAGCAAACTTATATACTATGTCAGGATTACCAACCTTCTTGCACTCTGCAAGAATTTCAACAAGGTAATCTTCTCTATCTTCATATAAATGATGAATGCCGTATGCATTATCCCAGAAAATACGGAAATCATTTGCAGCTGGTCTAAGTCTTGCAAATCTTCTAACTGTATCATCTGAATAGGAATATCCCTGTGGATTCGAATATTTTGGAACGCACCAAATACCCTTAATGGATTCATCCTCTGCTACAAGCTTCTCAACCATATCCATATCTGGGCCTTCTGGACTCATAGGGACTGGTATCATCTCTATTCCGAAGTATTCAGTAATACCAAAATGTCTATCATAACCTGGGACAGGACACAAAAACTTAACCTTGTCCAGCTTGCACCATGGAGTATTTCCCATAATTCCATGTGTATATGCTCTGGCGATGGTATCGTACATAACATTAAGTGAAGAATTTCCAAAGATAATAATATTATCCGGATTATTCTCCATCATATCTCCAATAAGAACCTTTGCTTCCTCTATACCAGTAAGCACTCCGTAGTTACGGCAGTCGGTTCCGTCGGCACATGAAAGATCAGCCTCAGAATTGAGTGCATCCATCATTCCCATGGAAATATCTAACTGCTCTCTACATGGCTTACCTCTACTCATATCAAGATGGAGATCCATGTCCTGATATTTCTTGTATTCTTTCTTTACTGCTTTAATCTCAACAGCAAGTTCATCCTTTGTCATTTCAGAATAAGGCTTCATCGCTTTCCTCCTAACACTCTTAAAAATGTACACCTTTCAGCATTTTAGCACAAACCATTCCAAAATAAAAGACGGTTCCTTTCGGAACCGCCTTCCTTTATAACCTTTATTAATAATCCCAATATCCTTCAGAATTGAAATGATACTTCACACCATCTACCCAAAGACTCTGATTTGCTGGATACCAACTTCCATCTGAATACCACCAGCCTTTAGCGCCAAGATGCCATGTTCCACTTGAATATCTCTCATCCCAGGCACCATCTGATCCGAGCCAACATCCATCTCGATATTCACTATAATCCATATAGCCATCAGCCGTGAAGTAATACCATTTTCCATCTATCTTCTGCCACTGAGAATGTGGATACCATCCACTAGAATCTTCATACCACCAGCCTTTATAGTTTTTTCTCCATCTTCCAATTGGGCGATATGTTTGGGATCCGTCCTTTCCATACCAAAAACCATTTGCCCATTCATTGCTATAATTATATGTCCCATCCGTTCCGCTATCACTAACAGTAAGTGTTATAGATTTTGACAAACCACCCGAGGTAAATGTAATCGTAGTAGAGCCATTGCTAACAGGAGTAACTTTACCACTCGAGTCTATTGTTGCTACAGATGTATTACTTGAACTCCAATTTCCTACAACTGTAACTCCACCCCATGAACTAGAAATACCACTAGTTAGTTTTAAAGTCTGTCCTTTTGCAATATTAGCGCTACTTATATCCACGGAAGAACCATATCTTCCTGATGAATTATTAATAGTAAGTTTAATCAGGCTTTTCTTAACGCTGATGGTTTCTGTTCGTGTTCCATTTGGAGCTATCTGGTTTTCGCTTGTTCCAGCTGTGCTACTTGATTCACCTGCGGTCACTCCAAAAGAAGCGATTCCTATATAATCCGAATATAACAAAGTTGTATAGTGTCCAACTACTCCAGTATTTGATTTATCTCCCGAACATTGAGCAAAATAATCATCTTTTTCACCATACCATTGATTAACCGCACTTACAGCATCCGATGAACTAGCAATTATTTCTCCCCACGAAGACTGTCCACTTGAGGATTTCACCGTCCAACAAGACTCCCCATTTGGTCTGGTATGGTCAAAATATACACTAGATTCTACAGCTCTTTTATATGCAATCTCCTCTAAATCAGATGACCACTTGATAGGTTTATATGTGTAGTTTTCTACGTAATGATGCTTCTGGTTTTCATTATAGAACTCTAACCTAATCTCATTTATTCTAGCCAAAATATCCGCTTTAGATCTTCTATTAATTGTCTTTGTAACTTGTATTGTTGTAATGCTATCGTCCGCCCTTACACTAGGCATTGGAATAAGAACAAGACTAATAACAAATGACAAAGCTAAAACTATAGATATTATTCTTTTGGTTAACTTTATTCCCAATTATTTATCCTCCCCTTTACTGGCAAACGCCGTTTGCACCGATCCAATATCCATCTACATATGTGTTCGTAGCCATATAGCCTGATCCATTAAAGTAATACCAATTACCGTCGATCTTTAACCATTTATTGGCCGGCCACCAGCCTGACTTATCTTCAACCCACCAGCCTGTTACATTACTCTTCCATGTTAAGTAATACTTAGGATCATATGAACCATCCTTATTGAACCAATATCCATTATAGTATTCATTTGATGCCATATATCCATTAGGTTTGAAGTAGTACCATGTTCCATCTATCTTTTGCCATGAAGATGTTGGATACCAGCCAGCGCTATCCTCAACCCACCAGCCTGTGGAATTACCCTTCCAGCTGAGTGTTCCTGAATAAGTTTGGTTACCGTTCTTATCATACCATTTTCCATTTATCCACTCTTCGCTGTACTTTGGTTTTGTACTCTTCTTAGTCGAGGTACTTCCCTTATTTGAAGCCGGTGCAGATGGAAGCTTTGGTATAACTGTCCTTGCCTTGATTACCGTACCACAAATTGAGCAATGACTTCCTTCTGTAAGACCTGTTGAAGTCTTTGTAGCAGCAACACCTGGGTCTTTAACAACCGTATGACCTTTTGCTGCTATATCTTCTGTTTTTGTTTCACCACAATCTTCACATGTATAAGTCTTTGTACCTTTTGCAGTACAGGTCGGTGCTTTTGTTACTTCTCCACCATTCCACTTATGAGATGTTTTTTCAATTGATTCTGTCCTTGTTTTTCCACACGATTCACAGGTAAATAGTTTTTCACCTTCTGCTGTGCATGATGGTTCAGATGTAACCACGCCTCCATTCCATGTATGACCTGTTGCCGGAATTATTATAGTTTCTTGTGCTTCACAATTCTTACATTTTACAGACTTCTCTCCGTCTGTTTCACAAGAAACCGGAATGGTAATTACCTCATCTTCCCATTCATGTCCAGATGTCGGTATTACCTGCTGCTCTACTAACACCTCATTACAAACCGAACAATGCTTTCCTTCGGTTTTTCCTGACTTTGTACAAGTTGCAGCCTCAGCAGCATCTATTACTTCTTTATGTCCTTTTGCTGGAATGACTGTACATCCACTTTGTACATAACCACAAACAGAACACTTCTTGCCCGCTGTATTTCCCGCTTCTGTGCAGGTAGCTTCTTTTCCTACTATATCCTCAAACTTATGTCCTAAAGCCGTAACCACCTGCTGCTCTTCCAAAACTTCATTGCATCTAGAACAATGCTTTCCTTCGGTTTTACCATCAGAAACACAAGTTGCCGCTACGGCTTCATCAACAACTTCATCATGTCCTAATGCATCTATAGTTTCTTTCTTTGTTCGATTACATTTTGAACAAGTATATGTTTTCTCACCATCATCTACACAGGTTGGAGCCGCTGATATAATTCCGACTCCCCAGCTATGACTTCCATTAATTACAACAGGAACTACAATGTTGTTAGTATTGGTTATAGTCCACATAGAAATATCGTAACATGTATATGATGCGTCTATATTATATCGAATACGGCTTAATTTAGTTCTTATATCGCTTGCTTTCTCCGTTGTTAAGTCATCATAAGTTAAATAAATTATTCCCTCGTAATAATCATCACAGTTATCTATTAACCTAATTAATTCATTACTAAAAGCTGTGCAGTCATCATTGTCATTATTTGCATATCCACTATCTAACATCCAATTATTATAACTATTGGAAAACTCAGGAACGTAATACAAATAATTAGCTGCTCCAGAATTATTATTTTTATTAATGTCATATGCTGTATGATCCACATTAAACTTATCTGATGGAGCATTCATATATTGATCAAAGAATAAATTATAACCATTTCCCAGCACGTTATCTGTATCGTACCAAGTCACATCACTCTGATACCATTCATCATCTATTTTTACAGCATTCCACGAATGACCCCCGCCAGCGTCACCACATATATATGTAGATTCTACACCACAATAGTTTAATAACATCTGAAATAAATATGTGTATCCTTCACAAACCGACAAACCTTCTTCAATTGCTCCAACAACGTTATGCACTGACGAAACATCTAAATCTTCATAATTATACGCTGTGTTTTGAGATATGTAATTTGCAATGACCTTTTCTTTTTCTAAATCTGTTTTACAATCTTTTGTGAGCGAATATACATCACTACAAATGCCATCTATCTCATTCTTAATCTCTACTCTTCTATCATTTAACTGATAGTTTACCTTTCTGTGATCACTGCCTTCTGTAAGACCCTCTTTATATATAGGTGTTGATGACGTGTAGTCCTCTGTTCCATTTATCATTATCCTGACATAATTCAAATCACCATTGCTTGTACTTCCAACCATAGTTTTGATAAAGTAAAATAATGGCATATCATATTTCAATGCTATAAATGCCCTCTGAGCCTCTTCAAAGGTAAGAGAGTTTGAGGTAAATTTATAATCAATATAATAAACTGGAGCAGTGCCGGCTACACTTCCTTTTCCATTATAAAAATCCCAACACACACCTAGCATTTCATTATATAACGCTTGAAGCTTTTGCCCGTTCTCCATCTTTGCCAAATTATTATAATTATATTTGCAGGATGTATTATCTGGAGTAGCGCCAGTTTGTGTAGCGTTTACCGAATAAGGTTTAATGCATAATAAAACCAATAAGGTGCAAAAGAATATGCATAAACTCCTTTTAACTATTCCTTTCATTTAATCCCTCCCAACAAAATAGCAGCGCCACTACTTGTGACGCCGCTAATCGTTTTCACCAAAATGTTGCAACTGGCTATCATACTCACTTTACTAAAGATTTCAGATCCTATAGTTTTGCGTCACAAGATTTCTCTTGCTTTGCCTTTTTATAAATTTTACTGACAAACACCATCAGCTCCAATCCAGTAACCCTGGATTCTTCTGTTTGTTACCATCCAGCCACTGGCATCGAAGTAATACCAACTACCATTAATCTTCTGCCACTGATTCTGAGCATACCATCCGGAACTATCTCCGTACCACCAGCCCTTTGAACCTACGTGCCAGCTACCGGTATATTTGTAAGACCACTTACCATTGGAAGATAACCAATAACCATCCCTCCACTCACTGGATGCCATGGCTCCACTACTATCGAAATAGTACCAGTCGCCGTCTATCTTCTTCCATCCTGTATACATGTATCCATCTGAACCAAATGCATACCATGTTCCGCCTGATTTAAGCCAAGAGTTTGTCAGGTACGAACTACCAACCTGGAACCACCATCTTCCATTAGTCTGCTTCCATGTTCCAGAAACCGCTTTTGAAGACATTGATGAGCCACTAGATGAACCTGAACCGCTTGATGATGCATCTGAAGAATTACTCTTTATAGCAGAACCAAGCTTTCCTCGTGAAACAAGTCTGTTATAAACGCTATTTGTTACACCTACTGTGAAAGTACGTGTTACATTGTCTGTTCTTTTTGATGGAACTGTTGCTGAATAAGAACTAAATTCCTGTGTCCAGTAGAATCTGTAATATCCATTACAATAAACAACACCAACACCTACAGATTTATAATCAGCTTTAAGAATATTTGCTTTATGTCCTGATGAATTCATCCACTGCTTCATTACTTCAGTTGAGGATGTTTGACCGTATGCCACATTCTCTCCATAAGAACCTGTCTTATATGCCCAGGAATTAAATTTAGAACCATCAGGTCTTGTGTGAGCTTCTGTATTTCCAATTTCGGCATAATCATAAGCCTCACCAACCACAACTGATTCTGCAGCTCTTTGCATTGCAGCCTCAAGAAGTTCAACATCCATCTGAACCTCTCCGAGACCATTTGCTCTTCTTTGTTCGTTTATCTTATCTAGAACCTCATAAGCATATCCATACATAGCAGTAACTGTTGCTGTTACATACTTATCAGCCGCCTCAACTTTGTTCATTTTGTTAGCTGGAAGTACACCCACAACCATTACAACGACGAGGATAAGACTAATAATAGAACTAACTCTTCGCTTCATCATAACTACCTCCTAATACTTAAAAATACCCACTTCCAATTATAACTTATTACCCTTTTTTTAGCCATAAAAAAATGCAACAAATTGTTGCATTTTTCCAGATTATGTAAGCCTTATTTTTGTTATTTTTGTATTACTAAATATGCGAAATATGCAGCGTAAGATGCGACCATAATTATTCCACCTTTTCTATCAAGTCTCTTATGTTTTGCTACCAGCAAAAACAGAAGGATTGCAGTTCCAAGTGCAACAAAACCGTCTATAGTAAAGTCAGCACCTTCAGCTAGGTATGGGAGATCAATTATTGTAGATGTTATTCCCAAAATAAATAATATGTTGAACAGATTACTTCCAACTATGTTTCCGATTGCTATGTCCACACTTCCTTTTCGTGCTGCTGTAATAGATGTCATCAGCTCCGGAAGAGATGTACCAAATGCCACGATTGTAAGACCGATTATCCTATTAGATACTCCGAACATTTCTGCTATATGCGATGCGCCGTCAACAGCTATACGGCTTCCCAAAATAATAACAAATAAACCTCCCAGAACGAAGATCGGAATAAGAAATGGTCCGACCATCTTAATACCTTCACCCTCTCCTTCGCTATTTGTATTCTTTGAATACCAAAGAAGGTAAAGTATATAGCTAACCAAAGCAACAAGAAATACAATTCCCGTAACTCTTGTCAGTTTTCCTCCAACCATTCCCCAGGCTACCATTGCTATTGTTGCTATGATCATAACCGGAATATCAACCTTCACAGTAGCTCTCTTTACTGGAAGCGCTTTTATTATAGAAGTAATACCAAGTATGAGAAGCACATTCATGATGTTGCTTCCTATTACATTACCAATGGATATTCCATTGTTTCCTGTTAGCGCAGCATTGATACTGACCGCCGCTTCAGGCGCACTCGTTCCAAGTGCAACTATTGTAAGACCAATAACCAGCTCGGGAACACCAAGCTTCTTCGCAATAGATGCTGCTCCATCCACAAAGAAATCCGCGCCCTTAATGAGAAAAATGAATCCTACTATTATTTTTAATAGATTAAGTGCAATTACCAATTAAATATCTCCTGTATACAAAGGAAGAACTCTCTTCCCAATTAAATGATATCAGAACGTACTTTAACACAAATCTTCACTATTGACAACAAATCCAACCAGTGTTATACTTCGTTACGTTAACGCGTTAAAGTATCGGCGAGAAAGAGGACAAATATGATAGCTATTCTTAATAAAGAAGCAACAGAAGATCAAGTTTACGAACTTGCAAAATGGTTCGAAGAGCAGGGACTCAAATGTGACATTTCTCAAGGTGATTATCAGACCATCATTGGTCTTGTAGGAGATACCTCAAGCATAGACCCTGAACTTATCGAATCTCTTGATATAGTAGAAAGTGTCAGAAGGATCACTGAACCAAGCACAGAGGGAAAGAAACATAGGCTGGGCGACTTCAATAAATCTGGAGTTAAAACCGTGGGTGTTATTGGTCTCGGCTTAATTGGTGGTTCCTTCGCTAAAGCCTTTAAAGAACATTCCGACGCCAGAGTTCTGGGACTGGATATAGATGAAAGCATTTGTTCCTTTGCTAAACTGGATGGAACCCTTGATGATATATTAACCGATGACAATATAGGCGATTGCGATCTTATTATTCCAGCTCTTTATAATCAGGCAATAATCAACTTTATCAAAGAAAAGGCACCACTTATCAAAAAGGGAGCCTTGGTTATTGATACTGGTGGACTTAAAAGAAGAATTTGTCAGGAATGCTATCCTATAGCTGAAGAATATGGATTCACCTTCGTTGGTGGACATCCAATGGCAGGAAAAAAATTCTCTGGTTATAAATACAGCACTGGAAAACTCTTCAGAGATAGTTCTATGATTATAGTACCTAAGGATCCTACAGACCTTAACCTCTTTGATCATATAAAGAATGTTCTTGAACCATGTGGATTTGGGAGCATTACAATCTGCTCCCCAGAAAAGCATGACCAGATGATTGCATTTACTTCTGAAATGGCCCACATAGTTTCAAATGCATATATCAAAAGTCCTACTGCCAGAGAGCACAAGGGTTACTCAGCAGGAAGCTACAAGGATATGACCAGAGTTGCATGGCTGAATGAAGATATGTGGACAGAAATATTCATGGAGAATAAAGATAATCTCTTGTTCGAATTAGATACCATAATCAAATATCTAAAAGAATATAGAGATGCATTAAAGCATAAAGACAGCGAAACTCTTCACCGTATACTTAGAGATGGAAAGCTCGCAAAAGAAGAAGTGGATGGCATTTAATCCATCCACTTTTTTATCATTATCTTAAATTAATCATCATCCTCTTCATTAAGAGTATCGAGAATGAAGTTATAAACAATTGAAATGAAATACAGAACTGCGCCTATTATATAACAAGGAATACCAGGGCCTATGAAATAAAGACTCTTCATATGTTCTGAACCTGGCGCCTTAGCCCTTACGGACTTTTCGATAAAGCCTTCCCAGGTTGATGCAAGACTCTTGAACTCTTCTACGCTTCCTCTAAATGCAGGGGTAAACGTTATACCGATAACAATCGCAACAGTAATAAGCAGAAGAATAACTCTTGTTCTCTTTCTCCATTTCATAAGGAAAGGTCTTCTCTGAAAATTATCTTTTATTCCAGCCATTATCAAAACAACAAGAACAGCTATATATATAAGAAATAATATTCCCGGTAGAATTGCCTTAAAACTGAAGATAGTCTCTACAATCTTTCCATTCAGGTCTGTACTGAACATACTCAGGAAACCTCTCTTCGCAGCAGAAAAAAGGCTAACACCTTCGTATATCTTCTCACCATTATTGATATATAAATTCATCCAGTATAAAAATGCCGCTGCGACCATTAATGCACAGCCTGCCAGCGACATTATTCCGCACTTTTTATAGGAACCTGGATCTTCGTAAAATGGCACATCACCATTTCTCTTTGACATAGACTCCATCCTCTCTAAGAGCTTTTAATTTATCTTTTACCATATCAAGTTCTTCGATGTAAGTCATTCCAAACCACTGCTCATCTGTTGCAATACATTTAACACTTCCTGCATTTCTTGTCAGGATGTCCTGAACCGCATCAGATATGGTTTCTTCAAATGTATCCGGAGCAGCACTTACTCCTTCTTCGAATCTCTTTTTGAAGCTTACTTCAATATCATCAATAAAGCCCGCTCCAAATGCCCAAAGATTCATGGATGCAAGTGCATCCCTTTCAACAAGCTGATAAGTTGTTCCACCATCTTCGGTGAAATATCCCCGTCCATCTTCCAACTTAATATTCTTTCTTTCATCAATGCGGAGAAGATCGCCCTCTCCATTTACCTTACAAATTCCTCTGCTTACTGTTCCAGTAGGACTAAGTGTCTTAACCAGAGCATAACAGATGCAACCATGATGAGTTGGATCATCAGTTGCTGTAAGAAAATCAAATGCAGCCTTGTAAGCTCCTCTTCCATAAAAGTCATCTGCATTTATTGTAAGGAACTTCTTTCCTTTAAGTGCCTCGCGTGCACTCCAAAGCGCGTGGGTTGTTCCCCATGGTTTAGTTCTTCCCGCTGGCATTTGAACATCTCCAGGGAAATCCTCAAGAGATTGATATACATAGGTTACAGGACATTTAGTACTAACTCTATCTCCTATAGCAGTTTTAAATTTGTCTTCAAAATCCTTTCTGATTATAAAGACAACCTCAGAAAAACCAACTTCAAGCGCATCATATACAGCATAGTCCATGAGAATGTGCTTCTCATCATCTACGGGCTGAATTTGTTTTAACCCCTTAAATCTACTTCCCAGACCTGCAGCCATAACTACCAGAACTGGTCCACCAGTTTTATCTGCCATACTTTTTACCTTTAACCCTTTTAAAGATCCTTATTTTAGGATAACCTTTAGTCTTCTGTTGAATCCTCTAGCTCTTCGTCAAGCTGAACAGATTCTTCATCTATAAGATCCTCAGAATCTTTTGTCTCAATATATGTATTAATCTCGTCCTGAGTTACATCTTCATTTCCAAGAACTCTGTCGATAAGTTCATTAGCATAATTAATATCATCCTGGTTAGGAATCATAACATATGCCTCAGTACCAAGTGAGTAGCAAACCTTAGTTGCATCATCACCACCAACGCTGTATGTAAGAACTTCCCAGTCTCCATTCTCAAGTGTGCTCTTGACAAGGTATCCAACCTCGTCCTTACTCATGTCTGTCTGGAAAGAACCTTCCATCTGATCCATAACGTTACTATAATTCTTCAGCATATCTGAAGATTCAAGCTTCTCGATAGTAGCTTTGATAAGCTGCATCTGATTACGTCCACGCTGTCTGTCTCCGTCCTTGAACGCATATCTTGCTCTTGCATAACCAAGTGCCTGTGCACCATTCAGATGGTTAACACCCTTTGAGAAAGAATATGTACCCTCAGCAGTTACAGATGTGAATGCATATTCAGAATTAACATCAATTCCACCAAGCTGATCAATGATATCCTGGAAGCCAGAGAAGTTAAGTCTTACATAATGACTAAGCTGTACATCATAAAGCTTCTCCAGAGTATCCATGGATGCATCAATACCATAAATTCCTGCATGTGTAAGCTTATCCTTTTTACCATTAGATGTAGAAAGCTCTACATAGTAATCTCTTGGAGTAGAGATAAGCAGCACCTGCTTTGTTTCGTTATTTACAACACCAATGATATTTACATCACTACGGCTCTTTACTGTAACAGATCCAAATGTATCAATACCACTGAAGTACATGCAGAAGTGATCATCATCAATCTTGCTCTCCTGCTTCTCCTCTATCTCTTCCTCGATGGTATTCTCCATTATTATCTTTACCTTTGTTGAATAGTCCGTATAGTCTTCTGAACTATCCAGCGCAAGAAGGTTACCTGCATTTGTGATAAATGACTGAATTTCTCCAGCCTCGAATCCTTTTACAAGATCAAAAATAGTTTCGTAGTCTTTAGTCTGAAGAGTAGAACCTGTATCATTCTGAATCTCTTTGATTGTTTCATATATATGAGACTGATCATCTGTAAGGCAAAGTCCGAATACATAATTCTTTTCGACAGCTTCATTAATTGACGAAACCTCGTCTTCCTTTGCAACATATACATTTATTTCTTCAATCTCTGTTTTTACGCCAGTAACATCATCTATAGCTTTATTAGTTACATAAAGATAATAAGATGCAATTGCCAAAATAATGATAAGTACCGATGAGGTTATGATACCTGCTATTCTGGTTTTTTTACTTTCTTTTGTAGCAAGAAAAACATTTAGCGCTACAAGTGCAACTAAGATAAGTGATCCAATAAGCCCGTAAGCAAAAGGTACAAACTTAGTTGACATTGCCATATAGATTACAAGAACTGATAAAACTAACTGTACTCCGGATAGTACGTATCCTGCGATTTTTAATTTTTTCATCTTTTTCCTCTATTCGTTTTTTCTTTTTCGCTCAAAGTATAATACCACAAATTTACTCTGATTTAAACCTTTTAAGGGTATTGATTTTCTTATTTTATTCAATTATCCTTAAGTAAGCTTATAAAAACTATGAATATTTTCTTAATTGTAACGCTTTTTAGGAGATAATAATGAAGGATATAGCATATTACGCACAACTAATGGGTATTGAACTGGATGAAAAACAACTTCGCCAATTCGAGACCTACATGAATATGGTAATAGAGAAGAATAAGGTAATGAATCTTACCGCCATCACTGACCCAGAAGAGTTTTCACTGATTCACTTTGCGGACAGTCTGTCTCTAATCCCCGCTGTAAGTGGAGCCGCTCCTCTTACAAAGGAAAATGTGTCCGTAATAGATGTGGGTACTGGTGCCGGCTTCCCAGCTATCCCGCTGAAGATTGCATTTCCTAATATGAAGCTTACACTTCTCGACTCCCTGAACAAGCGCGTTACATTCCTGGATAGTGTTGTAGAAGAACTGGAATTAAAAAAAGTAATTACCATCCATGCCAGGGCTGAAGAGGGTGGTCGCCAGAAGAATCTTCGAGACAACTTTGATTTTGTTCTTTCACGCGCAGTTGCTAACCTTAGCGTTCTTACCGAGTACTGCCTGCCCTATGCTAAAGTTGGCGGACTCTTTATCTCCTATAAGTCCGGAGATATTGAAGAAGAGCTGAAGGAAGCTAAACACGCCATCTCTGTTCTTGGTGGAAAACTAGAAGATGTAATCCACTTCCAGCTTGCCGACACAGATATTAATAGAAGCTTTGTGCTTATAAGAAAAGAAAAGGCAACCCCTAAAGCTTACCCACGTAAAGCGGGAACAGCAAAGAAGTCACCCCTCTGATTTTTCCTTATACTTAAGGTACTTTTCTTCCCTTTTCTGTTTAAGGATTTCTTTCTTTTCTTTTATTTCTTTATATCTTTTCTTGCTGATAGGAACTATCTTCTTAACTACGAAGATATTTTTTGAACTATCAGATGCTGGTTTGAATTTAAGTGATGCCAGCATATTTCCGTGCAGCATGCATTTTCCTACAGAATACTGAGTTCCACTGTTAACCTGGAACCAGCCTACTCTTTCCATGGTCTTTCTGCCGCATCTCGAACATCTCACAGAAATAACATCCGGATCAGCCATAGCCATCAGCTTGTTATCAAACTCCTCGGAAATGTAATCCAGCTTTCTATCATGGTATTCCATTACTATCTCGTCATGAGTCTTTGGATGGCGATAAATATCAAATGTGAACTTGTCGCTTATATCTCCGAATTTGCCCTCTTCCAAAATCTTTGATGTGTAGTATGCATCGTTGATTGCAGCGTGGAAGGAACGAGACATTTCCAAATCCAATTTATCTACAGCCTTTTCAAGCTTGCATATCTTCTTGTCCTTCGTATACTTCTCTGCATATATCTGCTGCACATCATAGAATTTAAGCGGGAATGGCAGCTGTGGCATACGATAGAAATCCATATTACACTGAAGATAACTAAGGTCTGAAGGTCCCCATGTACAGAAGGTGTACTCTTCATCATCACTGTCACACCATTCTAAAAATTCCGTACATGCCTTTTTAAAAGTAGTACCTTTCTTTCTGAGTTCTCTTTCGTCATAGTTCAAAATCTCACGAATGTACTTATGAAGTTTTGGATAAAGCTTAGGTGTTATAAGTCTTCTAAATTCATCTACATACTTAAAATCTTTATCTAGTTTTATAGCACCGATCTCAATTATCTCAAATGGCATTCTCGGATGTTCCCCGGCCTGACCGATAGGACTCTGATTCCATTCAAGATCAAATACTATATAGTTCATTTTGCCCTCTATATATTTAAATATAGTAATATCATATTCACATCTGCAGGTGAAACTCCAGAAATTCTGGATGCCTGTCCAATCGATTCTGGTCTGACCTGTTCCAGTTTCTGCCTTGCTTCAATACGAAGATTTCTTACCTGACTATAATCTATATCCTTAGGAATTTTCTTCTCTTCCATTCTAAGGAAATGATCAACCTGTCTTTGCTGTCTCTCAATATATCCTTCATATTTAATAGATATATTAATCTGTTCTACTATTTCCTTTGTAAGTGGAAGCTCTGGTCTATTCTCATCCAGAGGAGCAACCGTTTCATAATCAAATTCCGGTCTTCTAATTATATCAGCAACAGAGACCGCAGTGTGAATAGGTGAGCTATTATGACTCTCCAGGAATTCTCTGGTCTTTTTACCAGCTCCCAACATAGCTCCCTTTAGTCTTTCAATTTCAGAATTAATTATTTCTCTCTTCTGACAGAACTTTGCATAGCGCTCATCATCAATAAGACCAACCTCATGACCAATATCAGTAAGTCTGAGATCTGCATTATCCTGACGCAGAAGAAGTCTGTACTCAGCACGACTTGTCATCATTCTATAAGGTTCTTTTGTTTCCTTTGTTACAAGGTCATCAATAAGAACTCCTATATAACCATCAGACCTTGAAAGGATAACCGGCTCTTTTCCCTGAAGAAGACGGGCCGCATTTATTCCTGCTATAAGTCCCTGCGCTCCTGCCTCTTCATAACCACTGCTTCCGTTTAACTGACCCGCAGAAAAAAGTCCCTCAACATTTTTGAATTCAAGTGATGGCTTTAGGTCTGTAGCGGAAATGCAATCGTATTCGATAGCATATGCCGGTCTTACAATCTTTGCATTCTCCAGTCCCTTAACAGAATGCACCATTTTGTATTGAACATCTTCAGGAAGTGATGATGACATTCCATCCAGATACATCTCTGTAGTACTCTCGCCCTCAGGTTCAACAAAAAGCTGATGCCTTTCTTTATCTGGGAACTTCATAATCTTATCCTCTATGGAAGGACAATATCTTGGTCCGGTTCCCTTGATAACACCTGAGAAAAGTGGAGACCTGTCAATGTTTTCCTTTATTATCTCATGAGTTTCTTCACTGGTATATGTAAGCCAGCAGGAAATCTGATCCCTGGCTATATCTTCCTCAGTATTTGTAAAAGAGAATGGCTGAATGTGCTCATCGCCCTTTTGCTCACTCATCTTTGAAAAATCAATGGAATTTCTATCGATACGAGGTGGGGTTCCTGTTTTGAATCTTCTTAACCCTATTCCGGCATCTGTCATAGAAGCCGACAGATGATCTGCGGACATGAGTCCATTTGGTCCAGTATAAGTAATGGTATCCCCGAAAATACACATGGCCTTGAGGTAAACTCCTGTACAGAGGACTACGGCCTTTGCATGATAAACTGCACCGGAAAGTGTTTTTACACCAGTAACCTTTCCATCCTCAATGATTAGTTCCGTAACCTCGGCCTGCTTTAATGTAAGCTTTGGTTCCTCCTGAAGAGTCTTTCTCATCTGCTTTGTATATTCATATTTATCAGCCTGAGCTCTGAGAGAATGAACCGCTGGTCCCTTGGAAACATTCAGCATCTTTGACTGGATGTAGGTCTTATCAATATTCTTACCCATCTCTCCACCAAGTGCATCTATCTCTCTTACAAGATGGCCCTTGGAGCTTCCACCAATATTTGGATTACATGGCATAAGAGCTACACTGTCTATACTGACAGTAAACATGATGGTTTCAAATCCCATTCTTGCAGCAGCAAGAGCAGCTTCGCAACCGGCATGTCCAGCGCCTACTATTATAATGTCATAAGTTTCCTCAACGTGCATCTTTCATCCTCTTTGCATAAAGTAATTATTTACCCATGCAGAATTCTTCGAATATTTTATTGGCAAGGTCATCTTCCAAAGCCTCACCGATTATTTCACCCAATGCTTCGTAAGCATCCATCAAGTCTATAGTAAGGAAGTCTTCTCCAACTCCCGCATCTATTCCTTCCATAACCTTGTCCAGACTTTCCTTTGCTCTGATGAGACAGGATTTATGTCTTGAACGAGTGATAAAAATCTGATCGTTATAATCCAGCTCCTGATTCAGGAACATCTCTTTTACTAAATCCTTCAGCTCTTCAACACCCTGTCCGGTTTTTGCTGAAGTATACAAGATGTGATCTATCCCTTTACCAGATAGTTCCTTTTCTAATTCTTTATTTTCTGAAACTTCCGTTCCTTCTATATTAATATCTATTTTATTGATAAGAGCAATTACTTTTCTTCCTTCAAGCGAGTTAAGGATATCCCTATCCTCATCTCTCATTTCCTGAGAACCATCCAAAAGAAGAAGAACCAGATCAGCGTCTTCAATAGTTTCCTTTGCTTTATCAACACCTATCTTTTCAACAACATCGCTGGTATCTCGAATACCTGCTGTATCAATAAGCTTAAGAAGTATTCCACCTATATCCGCATATTCCTCAAGGGTATCTCTTGTTGTTCCTTCAACCTCTGTAACAATAGCTCTGTTCTCACCAAGAAGATAATTCAGCATAGAGGATTTACCCACATTTGGTCTACCAACTATGGCTGTTTTTATTCCTTCTCTTATAACCCTTCCTTCCTCAGATGTAGAAAGAAGCTTGTTTATTCTCATTAGAACTTCATCAATATCAGCACGAAGTTTTTCACCAAATCCATCCAGACTATAATTCTCTGGATCATCTAATGCAGATTCAATATATGCAGTATTATATAAAATCTTTTCTCGAAGACTAACCACTTCTTCTCTAAGCTTACCAGAAAGCTGTTTCATAGATGCTCCAAGAGACCTTTCAGTTTCTGCATTGATAACATCCATAACCGCTTCGGCTTCAGTCATATCAATCCTTCCACCAAGAAATGCTCTCTTAGTGAACTCACCCGGCTCAGCCAGTCTGACTCCCTTATTTATCAAAAGCTCCAACACTCTTCTTACAACATAAGAACCACCATGCAGATCAATCTCCACTGTATCTTCTGTTGTATAAGTATGCTTTCCTTTCATCACAAGGACAATGGCTTCGTCCACCACAGTGTCCCCATCCATAATACGGCCAAATGCAGCCGTAAAGGTTTCCATTTCAGAAATAGATTTTTTGCCCACAAATATACCATCGCAAATACTGATAGCTTCTGGTCCACTAACACGTATTATACCGATGGCTGATTTTCCTAATCCTGTTGCAACAGCACATATTGTATCACTTTTATACATGGGACTCCTCTACATCGAGTAGGAGATTCCTCCGGCTCGTCCTTATACAAAACAAAATCTCCGACGTAAAAACGTCGGAGACATTGTATCATATATTGATATTAGTTTCTATAAGTGATTATACATAATATGGCTGTTTCTGAGCAAGCTTAATGATTCCAGGAACTACTGCAACTATTGTTCCAACAAGACATAACCAGAAAGCAACGCCAAAATATATCTTTAAATACTCGCCACCCTTGATAGTTGCAAGGTTAACAATTACGTACAATAAACACATAAGGAAAACATATGCAGGAATATAGAACTGTGAGAATGGTAATCTCTTATATGCCTGAACAATTCCTGATAATGGTGGGATAGCATCTATCCAGATAAGAACCTGTGCTGCTACTACAATAATAAATGAAAGAGCAACAAGTACCCAGAACCAACCACTTCCCCAAAGACCAGCAGATTCTGAAATACCAAAAAATGGAACTTTAGCTGTAATCCAGAATGGAAGGAAGATGCTAATGAAAATAAGGAAGAGTCCTCCAATCTCCATCCATCTGATTGGATCCGCTTTTAATGTATTCATAAACGCATTGAATCCACCGCCAACTGGTGCACCCATAGGTGGTCTATGACCCATCTGAGGTTGCTGACCAAACTGCTGTGGTCCTGGCTGACTCATCTGTGGCTGCTGACCAAACTGCTGTGGTCCTGGCTGACCCATCTGTGGCTGCTGACCAAACTGTTGTGGTCCTGGCTGGCCCATCTGTGGTTGCTGCATCTGTGGCTGAGTTGGCTGCTGTGGTTGAGCCATTTGTTGTGGCTGAACTGGCTGCTGTGGAGCTGCTGCCTGAGCCGGCTGAACTGGCTGCTGTGGAGCAGTTGGCTGAGCTGGCTGTGGAGCTGGGCTACCACATGAAACACAGAACATAGCACCCGCAGGGATTTCTGCGCCGCAATTCGTACACTTCATATAAATACCTCCTAAAAACATTATGGGGTTATTATAACTTATCTACTTTATTCATGCAATCGCTGAACACGTCTGCTTTGCACGAACTCATTAAACGCAAAAAGAAAAGGCCAAAAACCTTGCCTACACAAAGTCCTCAGCCCTCCTGGAGTGGGCCGCCGGGGGCTCGAACCCCGCACACCCTGATTAAGAGTCAGGTGCTCTACCAAATGAGCTAGCGGCCCGTACTTATTAAATACGGAAGTACTTATCGAAAAGTACCACGTTAGTATATTACAATAAATTCTTAATTGCAACCCATTTTTTTCACACATTGTTCATTTTCGGAAAAATGCAACAAAATTACACCTTTTTTTATTAAATATTAACTCTTTTTAATAATAATTTTGCTATCCAGAGACTATTTCTTCCAATATTTCTCTATTTACTGGGTATGGAACCTTCTTAATTCTTGCAGGTTCCGCCAAAATATCTTTTATAGAATTTTCCACTATTAGGCTATAATCCAGATCACTTATTCCATTTATATCGCATGTTCTTCCAAGAAAATCTCTCAGGTCATCAATATCCTTAAAGTCCATTGCCTTAAGAAGCTTCTTCTGTGAATCCTCATCCGCATGAGAAATAAATCCCGGCTGGAAAATTCCAGTTGCAGGACCATGTGCAATTCCGGCCTGATAAGTCAGTCTATAACTAAGAGCATGAGGAAGAGAAGTTCCAGTTATACTGATAACCTGTCCTGCAATATTGGAAGATGTAAGCATGTCGTCTAATATTTTAAGCTCTGTTACCTTCTCTGCTTCTGCCTTTTCTGGATCCTGACTTCTTCTAATAAAATCAGAAACATTTCCCGGATGTTCATTCTTGGTATAGCCTACTTTTCTCTTTCCGAGGATTACATCTTTCCCTCTGCTCCAGATCTTGAGCCCCTCAAGAACAAGCATCTTTGTTTCTCTTGTTGCATTAGTATTAATGTAACTCTCAACCAAATGAGACATTGTATCTATGGCTGTATTCCGAAGAACCTCGTATGGTGCATACATTAGATATCTTGGATCAAGAAATGCTACTTCTGGATAAACCTTATGCGGAAGACTCTTCTTTGTTTTCAGATCATGTCTTGTTAAAACCGCAACGCCCGTCACTTCCGATCCCGTTCCACAAGTTGTTGGAACAGCAACTACTGGATAAGCAAGGGTACATCCCTTTTCATCCAGATATTCAGCGGTAGGAGTTTCATACAAAAAGTCTGCACCCTTATCACTATTAAATAGAAGAATTGAAATCGCCTTAGCTGCATCCATAGGTGAGCCACCACCAAGACCAATGCAAAAATCTGCACCCTTGCTGACTCCCAGGTCTCTGGCTTCAAGGATTGTTTCAACAGATGGATTCTCTTCTATTCTATCGAAGATTACATATTCCGTTCCTGTATCCTGAAGAACTTTCTGAACCTCCATAAGTGAACCATTTCTCTTGGCCGAATACTTTCCTGTTACAATCAGCGCTCGGCGCCCCAGTCTTGCGATCTCATTCGCATTATGTAATATGGCATATTGCTCATTAATAATCTTTGTATACATACCTTCCACCCTCATAATACATATATGTTTTATACAAATAGAATTATAGCTTTTATATTCTTGACACAACTATTATAATTGATGTTGTGGTTAAAATACAATAATCTAAATGCCACCTATATATTAAGGAGAATAAAATGAATCCGATATTAGTAATACTTATCGCAATAATACCGGCAGTTGCTCTTCTGATATTTATATATTTTCAGGACAGCCACGAGAAAGAACCGCTCAGTCTGCTTCTTTCTATTTTCGGACTTGGAATACTTTCTGCTATTCCAGCCATTATTTTGGAATGGGCTGGAGAAAAAATGCTTGAGCTGACATTTGGCGGACTAAACCAAATTGTTTATCTGGCTATCTATGCATTTTTCGGAGTAGGACTTATAGAGGAAGGAGTTAAATTCCTTGCCGCATATATACTAACCTGGAGAAATAAACATTTTAATTATAAGTTCGATGGAATTGTTTATTGTCTCTTTGCATCAATGGGATTTGCTGCAATTGAAAATGTAATGTATCTCATTATTGAGAACTTCACATCTTCAAATTCCAACGCAGCTTTAACTATGGGAATTCAAAGAGGTCTTCTTGCTATCCCTGCACATGCAATGTGCGCTATCTTCATGGGATACTTTTATGGCAACGCAAAATACTTTAAATCCTTTGGTGACAGAGCAAGATGTAGAAGCAATATGTGGATTGGATTTTTAATAGCAGTTTCTCTCCACTCCTTCTATGATTTCTGCTTGTTTACGCAAAATGCATTCTTCTATGGTCTTTTCGTATTATTCGTTATTGTCGCAGATGTATTCACTGTAATTCGTATAATAAAAGCCAAAAAAGAAGATCAAAAAATGTACGAGACACCTCTCTACAGACAATATTGGACTGGACCTGCAGCAAATCCTTATCAGGCATACGGCGGATATCAGGCACCTGAATACGGAAGATACAGCTATAATCCTCAAGGAGGACAAGGTGTTCAGCCTCAGCAGGTTGCTCAGCAACAGGCTTACGTTCCACAGCAGGTTTCTCAAATGGCATATACTCCACAGCAAGTTGGACAACAGCAAGCTTTCATGCCTCAACAGACAAATCAGGATACTTCGAGGTTTATGCCACAACAGCAAACGGGTTCTCAAACAGAACAAACAGTTCAGGCACTTGATTACATTCCTGAAGCATATAAGGGTTCAACATCAGTTGTAACAAATACAGGAGTTGCCCCAAAGATTACAAGAAAGCAGCTTCTTCACTGCCCGGTATGTGGAACAATAAACAGTTTATATGCATTCTACTGTACATCATGTGGTGCATCTATACATCAAATGAAAAACAAAATGAATCAGTAAAATATTTTTAAACATAAAAAGAAAAGTGCGACGCGTAATGCATCGCACTTTTTTATTTGCGTCCCCGAGGGGATTCGAACCTCCGACCTACCGCTTAGGAGGCGGTCGCTCTATCCAGCTGAGCTACGAGGACATTTGCCGGATGGAAAGAATTATTTTACTTCAATCTTTTCCTTGCCACCCATATATGGTCTAAGTGCTTCAGGGATATTAACAGATCCATCAGCATTTAGATTGTTCTCCAGGAATGCAATGAGCATTCTTGGTGGAGCAACTACAGTATTGTTAAGTGTATGAGCAAGATACTTATTACCATCCTCATCCTTAACTCTTATCTTAAGGCGTCTAGCCTGAGCATCTCCAAGGTTTGAACAACTACCAACCTCGAAGTACTTCTTCTGTCTTGGTGACCATGCTTCAACATCGACAGACTTAACCTTAAGGTCAGCCAGATCTCCAGAACAGCACTCAAGTGTTCTAACAGGAATATCAAGAGTTCTAAAGAGCTCAACTGTGTAGCTCCACATCTTGTTATACCAATCCATAGATTCCTCTGGCTTACATATAACTATCATCTCCTGCTTCTCAAACTGGTGAATACGGTAGATACCTCTTTCCTCTATTCCGTGTGCACCCTTTTCCTTACGGAAGCATGGTGAATAACTTGTAAGTGTGATTGGAAGACTAACCTCATCAAGCATCTCATTCTTAAATCTACCGATCATTGAATGCTCGCTTGTTCCGATAAGATAAAGATCTTCGCCTTCAATCTTATACATCATAGATTCCATCTCGTCGAAGCTCATTACACCTGTAACGACATCGCTTCTTATCATATATGGTGGAATTACATATGTAAAGCCCTTATCAATCATAAAATCTCTTGCATAAGAAAGAACTGCACTATGAAGTCTGGCAACATCACCTACTAAATAGTAGAAACCATTTCCTGCAACCTTTCTTGCTGCATCAAGATCAATACCGCCAAACTTTTCAATAATATCTGTATGATAAGGGATCTCAAAATCAGGAACAACCGGCTCACCGAATCTTTCAACCTCAACATTTTCTGAATCATCCTTACCAACAGGAACAGAGTCATCAATAATGTTAGGAATTCTCATCATAATAGAAGTAACCTGCTCTTCAATAACAGGGGCCTTCTCTTCAAGCTCCTTAAGACGAGCTGCTGATTCAGCAACCTTTTTCTTAATCTCCTCTGCTTCATCCTTTTTACCCTGAGCCATTAGAGCACCGATCTGTTTAGAAATCTGATTCTTCTCAGCTCTGATTGCATCTGCCTCAGCCTGGATGTCTCTTCTCTCTTTATCAAGAGCTATAACTTCATCAACAAGTGGAAGCTTTTGATCCTGAAATTTCTTCTTAATATTCTCTTTTACAATATCAGGATTCTCTCTTAGGAATTTAATGTCTATCATAACTGTCTCCTTTTAAAACAATTGATAATTTTTAAATTTGTTTAGTTTACATAATGTCTTCTTCGTCTGGCTCATTTGTCATACGTTCAATCTCTTCATCAACGGTCTGAGCTTTTCTTATTGCTTCCTTCTCTTCCTTAGAAAGAGCTATGTAGGATTCACCCTGAATAACCTCTTTTGCATAAGAGAAGCAACCCTGTTTTGAATGCATTGTAGAAAGAACAAATCCAGAGTTTTCGTCATTTAGAAGGGCAAGTGAGAAACTCAACTCTCCTGCCATACTATCGAAAGCATCGTACTTAACAAGACCCATTTTGTTGTAACAGGAATCCAGATGACCCTTGAAGGTTTTATGCTCTTTATTGAATCTCTTCATACGAGCTTTAACCTTATCCATCTCTTTAAATCTGGTTAACATAATACTTTCGAGATCTTTTGCAGTACTTCCGCTCGTTAGTGTATAATATTTTCTGGATACTATTTGAAGTTGTCTGATAGTAAGTGCAAGAATCACACCAAGTATGATTATAAGTAACAATAAAACTACTATCACTATCTCCAACCTAATACCAAAAACTGCTGTTGATAATAGCATGTTTACTCCTTATATAGCCGCACCTGATTTGATGATATGAACAATTCTTTCAAGATCATCAGAAGATACGTACTCAATTTCAATCTTACCTTTTTTACCTTTTGACTTAATCGTAACTTTTGAACCAAGAGTTGTTTTAAGATTTTCTGCAAGTTCATTCAATATAGCTTCCATTGCAGCATCATTTTTCTTCTCAACAACTTTACCATCTTTATCTATTTCTTTTCCACTAAGAATGTTGTTAACACCCTTAACTAGCTGCTCTGTCTCACGAACACTAAGTCCCTCATCAAAAACAGAAAGCGCTGTTTCATACTGAACACTTGGATCCTCTATTGCAAGAAGACATCTGGCATGTCCAGCAGAAATCATATCGTCAACAAGCATCTGCTTAACCTTATCAGAAAGCTTTAAAAGTCTAAGTGAGTTAGTAATCGTTGGTCTACCCTTAGAAACTCTATCAGCAACCTCATCCTGTTTAAGATGATATTCATCAATAAGACTCTGATAAGCCATAGCTTCTTCAATAGCATTAAGATCTTCTCTCTGGAGGTTCTCAATAAGAGCAACCTCCATACGCTCTTTATCAGAATAATCTTTAATTACAACAGGAACCTGTTTAAGACCTGCAAGTCTCGCAGCTCTCCATCTACGCTCACCAGCTATAATAACATAAGAATTCCCTTTTTTAGAAACAACTATTGGCTGAATGATTCCATGCTTCTTAATAGAATCTGCCAGATCTGATAATGCATCCTCGTTAAATTCCTTACGAGGCTGATTCTTATTAGGTTCAATATCAGAAATCTTAAGAATAGTTTCTGCAGGAACTTCCTTAACAACTTCTTTAACTTTTACTACTTCTTTAACAACTGTATTCTGCTTAGGAGCACTTCCTTTTTTAGTAGACTTTGAAGATGCTTTTGTATCTTCTACATCCAGCATTCTATCTATGCCCCTACCCAAACCTCTCTTAGGTGCCATAACATCCTCCGACTAATTATTGAAACAACTTATTCTTAATAACCTCATCCGCAAGCTGACGATAAGCTTCTGCACCAGATGATCTTTTATCATATAGATTGATTGGCAAACCAAAACTTGGAGCCTCTGCCAATCTAACATTTCTAGGAACAACGGTTTTATAAATAATCTCGTCCAGATTCTCGCGTACATTCTCGACAACATCCTGAGAAAGATTGTTTCTGGAATCATACATTGTGAATACAACTCCTTCAATCTCAAGATTCTTATTAAGCTTTTGCTTGATCATATTAATTGTATGAAGAAGCTGTGATAATCCTTCAAGAGCATAGAACTCACATTGAATAGGAACGATTACAGTATCCGCTGCAGTCATGGCATTGATTGTAAGCATACCAAGAGCAGGAGGACAGTCAATTATTATAAAATCAAAGTTCTTACGAACTCCTCTGATAATATCCTTAAGAATATACTGTGGCTTATCTACATCTATAAAATCTACCTCTGCTCCAGCAAGATCACGACTTGAAGGAATTAGATTAAGATTTGGGAATACATTTATCAGCATGCATTCACCAAGATTACATTCGCCAAGTAATGTTTCATATATTGAGTTTTCTACATTGTCTTTATCCACGCCAAGACCACTTGTCAGATTACCTTGAGAATCCATGTCCACTGCCAGGACTTTCTTGCCCTTTTCAGCCAGACATGCCGCAAGGTTAATTGCAGTAGTAGTCTTGCCGACGCCACCCTTCTGGTTGGCTATCGCAATTATTCTTCCCATATATTCTTCCTCTGTAAGCGAAACTTCTGTAATTATACCACTATTCGCCCTCTAATTCTACTTTTTCTCAACGTTTCACGTGAAACTTTAAAAAGGCGCAAGTCAGATTATAAAAATCTTAATAGTGATTTTGTTTCACGTGAAACACGCAAACACCAGTAAGACAGCAACTTACTCTCAGAATCATTTTTCGAGACCGTCTCGGGGTACCATATCGCTTCGCGATATGCAAGCCTTCCTTCGGAAGTCTTGATTCTGCATCGCAGAATGTATCTGTCCTTCGGACAGCTTCTCGATTTTACAAATCGAGAACTTATTCTCGGTGCTTAGCGAGTCACGAGTTCGAAGAACGAAGTGAGAGCTTAGCAAGACGAAGCTTCTTTTCGAAGAAAGGAAGCCGGCGTCCGCAAGGGGAAGCCCGAGCCGAGCGGAAGCGATGTCGAGAAAAATCATTCTGAAAGTAAGTTGCGTCAGAATCAATATTGTTTCACGTGAAACATATAAGCAAATAAAAAAAGAGGATGTTTCACGTGAAACATCCTCATGTTATTCAATATGAATTACATTCTTTCAACTACGCCGATACCAAGAAGGTCAAGAGAGTCTTTCAACATTCTTCGTACAATATATGTGATAGTACATCTTGCCTTCTTAACAACCTCGTCATCAACAGCAATTCGATTCTCTGTGTAGAATCTATTGAATGCCTGAGCAAGGTCTACAGCATATCTTGCCACAACTGAAGGTTCATATCTTTCTGCGGCTTCTGTAACAATTGAAGGGAATCTATCAATTTCTTTAAGTAGATCTGCACTTGCCTCATCACTTAGTACTGAATAATCTATATCAGCGCTTGGCTCAAATCCTTCAATATTTCTCAGAATACTTGAGCAACGAGCATATGTATATTGAACATATGGACCAGTTTCGCCTTCAAAGCTTGTAATGTGCTCCCATTTGAAGGAAACATCTTTGATTCTCTGGTTGTATAGATCATTGAAGATTACTGCGCCTACACCTACAATTCTTGAAGCATTTTCCTTTTCTTCATCAGAAAGGTCTGGATTCTTAACATCGATGATTTCTCTAATCTTTCCAATTGCTTCTTTCAGAATATCCTCTGCGTATATAACATTTCCACCTCTGGTAGAAAGCTTTTCACCGTCAAGACTAACAAGTCCGTAAGGAATATGCACCAGACTATCCTTAGCCCATTCATTTCCAAGAAGCTCCATTACTTTAAATACCTGAGCAAAGTGAAGTTTCTGTTCCTGGCCGGTTACATATAAGCATTTTGTAAAATCATATGTTTTCTTTCTATATTCTACAGCAGCTATATCTCTTGTGGCATATATTGAACTTCCATCATTCTTAAGGATAAGACATGGGGCCATATCATATTCTTCAAGATCTACAATCTTTGCTCCCTCGCTATCTTTGAGAAGTCCCTTTTCTGTTAATTCTTTAACAACATCATCAGTTTTATCTCTGTAGAAGCTTTCTCCTGTATAGTGGTCAAACTCCATACCCATAAGTTTATAAGTTCTCTTGAATTCCTCAAGACTTATATCAAAGAACCATTTCCAAATCTTAAGAGCTTCTTCATCACCAGTTTCCATTTTATGGAACCAGGCTCTTGCCTCGTCCTGAAGTTCTGGATTCTTGTCAGCTTCATCATGGAAGAGAACATAGAGTCTCATTAATTCCTCTATACCTTTTTCTTTTACGGCTTCTTCAGAACCCCAGTTCTTATATGCAACTATAAGTTTACCAAACTGTGTTCCCCAGTCTCCAAGGTGGTTTATTCTCTCAACGTTGTATCCTAGCTTGGAATATATCTTATAGAGGGAATTTCCAATAACCGTTGTTCTAAGATGACCAACATGGAAGTTCTTTGCAACATTAGGAGAGGAGTAGTCAATACAAATTGTCTTTCCTTCACCTTCTTTAGATGAACCATAGCTATCATCAATACTACTTTCGATAACTGTTTTTGCATAATCAGACTTATTTACATAGAAGTTGATATATGCACCCATAACCTTAATATCATCAATATATTCAGGTTTTTCTATGCTTTCAGCGATATCTGCAGCAATAAGTGGTGGGGCCTTGTGCAGATCCTTAGCAAGTCTGAAACATGGAAAAGCGTAATCACCCATTTCTTTCTTTGGTGGCTGTTCCAGGAGAGCGCTAATGCTTTCCTCATTTAATTGTTCAATCTTGTCGCTAAGAAGCTTAACTATTTTGTCTTTCATAATTCCTCCGACTTTTATTCATATTTAAAGGAAAACTCTATTTGAGTTCCTTCATTATTTGTAATATTATAACTTCCATTAAGAAGAAATAGTAATTCCTCTGCTCTGTGAAGTCCACTGTACCAATCGGACTTCGTTAAATAATCTTTTGGAAGTCCAATACCATTATCTTTTATTTCAAAGTAAAGTTCTCCACCTTCCTCATAAGCTTCAAACTTTACTTTAGTTGCTTTGGAATGTTTGTGTATATTATCAAAGAAAATATTCAAAAGCTTGTTAAGTGTAATATATCTAACATAATTTGGCTTATGGATAATTTCTCCAATATGATAATCGAGTTCAACATCCTTATTCTTTTCTTTAAAGTCATTAAGGTATTCCTTTAACATTTCCTTTAATGCTTTTTTATCATCAAAGTTATAGTTAAGTCTGTTCAATTGATCATCTATAACAAGCATCATGTTTTTATGAGTAGATGTTATCTCATCAACAAGAACCTTGCTTCGACCAGGACTACTATAAATATAACCTCGAACATTATCAAGCTTATGATTATTATCATTAATAACACTCTTTATTCTCTTATCCAGAACAGTAGAGTGGTAAGTATCATCATAAGTATCAATCATAAGAATGTTTCTAAGATGTTCTTTCAGCTTTTCTTCATTCTGAAGATCACTGTTCAATTTCTCTTGTCTCTGGCTTTCTTTCTTAATGTCTTCTTCTATAACCTTATCCTTAATGCGGATCTGTTCTTCCTTCTCGCCAAATTCAAGCATCATCTTTGAAAGAGAAGCTTTCGCCTTGTTCAGCTTCTTTATCCTCTTATCAATAGATTTAAGATAAATGCTTTCTTCGCTTATTCCGTATTCATACTTTTCACGATTGGATGTAAGATTATCTATTTCGTTTTTAATCTCTCTTTCTTTCTCGTTTTCTTCTGGCTCTAATGCTATAGGACTAAATACACTTTTCCTATAGTCTGTATTAAGTGAGTAGACATTCTGTGTTCTTGAGAGTTCATCCAGTTTTACATTAATTTCAAACAGCTTAGCTTTATACTCCTGAAGAGTAGTATCGTGCTCAGTAAAAAGCCTGCTGAAATATGTGATCATCTCGTCAATCGTTTCAGTTATATTAGAATAATTCTGATTCATAACTCCCCTTACTCCTCAATATTACCTTCTTCTTCAACTGTCTCTTCTTGCTGTTTTAATTCTTGTTTTTGTTTTTCTTTCTCAAGCTTTTCTTTCTCGAGTCTTTCTCTTTCTAATCTTTCTTTATTTTCCTTTAATCGAGGATCTCGACTACGAGGAAAATATCTAACCCTTCTCTTACTATTATAGTACTGAATTTTCTTTCTGATCTTAGCAACTATAATAACAATAAGAAGTAATACAATAAGAACTAATAATAGAACTATAACTCTTTTTGCAATCTTAACAATCTGCGGTTCAGGTTTAGGTGTATTCTTTTCAGCAACAATTGCATCAGTAGAAGATGCCATCACCACAGGAACTGTCATTGTTATATCAGTCTCACCTAAAGCTTGTCCCTGATAGGAGAATGATATTTTTCCAGCAACACCATTTTCTGGAACTTTATAAACATCAATATTTTTCTCTATATCAGCGTCATTTATAAAGGATCTGACATAGAAAGAATATGATTGGTTAACATAATATTTAGGTAATTCATGGTTTAAATCGTCATAATAATTAGCTAAAACGATTGAATTATCTATATTCATAGATGAAAAGCTGTAATCTATAAGTGGTTTACATAAATGATATTTAGTAAAACAAAATTCATCTAGCTTAATAGTATCACTATAAGATTCTGTTGTAGGATTACATCTCATAACAACTGTTACAAGTCTACGTCCGTCTCTTTCAGCAAAGGATATGAGAGTAGCAAGTGCTGTTTCTGTATATCCTGTTTTTCCTCCAGTACAGTATTGGTAATAGTAATCCTTATTTCCTGAATATATAAGTCGATTCTCCTGCCAAAGTGGTCTTTCCTCATTTAAATTAGTTTTAGGAATAGTGTAAGCCTGAGAGGAGATAAGTGTTTTAAATTCAGGATACTGATATGCAGCACATCCAATAAGTGCCATATCATAACAACTTGTATAATGATTTTGGTCCTGGAGTCCATTAGGATTTACAAAGTTTGAATCTGTACATCCAAGCTCCCTGGCTCTGTCATTCATCATTATAGAGAATGCACCTGTAGATCCAGCAATATGTTCTGCAATAGCAAGAGCACATTCATTTCCTGAATTCAGCATCATACCGTAGAGTGCATCTTTAAGTGTCAGCTGTTCTCCACTTTGAAGGCCTATAGCTGAGCTTCCCTCTTCAACCTGTTCCATAACTGAATCAGAAACAGTAATAACATCATTTACATTTCCGTTTTCTACAGCAAGTAAACAAGTCATTACTTTTGTAATGCTGGCTGGGTATAGCTGTTGATGCGCATTCTTTTCATAAAGAATATCACCTGTATCCAAATCCATAACTATTGCAGCCTGTGCATTGATAGCTGGTGCATCAGCTGGAATAAAACCAGCATCACCGGCAGAGGCATTTCCTGCTATATCAATTGCTGAACCTTCTGCATTTACATCTATAGGATAAAAACAAATATTTACTATTATTATTAATATGATAAAAAAACTAAGTTTTCGTTTAAACATTATATATTGAAAATCCTAACTAAAGATTAGACTTTGCCACATAATATCCTATTACATTTTGAGTAAAATCACAAGGAATTTAATAAATATAAGGTAGTGGCTCGAATCTTTGACACTAATCAATCTTTTTTGTATACTGTTCATCGTATCTTATTAATTGGAGGAAATGATGAGACTAAGAAATATTCCTGGCTCAAGAGAAACAATAGCAGAGAGTCCTTATGTTGTTCATGATGAAGAATCGTATAAAGGAAAATGGCATGAAATATTTGGTAATGACCATCCAATACATTTAGAGATTGGAACTGGTAAGGGTTCTTTTATAATGGAAAGTGCCAGAAGAAATCCTAATATAAATTATATTGGAATAGAAAAGTATTCAAGTGTTCTTCTTAGAGCACTTCAAAAGATGGAGCAGGAAGAACTTCCTAATCTTGTCTTTATTAGAATGGATGCTGAGTACATAGAAAATGTATTCGAGAAAGATGAGATAGATAACATCTTCCTTAACTTCTCTGATCCATGGCCAAAAGATAGAACTGCTAAGAGAAGACTTACATCTGATAGATTTCTAAAAAGATATACTAATATAATGAAGAAATCCGGTAAGGTAACTTTTAAAACTGACAACATAGATCTTTTTGAATATTCAGTTGAAATGGCAAAAGAATGTGATTGGAACATTGAAGTTGTTACTCGTGATCTTCATAATTCAGAATATAACGAGGGTAACATTATGACTGAATACGAAAAGAAATTTTCTCAACTTGGTAATAAGATCAATATGATGATTATCTCACAGAAATAAAAAGCACCCCTTTTAACAGGGGTGCTTTACTACTTATTAGTTATTTGTTGTTTTTCTTAGGAAATACAACTACCTTACGATATGGCTCTTCACCCTCTGACTTAGTAGATACATATTTATCTCCCTGAAGTGTTGAGTGAATGATTCTTCTCTCATAAGGATTCATTGGTTCAAGTGAGAATGGACGTCTTGACTTCTTAACCTTGAATGCAATGTTCTTAGCAAGATTCTCAAGTGTTTCTTTACGTCTCTCTCTGTAATTCTCTGTATCAAGCTTGATTCTTATATAAGTATCGCTCTTCTTATTAACATAGAGACTGATAAGATACTGAAGTGAATCAAGTGTCTGACCTCTCTTACCAATGATAATTCCCATTTCTGGTCCTTCAACATCGATGCTCATTGTTCTTGAAACTTTATCAAGTGAGATGTCAATCTTTGCTTCCATTTCCATAGCATCAAAGATTTTCTCAAGATAAACCTTTGTTTCATCAATAATTGAATCATCAATATTAGCAGGTTCCTGAGGTTCTTCTGGCTGTGCCTCTTTAACTTCTTCCAGAGTAGGCTCTTCCTTCTGAACCTTAACTTCTTCTTTAACAGCTTCCTTTTTCTCAACTGGCTTTTTCTTACCCTTTGCAGTTTTCTTAGCTGAAAGAATTTCTTCTATATCATCACTAACTTCCTGCTTTGGCTTAGCCTTTATAACTGCTGGCTTAGAACCAAGTCCAAGAAATCCGCTGCTTCCTTTGCTTACTACTTCTATATCTAATTCTGAACTTGCTATTCCGAGAGTAGTAGCTGCCTCGATCATAGCATCTTCAACTGTTTTTCCTGAAAATTCTCTGTAATCCATTATTTATTTACCCCCGAATCATTGAATCTCTTAACGGCATTTGCTTTATCAGCAAGTGAGCCTTTCTTTGGAGGTTCAGCTGTTTGATCTGCTTCGTAATTCTTGAGATTCATGTTACCGTACTTACTTAATGTTGAATTAGAAGAACTCTTTGTTTGTTCCTCTGCTGGCTGTCCCATAGCAGCTTCAGTAAATCTCTGAGAAAGTGTTTTCTTTCCAGAAGCTTTTCTCTTAGCAATTTCTTTCTCTGCTTTAATCTTTTGCTTTTCAACAATCTTTTCCATATCAACATGATCGTAATAAAGATTAGTAAATACTGCGATAAGGAAACTGATAAATGCAGAAACAGCCCAATAAATACCAAGACCTGCTGGTGCCTTTACTGTTACAAGGAAAGACATAATAGGCATGAAGTACATTGTTCTACGCATAGATTTCATTTGTGCATCCTGCTGAGGATCACCAGTTTCATTCATAGGTGTAGCAATCATAGCAAGTAACTGACATAAGAATGAAGCAATAGGAATAATAATTGCAGGAGTTAACTTGAAGCCTGGCGCTTCTGAAAGGTTAATACCAAAAATGAACTGATTAACTCTTGTAATCTTATCCTGGTTTTCGGCTATAAGCTGTCCAACCTGTGGATTAGCTGAAAATGTACTTGCAAGCTTGTCAAAAAGTGATTCATTACATCTATATAATACATCGATAACACTATTTAAAGATTTAAGTCCTTCACCTGATGTTGCATCTGTTGATGTAGCAAATTCTACAAGCTTTGTTGTAAGTCTTGGGATTTTTTCTGATTCAGTAAATCCTTTTAAAAGACTATAACCTTTATTTGTATTCATAATTGCCTGTGCAATTGGTTCATAAAGGTTTCTTACTTTAGGTACATATGCAGGAATATTCTGAATAACATTGTACAGACCAATGAAAACAGGGAACTGAATAAGGGAAGTAAGACATCCCTGAGTCATCTTTATACCATACTTTTCCTGTAATTCTCTTGTTTCCTGCTGCTGAGCAAGCATAGATTCCTGATCTTTCTTGCCCTTATACTTCTTATTAATTTTGTTAAATTCTGGTTTAAGATACTGCTGTATCTTAGATGATTTAGTTGTTTTTAAACTGAATGGGAAGAGAATGAGTCTTATTATAATAGTAAAAACTACTATACTAAGTGCAATTGACTCAACACCCATTCCGTTAAACAAGTTATAAATGGCATTAAAAATAAATCCTAATAACTTAGTAATAGGACCCATGATAATACCGCTATTTTGCGTGAGTATCATTAATGTTCTCCTCTACGGAACAGGATCATATCCACCTTTACTGAAAGGGTTACATCTAAGTATTCTCCAAATTGTGAGAAGAGTACCTTTAAAAAATCCATACTTTTCATATGCTTCAATAGCATACTCAGAACATGTTGGATAAAAAATGCATGTACTATGTCCCTTAAGGTGAGATAAATGCTTCCTATAAAAATTGATCAAAGCTATACAAATCTTTTTCATGATAAATACTAATTAATAATATGATGATTTCGGCCAAGATGTAGGAAAGCACTTTCTATTTCTTGAAAGTTCTTCCCTTTTGCCGAATTCCTAGCTACGACCACTATATCGTAACCATCCTTTACTTTATCCAAGTTCAATCTGTAGCTTTCCTTTATAAGACGTTTAATTCTATGTCTTATAACACTATTACCGACCTTTTTACTCACAGAGATTCCGATTCTACTGTATACCTGATCAGTTTTTAAGATATACATCACTAAATACTTATTTGCCAACGATTCTCTATGGTTATACACCTGGCTAAACTCTCTGGAGTTTTTTAATGAAATTAATTTTTTCATTTTCCTTTATTATGGAGTAAGTGATTTTCTTCCCTTTGCACGTCTAGCTGAGAGAACTTTACGACCATTAGCTGTGCTCATTCTCTTTCTAAATCCATGAACCTTTGATCTAGATCTCTTCTTAGGCTGAAATGTCATCTTCATAATTTTTCTTCCTTTCTATATATTATTTATTTTTGCCACCTTCCGAAAAAGAGGGCAAATCTACACTATTATATTTTTTTACTATATAAAAGTCAAGCAAATAGTGGCTTTAGAGCCTTAAATATGAAGAAAAATATTTTTTAAATTTTTTATATGTTTACATAAATTATCAACATTTTGTGAATAAATTGTTGATAACTTATGTAATTATTGTTTATTAAATGTTTTATAAACAAAAAATTGGCTATTATAAAGGGATTTTTCCACTGAAAATTAATAACAAAATTTAACCACAACTTAACATAAATTACATTTTTATGGCTCTCTTTTAACCTTGAGAATATTGCCTATTTGTAGTAGAATATAGAAGTGTATTTTTGCCCTCTTAGAAGGCTTATATTTTTGTTTTAAATACATTTTTGTGTTTTTTATTAAATAAAGGAATAAAATTAAATGAAAGAGCAAATAATAAACAATTGGGATAGTATTCTTAATACCCTGGAAACTCATTATGATGTTTCTAAGATTATTATAGAAACCTGGATAAGACCTCTAAGTATATTTGATATTAAGGATAATACTATCTATTTTTATGTAGACGAGAAAAGAGGTAAGCATGGCGTAGATTATCTTCGTAATAAAGGTTATGACATGTTCCTTCTTTCTTCTATTAGAGAATTCTTCAATGATCCTAATATAGAACTTATAATAGATGAAAAATATAAATTCGTAGTAAGTGACGATGATAGTCATTCTTCAAATGTAGAATATGATGGACAATATAGTGCTGATTATTATCAGGCTATTAAAAAGAGTAATCTAAATCCAAAGTATACATTTGAAAATTTTGTCATTGGTGAAAGTAACAGACATGCATATGCAACATGTACTGCTGTTGCTGATCTTCCAAGCCAGGATGCACTTAATCCACTTTTCTTATATGGTGGACCAGGACTTGGAAAAACACATCTAATCCAATCAATAGCGCATTTCATATTGCAGCATAATCCTTCTATGAATGTACTTTATGCATCATCAGAAAGATTTACAAATGATATCATTACTGCAATTCAAAATAATAAAACAGAAGAGTTCCGTCAGAAGTATCGTCAGGTAGATGTACTTATAATAGATGATATTCAGGAAATTATAGGTCGTGAAAGAACCCAGCAGGAATTCTTCAATACATTTAACTTCTTATATGAAGCAAAAAAACAGATAATTATTTCTTCAGATAGACCACCTAAGGAAATTAAAGAGCTTAATGAAAGACTTCGTTCAAGATTCGAGTGGGGAGTTCCTATTGATATTCAGGCTCCTGACTATGAAACACGTATGGCTATTCTTAGAAACAAAGCTGAAAAAGGTGGAATGAACAACATTCCTGAAGAGATACTTGTTTATATTGCAGAAAACATTGTATCTAATGTAAGAGAATTGGAAGGTGCTCTTAATAAACTTAGTGTTTATTCAAAGCTTAGTAATGAAGATATTACCCTTGATCTTACAAAGGAAACACTTAAGGATCTTATTTCAAAGGATGCTGAAAAGAATATTACTCCAGATACTATCTTATCAACAGTTTCTGAACATTTAAATGTTAGTATCTCAGATATTCAGTCATCAAAAAGAAGTAAAGATATTGCAATTGCAAGACAAACTGTTATGTACTTATGCCGCCAACTTACTGATAAAAGCTTGGTTTCTATCGGTGAAGTTGTTGGTGGAAAGGATCATGCAACAGTTTATAATGGTGTTAAGAGAATAGAAGACAAAATAAAGAACGATCCACAGTTTGAATCTACTATAAATGTTCTTTATAACAAGCTTAATCCACAACAGTAAAAATTAAAAAACATCATTAATAAATGATTATTAACATTAATTTTTGTTTGTATTAGTGGGCTGAAGGTACTTTTCAACATATCAACACTGCTTATTATTATTAATACTATAAATTATATATATATATTATTAGTCTGATGAAGATGCGAAAGGAGCATTTTAAGAATGAGAATCAAATGTAAGAAACAGGTTTTATTATCAGGTATAAATACTGTATCTAAAGCAGTAGCTACTAAAACAGTAAAACCTATACTTGAATGCATATTATTAGAGGCTAAGAATGGAGAGCTTAAGCTTACAGCTAACAATCTTAATCTTGGAATAGAGACTTATATAGATTGTACTATCATAGAAGAAGGAACAATTGCTCTTAATTCTAAACTTTTCTCAGATATCATAAGAAAGATGCAGGATAGTGATATTGATATAGAATCTAATAGTGATTACAAAACAACTATTATATGTGAAAAATCAAGATACGATATTCCTTGCTGGTCAGGAGAAGAGTTCCCAGAGATAACATCTGTTAATAAAGATAAGAGTATTATAATTTCTCAGCTTGGTCTTAAAGATATTATTAGACAGACTATTTTCTCAGTTTCAGATAATGAGAATTCAAAGCTTATGAGTGGTGAGCTTTTTGAAGTAAAAGATAATGTACTTTCTGTTGTTTCTCTTGATGGTCATAGAATTTCTATGAGAAAGATAAATCTTAAGGGAGATAATTCAGATATTTCTGCAGTTGTTCCTGGAAAGACACTTCAGGAAATCAGCAAGATCGTAAATGGTGATGCGGAAGAAGATGTTGTCATTTATTTTGCAGATAAGAATATGAGTTTTGAATTTGGTAAGACAAAGGTTGTATCTCGTCTTATCGAAGGAGAGTATTTTAAGATAGCACATATGCTTTCAATGGATACATCACTTTTAGTTAAAGCAAATAGAAGTGAACTTATTGGATGTATAGACAGAGCTTCTCTTCTTATTCAGGAAACAGATAAGAAGCCAATTATTGTAAGTGTTAAGAATGATAATAATCTTTATATCAGACTTGATACAAATAAGGGTTCTATTAAAGAAGAGATGGAAATTGAAAAAGAGGGTGATGAGATAATTATTGGATTTAACCCAACATTTATCATGGATGCACTCAGAGTTATAGATGATGATAAGGTTAATATTTATATGAATGATTCAAAGAGTCCTTGTATCATAAAGGATGCTGAGAATACATTTACTTATATTATTCTGCCTATAAATATTAATCCAGATGCTTATTAATTAGGAATTAAGTATGGAAACTATAAAAATTAGAGATGGTGAAGAATTTATAAAGCTCGGACAAGCTATGAAAAAGGCTGGTCTGGTAGGCTCTGGTTTGGATGCCAAAATACTTATCCAGGATGGACAGGTAAGAGTAAATGGTGAGGTTGATACCAGAAGAGGAAAAAAACTCTATCCAGGGGACAGCTTCGAATATGACGGAAATACTGTAAAGGTAGAAGAATAGTAAATGTTTGTTGAATCATTGGCATTAATGAATTTTAGAAATTATGAATCACTGGATGTTAAATTTAGTGACAAGATTAATATTCTATATGGTGACAATGCTCAAGGAAAAACAAATATTTTGGAAGCTATCTATATGTCAGCAACAACCAGATCTCATAAAAAATCTAAAGATAAAGATATTATAAGATTTGGTGAAGAAGATTCTCACATAAGAGTAAACATTAAAAAAAGAAATGTAGGTCACAGGATTGATATGCATCTAAGAAAAGCTGGAAATAAAGGTGTTGCGATAGATGGAATACCTATAAAAAAATCAACAGAGCTTTTCGGACTTATAAATATAATTATTTTTTCACCTGAGGATTTAGCAGTTGTAAAAAATGGACCTGGCGAGCGCAGGCGTTTCATGGATATGGAAATATGTCAGCTCAGCCGGATTTATTACAGTAATTTATCAACATATAATAAAGTTCTTGATCAAAGAAACAGTACATTAAAACAGATTGCTTACAAATCTGGAATGGAAGAAATGCTGGATGTCTGGGATGATCAATTAGCAGAGGTTGGCTCCGCTATTATAAAAGAAAGAGCCAACTTTATAAGCATGTTAAATGACATCATAAAGGATATTCATAAAGGACTTACTTCTGAAAGTGAAAAGATAGAACTTAGATATGAACCTAATGTTGATATAGATGAATTTAAAACATCACTTTATGAAAAAAGAAATATAGATATTAAAAATACTACAACAATGACGGGACCTCATAGAGATGATTTTGGAATATTTATAAATGATAGTGATGTAAGAATTTATGGTTCTCAGGGACAACAGAGAACAGCTGCGCTTGCACTTAAGCTTGCAGAAATTGAATTAGTTAAAAAAATTATCAACGATGATCCAATACTTCTTCTTGATGATGTTATGTCAGAACTTGATACAAGAAGAAGGGATGCTCTTCTTAATAGTATTAAAGATATCCAGACAATAATAACCTGTACCGGATATGATGATTTTATAAGACAGAGAATAAATGTTGATAAGATATATAAAATATCTCAAGGTAAGATAGTTTAATAATAGTCATATAGATTTAAAAGGAGAAACTAATGAGTGAATCATTAAATAACCCTGAAATCAAAGAAGAAGGATATGAAGTATCTGGAGAATATGGTGCGGATCAGATTCAGATTCTTGAAGGTCTGGAAGCAGTAAGAAAAAGACCAGGTATGTATATCGGAAGTACTTCTACAAGAGGTCTTCATCACTTAGTTTATGAGATTGTTGATAACTCTGTTGATGAAGCGCTTGCTGGTTTTTGTAAAAATATAGAGGTTTTCATTAATGAAGATAACTCTATAACAGTAATAGATGATGGACGTGGTATTCCTGTAGGAATTCAGGAAAAAACAGGACGTCCAGCTGTTGAAGTTGTATTCACAGTTCTCCATGCTGGTGGAAAATTCGGTGGTGGAGGATACAAGGTTTCAGGTGGTCTTCATGGTGTAGGTTCATCTGTTGTTAATGCACTTTCCGATTGGCTGGAAGTAGAAGTTTCCAGAGAAGGAAAGGTACATAAACAGAGATATGAAAGAGGTAATATTTGCTACGACCTTAAAGTAATCGGCGATACAGATAAAACAGGAACTAAGGTTACATTTAAACCAGATGGAACTATCTTTGATGATCTGATTTATGATTACAATACTCTTAGAATAAGACTTCGTGAGACTGCATTCCTTACAAAGGGATTAAAGATTTCTCTTACTGATCTCAGACAGCCTGAGAAAAAAGAGGATGAGTCTGATGAAGAATATAAAGAGAGAATAGAAAATTGGGAGCCTGAGACAGAGACTTTCCACTATGAAGGTGGTATTAAAGAATTTGTTCAGTATCTCAACAGACATAAAACTACTCTTTACGATAAGGTTATTTATTGTGAAGGAACAAAGGATGATATTTATGTTGAGATAGCTCTTCAGCATAATAATTCTTATAACGAAATGGTCAACAGCTTTGTTAATAATATCATTACTCCTGAAGGTGGAATGCATCTGACAGGATTTAGATCAGCTATGACCAAGGTTTTCAATGATTATGCAAGAAATAATAAACTTCTGAAGGAAAAGGATGATAACCTTTCTGGAGAAGATTTAAGAGAAGGTCTTACTGCTATTATCAGTGTTAAGATTGAAGATCCACAGTTTGAAGGTCAGACAAAACAGAAGCTTGGAAATGCACCAGCCAGAACTGCTGTTGAATCACTTATGAATGAACAGCTTGTAATCTTCCTGGAGCAGAATCCTTCCGTTGCAAAAGCTATAATTGACAAGGCTGTAAATGCGCAGCGTGCAAGAATAGCAGCTCGTAAGGCGAGAGATGCATCTCGTAAGAGTTATCTTTCAGATGGTATGTCACTTCCTGGAAAGCTTGCTGATTGTTCAGATAAAGATCCAAAGAATTGCGAAATCTATATAGTCGAGGGAGATTCCGCTGGTGGTTCTGCAAAGACTGCAAGAAACAGAGCTACTCAGGCAATCCTTCCACTTAGAGGAAAAATCCTTAATGTAGAGAAAGCAAGAATTGACCATATCATGGAGAATAAAGAAATCCAGGCTATGATAACTGCTTTCGGTACAGGTATTCATGAGAATTTCGATATAGAAAAGCTTCGTTATGACAAGATCATTATCATGACGGATGCCGACGTAGATGGTGCTCATATTGCAACGCTTCTACTTACATTCTTCTATAGATTTATGCCAGATCTTATCCGTCAGGGTCATGTTTATCTGGCACAGCCACCTCTCTACAGATTAGAGAAGAATAAGAAGATATGGTATGCCTACAGTGATGAAGAGCTGGCTTCTATAATTGATGAAGTTGGTAGAGATCAGAACAACAAGGTTCAGCGTTACAAAGGACTTGGTGAGATGGATGCAGACCAGCTTTGGGATACAACTATGGATCCTTCAAAGAGAGTTCTTCTCAGAGTATCTATGGATGGCGAAGATGAATCAGAGGTTGATCTTACATTTAACGTTCTTATGGGCGATAATGTTGAGCCTCGTAAGAAGTTCATCGAAGATAATGCTAAGTTTGTAAAGAATCTTGATATATAAAATTACTTTTCAATTATTTGAAAATGTTAGGAGATAAAAATGAGTGACGATAAGATCTTTGACAAGCCTCATGACGAAGTAAAAGAGGTTGATCTTAAGAAAACAATGGAGAATTCTTACATAGATTATGCTATGTCGGTTATAGCATCTCGTGCACTTCCAGATGTAAGAGATGGTCTTAAACCAGTTCAGAGAAGAATTCTTTATTCAATGATCGAACTTAATAATGGACCAGATAAGCCACACCGTAAATGTGCCCGTATTGTCGGAGATACAATGGGTAAATATCATCCACATGGTGATAGTTCTATTTATGATGCATTGGTTAAGCTGGCTCAGGATTGGAATACCAGATATCCATTAGTAGATGGTCATGGAAACTTTGGTTCTATGGATGGTGATGGAGCAGCTGCTATGCGTTATACAGAGGCTCGTCTTACAAAAATCTCAATGGAACTTCTGGCTGATATAAATAAAGATACAGTTGATTTTGTTCCTAACTTTGATGAAACAGAGAAAGAACCAGAGGTTCTTCCATCACGTTATCCTAATCTTCTTGTAAATGGTACTTCCGGTATTGCCGTAGGTATGGCAACAAACATACCACCTCACAATCTTCGTGAAGTAACAAATGCTGCTATCAGAATTATTGATAACAGAGTTGAGGAAGATAGAGATACCGATATAGAAGAAATTATGGAAATAGTAAAGGGTCCTGACTTCCCAACAGGAGCAGAGATTCTTGGTAGAAAAGGTATTGAAGAAGCATATAGAACAGGTAGAGGTAAAATTCGTGTTCGTGCTATTTCAGATATTGAACCAATGGCAAAGGGTAAGCAGAGAATAGTTATCACTGAGCTCCCTTACATGGTTAATAAAGCTCTTCTTATTCAGAAGATTGCAGAGCTTGTAAAGAACAAGAGAGTAGACGGAATTACAGATCTTCGTGATGAGTCATCCCGTGAAGGAATGAGAATAGTTATTGAACTTCGTCATGATGTAAATGCAAACCTACTTCTAAATAATCTTTATAAGCATACTCAGCTCGAGGATACATTTGGCGTTAATATGCTTGCACTTGTTAATAAGCAGCCAAAGGTTCTGCCACTTATCGATATGCTTAAATATTATATTAAGCATCAGGAAGATGTAGTCACAAGAAGAACTAAGTTCGAACTTGCTGCAGCTGAAAAGAGAGCACATATTGTTGAAGGTCTTCTTATTGCTATCGATAATATTGATGAAGTAATAAAAATCATCCGTGCTGCTGCAAATGTAAATGAAGCAAAAGAGAAGTTAATAGAGAGGTTTGATCTTACAGAAGCTCAGGCTCAGGCCATTGTAGATATGAGACTTCGTGCTCTTACAGGTCTGGAAAAAGAGAAGCTGGAGGATGAATATAAAGAACTTCAGGCAAGGATTGCATATCTCAAGGGTATCCTTGCAGATGAGAAGAAGCTTCTTACAGTTATTAAAGAAGAAATGCAGGAAATTGCAGATAAGCATGGAGATGACAGAAGAACTATCATCGGCCAGGCAGTTGGTGATTTCACAGATGAAGATCTGATAGATGATGAGCCAGCAGTTCTGACAATGACTCATTTCGGATATATAAAGAGAATGTCAGTTGATAACTTCCATTCTCAGAATAGAGGCGGAAAGGGTATAAGAGGAATCCAGACTATAGAGGATGACTTTATAGAAGATCTTCTTATGACTACAACACTTAATTACATTCTCTTCTTTACAAATAGAGGACGTGTATTTAAGCTCCGTACTTATCAGATACCTGAAGCAGGAAGAACAGCAAGAGGTGTTGCAATGGTTAACCTTCTTCAGCTGGACGGTGGAGAGCATGTTCAGGCAGTTGTTCCTATTAGGGACTTCTCAGAGAATAAGTACTTCATCATGGTAACTAAGTCAGGTATGATTAAGAAATCTCCACAGATGGATTACAAGAATATCAGAAAGAATGGTCTGATAGGTATAACCATCAAGGAAGATGATGAACTTATAGAGGTTAAGACAACAGATAATACACGTGATATATTCATGGTTTCAAAGAATGGTATGTGTATCCGATTCAGAGATACTGACATCAGAAGTACAGGACGTTCATCTATGGGTGTTCGAGGTATGAACCTTGACCATGAGGATGAAGTTGTCGGAATGCAGATGAATACCCAGGGCGAGAAGCTTCTCATCGTAACCGAAAAGGGTATGGGTAAGAAGACTCCTATAAATGATTTCACACTTCAAAGAAGAGGTGGAAAGGGTCTTAAGTGCTACAAGGTAACAGAGAAGACTGGAAAAGTAATTGGAGTTAAAGCTGTTAATGAAGACCATGAAGTAATGCTTATTACTACAGAGGGAATTATTATTCAGCTTAGATGTGAGGATATATCTACTTACGGAAGAATTACATCTGGTGTTAAGCTTATAAATCTTAAAGAAGGCGAAGCTGTTAAGAAGATTGCTAAGGTTAGACAGACTGAGAAAAATTCTACAGAAACAGAAGAAGCCGAAGAAGGAACTGAAGAGACTACAGCAGAAGTAACATCTGAAGAAAGTACACAGGAAGATAGTGGTAACGAGGAAGCATAATGGAAGATTTTAGAGAAAACATCAATTCGCTGACAAACACCGGTATGCTCGAGAATATACTTATAGGAATAGCTTACTGGTTAGCAGTAGTTGTAGTTATTCTGTTTGTTTTCTATTTAGCTGTAAGGATCAATAATTACAGGCTTTATAAGAGAAACGGAAAAATAGAAAAGGATGACTACGTACTGTAGTAGAGAGTTGAGGAAATGAGAGAAATAAATGTAGAAGAGATAAAGTCTCAGGTAAGAGACTTATGTATCGATGCTAACTTAAAGCTTTCTCCAGAAATGGAGAAAGCTATTAGTGCGGCCAAAGATACAGAAAAAAATCCATTAGCTGTGAGTATTTTAGATCAGCTTCAGGAAAATATGGAGATAGCAAAAAACGATGGAATACCGATATGTCAGGATACTGGCATGGCGGTATTCTTTGTTGAACTGGGACAGGATGTCCATATAGTTGGAGGCGACCTGACAGAGGCAATCAACGAAGGAGTTCGCCAGGGTTATACAGAGGGATATCTTAGAAAGTCTGTTGTTGGAGACCCACTTCTCAGAGAAAACACAAAGGATAATACTCCAGCAATCATTCATTATGACATTGTCCCAGGAGATAAGCTAAAGATCACAATTACTCCAAAGGGATTTGGTAGTGAGAACATGAGTAAGCTCGTTATGCTTAAACCAGCTGATGGTGTTGATGGAGTTAAGCAGGTGGTTATAGATGCAGCAAAGAACGCTGGACCTAATGCATGTCCTCCATTTGTTCTTGGAGTAGGAATTGGTGGTGACTTTGAACTTGTTGCAAAACTTGCAAAGAAGGCTTTGACTCGTGAACCAGGAAGTCATAATCCACAGCCACATATAGCAGAGCTTGAAAAAGAACTCTTGAATGAGATTAACAGTTTAGGTATTGGACCTGCGGGACTGGGTGGAAGCACAACCGCGTTGGCTGTAAATATTGAAACTTACGCTACACATATAGCAGGACTGCCTATTGCAGTAAATATGTGTTGTCATGTAGACAGACATAAGAGCGTGGTTTTATAAAGACTAATTAGTCTGTATAGTTAATTTAAAGATAATAAGGATACGGGATTAATGGATAGGAAACTTACTATTCCTGCTACAGACGAAGAGATTAAAGAGCTTCGTGCAGGAGATATGTTATATATAACAGGAACTATTTACACAGCAAGAGATGCTGCTCATAAGAGAATGTTTGATACTCTGAATGAGGGTGGTGAACTTCCTTATGATATAGAAGGGTCTTTTGTTTATTATCTTGGACCAACACCTGCAAAACCTGGTCAGGTAATAGGTTCTGCAGGACCAACTACTTCAAGTAGAATGGACAAATATACACCACTCCTTCTTAGCAAGGGTCTTAAGGGTATGATTGGTAAAGGCAAGAGAAGTCCAGAGGTAGTAGATGCTATTGTAAAAAATGGTGCTGTTTATTGTGCTGCAATTGGTGGACTTGGAGCACTTCTTTCGAAAAGAATTACTAAGTCTGAAGTGATCGCATATGATGATCTTGGAACAGAAGCAATTAGAAAGCTTACGGTTGAAGATTTACCTGTAGTTGTAATTATTGATACTGAGGGAAATAATCTTTATGAAACAGCAGCAGCTGATTTTTTAAAGACTATCTAAAAGGGGAAAAGGTATGGCAGAAGGAAAAAAGAAAAGTAAGAAAAAAGGGGCCATTGTCGGAGTAGTAGTAATGATTGTGGTGTTGTTACTTGCAGCGTTTGCATATGGTTGGATAGCACTTATGCCAGGTTACATTTCTTCTGACAAAGCAGTAGAAAATTATTTTAATGCTATTTCCAATGAGGACTCAAAGCTTTACAAGAAAGCTTGCTTCACAACAAAGTGGAGAGACGACTACAATAACCAGAGTGAAAAGAGTCTGGATGACAAGATAGCAGAAACTTTTAGTCTTCAGTCAGGAGCAACCTATAGTAATCTTGCTATTGTTTCTGAAGAGAAACTTGATAAAGAATATGCTGAGAAAATGGAAGACAGCATAAAGAACAGATACGGCATAGACATGTCAGTAAGTCAGATTAAGAGCGTTAGTTTCACTGTAGATACAACTTTTGATGGACAGAACCTGAATTCAGGAACAGTTACAAGGTATTGTTATAAATCTGGAGGAAAGTGGTTTTTCCTTGCAGATCCAGAAGTATTGATCGATATTAATATAGAAGGTTAATTTAATGGGTTATAAGCTGACTATCACACTCCCTTCAGGAGAGTCCCCAATAGTTGAATACGGAAGGCATTTCAATGTTTGGGGTGAAATTCTTCATGATGACAAACTTCCGGAGGATGCAATACTAACAGTCAAGTTGATGGATTCCTCTGGAATAGAAGTGCGCCATGTCAGTCAGAATAAAAAGAATAATAAAAATGTTTATCTTGACCATCCGGATTTAACCAGTTACAAAGAAGAGATTGATCCAGGGAAAAAGAAACTTTTAGAATTTGGTTTTCCTGAGTTGATGGTTAAGGATTTAGAGCATCCAAAAGAAAGTCTTAGGGATGCAACTATAAAAGCATTCTATTCAGATGAATTTTATAAAGCAGTCATAACTACAGCTAGCGGAAAAGACTATGGAATGGTCTGGGATGATGGCTTGGGTCTTTTAGATGAGAATGGAAATCCATATACAGTTCTGCCTTGTGGTGATTATACCGTGAAGGTTGAGCTAAGGAATTTTGATGGCGAGCTTTTAGCAGAAGCCAGTAAGTCTATTGTCATCGCACGTCGAAAAACACAGACAATCGTCAGGTTTAATCCAATAGAACATAGGAATAATATGAAGCTCTGGTGCAAGGACTTGGGCTTTGAAATAATTGATGATACATTTCCTGGATATTTAGAACCATATACAGGGAAATGGTATTATCATATGGGTCTTCTTCCAATGTATAGGGCTTGTGATATAGCGCTATATGAAGAGACAGATATACACATGTTTGTTTATCTGGTTGATCCAACAAGTACATCGTATGAAACTGAGTTGGCATATCTACAGTCTCAGGGAGTTGTTGGTAATCCGAAAAGATTTAGAGCTTATCATTATGATATAGGGGAAGCTGTTCTTAAAAGAGAAGGTAAGGAGATTGAAAAAGGTCATATCCTTGAATTCTCTGAAGGAGAATATCTTTATATATATAGAGTTGATGTGGTAAGTGATGGAGCTGAAGAGAATAAATTTGATCTTAGTGGAAGTAACGTAAAGGAATATCAAACCAATTTAGAAAAAATAGAAATTGAGTCAGCAAGCAAAATTGCAGTGTCTGGAGTTTGCAGACCATGGCAGCTGGATCCAAAGGATTTCGAATTAAGAAAAGATAATATTTATAAAATAAAAAATAGTATCCAAAATCTTCATTATGAAATCAGAGATGCTGAAACTGGTGATGTCTTGAAGAAAGAAACCAGAAAACTGATGATGGAAAGAATAGACGGGGAATCTATTGGAAAATCAGTCTTTGAATTTTATAATATATTCGAGATAGAAAAAGAATGGACTGGAAAAACAATAGAAATAAAAGTTATAGCATGCGATAATAATGGAGAAAAGGAAGGCGCAGAGGGCATTTTATTTGCAAAAATAATTTAGCGCTATGCGTAACCAAGTATAACAGGGGAATGAAAAATGTTAGATATACTAATAGTAGAGGATAATAAAGAAATAGGCGGGCTTCTTGAAACCTTTCTTAGAAAAGAAAACTACGTTGTTTCTGTTGCAGATAGCGGCGAAAAAGCAATGAAGCTTTTTGAGATGTATGGAGCCAAGCTTGTGATTCTTGATCTTATGCTTCCTGGGATAGATGGCTTTGCGGTTTGTTCTAAGATTCGCGAAACTTCGAATTCACATATACTGATTGCCAGCGCTAAGACAGAGAAAGAGGATAAATTAAAGGGTCTTAATCTTGGGGCCGATGACTATATTGAAAAACCATATGATATAGATATTTTAATTGCAAAGATAAATGGTATTTTTAAACGTAAATACGCTCAGGAAGTAATAGTTGAAGATAACCTTACTCTCAATACAGTAACTGAGACACTTCAAGTAGATGGTAAGGAAGTTGTTGTTACAACAAAGGAGTTCGATCTTTTAAAACTGCTTATTGAGAATAAAGGTGTTACTTTAAAGAAAGAATATTTATTTAGCACTATTTGGGGAAGTGACAGCGAATCTGAAATTCAAACCTTAACCGTTCATATCAAGTGGCTTCGAGAAAAAATAGAAGAAGATCCAAAGAAGCCAAAACATATTCTTACAGTTTGGGGTGTAGGCTATAGGTTTGAATAAGAGATAAGCCGCGTTTAGTTATATCTGGAGGTATTTATGGATATACAGCGAAAAGTAATAGGCGAAAAAATGATAATTCATCTTCCAGAGAAAGTTGACAGAGATGTTTCTTTGGAATTTGAAAAAGAGATGTATTGCATTCTTAATTCAGGAACAAATTACAAGACAGTAATTGATGCTGAAAACCTTGAATACATATCAGAAACTGGACTAAGAGTTCTTAAGAAATTAAGACTTGAGTTCGGAGATCTTAAGATGATCAATATTAAACCAGAAGTTTTTAAGACTATGAAAGAAAAAGGCTATATGGAATTATATTCATGAGGTATTAGATGAACAGATTTAAAAGAGCTGCAACAATAATCATAATAGTAGAGATTCTGATCGTTATAGTTTTAAATGTCATCTATTTAACTAATGTCCGTCAATCTGGAAGGTTTTACCGTGTTGAAGCAAAAAGAGTAGTTCGAATTCTAGAGAGTGATCCTTCTCTAAGAGAAAATCCGGAAGATTTGGATATAAGTGAATTTAGTTCGATTATAAAAGTCAGCAAATTTGATCCATCTGAAATATGCAATAATGATTATTCTGTAGAAGAGGTAGATGGAACTCTATTTAGAATAGAATATATAATTAATAGAAATAATAAAGCTTTTATTCTGATGAATATTGGAATGGCTGCAGCGTTTCTTCTAACTGTAGGAGTTTTCATTTATATAGGACAGAAGGTTATAAAGCCGTTTGATAAAATGTCCTCCCTTACTCAGGAACTGGCAAAAGGCAATCTCTCAACACCGATCAAGGAAGAGAAGAGTCGTTTCTTTGGAAAATTCCTTTGGGGAATGGACATGCTACGAGAGAACCTGGAAGATAGCAAGACAAAGAACCTGGAATATCAAAAAGAAAAAAAGACCTTGCTGCTTTCACTATCTCACGATATTAAAACTCCGTTATCAGCAATTCAGCTTTATTCCAAAGCACTTTCAGAAGGTCTTTATGATACAGATGAAAAGAAACAGGAAGCACTGGATGGCATTGTCTCAAAAACAGAGGAAATCCGTGGCTATGTAGATGAGATTTATAAGCTGTCTCGCGAAGACTTTATGGAGCTGTCTGTAAATGTTGGCGAGGTGTATCTGAAGGATGTTATGGAAGGCGTTGTAGCATATTATAAAGATAAGCTCAGTGTAATCCATACAGAATTCGAGGTTGAGGATTTCGATAATGTACTTCTGTCAGCTGATAAGGACAGACTTGTGGAATCTCTCCAGAACCTGATGGAAAATGCCATCAAATATGGCGATGGTCATAAGATTAGTATTTCCTTCAGCGAAGAAGAGGATTGCAAACTGATTACTGTTGAGAATACGGGATGCACTTTAGAAGAAGGAGAGATTAATAATATCTTTGATTCCTTCTATAGAGGCAGCAACACAACAAACATTCAGGGAAATGGTCTTGGGTTATACATAGTAAAACAATTAATGACCAAGATGGATGGAGACGTATTTGCAGAAAAAGCAGGTGAAAATTTCAGAGCAACTTTGGTGGTTAGAAAGGTGTAGTTAAAAAATAAACTACACCTTTTTTCTACTTAATGATTATTTAATAATTGACTTGTTATTATTCAGCCATAAGATGAAAAATAACAAGAAAGGAAAAAAGGAAATGTTTTTCAAGATATTAAAAAAAGATCTAAAGAGAAATAAGACAATGAATGTCATCCTCTTCCTCTTTATCATACTGGCGTCAATCTTTGTAGCCAGCGGTCTTAATAATCTGGTGTCGGTATTAAATGGTACAGATTATTATTTGGATAAGGCGGGAGTCGGTGATTACAACCTGGTCGTTGGTGGAAATGATAAGAAAAAAATAGAAGATACAATTAAGAATTCAGAAGCTATAACAAGCTATAAGATGGATAAGATACTTTTCTTAGATAGTGATGTTCTAGACAGTAAGGGGAGGACGATTGAATCAGATAGCTCTATTATTGTTCAATCTTTTGAGAATTCATCGCTTAAGATGTTTGATGCTTCAAATGAAGAGGTAAACAGTGTAGAGAAAGGGCATATTTATATCACTAGAGACTATATAAGCAGAAACAATATAGAGATTGGTGATGAGATAACACTGAAGTTTAAAGGCGATGAACGAAAGTTTGTAGTAGATGGAAAGCTTAAAGATGCATTCCTTGGATCTACATTTATGGGAAATGACAGATTTCTTATAAATCAGGAAGATCTTGATTACATTTATGATAACGTGGATACAGAACATTATGAAGGTTTTATAGTTTATGCCGATACAAATGATATAGCAAAGGCTAAGTCGGAAACAGGCGAAATTGAAAACATAATGTTCCAGTCTCCAAAGAGCACAATACTTATGACATATGTTCTGGACCTGATAGTTGCATTCGTAGTAATGATACTTAGTGTATGTCTCGTTATAGTTTCTTTCGTAATACTTAAGTTTTCCATTGGTTTTACGATTCAGGATGATTTCCGTGAGATCGGTGTCATGAAGGCTATAGGTATTAGAAATAGGAAGATAAGAAGTCTCTATATGACAAAATACACAGGAATTGCATTGGCAGGTTCGGTGATTGGATGCATTATAAGCTATCCATTTGCAGAAATGCTTATGAAGAGTGTAACTGAAAATATGGTGCTGGGTAATTCCTACGGCAAGCTACTAAACATTGTTGGAGCCATTCTGGTATTTGGTGTAATTATCGGTCTTGCATATCTGTCTACAGCAAGAATCAAGAAGGCTACGCCGGTTGATGCCATCAGAAATGGTGAAACAGGTGAGAGGTTTAAAAAGAAGAAAGGCTATCGGATAAGTAAGAGTCATGCAAAGAATACTCTTTACCTGGCATGGAACGACATTGTAAGCAGTCCAAAGAGGTTCCTAAATATAATCATTTCCTTTGGAATATGTTCACTATTCCTGCTTGTTTTGGCCAATACAACGGCCACTATGGATAGCAATGCATTTATAGATACATTTGGTACAAGATCAGACCTCTATGTTGATAAGATAGGAGAAAATGCAATCGACTATTCAAGCTTTACAGATGAAAAGAAAATAGATATTGATACTTTCATGTATAGAGAAGATGGTAAGGAGCTGTATGGTAAATTCCTGAAAACAGTTGAGGATAAACTGAAGGAAGAAGGCATGCCGGCACATGCTTTTACGGAATGCATATATCAATATAAAATTACTTATAATGGAGATAACTATAATTACCGTATGCAGCAGACAGTGGGAAATGCTGACAGAAAAATGAAAACACTGGAAGGCGAGGCCCCAACTAATAAAAATGAGATAGCTGTTGGTAAAGCAATGGCAGATAATCTCGGAATCAAAATTGGTGATACCCTTGAGATAGATTTTGGTAGCTGTAAGGAAAAATGTACCGTAACCGGAATAGTTCAGTCTATGAACAATATGGGAGATCTCGTATTTCTTCATAAGGATGCTCCTACGTCATTCGAATATATACAGGGTTGTATGAGTACAGTGCAGGTAACATTTACAGATGATCCGACTGAAGAGGAGATACAGAATAGAAAAGAAAAGTTGAAGGATATTTTAAAGACAGACGAAATAAAAGATCAGAGAGAATTCTGCGTAGATACAATGAACGCTCTGGATACATTTAAAAGTGTAGAAATGCTTCTTATGGCTATAACAATAGTGGTAATTATACTAGTTACTATCATGATGGAGAGATCCTTTATCGCAGATGAGAAGAAGCAGATCGCAATACTTAAAGCCGTAGGATTTAGAGATTCAGATGTAATCCGCTGGCAGGTTATAAGATTCGGAATACTTGCCATAATCTCAGTTGTAATAGCCATGGCACTTTCCATTCCAGCAACGAACCTTGCTATAAGCCCTATATTCGGAATGATGGGAGCTAAAAAGGTTGATTTCGTATATAACTTCATGAGTTTAATACAGTATCCATTGGTTATAGTAGCAGTAACAGTAGCTATTGCCTGGCTCACAGCCCTCTACAGCAAGACAGTAGAAGCCAGAGATACAGCATCGATAGAATAGGAATAAAAAAGGAGAACGAATATGTCAACAGTATTAGAAGTTAAGGATTTATGCAAAACATATATAACAGATAAGAGACAGAATAACGTACTTAAGAACGTAAGCTTTAAGGTAGAGGAGGGAGAGATGGTTGCAATCATGGGGCCATCTGCATCAGGTAAGTCAACGCTTCTCTACAGTGTATCTGGAATGGATGCTGCAACAAGTGGAACAGTTCTTTTCAATAATAAGGACATCACAAAGATGAAGAAGAATGAACTTTCTGATATGAGACTTGATGAGATGGGCTTCATCTTCCAGCAGATGTTTATGATGAAGAATCTTACAATTTTAGATAACATTTTACTTCCTGGTCTTCAGAGCAAGAAACTGAAGAGAAGCCGTAAAGAAGTAACGGAGTTCGGTGAGGATCTGATGAGAAAGCTGGGAATCATTGAAGCGGCTGATAATGATATTAATGAGGTATCAGGAGGACAGCTTCAGCGTGCATGCATCTGCAGAAGTCTTATCAATAAGCCAAGCGTTGTTTTCGCAGACGAGCCAACTGGAGCCCTGAACCGCGCTAACTCAAACGAAGTTATGGACGAGCTTACTAAGATTAATAAAGAAGGAACCACAATAATGATGGTAACTCATGATTCTAAGGTTGCAGCAAAATGCTCACGAGTGCTCTACATCATTGATGGAAATATCGAAGGTGAGTATTATAATGACCCTGAGAAGAGTGACAAGGATAGAGAGCGTGCTCTCAATAACTGGCTCATGGATCTCGGCTGGTAAAAGAATCCCCCAACCACCTGGCAAATGCCGGGTGGTATTTTTTTGCAAACAGTTATTATTTTTAGGGATATCATAGTTAAAATATTTTAAATAAAAATATTGACAACTTATGTCTGTTATATTATTATAAGTGCGGTTAAATGCGGCTAACAATTAGCTGTAAAACTAAATCAAAGGGGTTGATAATATGAATTTAAATGATGCAGAACTTGGAAAAGAGTATATCATCACTGCAGTAAAAACCGATGGCGATGACGAGATGGAGAGCTTTCTTTTTTCTCTAGGTTGCTATAGCGGAGAAAAGATAACAGTGGTTGATAAAAAGAAGAATCTTGTAGTATCCATAAAAGATGCAAGGTACAACATTGATCCTGATCTTGCAAGCGCAATTGAAATTTAATTTTTTGCCACTTGGTTAGACCAGATTAATTAATATTAAAGATATTTCATCAAGGGAGGAAGAGAGATGAGAATTGCGTTAACGGGTAATCCCAATAGTGGAAAGACCACTATGTATAACGCCCTTACAGGACGTAAGGAAAAAATCGGTAACTGGGCTGGTGTTACCGTAGACAAGAAAGAAAGCCCAATAAAAAAGACTTATGTTGAGGGAGATAAGGAACTGATTGCAGTTGACCTTCCTGGAGCTTACTCCATGTCTCCATTTACATCTGAGGAAAGCATTACAAGTAGCTATGTAAAGCATGAGAACCCAGATGCAATCATCAACATAGTAGATGCAACAAACCTTAGTCGAAGCTTGTTCTTTACTACACAGCTTCTTGAACTTGGTGTTCCTGTAGTCGTTGCACTTAACAAGAGTGACATAAACGATAAGAAGGGAAATAAGATCGACATAGAAAAGTTATCTGAGAAACTGGGCTGTCCAGTAGTTAGAACAGTTTCTACTTCTGATGAAGGTCTTAAGGAAGCTGTTAAGGTAGCTTCAGAATTAGAAGGCAAAGGACAAAAGGCTCCTTATTCTGAAGGAAAGATAGACCTTACAAGCAAAGAAGAAGTTGAAAAAGCTGATAGAGCACGTTTCGATTTTGTTAATTCACTTGTTAAAGAAGTTGAGGTTCGTAAGACCTTAACAAAGGATAAAAATATTGGAGATAAGATAGATAAGATTGTAACAAACCCTATTGTTGGTCTTCTCATATTTGCAGGAATAATGTGGGTTGTTTTCTATGTATCACAGACAACAGTAGGTACATGGCTGGCTGATATTCTGGTAGGCTGGATTGAAACCTTCCAGGGCTGGGTTGGTGACAAGATGGCGAATGCGAATCCTCTTTTTTACGCGCTTTTGGTTGATGGTGTTATCGGTGGTGTTGGTGCCGTTGTTGGTTTCCTGCCACTTGTTATGGTTATGTACTTCCTTATCGCGCTCCTCGAGGATTGCGGTTATATGTCAAGAGCTACCGTTGTTCTTGATCCGATATTCAAGAGAGTAGGTCTTTCAGGTAAGTCTGTTATTCCTATGATCATCGGAACAGGTTGTGGTATTCCGGCTATTATGGCATGCCGTACAATCCGTAACCAGAGAGAAAAGAGAGCAACAGCCATGCTGGCAACATTTATGCCATGTGGAGCTAAGCTTCCAGTAATAGCGCTTTTTGCAGGTGCATTTTTCCCAGAATCAAAATGGGTAAGCTGGGTAGCATATATGGGAGGTATTGTACTTGTACTTCTTGGCGCCCTTCTTATAAAGGCTATCACAGCAGCTAAGTTCAGAAAGTCATTCTTTATTATTGAGCTTCCAGAATACAAAGTTCCAAGCCTTAAATTTGCATTCTTCTCAATGCTTGAGAGAGGTAAGGCTTACATTATTAAGGCAGGTACAATCATTCTTGTATGTAATACAATAGTTCAGATTATGCAGAGCTTTAACTGGCACTTCCAGGCAGTTGAAGAAGGAGCAGAAGATACATCCATCCTTGCTTCTATAGCAGGTCCATTCGGATATCTTCTTATCCCAATCGTTGGTATAGCAGCTTGGCAGCTTGCTGCAGCAGCAATCACAGGATTCATCGCAAAAGAGAACGTTGTTGGTACTATCGCAACAGTTTATGCAATTACAAACCTTGTAGATCCAGAAGAGCTTGAGCTTGTTGGTGAGGGTAATGCAGTTGCAGTCGCAATGGGAATTACAAAGGTTGCAGCACTTGCTTATCTGATGTTCAACCTTTACACACCACCTTGCTTCGCAGCACTTGGAGCTATGAACTCCGAAATGCAGAGTAAGAAATGGTTGTGGGGAGCTATTGGACTTCAGCTTGGAACAGGATATTCAGTAGGATTCCTTGTATATCAGATTGGAACAATCATCACAACAGGAACAATTGGAGCTGGTTTTGTAGGCGGACTTATTTTTGAAGTAGTATTCGCATTAATTCTTGTGGGTATTATCCGCCATAATAATAAAGCGGTTGCGACCGAGTATAAACTCGCGTAACATAAACTCCTTTGATAAAGAATCGCCACGTTTAAAAGCGTGGCGATTCTATATATCTGATAAAATTTGACAGATTATATTTGTACATGGTAAATTATATTTTGCATTTATACCCAGGTGTGGTTTTAACTATGCTTGGGTTTTGTTATGTTCAAAGGAGTTTATTGATTTGGGAATTATTGAAGTACTTCTTCTGTCAGTTGGACTTGCTATGGACGCATTTGCTGTTTCCATTTGTAAGGGATTGGCAGTTAAGAAAATAACCGCAAAAGAATTCTTATTATGTGGAATTTGGTTTGGTTCTTTTCAGGGAATAATGCCGCTTATTGGTTATCTTGTTGGTTCGCGTTTTGAGAAGTTGATCAGTATGGTGGCTCCGTGGGTGGCATTTATATTGCTTAGTCTGATAGGAGGAAACATGATCAAGGAGGCCTTGTCTCCACCTGAAGAAGTGAAACCAGAGTTTGATGTAAAAACAATGTTCTTAATGGCTGTAGCGACAAGCATTGATGCTCTTGCAGTAGGTATTACATTTGTGGCAGTTCCAGTTAAAGTAATTAATTCTGGCGGAATTCAAAACGTTCTTTTGGCAGTAACAATAATCGCTGTTATTACATGTATTATCTCGATGCTTGGAGTGAAAATAGGACATTTATTCGGAATGCGTTATAAATCCGGATCTGAGATATTGGGAGGTTCGATTCTCATAATAATTGGACTGAAAGCCCTCATAGGATTTTTTATATAGAATATATTTTAGATAGTAGTCGTTATAGGCTGCTATCTTTTTCTTTACACAAAAAAAAGATATTGTTATATTAAAAACATGACATATAGCTGTCGTGTTTAACGTGTTAGTATATCAGTATACTAATTAGTAAACCATATGCCGACGAAGTAGAGAGGAGACGGCGTAAAGGAATGAAGATAGATAGGCTTATCGGTATACTTTCTGTGCTATTGCAGGAAGAAACAACAACTGCACCTGAACTTGCTGAACGTTTTGAAGTATCGCGAAGAACTATTAATCGTGATATCGAAGCTCTTTGCAAAGCAGGAATCCCTATACAGACGGCGCAGGGAATAGGTGGTGGCATCAGCATTATGGAAGGCTACCGGATGGACAGGACCATCCTTACATCGAAGGATATGCAGGTGATTCTCGCGGGACTTAGGAGTCTGGATAGTGTAAGTGGAAGCAGCTACTACGGACAGTTGATGGAGAAAATCCAGTCTGGCTCTTCAGATTTTGTAAGTGGTCGTGATTCAATTCTTATTGATTTGTCGTCGTGGTACAAGGGTACCCTGGCACCGAAGATTGAAGTTATTCAGGATGCTATAGAGAACAGGAAGTACCTTAAGTTCAAGTATTATGCTCCATCAGGCGAGAGCAAGAGGTCGATAGAACCTTACTATATCATTTATAAATGGACCAGTTGGTATGTGTATGGGTGGTGCCTAAAAAGAAAAGATTTTCGCCTGTTTAAGCTTAACAGAATGGATAAGGTGGCGATGTCAAAAGATACATTTGAATGCAGAAATGTTCCAGCACCTGAGATATCGTCAGGTCCGGCACAACCACGAAATATCATTCTAAGGGCCTTGTTTGAACCGGATATGAAATGGCGGCTGGTTGAAGAGTTCGGACCGGATTGCTACGAAGTGATGAAGGACGGAAGGCTACTTCTGACGGAGGATTATTACGACATGGAGAATATGGTCATGTGGCTGCTTACCTTTGGAGACAAAGTAGAAGTCCTGGAACCGCCTGAGGCTAGAGAAAAACTTAGAGATATAGCAGGTGCCATGGTTAGGATGTATAAAGAATAGGCAGGGTTATGTTTGGAAAGGAGGAGAAATGATAAATGCATTTTGTTGATGCGAAGGGAATTCTAACAAGTAATAACGGTATGACCGGAATGAATATATACCGTGGGTGCAGTCATGGATGTATATACTGCGACAGCCGAAGTAAATGCTATCAGTTCACGCATGCTTTTGAGGATATTGAGGTAAAGCAGAATGCGCCGGAGCTTCTTGAAAAAGCTCTAAGGTCCAAGAGAAAGAAATGCATGATTGGAACCGGGGCAATGTCGGACCCATATATGCATTGCGAGGAAGAACTAGGGCTGACAAGACAGTGCCTTGAGATTATAAAGAAGTATGAGTTTGGGCTGGCTATTCAGACTAAATCCGACAGGATCCTCCGAGATATAGATCTTCTGGATGAGATAAACAGTTCTGCAAAATGTGTTGTCCAGATAACGCTCACCACCTATGATGATGACCTGTGCCGGATTCTGGAACCTAATGTCTGCAACACAAAGCGTCGTATAGAAGTTCTGGAAGAAATGCAGAAAAGATGTATTCCTACGATTGTTTGGCTTACACCAATTCTACCCTTCATAAATGATACTGAAGAAAATGTTACTTCTATTCTGGATGAATGCGCGCGTGTAGGTGTAAAGGGAATCATTGATTTTGGAATGGGACTTACGCTCAGAGAAGGCGATAGAGAGTATTACTATGCAGCGCTGGATAATCATTTTCCGGGAATGAAGCAGAGATACATTCAGAGGTATGGAAATTCATATGAACTTCCAAGCCCGAATGCAAAGGCTTTGCAGGGGATTCTACGCAGAATATGTAAAGAGCATGGAATGCTTTCAAACCCGAATGAATGCTTTAAATATATGAATGAGCTTCCGGATAAGTATCAGCAGATGAGTTTGTTTGATATATAAATATAGTGAGCCGAAAGATAAAAAATTATGTTGAAAAAGGGGAATTCACATTATGAAGTATGAATGGATTGAAGAATATTTAATGAAGAAAGCAGGAGTTACAAAGGATTTTCAGGAGCAGTGGAACTGGATTCGTTTTCATGTTGGAGAGAAGCTATTTGTCGCAATTTGCAGGGATGATGAGACCAATGAACCTGTTTATATTACATTAAAACTTGAGCCGGTTGAAGGCGAGTTTTATAGAAAGGAATATGAGGATATTATTCCTGGATATTACATGAATAAGGTTCATTGGAATTCGGTGAAGGCAGATGGAAATGTGCCAGATGATGTTGTGAAGGATTTGCTGGACAGGGCATATACAGTAGTTTTTGAAAGTCTCAGTAAGAAGCGTCAAAGAGAGATTATTGAAGAGGCAAATTAGTTTAGTTTTCTAAGAATCGGTATGTTAGATTTTGGATGAATTATTCGATAATGAAAAAAAGTGAAAGCTAGAGGAAGATTAATTATGGAATACATCAGAGTTACAAAAGAAAATCTTGAGAAAGAGCACATTTGCTGTGCCATAACAAATAATAAGGATGTGCAGGTTTCGTCGAAGAAGGCTTGGCTTAGTGACAGATTTGAAGAGGGACTTGTGTTCTTAAAAAGTGCGGAGCGGGGAAAATGTTTTATAGAATATATTCCTGCTGAATATGCTTGGGTTCCGATTGAGGCAGAGGGGTATATGTATATCGACTGCCTGTGGGTATCTGGTTCCTTAAAGGGGCATGGATATTCTACGGACCTTCTCCAAGCATGCATTGAGGACAGTAAGGAAAAGGGAAAGAAAGGACTTTGCATATTGTCGGCAGCAAAGAAGAGACCTTTTCTCTCTGATCCGAAGTTCCTTACATATAAAGGTTTTAAAGTTGCTGACGAGGCAGATAATGGTGTGCGGCTGATGTATCTTCAGTTTGATGAGGATATAGCTCCACATTTTAAGGAATGTGCGAAGCACCCTCATATAGACGAAAAGGGGTATGTACTGTATTATACTAATCAGTGTCCTTTTAATGCGAAGTATGTGCCGATACTTGAAGAAACGGCGGCTTCGAATGGCATTGCATTTAAAGCGATAAAGCTAGATAGTAGAGAGGCGGCACAAAATGCACCGACACCGATAACAAACTATGCTCTGTTCCATGACGGGGAATATGTTACAAACGAACAGATGAATGATAAGAAATTCTTGAAGCTGGTGAATAGTTAAGGCACATAAGATAAAACAAGGAGGTCTATATAGTGGTAAGGGAAGTAAGAAAAGAGGACCTGAATGCATTACTGGAACTATATTTGTTTCTACATGAGGACAGCATTCCGGAGATGAGTGACCATCTTGCTGATGTGTGGAATATGATCATAGAAGATTCAAATCATCATTTAATTGTAAATGAAATAGGTGGAAAGCTTGTATCATCCTGCGTGTGCGTGATCATTCCGAATCTGACGCGAAATGTAAGACCTTATGCATTTGTTGAAAATGTGGTAACCCATGGGGACTATAGAGGAAAAGGTTATGCCACGCAGTGTCTGGACTACGCCAAAAAGATCGCCGAGAAGGAAAACTGTTACAAGATGATGCTTCTCACCGGATCGAAGAAACCGGAGACTCTTAAGTTTTATGAAAATGCGGGCTATAACAGTAGTGATAAGACTGCATTTATACAGTGGATAAGCATGGAAAAATAAAAGGTATTATACGAGAGGGGGATTCGCAAATGAAGAAATGGTATGATGAAGAGTATGAATTTACTGTAGAAGTAATAGGATTTCTACATAGCGATAAAACAGAGAGTTATTGCCGTAACGGAGAAGAGATAGGTGATATCTATAAATGTACCTATGGATGTCCTGTAAATCAGGATGGATACGGAATCTGTTCGAAAGTGATGATGATGTTATATCCGATAATGGAAGCTGTGAGGAGCGGCGGTGATCTGGAAAACATCGGAGGAGACGGAAAGTATACAAAAACAGTTGTATGTCCGGACGGTTGTGTAATATTCAGACTGACAGCAAAGCCGCTTGGAAATGAGAACTTCCACAAGGGTGGATTCTATGATTATCCGGATGAAACGGTTTAACGAGTGGGGGTATAAGAGATGCTTCGTGATGAGATATTAGACGAACTGTATAAAAAGCAGGATATTAAATACAGAGATTTTCAGGGAAAGCTTATTCCGCCTAAAACTGTGGATGATATGATAGGGGTAAGAACTCCGGAGTTAAGAAAATATGCAAAGGAGCTTCTGAAAAGAGAAGATATCGGAGAGTTTATTGAGATTCTTCCTCATGAATTTTTTGATGAATACCAGCTTCACGCATTTATCATTTCCGGAATAAAGGACTATGACAAATGTATGGAAGAAGTTGATAAGTTCTTACCATATGTGGATAACTGGGCAACCTGTGACCAACTTTCTCCAAAAGTATTTAAGAAGCATCGACCTGAGCTTTTAAAGCGGATAAAGAAATGGATTAAATCGAAAGAAACCTATACAGTTCGATTCGCTATCGGAATGCTGATGGAACATTTTCTTGATGAGGATTTTGATATCCAGTATCCGGAAATGGTGGCGAAGGTTCGTTCGGATGAGTACTACATAAATATGATGATAGCCTGGTACTTTGCGACAGCTCTAGCTAAACAGTATGATGCAGTACTTCCATTCATTGAAGAAAAGAAACTTGAAAAATGGACTCATAATAAAGCTATACAGAAATCCGTGGAAAGTTATCGAATAACACCGGAGCAGAAGGAGTATCTCAAAACACTTAAGATAAAGTAGATAGATTAAGATTTCGAATAGCTAATAGTTATAGGAGATTTAGGATTGGATAGACCTGAGTTTGACAGTCTCAAGGATTTTGAAGAATTTAAAAAGTATTATTGGTATCGTGAGGAACTAATCAAGATATGTAAGGCACACGGACTTAAAGCTGATGGCGGTAAGATAGAATTATATAAGGTGATAGAAGCTTATTTTGCTGGAGAGTGGATACTGCCACAGAGTAAGAAGAATAAGAAGTCTGGAGCCGGTCGAAAGAAGGTTGTAACGGAACTTACTTTAGATACCGGACTTATTGAATGTGGTTTTACATTTGGCCCGAGATTCAGGGATTTCTTCTCTGAGCAGACAGGAGAAGAAAGATTCAAGTTCAATGTAGATATGGTGGCAACTGCAAAGGCAGTTAAAGAAAAGAGTGATGAGTCATTTACACTAGGTGATCTGCTGGATATTTACTATGGAAAGAAAACTTATGCAAAGTATGATAAGTCGATGCTGCAGTGGAATAAGTTCGTGCACGATTTCTGTGCAGACGAAGCGACTTTAGTTTTTAATGAACGCTTTAAGGCTGCGGCGGCTCTATGGAAAATAGTGAGAGAGTCTTATATGCCCAAAGAGTATTCGCATGAATTGTTTAAGAAATATAAAGAAGAAATAATTTTGGAGACTGAAAAATGATAGCTTTAAATCCAACTGAATTTGCAAGAAATTGCACGAGCAATTCTGTCTATCCTCTTTCGATTGCCGAAGGATTTCAGGATGGAAATGTAATCTTTTCTGATGACTCCAAGGCTGCTTTGTTCTGGCATTACTGTGGTTTTGTGTATCTATCCGGTAGTGTAGAGGAATCATTTCTTGAGAAAGTATATCAAGATTATTTTATGAAGGATACTGAGAGAAGATTTGTGCTCATAACGGATGATTCGAAGGTGATAAAATTCTTCTCCGATAAAGATGATATTGTGACCGACAAAAGAGTGGAGTATCGTTTTGGAGATTTACTACTGAGTGCTCCGGAATGTAAATATAAAGTAGAGCCAATATCGGCAAATAATTATGACAGGATACATGGAAATATTGTTCCCACGTTTTCTTGGTCGAGTAAAGAACAGTTCCTCAAAAATGGATTCGGATTTGTCGCACTTGATGGAGACAAAGTTATTGCAGTTGCATTTTCAGCTGCAGTTAGTTCAGATGAGGTGGATATAGGTGTCGAGACAGATGAAAACTACCGGCATCAAGGCCTGGCGAAAGTAGTTGCTGATAGAATGTGCAGGGAGATAATAACTCAGGGGAAGAAGCCTGTATGGGCTCATGCAATAACAAATGAAGGTTCGAAATATACTGCGCTTGGTGTTGGATTCACTAATGATAGAGTGAATACAGTAATTAGAAAAAAGTAAGAAATACTAAGTAATTAAATTTCAGTTTTGTTTTTCAACAATGCGGAGGTGTAATGGCCAAAAGAATCAATTATGTCAAATCGGGGGATTGGAGGGGAAAACATGTTAGAAATATTAAAAGCGAGGTTTCAGGATAATATGAATCTTCATATGGAACTGAGTTGGCTTGACGTGGAGAAACGTTTGCTTGAGCATCCGGACTCCATGGACGTTTTGAGAAGGATGGAGGAGAGCGGCGGAGAACCGGATACCATCGGCTATGACGAAAAGACGGGAAAACTAATTTTCTGCGACTGCGCAAAGGAGTCCCCTTCTGGGCGCAGAAGCCTGTGCTATGACGAAAAGGCATTACAGGGGCGTGCTAAAAACCCGCCGTCAGGCTGCGCCGAATGGAAAGCAAAAGAAATCGGCGTTTTGATCATGACGGAGGAACTCTATCGCCGACTGCAAAGT